>Ga0302320_10020594_pt1 | contig 13143 bp, 11 predicted proteins | sample Bog_T0_3_FD_202130 | JGI IMG/M metagenome (GOLD analysis project Ga0302320, IMG submission 202130) | Peat permafrost microbial communities from Stordalen Mire near Abisko, Sweden - Bog_T0_3 | ecosystem: Environmental > Terrestrial > Soil > Wetlands > Peat | place: Sweden: Abisko, Stordalen Mire...
CACTCCTTCAGCTACTATTCTTTGAAGGTACGGCGAGACGCTTACGTGGAGCAAGGCGCTGAAGCCGGTCGCGGGTGTGCGTACCGTTCACGCCGAGATGAGCGTCGATCTCCCCAGGTTCCAGAAGATGTTTGGGGCATCGCTGGCCGGAGGCAGCAACTAGCCCCCTCTCCCGAGCACAGGAAAATTCTGAAATTGATTTTCCCGGATGTGCGATTGCATCTATGATGGTTGCCAACCGCAATAGCGGATTCAGGAGAGACTTCAATGAGCCCAGCACCTGCCCAGAAACCCGCCACAGCCAGCAATATCACCGCGGCCCCAGTCAAGCAGACCGGCCTTGTAAACGCGAGCAGCGACGCGTCGCAAAGCTTGCAGAACTTCGAGCTGCCGGACCTGCAGCAGTTCACGCGCGAAGGCGCGTATTCCAACAATGCCAGCAAGGACTTTCATCTTTTCTATGTGGGCCGCGACAATGTACACGAGATATTGAAGTACGTGCTTTCGCGCACTTCGGTCTCGCTCTACCTGAATATGTTCGGCTTTGACGACGATGAGCTGAATCAAATTTTAATGGAGAAGGCGGTCGACCCCAACGTGACCATGCTGATTACGCTCGATAAGAGCCAGGCCGGCGGGGTGCACGAAAAGGCGCTGATTGCAGCCGATCAGAAGCTCAACCTTGCGGCATACAACACGCATTTCGTCGTGGGCCAGTCCTTGACCGGCCAGATCAGCCACACAAAAGGGTTTGTGTCGGACGGACTGGCAGGCGGGGAAGGGTCGACGAACTGGTCTAACTCGGGTGAGGGAACCTTTGTGAACGGAACCTGGAATGTGACCGGAAAATCCGCGCCGGCAGGGCCGGTGAGTCCCGGAAAGGGCTACCAGGCGCAGAACAATACCCAGTCGATCTTTACCGATCCGGATACGATCAACCGGTTTCAGAGCGAGCTGATCGCCGAGCACTTGATTGCGCAGAAGCAGCCAGGGGCCACGTCGAACGCGCCGTTGGACAAGACTAAAGCCGCAGCCGTTCCCGATCCCAAAACCGCAGTTGCAGGCACACCCGCACTCGCTACCAAAGGTGCAGCCGCTAACAAAGTTGCCGCCGCACCGAAAACCGCACCCAAAACTCCAGCCAAAGCCGCACCCGCTCCTAAAGCAACCGCTGCTGGAAAAAAGTAGCCAGGCAGCTATGAGCGCAGAAACCGGTTGTGTCTCAGTTTGAAAGTGCCTTCCCTCAGGGGCTAAAGCCCACACTCATTTTGGGTGGTATATGTACGGGCTAAAGCCCGTACCCTTCAACCTGAGACACTACACAGAAACGCCGAAGGCCGCGCATCGCGCGGCCTTCGGCGTTTAAGGCGGGTTGAAACTCTTATCCGTTGAGCTGATCCTGGAGTTTGTTCAGCGTGCGGTGCAGGTCCTTGTCGGCGCGGCGCTGTTCGTCGATCTTGGCAATCGAATGCATCACCGTGGTGTGGTGCTTGTTGCCAAACTGCCGTCCGATCTCGGGCAGGCTGGCTTCGGTCATTCCCTTGGCCAGATACATGGCAATCTGGCGCGGAACGACGACGTTACGCGAGTTGTTTTTCTGCTTGAGGTCCGAGACCCTCATGCCGAAATTTTCCGCGACAGCTCGCTGAATGGCTTCGATGGTGATCTTGCGCACCTGCATGTCGATGAACTGCTTGAGGCACTGCTGCGTTGCGGCCAGCGTGATCTCCATGCGGTTGAGCTGGCACCAGGCGATGAGCCTCACGAGCGCGCCCTCAAGCTCGCGTACATTGGTGCGGACGTTGGACGCGACAAACAGCGCCACATCGGTGGGCAACTGCACCTGTTCGCTCTCCGCCTTTTTCAGCAGGATGGCGACCTTGGTCTCAAGATCGGGCGGCTGAATGTCGGCAATCAGGCCCCACTCGAAGCGGGAACGCAGCCGCTCTTCGATCTCCGTCAGCTCTTTCGGCGGGCGGTCGGATGCGATCACTACTTGCTTCATGGACTCGTGGAGCGCGTTGAAGGTGTGGAAGAACTCCTCCTGGGTGCGCTCCTTTTGGGATATGAACTGAATGTCGTCGATCAACAGCACATCCACGGTCCGGAAGCGATCGCGGAAGCTGGTCATGCGATCGTTGCGGATGGAGTTGATCATCTCATTCGTAAATTTTTCAGCCGACACGTAGCAGATGTTGGCCGCTGCCTGACGGCGCTTTACCTCGTGGCCGATGGCGTGCATCAGGTGTGTCTTGCCCATGCCGACCCCGCCGTAGAGAAAGAGCGGATTGTAGGCCTTGGAAGGCCGCTCGGCGACAGCGAGCGATGCGGCGCGGGCAAACTGGTTGCCGTTGCCAATGACGAAGTTGTCAAAGGTGTAGCGCGAGTTAAGCTGCGCCGCGGTGGACCAGTCAAAGCGGCCCTGTTCGGGTGAGCGTGCCGGAGTGGACGTTGGAGGCGCCGTGGGGGCGTGGGCGGGAACGGGGCCAAAACCGCCGTCCTTGCGCTGCGGGGGAATGGATGGGTCTTCTTCCGCCGTGACAAAGCTGACGTCGTCAAACTCCAGGCCTTGAAGGTCGATCGCCTCCTGAATCAGATCGTCGTACTTGTCGCCGATGTGCTGAAACTCCGGGGTCGGCACGCGCACGTAGAGCGTGCGGCCGGTGGCATGGCTGTAACGGGTGGGCTTGAGCCAGGTTTCAAACGACTGGCGCATGACCTTCTTCTCCAAAGCGGAGAGAATGAGCTGCCAGGGATTCAGCACAGGTGCGGGAGATGTTGCAAACGACATAATGCAATTCCTTACCAGCGCCCCATCGGGGATCTAACGGAAACTTGTTCGATTAGGGCAACAAGCAACAGCTATCTTAAGGTGGGCTGTGGATCGCCCACTCGTTTGCTGTTCATGAAAAATTCTGTTGCCGTGAATCAGCCCCTGACAAAATCACCGCGGGGGCGGTGAACAAGATCCGTTTCGTTGAGCGCTTTTGAACATTACTGGAACGGACCCGATAGTAGCATAATCGGGCTTGATTGCAATCTCTCTTTCACAAACTTTTTCGAGATGATTGATAGTTGCACCATGGATGGTGAAACTCGCGCCACATGCGGGCAAAATCGTCGGCGCAGAGAGCATTTCGTGCAGCATATCCGTGCAATGATCTTTCCCAACCGATTTTTGCGCACAACATAATCGCACAAAAGATTTCCTGTGTGCAGTGGTCGAGCAATATTTTTTTCGTGTCATTTCTGCAAGCGTAAAAGCGCGTGTCCTTCGATGTCGACCTTCGATCGTGATCGGCCAGCGAGATCGGCGAAGCGTGGACCGCGATCTTCAAATTTGGATCGGATTTGGATCGGGGGCAAGAGCGAAGGCAGTCACTGGCGCGGAATGGCCACGGCCCGTGGCGGCGCGGAGGGGGTGGCGTTCGTACACAGGCTGCGCTATACTTGAAAAGCTGACTTAGAGCAGACTTTTTGAGAGAGAAGCAGGAGCGCATTTTATGCCGAAGCGCACATTTCAACCCAACCGCCGCCGCCGTGTGAAGACGCACGGATTCCGCGCGCGTATGAAGACCAAGTCCGGCGCTGCCGTTCTAAACCGCCGCCGCGCACAGGGCCGCAAGCGCGTAGCTGTGAGCGCCGGGTTCCGCGACTAACCTCTGCCGACCCCCCGAGACTTTGCCGGGCGCCGGAATAAGTTTCTAGCTGCATCCGTTCCGGACCAGAGCACTTCCCAATGACTACAACTTCCCAGCCTGCACAGACGGCATCGGGGGCTCGGCGCCCCCAGTCGCTTGTGGGCTTTCGTCTGCGCAAGCACGCTGACTATCAGCGCGCGTATGCGGCTGCGCGAAAGAAACAATCAGCTTCAATGAGCTGGTTTCTGGCGCCGCAGGATCCCGCAAGTGCAAGCCCCCGAGTGGGCCTCACCGCCGGCAAGGTGCTGGGCAAGGCGCATGAGCGCAATCGCATCAAGCGCCGGATGAAAGAGGCACTGCGCAGGCACACGGATTTGCTGCCCACGGGTTGCGATCTGATTCTGCATCCGCGCCGAGCAATACTTACGATGGAGTTCGCGAAACTGGAGGCCGAGGTTGTGCGTATCCTTCAACAGGCGAAGGCGGATCGTGTGCGGGGAGCACAAAACAATCTTGACCCGAAGCCAGACGCGAAGCCTGATTCCAAGCCTGCCTTATGACCCGACTCCTGCTTGCACTGCTCGGACTCTATCGCCGCTGGCTCTCACCTGCGATCCATTCACTGAGTCCCGGCGGATGCAGATACCTGCCAACCTGCTCGGAGTATGCCGAGATTGCCATCGCGACCCATGGCTCGCTGAAGGGCAGCGCGTTGGCGGCATGGAGGCTGCTGCGCTGCCATCCATTTGCTCGCGGAGGGCTGGACCCGGTTCCAGCCGGGCCAACTGCAACGGGACCAGTTACAACAGCGCCAATTACGACAGTACCCGGACCTTTTCCCCACGAACCGTTACCATAGAAGAGGCGCGGCCAGACGGCTGCGTTCTTAATTGACAGGAAGATTCCTTTGCCCGAAGTTAAAAATCCCAATCTTCAATCGCAGGGCCCCGGCGGTAGCAGCGGCGGCGGCAGTAATTCAACGGTTTTTATCTGGCTTCTGATGCTGATGGCTCTGGTTGGCTACCAGATTTTTTTCAATAAGCCCACGCCGCCGCCGGCTCCGGCAGCGCAGTCTCAACAAAACCCTGGCGCGGCAGGCGCTGCCACGCCGATGCCACAAGCTCAGCCGCAGTCAAGCGGCGCGGCTCAGAAGTCGGCTCGGGCTACTCCGGCTGAAGCCATCTCCGCCGCGGCAGAGACCGAGACCACGGTCGAGAATGAGCTTTACAAGATCGTGCTTACCAACCGTGGCGCTCAAGTCAAGCACTGGATTCTGAAGAAGTATCTGGACACCGCGGGCAACCCGCTGGACATGGTGCAGCCGCAGGCAGCTCAGTTCGGCCTGCCCCTGGCGCTCTTCGCCTACGATTCCGGCCTGAGCTCGCAGTTGAACCAGGCTCTTTACCAGGTAACGGTGAATGGGGCTGCGCCGGCGGGTACTGGGCAGACAAGCGCGGCTTCGGTGCTTGCGCCCGCGACGGTGAACTTTCACTATGCGGCCAACGGGCTGGACGTGGTGAAGACGCTGCACTTCGATTCAAGCTACGTGCTTGGCATCGACACTGAGGTCAAGCGTGACGGGGTGCCGGTGCGCGCGCTGGTGGAGTGGCCGGCCGGGCTCGGCGATATGGAAGAGTTCCTGCCTTCTTCCGTGACGCGTTCCCAGGTTCGCACCTCCGCTTCCTCGCAGTTTGCCTGGTCCATCAACGGCGCGCAGGATCAGTTGGCCGCCAAGAAGGTCAGCGGCAATGCAACCTTCGATCAACCCTACTCCTACGCCGGGATTACGGACCTCTACTTTACAGCCGCATTTCTGCCCGATGCGCCAGATCGCGCTACGGTTGTTTCCCTGCACAACACGATGAACGTGCCCGGAAACTTGAGCGACCCAAGCAGCGCCAAGACTCCGGCCGATGTGATCGGGCTGGCCATGGGCGACACCAGCGGCTTAACCAAACTGCGGCTGTATGCGGGACCGAAATCGACGGCGGTGCTTGCCACGGTACACGCCACGGGCGCGGACGGCAAAGCAACCGGCCAGGATCTCACTTCTCTTGTCCACTTCGGTTGGATGGGCATCGTGGCCAAGCCGCTGTTTTTTGCTCTGCACTTCTTCCGTAATCTACTGGGCCCTGGGGAGTACAACTGGGGCTGGTCGATCATCCTCTTCACGGCGCTGTTCACGCTGCTCATGATGCCTACGCGCTTCATGATGCTCAAGTCGTCGTTGAAGATGATGCGCATTCAGCCCAAAGTGGACGCCATCAAGAAGCGCTACGCCAACCTGAAGGCCACGGACCCGCGGCGTCAGGAGATGAACGCGGAGATGATGGGGCTCTACAAGCAAGAGGGCGTGAACATGTATGGCGGCTGCCTGCCCATGCTGGTGCAGATGCCGCTGTTCATCGCCTACTTTGAGGTGCTCTCGAACGTGATCGAGCTGCGCCAGGCGCACTGGTTCTGGCTAACGGACCTGTCCATGCCCGACCCGCTGCACATTCTGCCCATCCTGATCATCATCAGCATGTTCTTCACCCAATACATTACGCCCTCGCCGGGCATGGACCCGGCACAGCGGCGCATGATGGCCTTCATGATGCCGGTGATGTTCGGCTTCATGCTCTGGCACTACGCGTCGGGACTGGCGCTTTACTGGGGCACGAGCAACATCATGAACCTGGCCATGCAGATCGGCATCAACCAATCCCACATCGGCAAGGAGATGCGCCTGATCGCCGAGCGAAGGGCGGCCAAGGCGGGCGGGAACAAGACGATTCAAGGGCGCAAGTAGCTGGTACAGTTTTCGTGTAGATTTGTGCTTTCTGGGTTTGAGCAGAATCTGGCCTCCGATATTTCTTCATCGGAGGCCAAATTTCTTTTGCGGATGAAAACCGGACTCAGTCAACCTGCCTTACTCAATCGCATACACGGCGTAGACATTTGCGTTGCCGTTGACCTTGTGCGGCTCAATGGCCAGCGGCGGCGGCGCTGCGCTGTCTTGCGTCGCCGCCATCGCCATGGAGCGTACGGCCATTGGCATAGGCCGGAAGACCGATGTCTGATTGGTTACATAAACCAACTCGCCCAGATGCACGCCCATACTCTTTGCCAGCGCCGCAGCCTCAGCTTTGGCCCGCTCCGCGGCTTGATCGAGCGCCCGATCCTGCAATGCCTTTTCGTCGGCGACACTCCAGTCGATATTGCCGCTCGAAGTAGCGCCGGCGGTGATGGCAACGTCCAGAATCTCGGCCGCGCGCTCGGGCGTGGTCTTTACCGTCCATTGCTGCGTGAGAGTAAATTTGTGCGGCTTGCCGTAGACACTGTCGAGCCGTTGCCACTCGCTATGAATCGCCGACTCCGGAACGCCGGCCTGCCTGACCGCATTGATGATCTGGTTTGATGTAACCGCGCCGGTTGCATAGGCATCCTTTGCGTCAGAGGGCGGGGTTACGAAGCCAATATGCAAAGTAGCCACGTCGGCATCCACGCTCACATTCCCTTCAGCGCTCACGGTAAGCGTTCGGTTGGCGGGCGCGATGTTGAGTTGAATCTGGCCCGGCTGCTGCGCATTGGCGACCAGGGGCAGAATGGCAGGGAGGGCGGCAAACAGGGAAATCGACAGTAGAATCTTGCTCATAGCTGGTTACCTCTTGCGGTTAGACGCATCAACCTAAGATTTGAATTGCGGAGCAATTTGCATGGTTCGCCCACATACCATGCCAGCTTAATGCACAAACCCATCCTGGCCCTCGCGGCAGCCCCTCGCCGCAAGATGGTCCGGTGGTTTATCGTGCATGGTGATGGCAAACATGGAACAACGGAAGCCGCGTCCCGCTCCAGAGGCGGAGGATGTTTACAGGCGCTGGCTGCAATTTCTCGATGAAGAGTTCTCGCGACATTCAGCCGCTGACCGGCGCGCGGAGATCGTGCGCGATCAGCTTTACCAGCTCTACCTGGGAAGGCCGCACGGCGGCAAGCTGAACCTGTCGCTCACTTCCGAGTTGCCCGGCAGCGTGATTGGCCTGTCGCTCGATCCGGAGAATGTGACGCTCGAAGCAGAGCACTTCGGCGAGATCGACCTGAGCCGCTGGGAGCCGCGCAAGCCGCTGCTATGGTTCTGGCAGATGTTCGACCGCTCGCCTGTTGGGCTCAATCACTGGCTGGGAATGCGATTCCGCTGCATGCTGGGGCGGCACATCTTTGCGCATATCGGCAAGGGCGTAAAAATTTATCACGGCGTGGACCTGACCTACGGATACAACCTCAGCATCGGAGACGGCGTGACCATACGCCAGCGCGCACTGTTGAACGACCGCGGCGGCATCACCATCGGCGACAACGCCATCATCGGATCGTTCTCGCGGATTTATTCCCACTCCCACGATCCGGCCAACTTCGACAATGTGAAACTTTTACCGACCCAGATCGGCGCGGGCGCTCGCGTGGGTAGCCATGCCATCGTGCTGGCCGGCGACAACCTCGGCGACGGCCAGATGGCAGGCACCTTCCCCACCGATCGCATTTAGGGCTTGTCTCCTCAAGCTGCGCGCTGAAGAAGATGCGCCATTGAATGTTTGTACTTTGGAGATTTGCGTTTGGCGCCCAACCCGTTTCTCATAGCAACTTTCGAGTTCGTCCTGCTCATCTTTTCGTTGAGCTTTCATGAGTGCGCCCATGCGTGGACGGCATCCCGGTTGGGCGACCAGACGGCGCGCATGCAGGGCCGCGTCACGCTCAATCCCATGGTTCACGTCGATATGTTCGGCACGCTTATCCTGCCCGCTTTGATGATCTTCGGCCCGTTGCTCGGCGGCGGACTCATCAGCGGATACCTGATTGGCTGGGCCAAGCCCACGCCTGTCATCCCACGCAACTTTCGCAATCTGGTGCGCGACGACAGCCTGGTTACGCTGGCCGGCCCGGTCTCGAACCTCATTCTTGCGTTTGTCGGGCTGCTTGGGATGGCGATCCTTTTCCAACTGCATGGCTATCTGCCGCAACAGGACTCGATGGCGACGAACGTGGATGCCTTCGCCATCCTTTGCATGCTCGCAATTCAGGTGAACCTGTCGCTGTTCTTCTTCAATCTGCTGCCCATTCCGCCTTTGGACGGCAGCCGCGTTCTGCGCCACCATCTGCCCTACGGCGCGCTCAATGCCTACGATCGCATGGGCGCGCTCAGCTATATCCTGATGATCTTTGTCGGCGGACCCATTGTGCGCTACTTCCTGGGCCACGCCATGGTGCTGGTTTACCTGGCCCTGGGGCATCTCCGAGGCTAAAACGATTTCCGAGTTAGTTACCGCGCAATGCACAGGCCGCGCGGCCCCCATCGCCAGCCTCCCGATACAATAGACAGAGCCTCTGCGGAATCTTCCTGCCGGGCAGTGCTGTTTCTATTCCCTGAAAGCTACTGAGATTAGAACAAGGATTTATGCCGGTACCCGCCACGCAAGTTACACCCACGAATCGTGACTCCAGCGCAAGGCCGCGCGTGCTCAGCGGCATGAGGCCCACTGGAAAGCTGCACCTGGGCAACTACATGGGCGCGCTGGCCAACTGGGTCAAGCTGCAGGACACGTATGAGTGCTACTTCTTCATCGCCGACCTGCACGCGCTGACTACGGATTACGCGGATACTTCCGCCATTGCGCCGAACACGATGGAAGTGGCGCTGGACTTTCTCTCTGCCGGGCTCGATCCGGAAAAATGCACCATCTTCGTGCAGAGCAAGGTGGAAGAGCACTACAAACTGCCGCTGCTGCTGGGCATGATTACGCCGTTGGGCTGGCTCGAACGCGTGCCGAGCTACAAAGAGATGCAGGAGAACCTGAGCAACAAAGACCTGACGACCTATGGCTTTCTCGGCTATCCGGTTCTGATGGCGTCAGACATTCTGCTCTATCAGCCTGACTTTGTGCCCGTTGGCCAGGATCAGCAGGCCCACGTCGAGCTAACCCGGGAGATCGCGCGGCGGTTCAATCAGTTTTATAAATTGCCGGCTTCGACAGGAGCCGCTAAGCGTGAAGTCTTGCCCGAGCCCAAGGTGCTGCTGACGCCTTCTCCCAAGCTGCCCGGAACGGATGGCCGCAAGATGTCAAAGAGCTATGGCAACACAATCCAGATGACGGACACGGAGCCGGTAGTGCGGCAGAAGCTCAAGACCATGGTCACCGATCCGGCGCGCATCCGGCGCACCGACAAGGGCGACCCGGACAAGTGCCCGGTTGGCGATCTGCATAAAGTCTTCTCGTCCGCGGAGACGCTCGCGAAGGTTTACGACGGTTGCCGGTCAGCGGGTATTGGATGCATCGAGTGCAAAGGCTGGGCGGCGGATGCGCTGGTCAAGATACTGGCTCCCATCCAGGAGCGGCGAGCCAGCTTTACAGAGGCGCGGGTTGCGGAGATTCTTGCGGACGGAAACCAGCGGGCAAGCGCGCGAGCCGGCAAGACGATGCGGGAAGTGGATGCAGCGATGAAGATGCCCGTCTAGAACGAGTTTCGTAAATGGCTTTGTGTCAGGGCACGACTTCAGTCGTGCCAAGAATGGCCCTTCAATCCAGGGGTTTTAACCCCGGAGGCGGCCAGCCGGTAGCAAAAGGCAGCAGGATAGATAAGCATGGCGGAACGGACACTCCCGTGGTGGCGCAAGGTGATCGATTATGCGATCAGCGGAATCCGCTCCCTGCTGCGGCCAGCGCGGCCCAACTCGGGCGAAATGAGTGAACCTGCGGACAGCCGTGAAGAGATTTCCGCAAAGCACGAATCCATCCCGGAACAGGTTCCCCATAAAGTTGAAGAGCCTGCGGCTCGACAAATCGTCGCGTCTTTTCTTCGAAACCCTGACCCTCGGCATCCGGAGATGGAACCTGCCGAAGATACCGCTGCGACTGCTGCTATCGAGCAACACGATCCGAATCCCATACAGGAGCCGGAGCCTGCGATCATTGCGGAAGAGGCACCCGAGCCTGTTGCGGAAAAGATTGTCGCCGAAGAGCCAGCCGCCGTGCCGGAAGAATCGAGCGAGATCGAAGCACCCGAGCCTGTTCCAGAATCCGTCGTCGAAAAGCATCCAGAGGAGAAGTATTTCGAGGAAGAGCGGATAGAGGAAGAGCATTCCGAGCCGGCGCCGATTCAGGAGCCGACGGCAGCGCCTGAGCCAATTGCCGAACACGACCCTATTTCCGAACAAGAGCCCGCCGCCGTGCCGCAACCGGCCGCCGAAGTGGAATCTGAGCAGGTTTTAATGAAGGAAGAAGCGGTCGAGGCCACCGAACCGGCTGAATCGCTGCCTGCAGTTGACGAGATTTCAAGCATGCAGCAAGCAAATCCGGAGCAAGAGGCGCATCTGAATTCCGTGCAAGAGGAAACGAAGCAAGAAGTAACTGAGCAAGAGGAAACAGAAATGGTGCATATAGAAGCTGAAGCCGAAGAGCCCATCGCCGCACCCGAGGAGCCGGTTGCCGAAACAGCGGCAGAGCCACCTGCTGAATCCGCCGCCGCGACACCCGCTTTGGAAATCGAAGCGCCTGAGTCGCAGCCCGAGGCAGAAGTTCCAGAGCTTGCGGCAGCGACGCCTGCCGCGACACCCGTTGCGCCGTCCCCCACTCCGCCCCCCGCACCGTCAAAGACTGAGGCCGAACTCAAGACCGCCGCGCGCATCGTAGCCGCCGTCAAGGCCCGCGAAGAGAGCGCCGATCCTTCGCCGTTTTCCATTCTCGTCGACCAGGTATACGACGGCCCGCTCGATCTGCTGCTGGACCTGATCCGCAAGCAGGATATCGACATCTACGACATTCCGATTGCCAAGATCACGGCACAGTTTCTTGCCTATGTGAACCAGTTGAAGGCCGGCGATGTGGACGTGGCGGGTGAGTTTATCTATACCGCTTCGCTGCTGATACACATCAAGAGCAAGATGCTTTTGCCGCGCGCCCCAAATGGTCCCGATGACGCGGCCGAAGACCCGCGCCGCGAACTGGTCGAGCGGCTGCTCGAACACGAGAAGTTCAAGAACGCCGCGCAGATGCTGCAACAGAAGCAGATGCTCGAGGCCGCAACCTGGACCAACCCCGGCGTACGCGAGTTCAAGGACGATGAAGCGGCCGAGCCGGAGATTGCCGCCGATACCGTCGACCTGGTTCGAATCTTCCAGGTAATTCTGGATCGCGCGCGGAACCGGCCCATCCTGAACGTGGAAGAGGACTCCGTCACCGTTGGCCAGATGATTCAGTTCCTAACCCGGCGGCTCACCATGGAAGACAAGCCGGTGGCGCTGAGCAAGCTGCTTTCAAACACCAAATCCGAGCGAGCGCTGATCTCCATGTTCCTTGCGCTGCTTGAGTTGGTGCGGCTGCAGGCCATTCTGCTGCGGCAGGACCGGCACTTCACCGACATCTTCATCAAGAAGAACTCAGGTTTTGAAACGGCGATGGAGCAAAGCCTGGCCAACGCCCGGGATGACTGGCGTTAGCGGCGGCCAGGTTCTCACATCACGACCCGCCCGGCTGGTCTTGCAAGCTTGACTACTGCTTTTTGTGTGTTTTGCGGGAATACAGAATCGCGAGTCCGCCTGCCAGCAGTCCGAGAGCGCTCGACGCAGAAGAAGCGTCGATCTCCGGTACAGCGTCCGGTCTTGACTCGTAGGAATAATCGGGTTCTGAAACCGCGTACGGAGCAGCATGACCGATGCCTGTGGCGGTAAGAATCAATAGTGCGAGTGTGCGGATGTGAAACATATTCAAGCCTGTCTGGGGGAAAGGGGGGTGTCGGTTATCTTATCTCTTCCGCCCGAAAGGAACAAGTATCTTGTGTTCGTGGGCGGCCTCTAGCCGCTTGTGCGCTCTAAGGAGCCTAACTAAACTATCGTTATGCAATGGATTCGAACCGAAAGCCACGCTTATTGGTTCCTTACGGTGGTTTTTTTCCTCGCGATCGGCACCTGGGAAACCTTCCGGCCGAACCGCGATCTAACGGTAGCGGCAGGCCGGCGCTGGCGCAATCACGGCTTGATGCTGGCGATTGCCGCTGTCTGCAACACGCTGCTGCTTCACGTGAGCCCGGTAGCGCTATCGCTGATCGTTGCGAACAGCCGCTTCGGGGTGCTGAATAGGCCGGGGCTGCCCATGGCGTTGCGCTGGGCCATCGCAATCGCCTTCCTGGACCTGACGCATTATTGGATTCACCGGAGCTATCATCTGTTTCCATGGTTATGGCGCGTGCATCAGGTTCACCATTCGGACCCGGACTACGATGTGTCGACAGCGGCGCGATTCCACCCGGTTGAGACAGTGATCACCGCATCGGTCATCTTGGGCGTAATTGCTCTTTTAGCGCCGCCGCCATTCGCGGTGCTTACCTCTGAATTGATGACACTCGCTCTTAACCTGGCGGTCCACGCGAATGCTTCCCTCCCCGCCTGGGGGGAGAATGCGCTTCGCCTGGCGTTCTTCACGCCGGATTTACATCGCATTCATCATTCTGAGGACATCCGGGACCAGCA
>Ga0302320_10020596_pt1 | contig 13142 bp, 10 predicted proteins | sample Bog_T0_3_FD_202130 | JGI IMG/M metagenome (GOLD analysis project Ga0302320, IMG submission 202130) | Peat permafrost microbial communities from Stordalen Mire near Abisko, Sweden - Bog_T0_3 | ecosystem: Environmental > Terrestrial > Soil > Wetlands > Peat | place: Sweden: Abisko, Stordalen Mire...
ACCACCACGATGCGATCTTCCGGATCGAGTTCCTGATGCGCACGGGACGGCACGTCACCCATCGGCATCAGCTTCACTCCCACCATGTGGGCTGTTTCAAACTCCCAAGGCTCCCGGACATCGAGCAGAGTGAACTTCTCATTGGTATCCAGTTGAATCTTTACTTCTTCGGGAGTGATTTCGTAATCCAGGCTCATTCAATTACCTGCCCGTCCAATTGGCGGCGCGCTTTTCCATGAAGGCGCGTATACCTTCCTGAGCGTCGGCAGTCTTCATCAAATCCTCGAAATAAATCTTCTCGGCCCGAGCCAGTCCTTTGTCGAAGTGCATCGCGTCCCACGCGTAGAAAGCTTTCTTGGTTACCGCGAGGGCCGAGGGGCTGAGCTTCAGCAGTTGCGCAACAGTTTGATTAACCGTGGCAGCGAGCTCTTCGGTGGCAAGTGCGCGGTTGGCCAGGCCGATCGCGGCAGCTTCGGTACCACTGATCGTTCGTCCTGTAAGAACTAATTCGGCGGCACGCTTCTGCCCGACGAGTGCGGCCAAGGCGGTGCAGGCAACCGGCGGATAACAACCCAGCTTGATTTCGGGAAATCCCCACTGCGCCGAGGTCGTCGTGTAAGCGATATCGCACGCCATCGCGAGTTCGGCGCCTCCGCCGAGGCAATGGCCATGAACGGAGGCGATTGTAACCTTCTTGCTGGCGACAAGGGCGCGAATGACCGCGTGAAACTTCGTCAGCATCTCTTCAACTTTGTCGGGTGTGTGCGCTGCCACATCGACGCCTGCCGAGAAAGTTTTGCCCTCACCACTTAAAACAACTAGGGAAATACCAGATCGCGCTTCGACCTCCGCCAGCGTCTGCGCCAGTTCTTCCATCATCGGGACATCGATGACATTGAGCGGAGCGTGACGCAACACGATCCGGGCGACGGATGCATCGGTCTCGACCGTCAGTCGCGTTAGATCAGTCGCCGCTAAAGTACTCGCCATTTATTCTCCGTGAACGTCGTTTTCTTTCGTGAAACACCGGACTACAAATTGATCGCCGACTTTCTCACTTCGCCGATGCTGGCCAGCGGATCGCGCGCTCCAGCTTTTTCTGCGATCCACTTCTTTTCGTTCCCTATGATTTCCAGCAGCAATTTCTTATCGGCCGCCGACGGCATGTAATCTTTCAGGTGCTCTTCGTAGGCGCGGTCGTCGAGCGGCTCGCCGGTCTGGGCGTGGAACTTCTGCAACTTCCAGCGTCCAATCTCGCGATTGAATTTAATGTGCGGTGCGTACAGCTTCGGTTGACCAGGCTTCAAGTAACTGTTGAAGCGCGCAATCAAGCCGGCGACTTCGTCGCGATATAAATTGCGGTTGTAATCATTCAAGTCATCAAGGTCGGGAGCGGTTTCGTTCTTAGGCTCATCGTAACGGCCTTTCACGCCCCAAACGTAAGCCCAGTGCGCGGAGGAAGAATGATCGGTCCCGAACAGATCATAGGAACTTGAGATCCACTTGTTGAGATATTTCTGGATCAGCCAGCCGGGGACCACGCCGGCTTCCACGATGCGGCGCAGGCCGTCGTTGCCTGTGCCCATGTGAAAGGCTTCTTCGCGGAGCATATAGGACATCGAGCGTCCGAGCGGGGCGAACGCAGAATACTTGAGCATCTGCAACTGGAATTTTCCATCGCGATCAACGAAGTCAGTATAGGTAAAGAAGTCCATCCAGTTATCGACATCGACATTGAACGCGCCGAGAAGACGCTGGTTATCGAAGGCGCGGCGCTCCAGCATTTTTTGCGCTTCGACTTTGCCGGAGTAACCAAAATGGTCGACGAGCAGAGCGCACATTTGCCAGCCGTGGCGCATCTCTTCGATCATCACGCGCGTGATGGCGCGGCGATCCCAATCCGTGGGCGCGTTTTCCAGCAGGTTGCGCTGCTGCTCGACGCTGGCAAATTCGGTATCGCCCTGGTAGACGATCATGTTCATGAGCGCGTCACGCATCTGCTGCGTGGGAATCTGGCGCAGGTTCTCCCACTTACGGCGACCTTTGTACGAACCGAACTCGATCTCGTCGGTATCGATCGCGCCGTACAGCGTGTCAAAATGAAAAGCTTCAATGTCCGCCGTGTTGACGCCAATATCTTTGCGCCAATCGTTGAACATGCCTTCCCAATCACTGAAGGTCCCGATTTTTGCTACTCTTCCCGGCATAATTCCGCTCCTACGCTATGTTCAGCCAAACTGTTTTCATTTCCGTGTAATGCTCAATCGCGTGCGCGCCCAGTTCGCGCCCGAAGCCCGAACTTTTGTAGCCACCAAACGGGAGCGATGCATCCATCAAGCCGTACGTGTTAATCCAAACCGTTCCGGCTTTCAACCGGCGCGAGACGCTGTGAGCCTTCTTTACATCGCGCGTCCACACGGCTGCGGCCAGGCCGTATGGATTGTTATTGGCCTGCTCGATGACTTCATCGACATCGTCGAAAGCCAATACAGAGAGCACGGGACCGAAGATTTCTTCGCGTGCAATTTTCATATCGTTCTTCACATCGCCGAAAATTGTTGGTTCGATGAAGAAACCGTTTCCGCCATCGACTGAGACTCGATTTCCGCCGGCGACCAGTTTCGCTCCATCTTTTTTCCCGGTCTCGATGTAGCCCAGGACAGTCTGCAGTTGATCGTGGCTGACAATGGCTCCCAGGCGGGTTTTCGGATCGAGCGGGTCCGCGGGACGCATCTTGGCAGCGCGTGCAGCAAGCTTTTCCGTGAACTCGTCTTTAATTTTATTTTCTAAGAACAGCCGCGAGCCCGCGTTGCAGACTTCACCTTTGCCATAGAAGATTCCGGTGATTGCGCCTTTCACGGCGCTGTCGATTTCGGAGTCGGCAAAAACGATGTTGGGAGACTTTCCACCGAGCTCCAGGGTAATGCGCTTCACCGTGTCGGCGGCGCTGCGCATGATTTCCTGACCGACGGAAGTCGAGCCCGTGAAGGCAATCTTGTCGATTCCCGGATGCTGCACCATCGCACGCCCCACCGCTCCGGGGCCGGTGATGATGTTGATGACGCCCGCGGGAACGCCAGCTTCGATTGCAAGCTTTCCGAAGCGCAACGTCGACAATGACGTTTGACTGGCGGGTTTCCACACGACTGTATTGCCGCACGCGAGCGCCGGACCCAGTTTCCACGAGGCCAGAAGTAGCGGGAAATTCCACGGAACGATCATCCCCACTACGCCCACCGGTTCGCGCAACGTGTAGGTGAATGCGGTTTCGAGCGTGTTGACCGTCTCGCCGTGAATCTTCGTCGCCAATCCAGCGTAGTAGCGCAGAACGTCGACCACCATCGGCATATCGACATAGCGGGATTCGAAGATGGGCTTGCCGTTGTCGAGGGTTTCGAGTTCAGCGAACTCGTCGATGTTTTTCTCAAGAAGGTCGGCGAGTTTCCAAATCAAACGTCCGCGCTCGCTGGCCGACATTTTCCGCCAGGGACCGTTGCGATCTTCGAGTGCCCGGCGCGCTGCCTCGACGGCACGGTCTACGTCTGCAGACGTACCCTCTGCGATCTGCGTCAACACTTCACCCGTGGCTGGATTAACGGTGTCGATCTTCTTCGCACCGTCAACCCATTGCCCGTCGATGAGCAACTGCCCGGGTTCTACTTTCACTTTAGCAGCAAGCATTCTTTCTTTTCTTTCTTAAATCTAGTCGCGCACATTTATCCGACGGCTTGTCGACCGCGCTTAGGCAGGGCGGGCGGGGCCGCCCGCCAGCCAACCGGCGGGACGCCGGCGCTACTTCGCTTTGAAGACTGCCGGCCGCTTCTCCACGTAGGCAGCCAAACCTTCCTTGGCATCTTCGCTCTGGAAAAGTATCTGCTGGTTCTCGCGCTCAACAGCCAACGCCGATTCCATGGGAATCTCCCATCCGGTTTGCACCGCGCGCTTGATCCGTCCCACAGCCTTGGCGGCCTTGTTCGGAGGACAAAACTGCTTGGCGTACTCCATCACGTTTTCCATGTAGCCATCGCGCTCGTAGATGTCGTTGATGATGCCGAACTCCAGCGCCTCTTCAAACGAGAATGTATTACCCGTTACCATCAATTCGATCGCCTTACTCTTGCCGACCATACGCGATAGGCGCTGCGTGCCGCCGGTGCCGGGAAGAACTCCGAGGTTCACTTCCGGTAGACCAATCTTGCCCGCATCTTTGCGCGCAATGCGAATATCTGCGGCCATGGCAATTTCAAGTCCGCCGCCCACGCAGTGTCCATTGATTGCGGCAATCACGAGCTTGGGCGTGTGCTCAAGGCGCAGCAACATTTCGTTGGCGTGCAGGCAGAAGTAATATTTAAAAGTTGGATCGACGCTCGAAAGCATCTTGATGTTCGCCCCAGCGGAAAAGAATTTGTCGCCCGCTCCCGTCAGCAGGAGAACGTAAACGCCGTTATCCATGCGCGCGCGCAGGATGGCCTCGTCAAGCTGCCGGTTCATCTCATAGGTGTAAGTATTGGCGGGAGGATCATTCATCTCGATCACCGCTACGCCGCCATCGGTGCGGTAGTTGACCAGTTGTTTCGTCGCCTCGCCAGTTACGGGCTGCATTGTTGTCGCCATGTTAGCTCCTTATGTTCTTCAATGTGTCGCTGCTTGCCATCTTTCATTGCCATCGTTCAGAATTATTTGTCGCTTTCAGCGCAGCGAGGAAGCCTGGTTTCGCCGGATCCGCCTCGATTTTGTCAACGTCCATCCCTGCGCGCTTTGCTGCCGCTCATCACTCCCAGCAGAAAAATTCCGCTCATCTCTCGCGCCAGTTGCTCGGCATCGGCATCGACCCGCGGGTTGTGCCAGGTGTAGATCCAGTTCATCATGCCAAACAGGCTGAGGACGGAAATGCGCGTGGAAAACTGCAATTCCCGTTCGCGCTTCAATTCCTCCAGCAACCCGACGCAAATGCGATAGTACTCGCGTTTAATGGCCGCCACCTCGGATGCAAAGCCATTTTTCAACGAGTCCGCTTCGTGCGAGAGCACTTTCATGCTGGCTGGGTTCGCGAGAAAGTATTCCAGGTGATTGAGGATGAAGATGCGAATCCGCTGCTCGGGATCGCTGACTTCTGCCAGGCGCGCTTTCAGCCGCTGCACAATCGTAGAGAATGTATGTTTTTGGATTAGAAAAAGCAGACGCTCTTTGGATTCGAAATAGTAGTAGAGTCCCGCCAGCGAGATGCCGCTGGCGCGAGACAAGTCGCGCATGGAGGCGCCTTCGTAACCCTTTTCGCAAAAAACGTCAGTGGCATGGGCAAGAATTTCCGCGAGTCGCTTGTCGAATCGCGTGGCCGGCGTCGCGGCACGATGACGGCGCGCGGAAATCCGAGTTGCGGGGGAAGGGCTGGCCATTGGATGTTATTCGAACGTTCGTTCGAAAACAGTATACCGTACGAACTGCTCCGTCACAACCGCAGCGGATTGGCAGACGGAAGATTACGGATGCGAGTTCGCTGGCGCGGACTGGACCAAGGGCGCGGACTGAATGACTTCCCTTTCTACCAGCAGGAGTTTCTTCACGAGATTGCGATCGTAGATTTGTTCCTTTCCTTCTACGCGCACGATCACTTGTGTCATCGACACGGAGATCACGTCGCCCAACACTACGGAGCCATCCCTAAGTTCGACCGTGTCGCGGGAAAGCCCGCCTAACTCAACGGTGATGCTACCGCCGGGAAGTTCGTCCGGCGTAACCTCCAGGGGCGTACCTCCTGGAGCGTATCCCTCCTTTGCGAGATCGAGTTGATGGTTTCCGACAGCCAGGCGAACCATCACGGGCGTGGTGCCTGCTTCCTGGCCATCTACCTTTAGCTTCGCTCCGGCGGGCACGGAAATAATTCTCAGCGGAATTGTTTTTGCTCCCAACATATCCTTCTTGGCGGATAACGCAACGCTCGCTGGCACACCCACGGAATTGAATTGAAATAAGATCTTCGCCGATTGTCCGGATTCCAGATCAGAGACCTGTAAAAGTCCTTCACCAATTCGAACCTTGTTCTTGTCCATCAAATACACAGTGAACGAAGCTCGTGGAATCTGCTTCTCAGTAAGGTTTTTCACCGTTACGTCGGAGACATATGTGTTTTGTCCGGCGTATGCGCCAGTCTGCCGAAATTTCTCAAAACTCAGTTTAATCGCAGGTTTGTCGGCAGGCCACGTCATTACAATGGCGGGCTCATTTTTGGCCAGAAGAACGCTGGTGGCGAGCAGAACAAGGATACAAGCGTTGAAACAATTTGGCTTTATCATTTAGGAAAGACTCGTGTCATACGCGGGCCCGTAAGTAAAACGTGTTCCAAGGCTGTTCTGGATCCCTCTTAGTTCCTGATATCCGATAATACGTGTTCCACTTCCTTCTTCACCGAACCCGTGAGCGGCAGCAGTGGCAGCCGAACCGGGCCGCCGAAATAGCCGTTGAAATCCATGCCATACTTCACGCCGGGTATCCCCAATTCACCGACGACGCGTTGCGCTGCCGCGGCGATGCGCTCTTGCTTCAACCTTGCCAGTTCCGCGTCGCCTTCTTTCCAGGCTGCATAAATTTCATAGCATGAGGTCGGAGCCACGCAGGCGAACGCGAGAATGGCGCCAACTGCTCCAGCGTCAAGAGAGAGATGCAGTTTCTGCGCCGCTCCCACCAACACTTGAAATCCAGCCTCTTTCTGGCGAGTCTTCATTTTGCCGACAACTGTGACCGCCGCCGAGGAAGGCTTTGCCGAGGCCGCGCCCGACAATCCGGCGACCTGCACCAGTTCCCCGCCTTCTCCATTGGAACTGGAAGCGGCGGCGGCCAGCATGCGGGGAGTCACGGCGTCGAAAGTTTCCGTCACGGTGGCGCTGCGCCTGATATGCCGCGCGCCTTCCACCATCTTGCGGACCTTTTCCACGTCCCCACTCGATTCCTTGATGCCAATTACATTGGGGTGGTCCGCCAGTTCAATCACAAGTTCGGCGGGAATGTCGTAACCGGTGGCCTGCGGGAAGTTGTAAATAATTACCGGCAGCGGCGAACGGTCGGCGACCGTGCGATAGAAAGCAAGGATGTTCGCCGGCTGCATCTGCTTTTTGTAGTAATGCGGCGTGCGCACCATGGCAATGTCGTAACCGAGCTCGGCCGCGGAGTCGGTGAGCCGCAGCGTTTCGTGGGCCGACTCGATCCCTGTTCCGGCAATCAAAACTTTATTGGGTGCAGCCGCTTCCCGCGCGGATTTCAGCACCTCGCGGCGCTCCTGATCGGAAAGAAGAATGGCCTCTCCGGTCGAACCCAGCACGACTATCCCGGCACAGGGCGTGCGCGAATAACGCTCGACGTTGCTCTCAAGTTTTTTGTAGTAGACGTTGCCGTCGGGATAAAACGGCGTAGTGACGGGAGGAAAAATACCGTGCAGAAGCATAACGGGATTAGCGTATCACTTCCTGGGCGGAGTCAGCATCGGGATGACTTCGCGCTTGTTGCGGCGGTATACGCGGAAATCAGCATCCGTGGTAGCAACGTAATACCTGGGAAACAGTTCGCTCATCCGAATCAGACATAAGTCGGCTAAATCGGGATTGCGGCCGGCATACCGTGTTGCAAGAACGTAGAGGTATTCGAGGTCGCTCTCGCAATCAAAAGCGATGCGGACGATGTTGTCACGCATCATAGCAAGGACTTCGCTGCTGGACTGCAGATGAAAAGCAGTCTCAGCCAGCACAGCCTCGCAAGTCAGGACAGGCCAACTTATTTGCTCGGCGACTTCCGCAGCCCATTCGTGATATTGGTCGTTTTCCCGCGCCATAGCCACGAGAAGACCGGTATCGGCGATGGCCTTCATCTGCGCGAAAACCCTTTGCGCGTAGAAAGGTTCCGAGGACCACCTTTAATAATGCCGACATATTTCCGCCAGGCTTGATTCGTGCCGGTTGGAGTGTCCTGCGAAAGGCCATTCTCCACAAACTGCAGGACTACTCGCCCCACAGGCAGTCCCGTGCGGCGTGACTTTTCCTTTAGGCGATCCAAAACTTCTGCGGGAAGCCTGATACTGAGTGTATTACTCATATGCCAGGATTGTAACACGCTCGCTTTAGGCTCCGGCGACGATCGAATCGCCGCAGCGACTTAGCGAATGTTCCTCAAACTCGCTCTCTCCGCGTGCAACTGCTGCAAGGCCCGAATATTTATTTCCCCGCGCTGCAATGCCGCGATTCCTTCCGCGGCGGCACGAGCGGCTGACAAGGTTGTGATCGTGGGAATGCGTGCGGTGACAGCTGCGCGGCGAATCGCGCGCTCGTCAAACCACGGCTCCATTCCACTGGGAGTGTTTACGATGAGATGGACGCGCTGGCCCTTAATAAAATCCACAACGTTGGGACGGCCTTCCTTTACTTTGTAAACGCGATCGACTTTCATTCCTTCTTTTTCAATCGCGTCGGCAGTTCCGGATGTGGCCACCAGTTTGAACCCCATGTCGACAAATTTGCGCGCGACTTCGGCAACGTGGCGCTTATCGTGATCGGTCACACTGATGAAGACTGTCCCCTGCACCGGTAATTTCTGTCCCGCGGCCAGTTGCGCTTTGGCGAAAGCCTCGCCGAAGCTGTCGCCCACACCCATCACCTCGCCGGTGGATCTCATCTCCGGCCCCAGCACGGTGTCGACGCCGGGAAATTTGTTCCAGGGAAATACAGGAGACTTCACGTAGTAACAACGTCCGGTGTCGAGATCGCTTCCACGATCAATATTCTCGGGCAGAAACTCACGCAACTTGCGGCCGGTCATCAGCCGCGCCGCGATCTTTGCCAGCGGAACGCCAGTCGCCTTCGAAACATACGGCACGGTGCGCGAGGCTCGCGGATTCACTTCCAACACGTAAACCTTCGCTCCCTCCGAGCCATTTCCCGAGAGTCCGCTTCCGCGCGGAATCGCAAACTGAATGTTCATCAGTCCGATCACCTTTAAGGCCCGCGCCAGTTGGAACGTGTATTGGCGCATGCGCTCCATCAGGGGATGGGGGATATCGACCGCGGGAAGCACGCACGACGAATCGCCGGAGTGAATGCCGGCTTCTTCGATGTGCTGCATGATGCCGGCGATCACTACGTCTTCGCCATCGGAAAGTGCGTCCACGTCAAGCTCAATGGCATCTTCGAGGAAGTGATCAATCAGCACGGGACGATCGTGCGAATACTCGACCGCCTCTTTCATGTAGCGCACGACAGATTCTTCGTCGTAGGCAATCACCATGGCGCGTCCGCCGAGCACGTAAGAAGGGCGAACCACGACGGGATATCCGACCTGCTTCGCGCCTTCAATAGCTTGTTCGAGCGAGGTCGCCATCACGCCGGCAGCTTGCGGAATTTGTAATTCTTCGAGCAGTTTATTGAAGTGTTTGCGATCTTCGGCGAGGTCGATGGATTCAGGCGAGGTGCCGATAATATTTACACCGGCCTTTTTCAACGGAAGAGCAAGGTTGAGCGGAGTCTGTCCGCCGAACTGCACAATCACCCCGACGGGCGCGCCTTTGGACGTTTCGTGCTGATAGATGGCCCACACATCTTCGAACGTTAGCGGCTCAAAGTAGAGGCGGTCGCTGGTGTCGTAGTCGGTCGAAACCGTCTCCGGATTGCAGTTCACCATGATCGTCTCGTAGCCGTCTTCGCGCAGCGCGAACGAAGCGTGGCAGCAGCAGTAATCGAATTCAATTCCCTGCCCGATGCGGTTGGGCCCGCTTCCGAGAATCATTACTTTCTTCTTTTCAGTCGGCGCGGCTTCGTCTTCTTCTTCGTACGTCGAATATAAATACGGGGTGAAGCTTTCGAATTCGGCGGCGCAGGTATCGACGCGCTTGTAGACCGGCATCACTCCATGTTTTTTGCGGAGATGCCTGACTTTTTCCTGGCCTTCCAGGCGCCAGACGCCCGCCAGACGCCCGTCGGAGAAGCCCATGCGCTTGGCGTCGCGCAGCACTTCTGTGGGGATCGATTCCATCGGATGCTTTTCCAACTCAAGCTGCATGTCGTTTATTTCTTTGAGCTGGTAGAGGAACCAGGGGTCCATCGAGGTCATCTTCGCGATCTGCTTGACGGTATGCCCTTGACGGAGAGCGTACTGCACGTAAGCCAGACGCTCGGGATGAGGGGTTACGAGCCGCTGCGTGAGTATCTTCGGTTCGATCTTTTCGCCGCCCACGCGCTTGCCGGTATCGAGCGAGCGGATCCCCTTCATCAGCGCTTCTTTGAAGGTGCGGCCGATGGCCATCACTTCGCCGACGGACTTCATCTGCGGGCCCAGGTTTTCATCGGCGCCGGGAAATTTTTCGAACTGCCACTTGGGAATTTTTACGACCACGTAATCGAGCGTGGGCTCGAAGCACGCCGGAGTTTTGCGCGTGATGTCGTTGGGGATTTCGTCGAGCGTGTAACCCACCGCGAGTTTCGCCGCGATCTTCGCAATCGGAAATCCCGTGGCCTTCGATGCCAGCGCGGAAGAGCGCGAGACGCGGGGGTTCATCTCTATGACAACCATCCGCCCCGTCTCGGGATTCACGCCGAACTGAATATTGGATCCGCCGGTATCGACGCCAATCTCGCGGATCACGGCAATCGAAGCGTCGCGCATGGCCTGGTACTCGCGGTCCGTCAGGGTTTGCGCCGGGGCCACGGTGATCGAGTCGCCGGTATGAACCCCCATGGGATCGAAGTTCTCGATCGAGCAAATGATGATGACGTTATCTTTGGTGTCGCGCATCACCTCGAGTTCGAATTCTTTCCATCCCAGCACGGACTCTTCGATCAGCGCTTCGTGTACCGGAGAAAAATCGAGGCCGCGGCTGAGGACTTCGACCATCTCTTCGCGGTTGTAGGCGATGCCGCCACCGGAGCCGCCGAGCGTGAACGACGGGCGCACGATGACCGGGAAACCGATTTTGCCGGCGAATTCCAGTCCATCTTTTGTGTTGTTGACCAACGCTGATTTAGGAACGTCGAGGCCGATGCGCTGCATCGCATCTTTGAAAACGAGGCGGTCTTCGGCCTTCTTGATGGCTCCAACGTTTGCCCCGATGAGGTGCGCGTTGTATTTTTCGAGCACGCCGCCGTCGGAAAGTTCGATCGCCAGGTTGAGCGCGGTCTGTCCGCCGACGGTTGGCAACACGGCGAAACCTGCGCCCGGCGACATTTCCCGCTCGATGCGGATAATTTCTTCCAGATATTCGAGCGTGAGCGGTTCGATGTAGGTGCGGTCGGCGATCTCCGGATCGGTCATGATGGTCGCCGGATTGGAGTTGGCCAGCACCACTTCGTAGCCCTCAGACTTGAGCGCCTTGCAGGCCTGCGTGCCAGAGTAATCAAACTCCGCCGACTGCCCGATGATGATGGGCCCGGAGCCGAGGATCAGGATTTTCGAGATGTCAGTGCGTTTGGGCATTGGATATTTCGTTTAAATCTGTCATCCCGACCGAGTCCAGTGGAACGGCGAAGCCGGTCAACTGGCGAGTGGAGGGACCTGCTGTGTGCTTGCAGCGTATACGCCGCAAGCACACAGCAGGTCCCTCGACTGCGAAGATCGTTCGCTTCGCGTACGATCTTCTTCGCTCGGGATGACATAGTTGTTTCACGCCGGCTTCTTCTCCGGTTCAAACTGATGCCGCAAGTACCATTCCCCAGCCAAGTCGTCCCATGTCGGGTTACGCATCAGATCGTTTTTGTGCTCAAATATCCGGCGGTGAAGATTGTTCGTCATTCCGATGTATAAGGCGCGAGACTTGCTCGCAACCATGTACACGCTGTAATTGTGCTCTTTCATACTGCCCACTTACCCTGTCATCCCGACCGAGTCCAGTCGAATGGCGAAGCCGGTCGACTGGCGAGTGGAGGGACCTGCTGTGCGCTTGCAGCGTATACGCCGCAAGCCAACAGCAGGTCCCTCGACTGCGAAGATCGTTCGCTTCGCGCACGATCTTCTTCGCTCGGGATGACAGAGTTGTTTCACGCCGATTGCTTCTTCTCTGGTTCAAACTGATGTCGCACATACCATTCAACTGCCAAATCTTCCCACGTGGGATTACGCTGCGCGATCAACCAATCTTTCTTTGCCCGGTTCCAGCGTTTCAATTGTTTCTCCCGATCGATCGCTTTGTTCACATCGTCAAATGCTTCGTAGTACACCAGACGGTGGCACTTATATTGCCGCGTGAAACCTTCAATCAGATCGTTTTTGTGCTCAAATATCCGGCGGTGAAGATTGTTCGTCATTCCGATGTATAAGGCGCGAGACTTGCTCGCAACCATGTACACGCTGTAATTGTGCTCTTTCATACTGCTTACCTACACTGTCATCCCGACCGAGTCCAGTCGAATGGCGAAGCCGGTCGACTGGCGAGTGGAGGGACCTGCTGTGCGCTGCGTATAAGCCCCAAGCACACAGCAGGTCCCTCGACTGCGAAGATCGTTCGCTTCGCGCACGATCTTCTTCGCTCGGGATGACAGGATAAAAATTACTCACCCTTTCCACTCCTCCATCATCTTCGTAAACTCCTTGAACAGATAATGCGAGTCATGCGGCCCCGGCGCGGCTTCGGGGTGATATTGCACGCTGAACAGCGGCAGGTTGCGGTGCCGCAGGCCTTCCAAAGTCGAATCGTTCAGATCCACGTGCGTGAGTTCGACTTCGCTATCTGGCAGCGAATCCGGATCGACGGCGAAGTTATGGTTGTGCGCCGTGATCTCGATCTTCCCCGTTGCCAACTGCTTCACCGGATGATTTCCGCCGTGATGTCCAAACTTGAGCTTAAAAGTTTTCCCGCCGAGGGCGATGCCGGTGAGTTGATGTCCGAGACAGATGCCAAAGATGGGCTGGCGTCCCATGAGGCGGCGAATCGAGTCGACCGCATACGTACACGGCTCGGGATCCCCCGGCCCATTCGACAGAAACACTCCATCCGGTTTCAACGCGAGGACATCTTCCGCCAGAGTCTGCGCTGGAACCACTGTCACTCGACAACCCTCACCGCGTAACTTACGCAAAATGTTTTGTTTAATGCCAAAATCGTAAGCTACTACATGAAAGCGCGCGGGCTCGTCTTTCACTCCTACCTGCGCCACCGGTTCATGCGAACGCTC
>Ga0302320_10020601_pt1 | contig 13141 bp, 8 predicted proteins | sample Bog_T0_3_FD_202130 | JGI IMG/M metagenome (GOLD analysis project Ga0302320, IMG submission 202130) | Peat permafrost microbial communities from Stordalen Mire near Abisko, Sweden - Bog_T0_3 | ecosystem: Environmental > Terrestrial > Soil > Wetlands > Peat | place: Sweden: Abisko, Stordalen Mire...
CAGGGAAAAAATTTAATTTAGCACTGGTGCCTTTGGCGAAAGATCAAGTGCATTACGTGGATTCAGCACAAATGAATTTTAAAGCCATGGCTCAAGGGTACTTGCTGGGCAGTGGAAGTTTGCCGCATATTTCGCTTTGTCAATTCGAAATTGAAAAAGAGAGTCCTATTCTCGCAGAAATCCAAACGGAAATGAAGCACTGGGAACCCTCATTACTGAAAAAGCCGGTCTATCCAGAATTTCAGAGTTTCAATATTGTTGCACTGACAGGGCCCTTTCAAGGGCAGTTTGCAACGGATTTAGGGGTGGCTAGGAACGAGGATATATTACTACTGCACCGAAGTTGTTTGAGTTTGCTTCAAAAATTTGGGCTCAAACCAGCTAACGCTGTGGGAGAGTTGTATCGACCCCATCTGACATTTGCATTTTTTAAGTCTCAAAACGCCCTTTCCATACCCAAGATGCCGAATCTCTTGTTTGGAAGATCTCAGGGTCCGTTTTATGTGGAATTGGGACAGGCTGATGAGAACTGGCAATACGTTCAATCACTTTCAATGGATTAATTGATCCAACTGTGAATTTCTTAGACACCTATTTCTTCAAAATTTTCCATGATTGTAGAAAGAAAAAACAAGTGTAACTCGTTGAAATTATGACTGGAATAATTACTTGCCCTTTCCTGTTTTCTGTCTGGCGCTGCAATTGCAAAATTGCCCTTAGGGCGATATTATGCAGTTCCTATTTTTTATTTCTATTTTTGCTATTGACCTTTATGCAGGGCCTCCGGAACCACTTACTACCGAGGAAACTCAGCAGCTTGTTTCCTGTTATCAAAAAGATATTGGGTCGCAAAAATCCGGGGAGGAAAAATTTAGAACTGCTTTGAGACACTATCCAATAAAACACTTGTATAAGCTTTTTATAGACAAAGACAGGCTTGCCAATCCCAGCCCTGAAGAAAAAGGGGTTCCACCTCAACTCTTGTTCGATCTCAAAGAGCCTGGTTATTATCAATCCATGTTAAATGCTTTTGAGTACTTGCCGAAGACCATTGGATCTCCAGTCACTTTGGAACTACTTACTCAGCTTCATGATCGGGCTGTAGGTGGAGTCGTCAGAATGAAAAAAGGAATTCATCCTGGTTTATATGCCTACAAGCTACCTCCAACATTAAAAGAGCATAAAACAGACAAAGCTCTCAATGAACTCTTTATCAGCAAGGTTCTTTTCTGTTCCCACAGGGCTTTAATGAGTTTGTCTGAACAGCCTCGTTGCTTAACCCTTGCTCCTGAGCTTCCAAGATTCCTTCCTTCTTCCATGAGAGACGAGTGTGCGCTTTATCTTTCATCCTTAGTGGATTTAACGATTACTTCCAGTGTTCGCACAGATTCGCATTTGGAGTCACTCTTAAAAAAGTACATAGATTACTATCATACTAGCATATCTAAATTAGGTAACCTCGAGGATAAACTAGCGGCAATTGCTGAACTAATTAGAACCCTAGAAGTCGCTCATTTTTTCCCAGATGGGAATCAAAGAACTTATGCTTTTCTTTTACTTAATAAGTTGCTGATTGATAATAATCTCCCTCCGGCTATCCTCGATCATCCATCTATGTTTGATGGGTGGATGACGCTGGATCAGATGGTTAAGGAGATTCAGGTTGGAATTTCTAATTTCCTCAATGAAAATATTGACCAGCATAGGTTGTACCTATCTGAAAGTTGTCAGTCGACTGACTCTAGTTCTCTGGGTGTAGGCAAGTATGTTCCCTTCTTTGAGACGATGCAATCTCAGCCTATTAAGGCTGCTGAAATTCTGAAAAACAGGGTGATGACTGCAATTGGTACAAAATCACCCAATTCGTTTATTCCAGGTGTTTCGCCTTTGCATGATGCCATTTGGTTAGGGTCATCTGATTCTATTGAGCAGCTACTCGAGCTTGGGGCTAACCCATTTGGTAGTTCGTTTTTCACATCCGCGTTTTACCTAACTTATATGTTAGGTAACCTTTCAACAGCTCACCAGCTATTGTCTCAAGGCAAGAAGGAATCCATGAATGAACGCTTTATTCAGCAATCACTTACTCATTGGCTTATGTTTTCACGAAGATTAACCGAAGGCGACTCTCAAGCAATTTTGCTTTGGAGCAATATTATGGAAACGCTTTTGCAGTCACTCCAAAATGTTTTTTTGAAAGACGATGTTCTTGCAATTTCTTTTAGAGAGATGCTGTCAGGTTCTCACCTTGCTGATTCTGTAAGGAAAAAAATTGAACACTGGATGGTTCAGTATAAAATTGGATTAGATCCGTTCCGTAAATAAGTTTTCTTGCTAGAAAATAGATTTTGCCTTAAAGAATCCAACTTATGCTTTTTAATTCTATTCGTTTTCTTCCTCTAGTTTTTAGTTTCAGTTTGTCTTCGTTAGGATGGGGCATGGTGCAAGACCCCTTGTCCGATCGCTCAACTCAAAAGATTTGGATAGGGACTGCTGAAATGAGAGATTTTTTTAAAGAGAATAGGATTCATTATATTCCGACTTATATGTTTGCTCGAGTGTTTGATCAGTTTGGCTTACCAGGGAAGCTTTTGTTAGTTGGGAAAGAGGAAACGAGAAATTTGCAGTTGCTGAACCGAATTCTTAAAGAGGATGGTGTTATTCGATTGGAAGACCTGAAGCAGTCTATGGAGCAGTCTAAGAATCTCTATCTTAAGAGTATTTCTGAAATACATGGGCATGGGTTGTTTGCAGGTGAAAATATTCCGTCCGATCAGATTTTAAGTGTTTATGCAGGCGAAGTAATTTTTTACGATGGAATAGATAGGGGCAAGGAAAAGCTTCAGGTGCCTGTCACGGATGAGCTTGTTAAAGATTTTGAAGCAAAGCATCCTGGAGAAGAATTTACTGTGGAGCGAGAGATGCAATGGTTTAGTGGGTTAGCCTATTCTTATGACGTGAGGGGAGGGTACTATCTTGCACAGATTTTGGATTCCCACCCCGTAATCCCTACGGCTCCGATTGCTGTGGATGCCACTTCTTATGGGAATGAAACTCGATTTATTAATCATGCAAAAGCAGACCGTGCCAATGTGAAACCTAGTTTGCGTTGGATGAGGGCGATGGATTTTTATCAACTTTCTTCCCATTTTGTGTTTTCTCCTGAGGACTTTGAATGTTTTGAAAAAGCGCTGGTCGGGTTCTATATGCCCGTGATGTTTATAGTTTCGTCAAAAGTTATTCAAAAAGATTCTCAACTGTTAATGGATTATGGCAAGCACTATTGGAAAACGCTTGGGGTTACGCCAGTGGATTTTTAGAGAACTGCCCCAAAGTCTTGCTTCAGCTGATGGGTGAGGAGTCGAAAAGCTTGCTCACCGGATGCCGCTGCAGCTTCCATTGTTCCACGGATGTCTTGCTCGGTGGTGGTGTGTTCTCCAGCAAAAAAGATCTTTCCGGCAATCGGAGCAAATAGAGGAAGGATCGTTTCACCCTGATGGTCTTGATTGGACTCAAACTCTTGAGTTGTAGCTGGGGAAATGTAGGAGTAGCTACCTTGAATAAATGGATCCCTAGTCCAGCTGATACCCACTGCTTCAGAGTGAGAGGAAAAAATGGTTTGCGGAACCTGGACGCGTGTAGGGTTTAAATCAATTCCTGCTTGACTAAAAATCTCGCTTCCCCATTTTAAATTTTTTAAAAATGCCTGCTCATTTGTCATGATTCCCTTGTCTCCACTGAGAAAAAGTGTGGCATGCTGCATTTCGGAATTAATCCAACCAGTCAATCCATCCGTCGATATACTGGTATGAGGAGCATTGGGTGGAACATGGATTAAAATTTTTGCGTGGGATCCATAAGGAATGGCTGCAATGCGGGCTAGGCGTTCTGGTGGTAAGGTAGCCTTCCCAAACTGAATGGATGGATAAACGGAACAGGGAAAAGTGAGTACCACTCGATCGGCTCGAACAGTTTGAGCTTGAGTTCCACCGAATACTAATTCAAAACCTTGGTTTGCTGAACGCCTGAGTTCTTTTAGAGGACTGTTTAAGTGAAGTTTAGAACCTAAGGTTTTGGCTAATGCCAAAATCAGTCGACTGTTGCCACCTTCTACGGATTCAACCGAGTAAAGGCGAAGTTTGTCTGATTGAAGGGCTTTATGCCCGCTTTGAAGACCTTTGATGGTCATCTCTAACGACCCATGAGCATACCGGGTGGCCAAGTTGTGCGTTTCACCTCCTTCGTAGCTTTTCATTCGTTGAGAGACAATTTCCCTGAGAAGTTGCAGCTGATGAGCTTCAGTCGTATTTTTTGGGTGGAAGTTCTGAAAAAATAAGGTGATGACTTGATCGAGGTTTTTGGCTTGTTTTTCACTTTTTTTCAGCCATTTGACCACGTCCTCAGACGAAATCTTAGCGAAAGCGGGCATTAGATCCTTGAAAATAGGATAAATCTTGTTTGTTTTTGGATCGGAGTACAATGTATCGCCTAAACTCAATCGGCGGGTCCTTGTCTGAAGACCCATCTCTTTTACTAGCTGATGCATGACTCGCGCGTCACCTCCATCGTTTAGGTTTTCTCCTCCGAGCTCCGCTGGAAAACCATGGAGATTGACAGTAAAAACGCGCCCCCCAGGACGATCCTTTGCTTCAAAGACTTCTACTTCCATCGATTTGTCTAAGAACTGTTTTTCTGATTGAAAAGCTTTTTGCAATCGATAAGCTGTGGTTAATCCGGAGAGGCCTGCTCCTACGATGACTACCTTTTCCGCCTGAGCCTGGGTTGCGCAGGTTAAAACTATCAGAGATAAAATCACCTTAATTTCTGTGAAATTTTTCATTTTCGCTTTGAATATCAGAACTAGATTAATCCAGCAAGGTTTAAATATTCTAAATGCGTGCAGGAGCAATCGTCCTGCACGCATTCTTGATTGGCACTGGTTTAATTTATAATTCGGTTCAGTCGGAAGAGGGCTCGGTCAGCAGCAAACCAAGTCGGGTCGCCCGCATCAACGATGGGAAGGTAATCAGACATCTTTTGTTTAGTTCCATTTTTGAGATAAATGGCAACAGGGGAGGCCTGATCAATATAGTTCCATCCATCGTAGTGATTAGTATCGGGTCCATCATTTCGGGTGTCGTACATATCCCAAAAGGTAGCTGCGACTCGCATTTCGTTGATTTCACCTGTGCTACAGTGATTATCACCGTTATAAGTTTCGATGTTTTCATTAAGATAGGAGGCGACTGGGTTGGTGGAGGCTCGATCAAATTGCACCCAATAAGCCATAAAGTCAGCAAATCCTTCGGTTAGCGCTAGTCCTCCATTGTAACAGCCATCCAGCGAGTGAGCTCCGCCTGCGCCAGAGGATAAATTGCCGTTCCAATAGTAGCTGTTGATACTATGGGCAGCTTCATGCTGGACTACGGTTTTATCGCCATGGGCTGGAATGATCCAGATTTTTCCGTCAGCCCACTGGCTGCAGGACCAAGGATACGGAGATACCGAATGCCCACTGGCATCCGTATTCATAATACAATGTCCGGTTGCTAAACTGTTGGGGTAGGTCACTTGAATGGGCTGATCTCTGAGTGCATTCAAGCCATTGTAGTAGAGTTTTGACCATTCTTCTGTGGCCCCCTCATAGAGTTTGTCGATTCCTGGTAAGTCACCACTCGTCGATAGGTCAGCAAAACGATAACCAATATCTGTGGTGGGGCCGCTGAGGCTCCACCAATCTCCCCAAGTATAAACTCGACCGGATGGGTCTTGGAGTTGTATGAACCGATTGGCAGTTTGATACTGGATATAGACTTTGGCACTCTGAGTGGCAAAGCTAGCAAGTGGGATGGACCAGCTTCCGTCGCCATTGACGTAAGCCCAGCCTAGCGGCATGTAAATGCGAATTCCAGCGATGGCATCCCATTGCCATGCGGTGACCACCCAACCCCAAGCAGCGTGGAAAGTTCCGTCGTTATATTTGGTGGACATGTGACCTTTAATGGTGAAGTTGGACTGGAGATGTAAGTCCCTATCTTCTTCTCGTTCTAATGCAAAGCCTTCTCCATTTTCTATTTCAGGGATAATGTTTAAGGCCTCCTCTGCACTGGAAGTGCGAACCCGGCCGCTGATGGCTGGAAGGTGTTTGAGGTTGTATTTGTTGGCCATCTCTAACGGCGATCCGAGTCGAACTGGCTGAATCTGAGATGCTTGGGCAGGTTCTAGGGCATGGGCTTTGAAAGCCAAAGGTGCTAGTGTCACTTGGGCAGTAAAGTTTCCCCCCAAATTCAATGCTGCCTCGTGAGATTTTTCGCCAGGCTGCATTGTTGCTAATCGTTTGGCAAGAAAGGCCTCTTCAAAACTAACTGCCTTTAGGCCTTGAGGAGTGACTTGATATACTTGATAGAATTCAGGGCCATTTTTTGTTCGACCATTGCCCAGCGTGACTTTGGATTGAAAATGGACCACCATCTCTCCGCTAGCTGGGGTATCTAACTCAAAGGTTTCTCGTGCTAGATTGTGACTGGGTACGACCATATGGATAGGTGGTCTAGGAAGGATAGGCGTCGTAGAAAAATAATTGTCGTTTCGGACAGGCAGATGGTGCAGCAGTGAGAGGTCAATGTGGGCATGTTCCTGTTCTTGATTTTCTACCACCACGTCAGCTTGGTGATTGGATTTTATTTCAACGTGAATTTTCAAATTCGCTTCAGGAAGTGGCTGACTGGCAAATAGTAAACTAGAAAAAGTTACAAGTCCTCCTGAGATGGTTGCTTGTATTATTCTAAAAATATTATTTTTTAACATTAAAGTCCTCCTTGTTAATGTGGCACCGAGATTGGTGTCATTTCGGCCAAAAATGGCCTGAGTTCGTACCTATTTCTAAGGTGAAAAGTTTCATTGCAAGAGTAAGGCCAGTGTTTACTTGAACGGGATGATTGAAAGGGATGTGAACTTACTTTCTTTTTTTTAATTTTGATTATAACGTCCTGCCTGGGGGGCGGTTCATGACACAGCGTTGGGTGTTTTTTACGGTCACGGTTGCAGTTCATTTATTGGCTCAAGTGGCAACGGCTGCCATTTCAAAATCTGAAATTAATCAAAAAGTACAAAGCCTAATAAGTCAAATGAGTCTTGAGGAAAAAGTGGGGCAGATGACTCAAGTGACACTGCAAGTGATCTCGAAGCCCTCGATTTCGGGATCTCAGTATCATGAACTTGATCCAGTGAAGCTTGAGGATGCACTTGTCAATCATCATGTGGGGTCCATTTTAAATGTGATTTATTCTGCTTTTAGCGTAGATCATTGGCAGAATATTCTGACTCAAATTCAAGAGGTTGCTTTAAATAAGACACCTCATTCTATCCCGATTCTTTATGGAATTGATGCAATTCATGGAGCTACCTATACGTTGGGTTCTACACTTTTTCCTCAGTCCATTGCTATGGCTGCCACGTGGAATCCCGATTTGGTGCGTTGGGAAGGCGAAGTTGTGGCGACTGAAGTGCGTGCATCTGGGATTCCATGGAATTTTTCTCCCGTTTTAGACATTGGGAGGCAGCCGCTTTGGTCCCGCTTTTGGGAAACCTATGGGGAAGATGTGCATCTTGCTACCACTCTTGGAACAGCCTATATTGAAGGTCACCAGGGTAATCTGCAGGGAAATCTGATTGGCACCTCGACTCATGCGGCGACCTGTCTCAAGCATTTTATGGGCTACAGTTATCCTCTGAGCGGAAAAGATCGAACTCCGGCTTGGCTTTCTGAAGGAATTTTAAGAGAATATTTTCTTCCCACTTTTGAGGCAGGAATTCGAGCAGGGGCACCTAGCATCATGATCAATTCTTCTGAAATCGATGGAGTTCCGGTTCATTCTAATTACCACTTGTTGACAGAAATTCTGAGAAATGAACTCCATTTCGAAGGTGTGACAGTATCTGATTGGGAAGATATTAAGCGCCTTTATACTCGTGACCGAGTGGCATCCTCACCGGAGGAAGCAGTGAGAATGGCCGTAATGGCGGGAGTGGACATGAGCATGGTCCCCCTTGACTTCAGCTTTTATGAAATTTTGATTCAGCTTGTGAAGGACGGGAAGGTTCCTATTGCTCGAATTGATGAAGCCGTGAGTCGCATTTTGCATGTGAAGTTTCAGGTAGGGCTTTTTGAGCGCCCCTATCCCGATCCCAGGTTAAAATCTGAATTTGGAAGGTCTGAGTTCACTCGACTGAGCCGGCAGGCAGCGCAGGAGTCGATTACTTTGCTAAAAAACTCCAATGAAATTTTGCCGCTTTCGAAAAACAAGAAAGTCTTAGTCACTGGGCCTTCGGCTCATCTTCTGAGTGCACTCAATGGAGGGTGGACTGTCACCTGGCAAGGAGATAGCGAAGATCTCTATCCAAAAGATAAGCTGACTATTCTTCAGGCTATTCAAAACAAACTGGGAGCACAAAACGTTAGTTTTGTGCCAGGTTCCACGTATGATCGGATTTTAGATTTGGATGCGGTAGTCAATGCGGCTTATCAGGTGGATGCAGTAGTCGTTTGTTTAGGAGAAAAACCCTATACCGAGACCCCAGGAAATATTGAAGACCTGACTTTAGAGAAAGCGCAACTAGACCTTGCTTCCGCACTGATTAAAACAGGGAAGCCTGTGATTTTGGTCTTGACCGAAGGGCGGCCCAGGGTCATTCGGCAAATTGTCGATGGAGTGCAAGGGATTTTGATGGCCTATCTTCCTGGGATGGAAGGGGGGCCTGCCATTGCTGATATTCTGTTTGGAGAGGTGAATCCCAGTGGGAAACTTCCTATGAGTTACCCGAGAGCCCCCAATTCCATTGTTCCTTACGACCATGTTCCCATGGAGGAGGTAGAGGGCAATACCTATGATCCTGAATTCCCTTTTGGATTTGGCCTATCTTATACCTCCTTTGAGGTGAGTAACTTGCAGTTGAGTGTGGATTCCCAGCAGCCTACCCAGACCATAGAGGTGTCGGTATCTGTTACCAATCGGGGAAACAGGGCAGGAAAAGAAACCGTTCAACTTTACTTAACGGATCTGTACGGTTCAGTGGCAAGGCCAGTTCAGCAGATCAGGGGATTTCAAAAAGTAGAATTGAATCCCCAAGAAACAAAAAGGATTCTTTTTACTTTGACTCCGAACGATCTGACGTTTATCGGCCGAGACTACCGCAGAATCTTGGAACCTGGGGAATTTAAGGTAAAAATCGGTCCCCTAGAAAAAAGGTTTCAGGTTGGTCAAGTGAATCCATTCACCGTTTTTATGTAAATAAGAATAAATGCAAAAATTTGCATAAATATGCACTTAAATAAGTAAATAGCGCTTGCCTATTTGATAAGTATGCGTATATATGCATACTTATGTTTGAGTTAAACAGGCTGTTTTTGAGTCTGCGCCACGCACTTATCCTATCGGCATTGATTGGAGTGTTTTCGATTACCTGGGTTTTGCAAGGGTGTCATAGAAGCCAGAATCATCAAAGGACCTTAGTGCTAGGTCTTTCAGCAGATTATCCTCCTTTTGAGTTTAAAAAGAATGGAGAGATTGTTGGATTTGATGTGGACGTAGCTCGGAAAATCACTGAAGAATTAGGTTATCAACTGGAAATCCAAGATATGGATTTTGGTTCCTTGATTCCATCGCTCCAAAGCGGTCGAGTGGATTTTGTAATGTCCGGGATGGCAGCAACAGAAGAAAGATTGAAAAACGTTCTTTTTAGTTCTCCGTATTATGACAGCTCATTTGTTCTCATTTCACCTCGCGCAAGGCAACTCACCCATCCCCTTGCATGGGCTGGGAAGCACATTGGAGTTCAGCTGGGATCCACTTTAGAAGCCTTCGCAAAAGAAAAGGCCAAGTCTTTTTCTGGGATGGAAGTAGTTTCGCTCGGGCGGTTTCCAACATTAATTCAAGAATTAAAGTCAGGCCGTCTGGATGGAGTCATTGCAGAAGAGGGACAAGCCCTGTCAGTAGTGCAGCTGAATGCCGGTCTTGAGTTTGTTGCTCTGGACGGTACAGGGGACGGGTACGCCGTTGCTTTTGCTCAAGGCAGGGAGTCAGGGAAGAAATACCAAGTTGAGTTTAATCAGGTTTTAAAGAAGCTGAAAAAGACATCTTTCTTGGATCAATTAAAAACTCAGTGGCTAGGACATGCGAAAGTGGATGTTCTGGAACATTTGTCACAAAAGAGCCTTCAAAGATTTTACCAAAATTTGACACAGACTTTTTTGTTTGTAGCGAAAGGGATTCATACAACTCTTCTTTATACGCTGGTTTCGGCCGTGGGTGGATTTGTTCTCGGGTTGACTCTTGCCTTGCTGAAAGTGGGGCCCTTTTTCATTGGGAAAAAATTTGCCGATTTTTATACCTCCGTTTTTCGAGGCACCCCTATGTTAGTCCAGTTGAGTTTAGTATATTTTGGCGCTCCCAGTTTGCTTCATTATAAAGTATCTCCGTTAGTCGCAGGCATTATTGCATTTTCACTGAATTCAGGAGCTTATGTTTCGGAGTTGATTCGAGCGGGTATTCAAGGAATCGATGCAGGTCAGTATGAAGCTGCTCAAGCACTGGATATTCCCTATTTTAAAATGATGAAAGATATTATTCTTCCTCAAGCCATTCGGAACGTATTGCCAGCATTGGTCAATGAAGTGGTTAATTTATTGAAAGAGACTGCGCTCGTGTCGACATTGGGAGAGGCAGATATTATGCGCCAAGCACAAGTGGTTGCTGCTGAGACGTATTCCTACTTTGAGCCCCTGCTCATTGCAGCAGGTTGCTATTATGTTCTAATTTTGTGTCTTAACTTTCTTGCAAAAAAACTGGAGAGAACTCTTGCCTATGCTAGTCGTTAAACAACTAAAAAAAACTTTTGGTTCACAAACAGTTCTTAATGGAATTCATCTCGTAATCCACCCAGGGGAAACAGTAGGGATTCTTGGGGCGTCTGGGAGTGGAAAGTCTACCCTTTTGAGATGTATGAACCATCTGGAAATGCCGACTGCTGGAATGGTCTCTATTCAAGGAGTTGGGCATGGCACTCAGGGATATTTAGGGGCTTTAAGGTCTCAGGTGGGGATGGTATTTCAAGGGTTTAATTTGTTTTCGAATATGACCGTTCTGGAAAACTTAATTTATGCTCCAGTGACCTTAAAGAAAATGACTCGTGGGGATGCTATTGAAAAGGCGGTTCATTTATTAAGTCGAGTGAGTTTAGAATCTAAGGCGCAGGCTTTTCCTCATACTTTGTCTGGAGGGGAAAAACAAAGAGTGGCCATATCAAGAACTCTGATGATGGATCCGAAAGTGATTTTATTTGATGAGCCTACTTCTTCGCTGGATCCAAAAATGGTGAAAGAAATGATTCAGCTCATGAAAGATTTGGCGGCATCAGGGATGACTTTGGTGATTGTCAGTCATGAGATGGGGTTTGTTCAGCAAGTGGCTGATCGCGTGGTGTATTTAGAAAAAGGGAAAATTACCCAGGATATGCCGACCCGAGATTTCTTTAAGCAGGAGCATGCTTTTGTATCTGGATTATTAACTTGAATTTAGATAATAAATAAGTTATAGCATATTTCATTATTAAGGAGTAATGAAATATGGTTTTAAATTTATCGAGTAAACTGGCAACGGTTGGAATTGCTGCTGTTCTTTCGTCATCAGCCTATGCTGTGAGTGGAGATCGGTTTTTGATTAATTCTCAATTCACTCTTGTTGAGAAATCCCAAACGAGTCAGGAGAGGGTTGAAGGGTTTCAGGTGAACTGTTCTCCTTTGCCAGGGCAAGTGAATCTTTGCTTTGATGTCAATAAGAAACTATCTATTTCTAATATACGCATTGAGGGTCAAAAGCTCAGATTTCAATTGGGTGTCGTTGGTCAATGTAATAATTTTGCTGGGGAGCATACTATTAATCTAGGTTTCTTGGGTATTACCAGAAACACAGTTCATATGGAGGGGCAGAGCTACTGTGTGAAGCAAGTTGCAGATATTGCTGTAGATGTTCCTAGGTATCTCGAAGGACAGGCTATAGTGCGAGAGGAAGTCAGTTCTGGAAGTAAACAATTTGTGCTCAAGTTAGATGAAGATTCCATGCGTGAGTGGTCTCCAGCAATTCAGGTGACAATTCAGAATAGTTTTCAAAACGCAACGAAGACTGTGGAGAATGGATTAGTGCTGGATACCTATTTTGCTACTCTTTGTGGAGGAAATGCGAAAGATACCCTTTGTAGTGAGCTGACGAATCGTGCGACCGTACGAGATGCAGTGGCTGCGTCGGCTGCTGATTTACTCAAAACTGCTTTCCTGAACGAGGGGTTGGTAGCGACCTCGGTTAGTGATTTGGCGGCTTTTCCTGCTGGAGTTTGGACGAAGGTTTCTATGAAGAAAACTGACAGTCAATTAGAAATTAAGATCTTGGCTGATTAGTATTAGTCTAATTTAAAAAGTAAATTCCCGGTGTGTTTTTTTGAAAGGTTCACAAAAACACACCGGGAACTCTTTGGGTGCATTAGTGGGAATTTGGCTTTTAATTGTTACTCATCTCGAAAGTTAAGAGTGTAATTACACTTGACTATACCCTAAATATGGCGGACAATTCTTGGGTATGTTCAAGCGACTTCTTAACTTGCCGTTATCACGAACTTTTTTTCTGTTTGGCCCCCGTTCCACTGGCAAATCAACCCTTCTTCGGGAACTGTTGCCTGAATCGCAAGCACTTTGGATCGACTTACTGGATCCAGAGTTGGAACGTATTTTGTCGCAAAGCCCATCACGGTTTACTGCCCTTCTTAAAAATGAAAAAGAATCGGGACAATCTCGAAAGTGGGTAGTTATCGATGAAGTCCAGAAGGTGCCAGTACTTTTATCTCTGGTTCACCAGCAATTGCAGAAAAAGCAGTTCCAGTTTGCATTAACGGGTTCTAGTGCTAGAAAACTCAAACGAGGAAACGCTGACCTATTAGCAGGAAGAGCCTCTTGGTTTGAACTCTATTCCCTAACTCATCTTGAATTGGGAGATAAATTTGACTTGGCGTCAGCTCTTTCCTGGGGAACACTTCCTGAAGTGATGGATTTGTCTTTTGCTGATCGTGCTCGATTTCTCAAGTCTTATTGCAA
>Ga0302320_10020603_pt1 | contig 13140 bp, 11 predicted proteins | sample Bog_T0_3_FD_202130 | JGI IMG/M metagenome (GOLD analysis project Ga0302320, IMG submission 202130) | Peat permafrost microbial communities from Stordalen Mire near Abisko, Sweden - Bog_T0_3 | ecosystem: Environmental > Terrestrial > Soil > Wetlands > Peat | place: Sweden: Abisko, Stordalen Mire...
AAGACTTCATCGCCGGATGGCTTGCTGGAAGGCCACGATCGGGCTACCGGCGAACACAAGTGGACCGCGACCATTGTCGATCTGGTCTTCGGTTCGAATTCGCAACTGCGCGCCCTGGCGGAGGTCTACGCCTCCAGCGACGCACAAGAGATCTTCGTGCGCGACTTCGTGGCCGCTTGGACCAAGGTGATGAACCTTGACCGCTTCGATCTCGCTTGATCGGGGCAAACCAGGAACTCAATAGAACGGAAGTCGACCAGGCCGGGAGCCGCAAACGCGACCCGGCCTTCGTCTCTCGCTCGAGCATTCTGATTTTGTTGTAGACCTCTGTGCCCCTTCCATTCATTTCGCTCTTTTCTGCGGAATGGGTGGGAAAGCCATAAAATCCGGGTCTACACAATTTCCGAAAATACGCTAAGCGCGCGACGCAATAATGGCCTTCAGTTCGCGTGCTGAGCTGGCAAGCTTCTCCGCCAGTTCCGGGCCCGGACAGTCCGCGCGAGAGTAAATAAGCTCCAGCTCCCGAGCCAGTTCTGTGCCGCTGCTTAAGCCAAACGTTCCCAGCACGCCTGCCAATTTGTGGGCCGCGGCGCTGGCTGTCTGTTTCTGTTCGTCACTCAGCTTTTGCATCGCCACGGTCTGGGCAATCGCTTGCAGAAGTTCCACGCGGGCTTGCATCTGCGGCAGGAACTGGGTCCATAAGCGGTCCAGTGCGGCGGTAAGGGCGGATTGTGAGTCGGTTCCCATAGCAGTGCTGTCGCTCGTGCCGGTTCGGTAATCAGCTCCAACCCAAAACCGCGGAGATCTGATCGGCAAGGGTAAGCGGGTCGAAGGGTTTGAACAGAATGGCTTGGACACCGAGGTCCGCAAACCGACGCTGGTCCGAACCTTGGACCTTCGCCGTCAACAGAAGAACAGGGATGGCCGACGTGGCAGGATTCTTGCGCAGTTCGCGGAAGGTGGTCGGCCCATCCATGCCCGGCATCATCACGTCGAGCAGGATGGCTTCCGGTTGCAACTCGATAGCCCGCGCCAGTCCTTGCGTCCCTGAATTTGCCACAAAAACCTCCCAGCCGGCAACGGTTTCCAGGCTGAGCGCCGCCACTTCGCGGATATCATCTTCATCGTCAATAACTAGAACGCGGTGCGACATGAATGAGACCTCGGATAAAACGCAACAAACAAGCGACTGGAACAGCCTGTCTTGAAATCGACCGCCGGCTCGAGTGGCTGATCTCATTGTCAGGCGTCGCGTCCCGTCTGTCGATGGCCGGAAGGAGTGCCGATTGCGAGAGGGAACATCTCCGATAACACCATGGAGCCTCCAGATGCTTTGTTGCCTGCAACTTGGAGTCCTGGTTGCACTCGGTTGGATGGCCAGTCACGGGGTCTGGAGTGTCCCTTCTGTGGACGGTGCTTCCTCTGAGTAGCGCGAGGTGCGCAGCATCGTCAGCACCAGTGCCTCCAGGTCCTCGGGCCGGAGCCGGGCCCGCGTAAGGAACTGCGTTGGACCCGGTGCGGCATTGTCGAGCAAAGCGGAAGTGATTTCGCGTTTGGAAAACACCACCATGGGCAAACGGGCCAAACTCTCATGCTTGCGCAGCCAGTCCACTACGTTGAAGCTGTCGCCCTCGGGCAGACCGATGTCCAGCACGAGCAAGTGCGGTTGGAAGTTGAAGCACCCGTCCAACGCTTCCTGCAGCGAATGCGCAAGGTGCGTGTCGATCGCATCGCGCGTGAAGATAAGTCCGATGGTTTCCGCAAGCTGCACGTCATCTTCGACGACCAGAACCCGGGCGTTCTCGCCCGGCACGCAGAGCACGCGCGCCAACTCCGCGAGCAGCGCGTCCTCGTTCGCTCGGTTGACCGCGAGTGCCGTTCCACCCCGCGCGTCGGTGTCCTGCGTTGGCGGGGTTGCGGCGCCGTATTCCACGGCTAGGCGGCTATCCACGCTCACCAGGACCATCGGAGTGCGCGACTCCGGCCGCAATCGCCGCAGCAAGGGGAGAGTATCCCACCCGTTCATGCCGCCGATCGATGTGTCGAGCAGGATCGCCTCGACTCCGTCGTGGGCCGCAGCCAGCGTCTCCTCCACCGTGGTGGCTTCCACCACCCGGAATCCGTGACTGCTCAGCATCTGCGAGACGTAAGGCCGCGAAGACGGATTGGCGTCGGCCAGCAGAATCGTGCCGTGGCCCGTCTCCTGGTCCAGCGTACCGCGCGGCGGCTCAATCGGATCGGGCTTGTAGGGCAGGAACACGCGGAAAGTCGATCCGCGGACCGGATTGCGCTCTGCCCAGATACGGCCCGAATGCTGCTGCACAATCGTTCGGCAAATCGCCAACCCCAGCCCGCTTCCGCCCTTCTGCCGGGAGTCGGACACATCCACCTGCTGGAAACGCCCGAAGATCGCTTCCAACTTGTCGGCGGGAATGCCGCGCCCCTGGTCGATCACCGAGAGCGTCACCCCGCTCGCTCCCGGACGCAGCATCACCGAAACGGTCGAGTCGGGCGGGGAGAATTTGACCGCATTGGACAGCAGGTTGGTCACCACCTGGAGCAAACGATCGGGGTCCGCGGGGATTTCCGCCTGGGTCGTGTCGTGGATCAGCTGCACCCCGGCCGCGTCGGCCACGGGGGCCATGCCTTCAATGGCTTGACGGATGGTTTGCGCCAACTGTACGTGGCGGAAGGCCAGCGGCTCTTTTCCGCTCTGGATCCGCTCCAGATCGAGAATGTCGTTGATCAGGCGAACCAGCCGGTCGGAGTTGGTCAGTGCGATCCGCAGCAGGTTGGCTGACTTGTCGTTGACCTGTCCCAGCATGCCCGAGGAAAGCAACCCGAGTGCCCCGCGAATCGAAGTCAATGGCGTGCGCAGTTCGTGGCTCACCGTGGAGATGAACTCATCCTTCAGCCGGTCGAGCGCGTAGCGCTGGCTGATATCCCGGAAGCTGAGTACCGACCCCGAGAAGTGTCCTTGCTCCGCAATCGGCGTGAGCGCATATTCGGCCGGGAAGAAACTCCCGTCGCCGCGGAAGATGGCGTCCTCGCCCGCCACAGCCTTCTGCCGCCCGTACGCGCGGCGCAGCGGACACTCTTCGCCGCACCTGCGATTCAAGGGAGCCGCCCCATGCAGAAGTTCGTGCACCGGCCGCCCCGTAAGCGTCACTGGATCCGCGCCCAGCAGCCGTCCTGCGGCCGGGTTGGCAAAGCTGATCACGCCATGCCGATCCACCCCGCAAATTCCATCGGCCACCGAATCCAGCAGGATCTCCTGTTGCCGGTAAAGCTCGTCCGCGCGGCCACGCTCCTGGGAGCGAGCCATCATTTGTCCCAACGAAGCTGCCACCGTCTCCACCGCCGCCAGAGCCTCCCGGTCTTCGCGCAGGCTGAAATGGCAATAGAACTCCAGGACCGCGAGCACCTTGTTGCCTTCGCGCACCGGAACCGCCCACCCCGACACCATCTCGTTCTTCAACGCCGATTCAATGCGCTGCGAAAGCGGCTCCGCCGCCAGTTCTTTGACCCATACCGCGTGGCCTTCCTGCCATGCCCGGCCCGGAAGATCGATCCCCTTGACCACCCGCTGGCCCATGCTTTCCTGGATAAAGGTCTCCGCCTGCCGCCCCGGCGCGGCCCAAGCTGCGCCAAACTCCAGACGCTCCTCGCCTTCATTGACCGCCCATTTCACCGCCATATCCCAGCCTTGCGAAACGCACAAGGCCTCCAGAATGCGCATGCCCGCAACATCGGCGGAGGCATTCTCCCCCACAATCTGGCTCACGACCAACTGCAGCGCAAGCCGGTGCTCGCGCTGCTTCTGTTGCGTCACGTCGCGCATCAGGCAGCGGACCGCCAGCGGATTGCCCGCCCGCTGCCGTTGGCTCAGGCTCAATTCCAGCTCCAGAACACGGCCGTCCTCGGTGTGGTAGCGCACCGGCGCCCGGTCCACAACTTCTCCGTCCAAAGCCCGCCGCATCAGCGTGGAGATCTCGTGCTTGCAGCTCGGTCCGAAGAGATCTTCAAAAGATTCCACATCGGCCAGGTCGCGGGAATTCGTCTCGAACGTCTTCCGTAGCGCCGGATTTGCGTAAAGAAACTTGCCCGCCGGGCTCAGCGTCGCAATCATCTCGCTGGAGTTTTCAAAAAGGTCGCGGTAGCGCTCCTGCGATTCACGCTGGGCCTGATCCTGCCGCAGCGTTTCGCTTTGGTCGATCGCCACGCCCACCATCCCGGTGATATTTCCCTCGCGGTCACGCAGCGCCGAGGTGTGCAGCGTGATCGGAATCAGCTCCCCATCCTTGCGGCGCAACTGCGCGTCAAAACTGGGTACCTGGCTGGGGGGAAGCTTGCGTACGCATTCCATATACGTAACCAGGCGCTCGGCGCGTGTCGAGGGAACGGGCCCTTCCATGCCGCACAGCCTTTGCATCTCAGCGACAAGCCGTTTCCCTTCGCCTGGTCCCAGAACGTCAAAGGTGTACCACACCTTCCTCAACTCGTCGGCATGGAAGCCAAGCATCCGCTCGGCCGAAGGATTCACATAGCTCAAGCGCCCATCGAGATCCACGGTGACGACGGCCGGCCCGGCCGACTCAAACAAATCCTGAAGCGGATTGGGAACCGTCGGCGCGGCGGCAACCGGCGTTTTCTGTTGACCGGCCAGGAGGCGGAGGCACACCACCAGCGCCGCGGCTCCGCATGCAAAGAGCACGAGTCCGTCGAACCGGTGTCCCAGAAGCAGCCGCACAGCAATGGCGACCACGGCAAGGGCGATCGACAGCACGGCCAGGGCCGGCCACAACAGAAAAATTCCTCCGCGCACTGAGGATGCGGGATACTCGGGAGCCGGACTCTGATCGACGCTGGCGCTTTCCTGCATCCATTCTCCCGGGCCGCGGTAAGAACCCGGGAAATGCGTCCATCGACAGACCTGGCGGAGACCTTCTCCTCTCTTCCTCCGGCAAACTCCGCCGCAGGCACGAGGAAGATCACTCGCAGGACTCTGGGGAAACTCCGCAAATTCCGGTTCAGCTTTACTTCAATACCATCGGCCTGTGCGTACCATCAAACGAGCCGCCAGCTGACTGTATCGATCATGGATGCTTGAACAACGCATGAAGCACAGGCTGCGCGCCTACTTGACTGGCGATTTAGTAACTAATATATAGCGTGCCCCACAAGAGTCCTAAAAAATTCGCGCCGGGATTGAAGATGAAACGCAAGAGTAACATGCGTTTCCGGAATCGGGTTGACTCAGCTCCCCGGGAGTTAGAACCGTCGCATCCGATCCCCGGCCCCGCCTGCCTAACAGGAACCCAGCCGTATACTGGCCTCATGCTGCGCTCCCGGCTCTCTGGCTCGTCCGTTCCTCCCTCTTCCTTTTTGCTGATGGCCGGCGTCCTGCTTGGCCTGGCGTTGAACCCGCCAATCGCCGGCGCCTGGGGCGATACCGGTCATCGCATGATCAATCGCCTCGCGGCCGCTGCGCTGCCAGCCAGCGTCCCGGAATTCTTGCGCTCCGGCGCGGCCATCCACGAAATCGAGTATCTGGGCCCCGAGCCGGACCGCTGGCGTTCCCCCGCCGAACCGGAACTGAGCGCCGCACAAGCTCCCGAGCACTTCATTGACCTGGAACCTGCCGATGCGCTCGGTCCGTTGCCGCGCCGAAGGCTGGACTTTGAAGCCAAGGTCTTTGCCGCCGGCCAGCGTCCGGAGAAGGTGGGCTTGCAGCCCTGGGAAGCCACTGAGATCTGGGAGCGGCTGAAAGCCGCCCTCCGGGAATACAGGGCGCTGCAGGCCGCCCACAAGGACACGCGCGGAGTGGAAGCCGCCGCCATCTTCTACGCCGGGTGGCTTGGCCACTATGTTGGCGACGCCGCGCAACCCCTCCATACCACCGTCAACTACAACGGGTGGGTGGGGCCCAATCCCAATGGCTATACCGCAGATCACAAAATTCACTGGCAGTTCGAGGGCATTTTTGTCGACGCCGCGATCCATGAGCCGGACGTTCGCTCCAGGATGACCGAGCCCAAGGTCGTCGAAGGGGACGTCTTCGACAGCTACGTCGCCTATCTCCGCCAGACCAGCACCCATGTGGAGCAGGTTTACCAGTTCGAGAAAGCCGGCGGCTTCACCGGGACGGGCAGCGCCGAATCGCGCGCCTTCACCGCGGAACGCCTGGCTGCCGGCGCCTCCATGCTGCGCGACTTGATCTACACCGCCTGGGTTGATAGCGCGCAGCCGGTCGCCGATCCATTTGCCGGAAAATGATCCGCGGTGAATGCATCGGACCTCGAGCAGGATAAGGGAACCTCATCCCGCGCTACGCCGGAGTACTGCAGGCTGGAGCGCGGGAGGCTGGAGCGCGGCCGGGGATTCATCCCCGGCACAAAGCTTTGGAATCAACGGGGCTTTAGCCCCGGAGGCACGCTCTCTCGCCATCGCACGATCGATCAAATGGCTCTCTCCGAAGCCCACGAGCCCGGAGTGCACCCCATCAGTCGCCCGCTTCAACCGCCGCGATGGCTGGGATGCGGCGCAACACCATCGTGAGCATCCCAGTCAGAATTAGCACCGTGGGTACGGCCAGAATCACCCAGGCAAGCAGCGCCTGGCCGGCCAGAGAACCCATCTGCGTCACCAACTGAACCGGCGCCGCATGCAGCATAGCGGAAACTTGGAAAGGCTGTGTCGTCCGAGAGGCCATCAGCCATCCGCCCATCCGGACCAGTGGCACAATCAGCAGGAACTGCAAAGGCATCACCGCATAATTTGCCGCCTGAATCGCAGGTTGATTCAAATCCAGAACCAGGGCCAATGCCGCGCAAAGCAAGGTGGGAATGCCCAGCAGCGGAATGCAGCCCACGGCAAACCCCAGCGCAAGGGTGAGCGCCAGGCGGCGTGGCGTGAGCCCCTGCTGAAGCCACAAAGACGCGCTCTTCTTGAACGAATCAACCGATTCGCGCGCTTTCCCGCGGACTCTCAGGGCTCTCATGGTCATGGATAGGCTCATATCACCCTCAACATAGGCTCTACGTATCAGGGCGATCAATAGATTGGATGTGAATTCTCGGGTATTGAATCAACCTGGATAGTAAATATATGAGGAAAATCCTTCCCTCGGAATCACTCAAAAGGGGGATCGCTCACCCCATGCCCAGCAAAAGTCCCCGGGTTCGCATCTCCGTCAGCACGCGCTCCACCTTCCAGTCCAGCGCCCCGGTGCCATCCACGATCAAGTCGGCGTGCCTGGCCGTCGGCCGGACGAACGCCACGCTGGCTGGCCGCACTGTCGCCTCATACTGGCGGCGAACCGATTCTTCCGTCCGGCCGCGCTCCTCCGTATCCCGCTTCAACCGCCGCTCGAAGCAGATCTCATCGGGCGTTTCAACGTAGACGCGCAGTTGGTAAAGCGGCAGCAGGGCCGGGTAGTAGAGCGCGAACAGACCTTCCACCAGGACGACCGCAGCGGGCCGGAAAGACTCCGTCTGGTCGGGGATGCGGATATAGCGGGCGAAGTCGTAAAGCGGTCGTTCGATCGCCTCGCCCCGCGCCAATGCGTTCACGTGTTCGATGAGCAGAGGGCTCTCGATCAGCGCTGGATCGTCGAAGTTCTTGTCCCCGCGCTCCGCCATCGGCAGATGCGACAGGTCGCGGTAGTAATTGTCAAAGTGGAATTGAATACCGCCCAGGGTGCGTGCCAGCTCCTTGGCGAGCGTGGTCTTTCCCGATCCCGAACAGCCGGCAATGGCCACAAGCACTGGTGGGAAGGGCAGGTACTTCGTGTCGTTCTCGATCGGATCCGGGTCCGGCGCGATCATGCTCCCGGCCCATATTGCGCGGCGATCCGCGGCGTCAGCCGCGCCAGCAACTGCGCCAACCGATGCTCCACCTGCCGCCCCGCCTCGAACACTTCTTCGTGGCTGAGCTGCGTCGTTCCCAGCCCGGCCGCCAGATTGGTCACGCAACTGATGCCCAGAACTTCCAGCCCCATGTGCCGCGCCACAATCGTCTCCGGCACCGTGGACATCCCCACCAGTGTGGCGCCCAGGGCGCGAAACGCCCGGATCTCCGCAGGCGTCTCGAAGCTGGGTCCGGAAACAGCCAGGTAAACCCCCTCCTCAAGCGCAAAGCCTTCCTCTTCCGCGGCTGCGCACGCCAAAGCGCGGAGCCGCTTCGAATACGCTTCGGTCATATCGAAGAAGCGCAGGCCCGCGCCCGGCACGGCGGCAAAGCGCGGCTCATTCGGACCCACCAGCGGGTTGAAGCCCATCAGGTTGATGTGGTCGGAGAGCGCCACCAGCTGCCCGATATGGTTCCCCGGGGCAATGCCCCCCGAGGCGTTCGTCAGCACCACCGCCCGCACGCCCAGCGCGCCCAGAACACGCATGGGAAAGGTCACTTGCTGCGGAGTATATCCCTCGTAGTAGTGCACACGCCCTTGCATCACCAGAACCGGCACGCCACCCAGCATTCCGGCCACCATGCGCCCGGAATGCCCGACGACCGTCGATTGCGGAAAGTGCGGGATCTCCGCGTAGCCGACGAGCATCGGATTCTCCACTGCGTCGGCCGCCGCGCCCAGCCCGGAGCCGAGCACGATGCCAACCCGTGGTTCGAGTCCGCCCAACCGGGAGCGGAGCCACTCTGCAGCTTCTGAAACCTCTTCGAATTGGAGCATAAGGTGGCTTGACATTGGATTCTCCACATTTTACAGACTCGCTCGTTCGCTTCTTTTCGCCGTTCAATCTCGACCTCGCAAAAGGAGAACTTGGCTTGCAACGCGAGAGCGATCTGCAGGCATCTAACCGCTGGGGTGTAACGGCGTGTTCGGGGGACCTCACGCCAGAAACCATACGAGCCGGACCAATCGAAAACCTCACCCCTTGGGGATCTTCGCTGATGTTCAAATCCGATTCGCTGATGCCTCACGCGGTGTGCTGGGCCGCCGATCCGAAGTTGATCTGGACCATGGCCGTCACCAACATGGTGACCTTCCTCAGCTATCTGGCGATCGCCTTGACCCTGGCTTACCTGGTGCGCCGCACCGGCAAAAACCTTGTCTACGATTGGATCTACTTCCTGGGCGGATTCGCGCTCTTCATCCTTGCCTGCGGTTCCACTCACCTGCTCGAAGTCCTCACCACCTGGTCGCCCATCTTCTGGGTCGATGCATGGACCAACATCGTCACCTCCATTCTCTCCGCCTGCGTCGCCTTCATGCTGATTCGGCGCATCAGCAAGCTGGCCTTCGGCATCAACGACTACGCCGACCGGTTGGCCAGTACCGAGAATGAAAAGTCGCAGATCGAAGAGAGTCTCGTGGCCGCCCAGAAGCTGGAAGAATGGAGCCGTCTGTCGGCCACCGTAAGCCATGAGATCAAGAACCCCCTGCAAGCCATTCAGAACCTGCAGTTTCTGATCGGCGTGCAGGAAGGGGTGACGCCCCAGATTGCCGAACTGGCGCGCCGTGCCGGCGAGGAAGCGCAACGGGTGCTCACGATCGCTGACTCAACGCTCTCCTTCATCCGCCAGACCGCTGAGCCGGAGACCATCGATCTTCGCGCCGCGGTGGAGTCCGTGGAGTTCCTGCTCGCTCCTTTGATTCGCCAGAAATCCATCTCCATTCAGGTGGAATCTCGGGGAGACTGCACGGTCGAGGGATTTGCGGGCGAGATCCGCCAGGTCTTGCTGAACATAATTCGCAATGCATGTGAAGCCGTGAGCGGCGATGCCAACCGGGTCACCGTCGAACTCGAAGGCGATGCTTCCGGCGTGCATGTAGCCGTCATTGACCGCGGTGCGGGCATTGAGGCATCCATTTTACCTCTTGTCTTTGAATTCGGGGTGACCACCAAGGGGGCGCTCGGCAATGGCATGGGGCTCTGGACCGTGAAGCGCATCGTGAACAAGCACTGTGGCATCATCGACGTGCAATCTGCGCCGGGTTCCGGCACGCGGGTCGATCTATGGTGGCCAAGGGACTACACCGCGACATGCCTGCGGCAGAAGGCCTCCGCCTGAAGAATGCTCCCTCCTCATCGTGCACTCGCCCAAATCCAAAAGCCCCTCCCGGTGAGAAGATAGAGCTGTCGGTTGGTTCCGCGCCCGCTGAGGCAGCTGGGAGGTCGCATGTGCCGGAATATCAAGATGCTCTTCAACTTCGATCCGCCCGTCACCGAGGAGGAGATTCGCGCCGCCAGCCTGCAATTCGTGCGCAAGGTGAGCGGATTCACCAAGCCGTCCAAGGCCAACGAGGCCGCTTTCCAGCAGGCCGTGGATGAAATCGCGTCGGCGTCGGCACGGCTGCTGAATTCCTTGGAGACCAACGCCCCGGCGCGCAGCCGGGAGGAAGAAGCGGCTCGGGCCAAGGCGCGCAACGCGATCCGCTTCGGCGAGGGGAGGCAGCCGGGTTGAAAGAAATCGTCGCCGTCATCTTCGGGCTGGGACTGGGCTGCAACGCCCTCCTGTTTGTGCCTCAAGTCTTGGCCGTCTGGCGCAAGAAGAGCGATGAAGGCATCTCCCTCATCACCTTCGGAGGCTTCAGTGTGTTGCAGGGCATCGGAATCGTCCACGGCCTGTATCAGCGGGATCTTTCCCTAACCCTCGGAATGGCCGCCAGCCTGATCACCTGCGGCTCGGTCACTGGTCTGACGGTCTTCTTCCGCATCCGCCGCGTCCGCCGAGCCGCCCAAGCTGTTTAAGAGCAACTATGAACGCCGCAAACGCGCCGTGCCCCATCCTTCCGCGCTTTTCTGGAAGGGTGGGAAACCTCGAATCTCAATCAGCCTGTTCCTAGGGATCTCTCATCGAATCCGCTGAAGCGAATTCGCGATTCGATCATCCCATACATGGAGAAGCGCTCGGCTCTCATCTTCACCCTGTCCCAGGGAGGGAGCCGCACACAACATTCAAAGTCCCCGCAAGCAAAGACAGGAACAATCCCCATGGCCTTGCCGACGCATTTCCTTCTCACCTACGGCTATCTGCTGCTCTTTGCCTGGATTCTCATCGAGCAACTCGGCATCCCTATGCCCGCAACACCGATTCTGCTGGCCGCAGGAGCCCTGAGTGCGGAAAACGAGCTGAGCTTTACCCTCGCTCTCCTCTCTTCCGTTCTCGCCGCGCTCGCCGCGGATACCACTTGGTTCCTCGTCGGCCGCAAATATGGCCACCATGTCTTGCGCTTGCTCTGCAAGCTCTCACTCGAACCCACCATCTGCGTCCGCCGCACCCAGGATTCCTTCGGACGCCGCCGCCAAATCACCCTCATGTTTGCCAAATTCGTTCCCGGCCTGGCCACGCTCGCCCCGCCCGTTGCCGGACAAAATGGCATGCCGTACCCCGAATTCCTGTTCTTCGATACCATCGGCGCGACCGCCTGGGTGGGTGCGCTGCTCTTCCTGGGACGCCTCTTCGGCGATGCCCTCAAACGCGACCCCAGTCTTCTGGACCTCGCTGGGAAGTTCTCCGGCGCGCTGCTCCTTCTCGGTGTAATCGGCTTCCTTGTCGGCCGCATTCTGCGCCGTCGCATGGTGCTCAAAGACCTGGCCGCCGCCCGCCTGGAACCACTGGAGTTGAAGCGTCAGTTGGATGCCGGCGAGTCCGTTTACATCGTCGACCTCCGCCATCCGCTCGAGTTGCTGCCCGACCCCTTTACCTTGCCGGGCGCCCTCCACATCTCCCCGGAAGCGCTCGCCAGCCGTCACCTGGAGATTCCCCGCGACCGCGACATCGTCCTGTTTTGCACCTGCCCCAGCGAGGCCACCGCCGCCAAAACTGCCATGACCTTGCACCGGCTGGGTATCGCACGTGTCCGCCCGCTGCGCGGTGGGTACGACGAATGGAAACGCCTCGGATTTCCAGTCGACGCCGTTCAACTGCTGCCGCCATCGCTCCAGCAGGCCCAAACCCGGTAAGCTGAATGGTTGTGTGCGGCGGTTCCCGCACAGGAGCATGACCTTGGCCTACGACGACCTGCGCGACTGGATCAAAGCCCTCGAAAAAGCCGGCGAACTGAAGAGAATCCAGGAAGAAGTCTCCCCGGATCTGGAAATCACCGAAATCACCGATCGCGTTTCGAAAATCGGAGCAAAGCCTCCAGGCCTCTCCAAGTCCGATGTGGCGCAGCGGATCTATGCTCCCGGCGGTCCGGCCCTGTTTTTTGAGAACATAAAAGGTCATCCCGGCCACAAGGTCTTCATCAACCAGTTCGGCAGCGAACGCCGCATGGCGCTGGCCTTGAACGTCGAGCGGCTCGACGAGATCGCCGAGCGCATCACCGGGCTGATGAACATAAAAGCACCGACCGGCCTCTTCGACAAGCTGAAGATGCTGCCGCAACTCGGTGCTCTCACCAGCGCCTTCCCCAAGACGGTAAGCAATAAAGAAGCACGCTGCAAGGAAGTCATCCTGAAAGGGAAGGACAGCGGCGGGAAGGAAAACTTCGACCTCAACCTGTTTCCCATCCTGAAATGCTGGCCGCACGACGGAGGCCGCTTTATCACCTTGCCCTGCGTGCACACCCGCGATCCCAAATCCGGTAAGCGCAACATCGGCATGTACCGCATGCAGGTCTACGACGGCCAAACCACCGGCATGCACTGGCAGCGCCAGAAAGTTGCCGCCGAGCACTATCGCCAAGCGCTACGCCAGGCAGCGGCAACTAACTCAACCGACAACCCGCTCTCCGCGCGCGTGGCGGCTATGGCCGAGTCCGCAGGGGGCGCGGTCGCCATTCCCGACGGCCCCATCGGCGGCTTGCCGCAGGTTGCGCTAGGCAATCTGAAGGGGTCGCGCTTGGAGGTTGCCGTGGCCATCGGCACCGATCCAGCCACCACCTTCTCCGCCATCGTACCCGCGCCACCCGAAGTGGAAGAATTCATGATCGCCGGTTTCCTCCGCGGCAAGCCGGTGGAGATCGTCAAGTGCGAGACCGTCGACCTGGAAGTCCCCGCCCACGCGGAGATCATCCTCGAAGGCTACGTAGAACTCGGCGAGCTGCGCACCGAGGGCCCTTTCGGCGACCACACCGGCTTCTACACCATGACCGACCAGTACCCGGTCTTCCATCTCACCTGCATCACCCACCGCAAAGACCCCATCTACGCCGCCACCATCGTCGGCAAGCCCCCG
>Ga0302320_10020606_pt1 | contig 13138 bp, 16 predicted proteins | sample Bog_T0_3_FD_202130 | JGI IMG/M metagenome (GOLD analysis project Ga0302320, IMG submission 202130) | Peat permafrost microbial communities from Stordalen Mire near Abisko, Sweden - Bog_T0_3 | ecosystem: Environmental > Terrestrial > Soil > Wetlands > Peat | place: Sweden: Abisko, Stordalen Mire...
CCGCGCTTCGACACGGGTTAGAGTAGCCATCATGGCCGTCATCGATCTCGCCAACCCGACGCGGTTTCTCACTCTCGTCAACCGCGTGCTGCCATGGCTGGTGGCGGCGACGATTTTGGCCTTCGCTTTTGGTCTGGTGCGCGTTGTCCATGCGCCCGACGATTATCAGCAGGGCGCTACTGTCAAAATCATGTTTCTACATGTACCCGCAGCCTGGCTCGGCATGATGGGCTGGGGGCTGATGACGCTAGCCGCGCTCGGCACGCTGGTATGGCGCCATCCGCTGGCGGACGTCGCAGGCAAAGCGGCGGCACCCATCGGCGCGGCATTCACATTCATTTGCCTCGTCACCGGCTCGCTCTGGGGCCGCCCCACCTGGGGCACCTATTGGGTGTGGGATGCACGGCTGACTTCCGTGCTGGTGCTGTTCCTGCTCTATCTCGGCGTGCTCGCGCTTTATTGGACGGCGGAAGATCCCGGCCGCGGCTCGCGCGCGGCGGCAATCCTCACGCTGGTCGGCGCGATCAATATTCCGATCATAAAATTCTCGGTCGAATGGTGGAACACGTTGCATCAGCCGGCCTCGATCCTGCGCATGGGCGGCTCGGCGATCGATCCGTCGATTCTGATACCTCTGCTCGTCATGACCGGGGCATTTACGCTTTTGTTTTTCACGTTGCATCTCGCCGCCATGCGCAACGAAATATTGCGCCGCCGCGTGCGCACGATGCGCCTAGCAGAAGCCGCCCGCGCATGATCCCGAAAAGTGGGCACCGGTTTTCGGACAAGATCATGCGCAAGGAGAAATGTGCATGAATTTGGGCCCGCACGCCGACTTCATCATCGCCGCCTATGCTGCGACCGGCATCGTGGTCGCGATTCTCATCGCCTGGGTGACGCTGGATTATTCGGCGCAGCAGCGCATTCTGCACAATCTCGAGAAGCGCGGCGTGACGCGGCGTTCGCGGCCGGCAGACCAGCCATGAGCGATGCTTTCGGCCCCAATTCCGGCCCCAAGCGGCGCAATATTCTGGTGCTGCTGCCGCTGGTAGCTTTTCTCGGTCTGGCGGCCTTGTTTTTCGTGCGGCTCGGCGCCGGCGATCCCTCGCAACTGCCGTCCGCTTTGATCGGGCGACCGGCGCCAAAGACCGACCTGCCGCCGCTCGCCGGCCTGACCCGGGACGGCAAAGCCGTGCCCGGCCTGAGCAACGCGACGTTTACCGGCGCAGTGACGCTGGTCAATGTCTGGGCGTCATGGTGCGTGCCTTGCGCCGACGAAGTGCCATTTCTCGATCAGTTGTCGAAGGACAAGCGCATTCAGCTCGTCGGCATCAATTACAAGGATGCACCCGACAATGCGCGGCGCTTCCTCAACCGCTACGGCAATCCATTTGCCGCGGCGGGCGCCGATGAAAACGGCCGCAACGCCATCGATTGGGGCGTCTATGGCGTGCCGGAGACTTTCGTGGTCGGCCGCGACGGCCATATCGCGTACAAACTGGTCGGGCCGATTACGGCCGAAAATATCGCCAAAGTGCTGGAGCCGGAAATCGCCAAGGCGGCCGCGAAATAATTTCGGCTATTTCTTTTCCAAGCTGTATTTCACCAGCAGCGGATATTGCAGCGCGCCGAATAAAAACGTCAGCGGCACCACGCCGAATAATTTGAAGCTGACCCAGAAGTCCTGCGAAAAATAATGCCTCACGATTTCATTGAGAATCGCTAGCACGAAAAAAAACAGCGCCCAGCGCCAGGTCAGTTTGCGCCAACCTTCTTCCGTCAGATTAAAGACCGAATTGAACAGCATGCCGAGCAGCGGCTTGCCGAGCAGCAGTCCTCCCAAAAGCGTGCCGCCGAACAGCACATAGATGATAGTCGGCTTAACCATGATAAAAGTCGGGTTGTCGTAATAGAGCGTTAGCCCGCCGAAGATCAGTACGATGATCGCAGTAACCAACGGCATCACCTCGATGCGGCGCGTCATTACATAAGCAACGACCAGCGCCAGCAGCACGGCAACCATAAAAGCGCCAGTAGCCGCGAGAATGCCGAATTTCGCATTGGCGGCAAAGAACAGCACCAGCGGCCCGATATCGAGCAGCAGCTTGAGCATGGGGTTGAGTTGCTTCTTTTCGGCCATGGCGCTTTCTTACTCTAACCCGACAATCGCGCGGGCAAAATCCCTGGCGGTAAACGGCGCCAGATCGTCGACGCCCTCGCCGACGCCGATGAAATGTACCGGCAGCTTGAAGCGGTCGGCTATCGCCACCAGAATTCCGCCGCGCGCGGTGCCGTCGAGTTTGGTCATCACCAGGCCGGTCACGCCGGCGATTTTTCCGAAAATCTCGACCTGGCTGAGCGCGTTCTGCCCTACCGTCGCATCAAGCACCAGCAGCACGGCATTGGGCGCGTCGGGCTCGACCTTGCGGATGACGCGCACCATTTTTTCCAGCTCGCCCATCAGCTCGCTGCGGTTTTGCAAGCGGCCCGCGGTATCGACCAGCACGATATCGGTATTGTCCGTCTTGGCAGCCATCAGCGCATCGAAAGCGAGACCGGCCGCATCGGCGCCCGGCGCGCTTGCCTTGACGCTGGCGCCGGTACGCTCACCCCAGATTTTCAGCTGATCGATGGCCGCGGCGCGGAAAGTGTCGCCAGCCACCAGCATCACGCTTTTTCCCTCGGCGCGGAATTTCGCCGCCAGCTTGCCGATCGTGGTGGTCTTGCCCGAGCCATTGACGCCGGCAACCAGAATGACGAAAGGCCGCGCGTCGATTTCAAGCGGCACCGCGACCGGCGCCAGTACCTTCTCGATCTCGCCGGCCAGCACCGCCTTCACGTCGTCGGGCGCGATGGCCTTGTCGAAGCGGCCGTCGCTCAGCACCTTGACGACCCGGGCGGCAAAATCGGGCCCCAGATCGGCGCGGATCAATTCATGTTCGAGCGCCTCGATCGCGCCGACGTCGAGCTTGCGCTTGATCACCAGATCGGCAATCGCGCCGCCGAGCGAAGCCGACGTGCGCTTGAGCCCGCCGCTCAAGCGTTTCCACCAGCTTGTGCCCTGTGTGCTGTCGTTCATGGTGATGCCGTGATAGCGGTTTCGTCATGACACCGGAAGAGATGCTTTCCCGCCTGCTCTACCGAGACGGCCTGATGCTGGTGATCGACAAACCGGCCGGGCTGGCCGTGCATCGCGGCCCGAAAGGCGGCGAGAGCCTGGAGGACCATTTCGACGTGCTGCGCTTTGGCCTGCCGCGCATGCCGTCGCTGGCGCATCGGCTGGACAAGGACACCTCCGGCTGCCTGGTGCTCGGCCGCCACCGTAAGGCGCTGGCGCTGCTCGGCAAGCTGTTCAAGCAGGGCAAAATCGGGAAAACTTATTGGGCCGTCGTCGAAGGCTCGCCCGCCGAGGACGAAGGCCGCATCGACATCGCGCTTGGCAAACTCGACGAGGATCGCGGCTGGTGGATGAAGCCCGACCCCAACGGCATGCCGTCGTCCACGACCTGGAAGGTGATGGGGCGCGCGCCGGGTGTCACCTGGCTCGCGCTTGAGCCGCTGACCGGGCGCACCCATCAGCTTCGCGTGCATTGCGCCGAAATGGGCTGGCCGGTGATGGGCGACAATATCTATGGCAGCGCCCCACGGACTGGCGGAACGCCGCTGCATTTGCACTCGCGCGAGATCGTCGTGCCGATTTCCAAGAACAAGCCGGCGGTCGTAACCACCGCGCCGGTGCCGGCGCATATGCGCGAGATGCTGATGAAATGCGGATGGACAGGGGACGTCGCTCAACCGCTCATTCCCGTACAAGCGATCAATACAACTGCGCTTTGATCTTTTCCGGCGCCTCGCGGTCATATTTCTCGCCGCCGAGTTTGCCGTGGCTGAGTTCCGCGATGATGGTGCCGGTGCTTGGCAAACTCTTGCGATCAACCTGCGTGGCCGGATCCCACAGTTTCGAGCGCACGATCGCCTTCGAGCAATGGAAAAACGCCGACTCGATGTGAACGATCAGCACGCTGCGCGGCAGCTTGCCGTTGACCGCGAAGCTCTGCATCAGTTCCGGATCGATCGAAATCGAGGCGCGGCCGTTGACGCGAAATGTCTCGCCAACGCCGGGAATCAAAAACAGCAAAGCAATACGCAGATCGCACAGGATATTGCGGAAGCCGTCGAGCCGGTTGTTGCCCGGCCGATCCGGGATCGCCAAAGTTTTATCGTCGATAACGCGCACGAATCCGGCGGCGTCGCCTTTCGGCGAGCAGTCGAAGCCATCGGGACCGCCGGTCGCAATCGCCACGAATGGCGCGGCCTCGATCAGCTTGCGGTAGCCCGCGCTGAGATGGTCGATTTCCTTGATGACCGAGTTGGGATTTTTCTCGCCATAGAGCGCTTCGAGTTGCGCCTCGGTCGTCACCAGATGATCGCTCATCGTCATCCCCTCTATCAGGCGGCCAGTAGCTGGCGGCCATCATGCCCCGCCACGGTCAGATCGAGAAATGTACCGGGTTCTGCGGCTGAGGTCAGCCGCACCGCGGTGAACTGCTCGGTGCGCCCAATGCCGCCGCGTTCGGTCAAGACCAGCCGCGTCGCGCCGATTTGCCCCTCGAGATGCACGCGTAACGCCGCCTCGCCCTTGGCGCGCAGGCGCTGCGCGCGCTCTTTGACGATGGCGCGATCGAGTTGCGGCATGCGCGCGGCCGGCGTGCCGGGGCGCGGCGAAAACGGAAATACGTGCAATTGCGTGAGCCCGCATTCGTCCACCAGCTCGAGCGAGCGCGCAAACATCGCCTCGGTCTCGGTCGGAAAGCCGGCGATGATATCGGCGCCGAATACCATATCGGGCCGCAGCCGGCGAACTTGCTCGCAAAACTTGATCGCGTCATCTCGCGAATGCCGCCGCTTCATGCGTTTGAGGATGAGATCGTCGCCGGCCTGCAACGACAGATGCAAATGCGGCATCAAATGCGGCTCGTTCGCCAGCGCATCGAGCAGATCGTTATCGGCTTCCACCGAATCGATGGATGAGAGCCGCAGGCGCGCGATTTCGGGAATTTCCCTGATCAGGCGCTTGACCAGCGCGCCCAAACGCGGCGCGCCATCGAGGTCGGCGCCGTAACTGGTAATATCGACGCCGGTGAGCACAATTTCGCGGTAGCCGTTTTCAGCGAGCCGGCGCGCCTGCGCAAGCGCCTCATCCATCGGCAACGATCGCGAATTGCCGCGCCCAAACGGGATGATGCAGAAAGTGCAGCGATGGTCGCACCCGTTCTGCACCTGCACGAAGGCACGGGTGTGGCCTTCGATATGATCGACGCCATGCCGGGCGTGGCGCGTTGCCGCCATGATATCGCCGACGGCGACGCGCTCGGCGCCGGACCAGGCGCGCGCGTCGAGTTTCTCTTCATTGCCCAGTACGCGATCCACTTCGGGCATGGCCGCGAATTGTTCGGGCGCGGTCTGCGCCGCGCAGCCGGTGACCATAATGCGGCGCGCGGGAGCCGCGCGCTTGAGGCGCCGGATAGTCTGGCGCGCCTGGCGCACCGCTTCGCCCGTCACATTGCAGGTGTTGACCACCACGGCATCGATACCGGCGGCCTGCCGGCGGATGACTTCCGACTCGGCAATGTTGAGACGGCAGCCGAAAGTGACAATATCGAGGCTCATGGGCTGCCCGCCGCGAACAATTTCGGGTCGAACGTGCCCTTGAATTCAAACGCGACCGGCCCGGTCATCAGCACGTGATCGTCGCGCTCGCGCCAGTCAATCGTGAGCTCGCCGCCCGGCAATGTCACTTTCACCTTGCGGTTGGTGCGCTTAAGCCGCGCGGCGGCAACGGCAGCCGCGCAGGCGGCCGAGCCGCAGGCCTTGGTCAAGCCTGCGCCGCGCTCCCAGGTGCGAATGACGATTGTCTCGCGCGAGACGATATGCGCCAGCGTAATATTGGCGCGCTCGGGAAACATCGGATGATTTTCGAGCAAAGGTCCAATGCGCGCGAGATCGTAGGCGTTCACGTCATCGACCCAGAAGATCGCGTGCGGATTGCCCATGTTCACCACCGCCGGCGAATGCAGCACCGGCGCGTCGATCGGCCCGATCTGCAACTCGATGGCGCGGGTGTCACGGAATTCCTCGGCCAGCGGAATCTCGTTCCAGGCAAAACGCGGCTTGCCCATGTCGACGGTGAACAATCCCTCGGCGCCTTTCCAGCAATTCAATATCCCGGCGCTGGTTTCGAAAGTCAGTTTATCCTTGCCGGTCTCGTCCGAAACCAATGACGCCACGCAACGCATGCCATTGCCGCAGGCGCCGGCTTCCGAGCCGTCATTGTTGTAGATGCGAATGAAGGCGTCGGTGCCCGGCGTGCGCGGCGGATAGAGCGCCATCAATTGGTCGTAAGGCGCGCCTTGCGGCGCCGCCGCCGCGCGCGCTTCTTCTGTGGTAATTTTACCCGCGCGCGCGCGCAGATCGACCACGACGATCTCGTTGCCGACGCCGTTCATCTTCACAAATGGCCGATTGGCGAGTGCGCTCAAAATTCACCTTGCAAATTCGTGGGCCGGATACGATCGCGGCCGGGCGCTTTTCCCGCTAAAGCCCGCGTTTATATGGCGAATAAACGAGGATTGGCCAGAGGCCATGATAAAATGGCAAAGGCGAATCGCCGGACCGCCGCACGATATGCCGCAATAAAAGCCGTAAGAGACGGAGAATCGCGATGTGGATCACACGCTTTGCGGCGCCGGCCGCTGTTGCGCTGGCGTTGCTTACGCTTCCTTTGGCCGCCGGTCCGGCCCATTGCCAGCCGAAACCGGGCGAACAAATGCCGCCGCCGGCGGTGCCGGTCACTCCCAGCACCACCATGCCCTCGCCGTTGCAGCCGGGCGATGCGTTCGGCGAATCCGTGGAGCTGCCGGCGCGAACCATCATCTATCTGAAGGGCCACACCAATTGGGATGCCGCCTTCGATACGCTGATCGACGCTTTCAAATCGCTCAACGAATATTTCGATAAACAGGGCCTCAAGCCCAATGGCCCGGCCATGACCATCTACACCCAGACCGATGACACCGGATTTTCATTCGAGGCTGCATTGCCGGTCGCGGTAGCCCCGGCCAATCCGCCCAAGGGCGACATCGCGGTCGGCCAGGCGCCGTCCGGCAAGGCGCTCAAATTCGTCCACCGCGGTTCTTATGATGCGATGGACGCTACCTACGAGGCGATAACCAATTATCTCGACGACAAGGGCCTGGATGCCAAAGACCTGTTCATCGAGGAATATGCCTCCGACCCGGCGACAACGGTCCCGGACAAATTGGTCATCAACGTTTATGTGCCGATAAAGTAAGCGCTTTCCGGCCGCCTTGACTTGAACACAGCCCAACCCTAGGTTCCGCGCGCTCACGTAAAGCGACGTGGAATACCGCACTCGCCGCCCGGCCCTTGAGACCGGAGGCCCCCGCCCGACAGCGCAATGCGCCCTCGGGCGTAAAGTTGTTTTGGGAACTGAGAATACATGTTCGACACACTGTCGGAAAAACTTGGCGGCATTCTCGACCGCCTTACCCGGCGCGGCGCGCTCAGCGAAACCGACGTCGACGCGGCGCTGCGCGAGGTCCGCCGCGCGCTGCTGGAAGCCGACGTCGCGCTCGATGTCGCACGCGCCTTCACCGACCAGGTCAAGGCCAAGGCAGTCGGCGTCGAAGTAATGAAGTCGGTCACGCCCGGCCAGATGGTCGTGAAAATCGTGCACGACCAGTTGATCGCGACGCTCGGCGCGGATGCACAGGGTATCGATCTCAACGCCGCGCCGCCGGTCGCCATCATGATGGTCGGCCTGCAAGGCTCCGGTAAAACCACCACTACCGCCAAGATCGCGCGCCGCCTGACTGACCGGCAGAAGAAAAAAGTTCTGATGGCCTCGCTCGACGTGCGCCGGCCGGCGGCGATGGAGCAACTCGCCGTGCTCGGCCGTGAGGCCGGCATCGACACGCTACCGGTGGTCGCCGGCCAATTGCCGCCGCAAATTGCCGTGCGCGCGCTGCAAGCGGCCAAGCTTGGCGGCTATGACGTGGTCATGCTCGACACCGCCGGGCGCACCACGCTCGACGACGACATGATGAACGAAGCCACGCAGGTCAAACAGGCCGCCAATCCGCATGAAGTGCTGCTCGTCGCCGACAGTCTGACCGGCCAGGACGCGGTTAATCTCGCGCGCGCCTTCGACGAGCGCGTCGGCCTGACCGGCATCGTGCTCACCCGCGTCGATGGCGACGGCCGCGGCGGCGCCGCGCTGTCGATGCGCGCCGTCACCAACAAGCCGATCAAGCTGATCGGCACCGGCGAAAAGCTCGACGCGCTCGAGGAATTCGACCCGGCCCGTATCGCCGGCCGTATTCTCGGCATGGGCGACATCGTCGCGCTGGTGGAAAAAGCCGCCGCCAATATCGACGCCGAAAAGGCCGCGCGCACCGCCGAGAAAATGCGCAAGGGCCAATTCGATCTGGCCGACATGCGCGAGCAACTCACGCAGATGGCCGCCATGGGTGGCATGTCCGGCCTGATGGGCATGTTGCCGGGTGTCGCCAAGATGAAAACCCAGATCGCCAATGCCGGTCTCGACGACAAGATTCTCAAGCGCCAGGTCGCCATTATCGATTCGATGACGCCGCGCGAGCGGCGCAACCCCGACCTTCTCAAGGCCAGCCGCAAGAAGCGCATCGCCAAAGGCTCCGGCACGACGCCGGAAGCGATCAACAAACTGCTGAAAATGCATCGCGGCATGGCCGACATGATGAAGGCCATGGGTTCCGGAAAACGCTCGCCGCTCGCAGGGCTCGGCCAGATGATGGGCTTTGGCGGCGGCGCCCAGCCGACGCCCGAACAGATGGCCGAACTCGCCAAGAAAATGCCGGGCGGTCAGTTGCCGTCAGGCATGCCTAGTCCGACCGGCTTGCCTCCCAACATGCCGAATCTTCCACCAAATATTTCCGGCCTGCCTGGATTGGGCGGGCCTGCAAAATTTCCCGGATTACCGGGTCTTCCCGGTTACGGAAAAAAGAAATGAACCCGCTCAACACTTCGAATCGTCCTCAGAAAGGAAACTAAAATGTCTCTCGTTATCCGTCTCGCACGTGCCGGCACCAAGAAACGTCCGGTCTATCATATCGTCGTCGCCGACTCGCGTTCACCGCGCGATGGCCGCTTCATCGAGCGGCTTGGTTTTTTCAATCCGTTGATGCCGAAGGAAAAGACCGAACGTCTCAAGTTCGATCTCGACAAGGCGCAGGGCTGGATGAAGAAGGGCGCGCAGCCGTCCGACCGCGTCATGCGCTTCCTCGATGCCGCCGGCGTCAAAACGCGCACCAAGCGCAACAATCCGGAAAAGGCCATTCCGCGCAAGGAGCGTAAGGCCGCCAAGGAAGAAGCGCTCAAAGCCAAGGAAGGCGCCGATGCAGCCGCCAAGACCGCGGCGACCGCCAAGGCCGCGACCGACGCTGCCGACAAGAAAGCCGCTGCCAAGGCGGCCGAAGCGCCGGCGGCGAGCTAACGCCAGCGTCGCCGCTTATGTCCGGCCGCATCCGTGTCGCCCGTATCGGTGCTGCGCATGGCGTTCGCGGCGAGGTCAAGCTGTGGTCGTTCACGCAAGACCCGATGGCGGTCGCCCGTTACGGCCCGCTGGAAACCGAGGACGGCGCGCAGCGTTTCGAAATTGAGACGCTGCGCCCGGCCAAGGATTTCATGGTGGCGCGGCTCAAAGGCGTCGCCGACCGCGACGCGGCGACGAAGCTTTGCAATCTCGAACTATTTGTCGCGCGCGATAAGTTGCCGCCGATCGAAGAGGACGACACTTATTACCATGCGGACCTGGTCGGCATGACGGCGATAACGCCGCTAGGCGCACCTCTCGGCAATGTCACGGCGATCCATAATTTCGGCGCCGGCGACCTGGTCGAGATTGCGACCACCGCTGGCGGCGAACCGTTATTGCTGCCGTTTACCGAATCGGTTGTGACGGAAATCGACGCGGCGCTGCGGCAGATCACGGTCGTGCTTCCCTCGGTCATCGAGTAACAGCCATGTGGCGTGCAACCGTACTCACCATCTTCCCCGACATGTTCCCCGGTCCGCTCGGCCTAAGCCTGGCCGGCAAAGCGCTGGCCAACGGCATCTGGTCGCTCGACGCCATGGACATCCGCAACTCCGCCACCGACACGCATCGCACGGTCGATGACACGCCGGCCGGCGGCGGTCCGGGCATGGTGATGAAAGCCGACGTGCTCGCCAAAGCTTTGGACAGTTTGGCGCTCGACGCCATTGCGCCCGATCCGCGCCCGCGTCTGCTGATGAGCGCGCGCGGCGCGCCGCTCACCCAAAGCCGCGTGGCGAAACTCGCGCATGGTCCGGGCGCCGTCATTCTCTGTGGCCGTTTCGAGGGCGTGGACGAGCGCCTGATCGCGGCGCGCAATCTGGAGGAAGTCTCGCTCGGCGACTTTGTCCTCTCCGGCGGCGAACCCGCGGCCTTGGCGCTGATCGATGCCTGCGTGCGGCTCTTGCCCGGCGTCATGGGCAAGGAGGCGTCCGGCCTCGAGGAAAGCTTCGCCGATGGCTTGCTGGAATATCCGCAATACACAAGGCCGGCCGTTTTCGAGGGCCAGCCGATCCCGGAAACTCTCACCGCCGGCGATCACGCCAAGGTCGCAGCCTGGCGCCGGGCGCAGGCCGAGCGGCTCACCAAGGAGCGCCGCCCCGACCTCTGGGCGGCCTATTTGGCCCGCAAAAGGCCATAAACTGCCACTTTGACCTCTATGCCGATATGGCCTATACGACCGCCAACCCATTCACGACCAGACATGACCGCGCGCCGGTTGCTGGCGCTGCCGACGGAGAATTCGCCATGAACCTCATTCAGACGCTCGAAAAAGAGCAGGTCGATAAGCTTTCGGCCGGCAAGGAAATGCCCGACTTCGGGCCCGGCGACACCCTGCTGGTCAACGTCAAGGTAATCGAAGGCGAGAAGACCCGCATCCAGGCCTATGAGGGCGTATGCATCGGCCGTTCGGGGCGCGGTCTCAACGAGAATTTCACCGTCCGCAAGATTTCATACGGCGAAGGCGTCGAACGCGTGTTCCCGCTTTACGCGCCGATGATCGACTCGATCAAGGTCGTGCGCCGTGGCAAAGTACGCCGCGCCAAGCTCTATTACCTGCGCGGATTGCGCGGCAAGAAGGCCCGCATTTCCGAAGCGACCAGCGCAGCCAGCATCGCGGCCGACGCCAAGGAATAGCGCTGGCGCCAACGCGGAATACGTGAAGGGGCCGCAAGGCCCCTTTTGCGTTTCAAGACCCCTTTGGCGTTCGTTGTCGAAGCCCACGCAAGGGTCTATATACGCAGCATGATTTTGAACCTTCATCGGATAATCCTGAGCGACCACGCTAGGCTGCCCTGGCGCTTCTTTGGCCGGCTGACGTCGGTGCAAGCGGGACTTTGATAGGCACTGCCGCGAGCAGCGGCGCACGCCTAGCCATCAATTCCATTTTTCAATTCAAGCTAAGGTCACCTTTGTCATGAAACCGCGTACTCTCTACGACAAGATCTGGGACGACCATCTGGTGGACGAAGCGCCGGACGGGACCTGTTTGCTTTATATCGACCGCCATCTCGTGCATGAGGTCACCTCGCCGCAAGCCTTCGAGGGCTTGCGCGCCGCCGGCCGCAAGGTGCACGCGCCGGAAAAGACGCTGGCCGTCGTCGATCACAACGTGCCGACCTCGGACCGCTCCAAGCCCAATCCGGATCCCGAGAGCGCCGAGCAGATCGCGGCGCTGGCGCAGAACGCCAAGGATTTTGGCATCGAATATTACAACGAGTTCGACAAGCGCCAGGGCATCGTCCACATCATCGGCCCCGAGCAGGGTTTCACCTTGCCCGGCACCACGCTGGTATGCGGCGATAGCCACACCGCGACGCATGGCGCCTTTGGGTCGCTCGCCTATGGCATCGGCACGTCGGAAGTCGAGCACGTACTGGCGACCCAGACGCTGATCCAGAAAAAATCCATGAACATGCGCGCGGTTGTGGATGGCGAGCTGCCGCCGGGCGTGACGGCGAAAGACATCATCCTGTCCATCATCGGCGAGATCGGTACCGCCGGCGGCACTGGCTATGCGCTGGAATATGCCGGCGAAGCCATCCGTGCGCTTTCGATTGAAGGCCGCATGACGGTTTGCAACATGTCGGTCGAAGGCGGCGCCAAGGCCGGCTTCATCGCGCCCGACGAGAAGGCGTTCGAATATCTCAAGGGCAAGCCGAAAGCGCCCAAAGGCGACGCCTGGGATCAGGCCATGCGCTATTGGGAAACGCTGCGATCGGACGACGGCGCAAATTTCGACCGCGAGATCAGGTTAGACGCCACGAAACTGCCGCCGATCGTGACCTGGGGCACCAGTCCCGAGCAGGTCGCGTCGATTTCCAGCCGCGTACCGGTGGCGAGCGAAATCGCCGACGAGAAGAAACGCGTCGCGGCTGAGCGCTCGCTCGGTTACATGGGCCTGCAAGGCGGCGAGAAAATCACCGACATCAAGCTCGACCGCGTCTTCATCGGCTCTTGCACCAATGGCCGCATCGAGGATTTGCGCGCCGCCGCCAAGATCGCCGACGGCAAGACGGTCAATGCCAATGTCTACGCCATGATTGTGCCGGGCTCCGGTCTGGTAAAGGAAATGGCCGAGGCCGAAGGCCTCGACAAGATTTTCAAGGCCGCCGGTTTCGACTGGCGCGAACCGGGCTGCTCAATGTGCCTCGCGATGAATCCGGACAAGCTCAAGCCGGGCGAGCGTTGTGCCTCCACATCAAATCGAAATTTCGAAGGCCGCCAGGGCTACAAGGGACGTACTCATCTTGTTTCGCCCGCGATGGCGGCGGCAGCGGCAATCGCCGGACATTTCGTCGATGTAAGAGAGTGGAAATAGCCCGCGGCAAAATCGCAACGCAAAAAGGCCCGCCAACCGCAGGCTGTGTGAGAACTAAGCGAGTCAGATATAGAAGGCCGCATCAACAACGATGTGGCCTTTTTCATGAGCTACGTTCAGGGCGAGGATCGAGGTCAGGCAGCGCTGCTGCCGGCGGCGATTGA
>Ga0302320_10020610_pt1 | contig 13136 bp, 7 predicted proteins | sample Bog_T0_3_FD_202130 | JGI IMG/M metagenome (GOLD analysis project Ga0302320, IMG submission 202130) | Peat permafrost microbial communities from Stordalen Mire near Abisko, Sweden - Bog_T0_3 | ecosystem: Environmental > Terrestrial > Soil > Wetlands > Peat | place: Sweden: Abisko, Stordalen Mire...
CGCGACTTCCAGCGTGTAATTCCCCACCCGGACCTTCTGAGGCGGGCCTTTCGGGTCCAGGAGGACGGCGGACATGCTGCCGTCGCCCTGGTGTTTCGCAATCAGGGGGGCTAGTTGCGCGATCAGTCTGTAGACGTCCGTAAGCACCGGGTCGGGAGTCGCCGCCGGCCTTTCCACTCCCATAAGCGAGACGCCGAGCGCATCGTGGCGTCCGAAGGCGTAGAGAACTCGCGCCTCCAACCCATACGGCGCCAGTCCCCTCGTCTCGGGTATGAACAACGGGTTTCCGGATCGGTTGTAATCCGCGCAGTACGACGCAAAGTCCGAGCCGTAAATGTCCAGCGCGAACAAATCGACGCGCGGCGCCCCGGCTCGCCAGACGTCTATCAGGTCGGGCATCGGAGTGCCGCTGTTGCGTATGGCTTCGCCGGCCTTTGCGAATCCGTAGGTATATGCGTTCATGTACATCGGCAACGGGTATTCGGCTTTGCCGGCTTCGACAACGCGGCCGACGAAGCGCGCATAGTTCCAGCCCATGAAGATTTCAGCGGTTTCCGTGCCCGTGCCGAAGACCTGTTCCCAGGTTCCGGATGTCCTGGCGCCGGCAGTCTCCCAAACCTTGCGAAGCTCCGGAACAAGCGCATCCTTATGCTGCTGAAGGTAATCCATCAATTCCTTGGGAACCGGCCCCCCGTAAGCCTGATTGGCGATGGGCGACCGGTCGCGGTACTCCTTCGGTTCCGACGGCAGTCCAATCTCGTTTTCCACCTGGATCATGATGACGGTGCGCTGCTGGCTGTCGACCGCCTTGACGTGCCGCAGCAGGGCCGCGAAGGCTTTGGCATCGGCGTCGCGGTTCGCATCGCTGAACGCGCTGAGCACCTCGATGCTCTTGCCTCCTGCGATCTGGACGCGCGCAAAGCGCTCGAAATCCTTCTTCACCCAGTCGGGCGCGTAGCTCGACCAACTGTTCTTCCAGCTTCCGAACCACAGGAGCGTCAGCCGCAAGTTGTGGGTCCGCGCATCCCGGATGATGCCGTCGAGCGCGCTGAAGTCGAACTTTCCTTCCTGCGGTTCGATCTGGTTCCAGGAGACGCCCGCCAGGACGGTATTGAGCTTGGCGTCGACTAGCTTGGACCACAGCGGCTTCATGTAGTCGGGGCCGGTGCCGCTACTGTTGCTGAGTTCTCCTCCCAGCACCAGAAACGGCTTGCCGTCCACGATCAGTTGCGTGGCGGTTCCCTGCTTTTGCAAATGCGGAATCTCCGCGGCGGCGGCTCCAGGCGAAGTGGTTTTCACCTGTCCCGCAACGAGTGCCGGCGAGCATATTAGCAAACACGATAATAGAGTCCCAACTCTCATGAATACCTCCTTCTGCATCTTCTTCTTGCCGTTCTTCGGCGCGCTATTCGAATCGGTACAGCGTCACGCGCTCAATACCCTTCTGACTCGGTCCAAATAGGGCCGGACGCTCAACCGGTTCGTCATGCAGTCTGGGCAACACCAGGCTGCGCGAACCGGTGTCGTCGCCCGCCAGACGCCGCTCTGGAACCCACCTGCCATTCGCGAAAACGCCTTCCTCCACGGTGGCCAGCCCAGCTAGGTGAGGTCCCGGCGTGTTGGGAATGAAACGCACGTTCACGCCCGTGCCCGCGGCATAGAACTCCTCCGGACCGGTCTGAATGAAAATCGCCGCCGCATTCCAGATGGGCGTCGCCGGCGGCGGGGCAGGAGGCTGCGTGCGGGGCATCACAAACGAGGCTTCGAGCGTCCAGCTTCCAACCTTGACTCTCTGTGGCGGGTCCTTCGGGGACAACAGGACAGCAGACATCGTGCCGTCACCCTGGTGAGCCGAAATCAGCGGCGCCAGTTGCCGGATTACGTCGTAGGCGCTGGTCAGCTCGATGTCCGGAACCGGCGGCCTTTCGATCCCCATGGGCGAGAAACCGATCGCGTCGTGGCGTCCGAAGGCGTAAAGGACACGCGCCGCCAGGTTGTTCGGCGGGAATCCCCGCGTTTCCGGTATGAACAGCGGGTTCCCGGAGCGGGTGTATCGCGCACACATCAGCGCGTAGTCGCCGTCATAGATATCCGGTGAGAAAATGTCGATCTTCGGGGCCCCGGCCCGCCACACATCGATCAGGTCTGGCATCGGCGCGCCGCCGCACGGACAGCCCGCGCCACGGCCTTTCCGAAAGCTGGACCCCGGGCTGTTTAAGTACATCGGGATTGGGTACTCGGCCTTGCCCGCCTCAACCACCCGGCCCACGTAGCGCGCGAAGGCCCACCCCATCGAAATCTCACCCGCGGCGGCGCTCTCGCCGAAGATTTCCTCCCAGGTTCCGGATGTCTTGGAGCCCGCCTCCTCCCACACCTGGCGAAGCTCGGGGGCCAAGGCATCCTTGTGCGCCTGAAGGAAGTCCATGAGTTCCTTCGCGGCTTGCCCCGCGTATGCCTGCCGGGCGATGGACGAGCGGTCGCAGGTTTCTATTTCGTTCTCCACCTGGATCATGACCACCGTGCGTTGCTGGCCGTCCACGGCTTTCACGTGCCGCATCAGGGCCGCAAAGGCGCGCGCATCGGCGTCCCGGTTCGCATCGCTGAAAGGGCTGAGCACCTCGGCGCTTTCACCCTCCGTGCGCTGGGTACGCGGAAACCGCTTAGCGTCCCGCTTGACCCAGTCGGGCGCGTAAGTGGACTCGCCGTTCTTCCAACTTCCGAACCACAACAGCACAAGGCGCAGGTGGTTAGCCCTGGCGCCTTGAATCACGCCGTCCAGTACGCTGAAGTCGAACTTCCCTTCCCGCGGTTCGATCTGGCCCCAGGAAACCGCTGCCAAGGCGCTGTTGAGCTTGGTTTTGATCAGCGTGGGCCACACCGCCTTCATGTACTCAAGGCTGCTGGGTGCGTTGTTGCCCAGTTCTCCGGCAAGTAACAGGAACGGCTTGCCGTCCACAATCAATTGAGTCGCGGTCCCCTGTTTTCGCAAATGAGGGATTTCCGCGGCAGCGGCGGTCGAAGCCGGAGCGCTCTTCACCTGACCCGCAACCAGGCCGGGAGAGCACACGAGAGCAGCGCACAACATAGTCCGAAGCCGCACGACGAGCATCCATTCCTTCACTCGACGTTCCTCTTGGTAATCGAATTGCCGGTCTTGACCGCGATCTTCAAGCCCGACAGGTCCACATGCCGCGCATTCTCTATGACGAAACCCTTGTCGGCTTTGATATCGCACTTTTCGAATTTCACGTTGAGAATGGGGCTGCCGGCGAGGCCGTGCATCATGCCCACCGATTGCACGGTCCCCGTGACGCTGCGAATCGTCACGTTGCGCACGACCGGCAGCACCTTGGCTGGCGGGGCGATGGGCGGGACCATCCGCCACTCCAGGTTAAATTCGAACGCCTGACGGGTATCCTTAAGCGCGATATCTCGGTAAACAATATTCTCCACCACGCCGCCGCGGCTCGGCTGCGTCTTGAACCGGATGGGCGCCCAGTTCCCCGCGTCGGACACGCAATTCCGCGTGGTCACGTTGCGGATGCCGCCAGATGTTTCGCTGCCCATGGCCACCCCGCCATGCCCATAGTGGAAGCGGCTGTTCTCGATGACGATGTCTTCCGCCGGCCGGTTGACGCGCAACCCGTCCTCGTCCTTGCCGGACTTGATCGAGATACAGTCGTCGTTGACGTCGATATCCACGTTGCGCACCCGCACTTTGCGGGAGGAGTCGATGTCAATGCCATCCGAACTCGGAATATTGTGGTCGGCCCGGATGTCCAGGCCGTCCACGGTTACATCCTCGGAATACAGAATGTGCAGGCACCAGATGGCCTGCTGCTTCAATCGAAGGCCGGAAATCCGGACGCGCTTGCAGTTCGTGAAGCAGATCATGCGGGGCCGTCCCAGCCGGGGCCCCGCTGGCGCCCCTCGCCCGGGACTGCCGAGGCGCAGCCACTCGTCGCCCGACCCGTCCACCGTGCCCTCGCCGCCGACATCGACGCCCGTCATACCGCTAAAGTTCAGCAGCGCCGATGTCCACTCCCGCTCGATGCCTTCCCATCGCGTCTTCACCTGCGGATAGTCGTCTTGAAGCACCGACCCCTTGAGCACGCCGTTCTTCTCAATCAGCAGGTTCACTCCCTGTTTGAAGAACAGGGCGCCGGTGAGGAACGTGCCGACGGGCACTACCAGGACGCCTCCGCCTTCCTTGGCCACCTTGTCGATCAACGCCTGGATCGCTTGCGTGTTGGGCGTTTTGCCGTCGCCCACGGCGCCAAAGCTGGTAATCTCGAAACGTTTGCCCTCGCTCGCCTGGGCGGCCGTCCCCAGGGCGAGCATCGCGGCCACCAGAATCGGCCAGCGAATGCTCTTCATGTTGTTCATAGGGAATGCCGCTCGATCAGTGTTGCGATTCACCCGGGTTCTCCGGAATGCCGGGGTCGTCCAGGATCTGGACGGCGCTTGCGGGCCCGAGGTTCGCCCAGTCGCGCAAAACCCAGACCACCTTCTTGTCCGGAGTGACCTCCACAAGTTGGGGGCCTTTGCCGTCGTCCCCGCGGGAGCAGATGATCGTGTTCCCATTCGCCAGCCGCGTGCAACTCTGGGTGTTGATGAACCGGTAAGCTTCCGGCAAGTCGGCGGGTCGCAGTTCCCACACCGTCTCCCCCTTGGGATTGACTTCACGCGTAAGGATGTCTCTCTCGTCGGTGATCAGAGTGTTGCCGTTCTTGAGGCGGATAGCGGCCCACGGGCTCGGAATCTGGTACTTCCAGACCTCCTTGAAATCCTTGTCGTACTCCACAACCTGGCCCATCTCCAGGAACGGAATCAGGTAGGTCCCCTGCGCTGTGTAACGCGCCCGGCGGAACTGCGCGTGGACGCTCCCGCGGTCGGTCAGGCTCGGAGCAGGCAGGTCGTGCTGCACCTCGACGGCCTTGGTCTTGATGTTGACCACCATCAGTTTGGGCGGCAGACCGTTCTGGACGAACATGACCTTGTCCAGGCCGATCGGCTGGCAGGTGTGAATTTCGCTTCCTTCCGGGGCGTCGTAACGCCACACGACCTGTTTGTTGGGGGTGACTTCGGCAACGTACTGCATGCGGCTGAAAAGAATGTTGCCGTTGGAGAGCATCCACACGTCGTCGTATTCCCATCCCGGCCCGGTGGAATACGTCCAAACGATCTTGCCTTTATTGACCAGGAGGATCTTGTTGTAGCCCTCGCCGATGTAGAGCATTGGGTGCTCGGCCAGTCCATTGCCCGGCAGGCCGGGCGGTATGGGTTGGTCCCACTTGCGAGGGGCCACCTCCGTCTCAGCGGGGCCCATGGCCGGCACGCCGGCGGCGGTGAAACGGCCCAGCAGGCCCATCAGCGGCGTCGCTTGGGGTGGCTTCGCTTTGGGCGTGTTCTGGCCCAAGATCGCCGGAGACAAAGCCATGAACGCAAGTCCGGCCGCAACCGCGGCCAGTGAGGATAGTTTCTTAACAGGCATACCACTTCTCCTTTTTGAGCTCCGATGTTAGCATCGGGCCACCGCCTTGGCGCCGGTGGCCTCCATCATGATGCAGAACGACTGGCCTTCCGTCGAAATTCCCGGATGATCGAAACCTGGCGCCCCACAGACGCCTTGCACGAAGCCCGATGCGTCCATCTTCGTTCGGACCGCGTCTCGCATCCGGTCCGCTTTCTCTCGATAAGCGTCGGGAAGCCAGCCGCCCAATGTCCCCTCGTAAATTGCGAACGAGAGCATCTGAGCGAGGTTCGTCTCGACGAAGGTGTCCAACTGGTCAACCACGTTGTGAAACAGTCCGTCGGAACGCTGGCGCCCCAGACAGCCATCCACAATGTCCTTGGCGAAGGCTGCCAGGCGCTCACGGTCCTGCCGGCGTTCGCGCGGCAGCCGCCGGATCACGCGGGCCAGACCCGCCGCAGCCCAACCGTTGCCGCCACCCCAGAAGTTCTTGTCCTTGAACCGCTGTTTCCCGTCGTCCCAGATGTGGGAGAGTAGCTTTGCCTCCGGGTTCCAAAGCCGCTTCCGATAGCCTTCAATTTGCGCCAGCGCCTCGTCGCAAAAGCCCATCGCGGCGAGGAAGGGCGGCGCACAGTTGAACCCATCGGACCACATCTCGGGCACTCCGAACGAGTGATAGAGCACGCCGTCCGCGGCCCGCGGCGCCGTGTTGCGGATCCAGTCGAGCAGACCTTGCACCGCCTCATGTATCTGCTGGTCTCCCGTCCACTCGGCGGCGCGCGCGTAGGCTTCGCCGCCCATCGATGGATCGGTCGGGCTACCGCTCACCACCACAGCCAGGCGGCCGTCCCGCACCCGCTGAACGATGGCCGCCCGGGTCAGCAGGACAACCGCTTCGCGGTTGTCCGCTTCGAGCATGGCCTGAGCGAAGATGCCTTGCTCCCAATCGCGGCGCTGCATTGCCATGGCTGCCGCGGTGGCCCGTTCGATCCGCCGTTTGCTCTCGGACTCTTGCGTCGCGGCCGCTTGCGCGTCTTGGGCGATCGCCCGGCCCGCGCCGAGCGACGCCGCGCCACCCAAGAAACGTCGCCGATTCATGCCATCTCCGTAAAGAAAGAATGATAACGAGATGGTATGTTAACAGGCGGGCGTCGTTAGCGCACGTTCAAAATCGAGTTGCTTGGAGATAAGACGTCAAAGACCTTATTTGTCTGTTTTGTTCTGGGAGTCTCAATGCACCTGCCGGGCGCTACCTTCGATGTAAGAACGTTTGGCGCTCATGCGGGTGGCAAGACCGCCGATCGGGATGCGATCAATGAGGACATAGTCGACGGCCAGCGCGACCGCCGAAGCGCGGCCGCTTCCCATCAGATCTCCGAGCAGGTTGGACCGCGGCTTGGCTTCATCCTGCGACGGGATGGGATCGAGGTACCCGCGCGGAAAAGTGGAACCATACGCATAGCGCCGCCCAAACGCTGCTCATCTTGCGCATTTGCGCGTGCGGCGCAGTCTCGGACAGTATTATTCTAGGTAGTTCGAGCGATGCAAGCGGATGGAACGTGCTTCAGGCATTAAGAAGGAGGGCAAGAAAGGTCCGAACTTGAAGCTGTACTCGCTTCCACTCTGTTCGCGCGGGCTCCGGACCTTTCCAAGATCTTAAAGTATGTCTGCGAAAAGCATTTCGCGAACCTGGACGACGCGATCAAGGAATACAACATTGCGGTGGAGGCTTTGGGCCGGGGACCGGATTTTCGCCCGGAGGCGCGAAGCGCGTGGAGCTGCCGGCGGGTATTACGTGGACCATGAAAACGGACGGAAACCTGCTAACCGTCGACTTCACAGCCGCAACGGGCGACGATGTGGCATGGAAGGTGTACTTCTAAGCCTTCCGGGAGGCGTTCATGCGATTTCGAAATAAGGCCTGCCTTGCGGCCGCCGGACTGTGTTTATCATTCTGGGGACTCCCGCACGCGCAGGCGGCCCCGCCGATCACCGTCGATACGAAGAACCTGTCTGCAACCGTCGACCCAACCGCGTGCCGATGGTCGGGGCAGGTCAAAGGGACGCCGATGCAGATCAACGACGTCTCCTTTCTTCCCGGCGGCGATGCATCGGGCTGGACCGTAACCAGCGCGGTCAACCAGAACGATACGAGCAATCTGGGGTCGTTCGTCACCGTGACGCTACGCGGGAAGAAGCGCGGCCAGCTCGATTTCGACTACCGCATCTCGTTTAGCAAGACGAATAGCGACATTCTGGTGAGCTTGGGCCGGACGAACAACACCGGCAAAGACGTCGATATCGACGACATGAACTACTTCGTGTCAAGCGATGCGCGCCTCGGGAGCACGAGCGATAGATGGATCGCGCTGGGCACGCAGTCGCGCAATCGCGACTACTACGATCTGTGGGCCGTGATCAACCTGAACACGCCAAAGACGTACGCCGTCAATCACGTGGTCGAGGACTCCGACACGGGCAACAGCCTGCTGATGGGGCACGTCACGACGACGAAGGGCGCCTCGCGTTTCGACGTGGCGAACGGCTGGAACGGGAAGACGCCGGACCGGATGCGGGTGCGAGGATATTGCAGCTACAACGTCACCATGCCGCCGGGGAAGAGCTTCCCCGGAGAGAAGCTGCTGATCTACTTCAACACGGACGCGCTCCGCGCCATGGAACACCAGGCGGACCTGATCGCCATTGCGCACGATATCCGCCTCAAGCAGCGCCGGCCGATCGACATCGACGACAGGGATTGGGTGTCGAACGACTACAGCCGCTACCACGGTTGGATGTCAGGCGGCAGCGCGGCCAGCGCGAGGACGTTCTTCGAAGCCAACGGCCTCACCGATTTCTACTGGGGAATGGGAACCGGCGGGGGCGGGAGCATGGGGTTTTACGGTTCCGGCGGAAGCACCTCGGGCCGGTTCCCGGAATTCGACCTGAATACCAATTGGGGAACCTACGCCACAACAGGCGCAGCGCAGCAAGGCCGCTCGCGGGTGAACTATCCGCCCGAGTGCTTCCTTCCGATTCGCACCGTGAAATACGGCGGAGAGAAAGTCATCGATTTCTCGAACCCTTTGACCATCAAGCTGGAGACACAGCGCGCCATCCAGGCGATGACCGGCCACGAGCAGGAGACCGGCCGCGTGGAAATGGACTTCGCGGATTGGTGGGACAAATGGCCGGGACAGTTCGACCCGTATATGAGCGCGTTGGAGACCTACCACGCCGCGGGCATGCCCTGGCGCGAAGCGATCGACAAGCTGGCGCCGCGCAAGGTGGTTCGATCGAACATGAACGTGGTGGACCACTCCTACGGTATCGTCGACATCTGCCGCGCGTCCGAGGACGCCGACGGCGGCTACGAGATGGGGGACGGCTGGAAGCACCTGCTGACCGAATCCATTCTGGGCACAGCCAGCCGGTTCTTCTATAGCGGCCGGGTCTTCTGGCTCGATCCCGATGGCATGCACATCTATAAGTTCGCTTCGAGCTTCGGGTCGTCGGGGCGGTTCAATTACGGGCAGGCCAAGGTCGATGCGATGTTCCACGCCATCGCCGGCAACGCCATCTTCGTTTCGGACGCCTTCAACGAGAAGTACCCGGACGACCGAATCGAGCTGCTGAAGCGCATCAGCCCGCCGACCATGGACGTGGCTTATCCGGTGGACCTGTTCGTGCGCAAACCGGCCCAGATCTGGAACATGCCCATCGAGCGGCCCTTCGGGTCCTGGAACATCCTGGCGGTGTTCAACTACATCGAGAAGTACACGGACAACGGAAGAGAACCTCTCAAATTCAGCACGAAGTTGAACGCGGCGCGAGATCTCCGGCTCGACCCCAACAAAGAGTACATCGTCTACGATTTCTGGGGCAGGAAACTGATCGGCACGTTCAACGGCAGTTTCACCAATCCTCCAGTGAGCCCGTACGACGTCGGCATCTACAGCATTGTCGAAAAGCAGGATCGCCCGGTGCTGATTTCCACCAGCCGGCACGTCCGCCAGATGGCCTTCGATATTAAGGACATGGCGTACGACGCCGGCCAGCGAGTGCTGCGAGGGGTTTCGCGCGCGGTGGCCGGAGATCCCTACCAATTGCGAATCTACGTTCCGGATGGCTTCAGCGCGAAGCGCGTGGATCTGCCCGCTGGGATCACGGGGGCGATGAAAACGGACGGCAATCTGTTAACCGTGGATTTCACGGCGCCGACCGGCCACGACGTGCAGTGGAAGGTCTTTTTCTGACAGAGGATACGACATTGATCCAGGAGGAATCGTAATGAGGGCAATCGCAGATGAGGAGTCATTATGAGCAATTCCAACGAATCCATCACGCGGCGGGACATTTTGGGGCGCGCGCTCGGCAGCGCCGCTCTGGCTACGGCGCTTGGCTCCGAAGGCCAATCGCAGGCCCAGGGAACCGAGACGCCGCTACGTCTCCGCGATACCTTTGACTTCGGCTGGAAGTTCACGCGAGGCGACGCCCCCGGCGCGCAGCAGCCAGGGTTCGCCGACACGAACTGGCGGAGTCTTGATCTTCCCCACGACTGGAGCATCGAGGGGCCGTTCGCCCAGGACGAGCCCAGCGGCGGACCCGGAGCCTCCGCACCCACCGGAATCGGCTGGTACCGGAAGCGTTTTCGCGTTCCGGCGTCGTATAAGGGCCGCAAAGTTTCCATCGAGTTCGATGGCGTGTTCCGCAACAGCGAGGTCTGGATCAACGGCCATTACCTTGGTTTGCGGCCGTTCGGGTACATCAGTTTCGCCTATGACATGACGCCTTACCTGGATTGGAATGGCGAGAATGTAGTGGCTGTGAAGGTGGACAATTCACGCCAGCCGGGTTCACGATACTACTCCGGCTCCGGCATTTATCGGCATACCTGGCTAACCGCGGTCAACCCTACGCACGTGGCGCATTGGGGAACTTACGTTACCACGCCCCGTGTGACCAAGGAGGCCGCCTCGGTCGACGTCAAGACGCGCGTGCGGAACGAGAGCGCCGCCGCCTCGGCGTGTACCCTATCGAGCGCTCTGCTCGATCACGACGGCAAGGTTGTGCAGACAGCGGAAGCCTCCCAGCAAATCGTCCCTGGCGACGAATACGAGTTCACGCAGGAGCTGTCCGTAGCCAAACCGAATCTGTGGAGCGTGAGCGAGCCGTATCTCTACAAGCTGCGCAGCTCAGTTCGCGTGGGGATGCAGGTGGTGGATGAATACGAAACGCCCATCGGGATCCGAGAAGCCCTCTTCGATGCCGATAAGGGATTCCTCCTCAATGGCGAACACGTAAAGATCAACGGGGTGTGCCTCCACCATGACGCAGGTTCGTTGGGGGCAGCGGTCCCGGAACGCGTTTGGGAGCGCCGCTTCGAGGTCCTGAAACAAATGGGCTGCAACGCCATCCGCACGAGCCACAATCCGCCCGCGCCGGAGTTCCTGGATCTATGCGACCGCATGGGCTTCCTGGTGATGAACGAGGCGTTCGACGAGTGGAAGTTCAGCAAGCCGCAGATACATGGGAACGGCTACTCGCTCGTTTATGACGAGTGGCACGAGCGCGACGTGACCGATTTTGTGCGCCGCGACCGCAATCATCCTTCGGTCGCGCTCTGGAGCTGCGGCAATGAGATTGGCGACCAGCTCACACCGCGGGGCGTGGAACTCCTCCGCGACCTGTTGAACATTTTCCATCGCGAGGACCCCACGCGCTTTGTGACGGCCGGCTGCGACGACATCGCCGCCGAGCCCCGAGGCACGCCGGTGGAGTTTCTGAGCCTGTTGGATGTGGTGGGCTATAACTACGTGGACCGTTGGCGGGAACGCAAAGAACTGTACTATAGCGTCGATAAGGCGGCCCATCCGAATTGGCGTATGATCGGCACGGAGAGCTCCGGAATGGGCGGCCCGCGGGGCGACTACCGCGGAATGCTTCCTCCGGCCCCAGGGCAGGTGGCCGGTGTCGCGGCGCCCCCTGCCGCCAACCCTCTGGCGCAGCCGGGGCGCGGCGGCGCGCCGGGCGGAGGGATGGGCGGCTTCCGCGGAGGGCGCGGCGCCTTCGGGCTGGACACCGAGCAACTCTGGAAATTTGTGCGCACCCACGACTACGTAGCCGGCGATTTCATGTGGACCGGAATCGATTACATCGGCGAATCCGGCTGGCCCAGCAGAGGCAGCACGTCGGGCTGCATCGATAGCTGCGGCTTCCCGAAGGACGGCTTCTACTTCTACCAGAGTCAGTGGACCGACAAGCCCATGCTTCGCCTGTTTCCGCACTGGAACTGGAAAGGACGCGAGGGCCAGTACCTCACCGTGGCCTGCTACACGAATTGCGACAGCGTGGAACTGTTCCTCAACGGAAGGTCCGTGGGCACGAAGGGTTTCGTCTTCCCGCGGTTCGGCCAGGGTCGCGCCACGCCATCGTGGCAAACCCAGAACGGCGTACGGACCACGTCCGATCTCCATGTTGCCTGGGACGTGCTCTACGAACCTGGCACGCTAAGAGCCGTGGGGACCAAAGCCGGGCAGTCCGCGGTCGAGGTTGAGATTGCCACTACCGGCGATCCCGCGGCGGTGATTCTTGCAGTGGATCGCGACGCGATCCGCGCAGACCGGCGCGATGTAGCGCATGTGACGGTCACAGTGGTGGACGCGCAGGGGCGGACGCATCCGGATGCGGACAACGAGATCGTGTTCGACGTACAGGGCGAAGGCAAGTTGATCGGCGTGGACAACGGAGACATGTCCAACCAGGAGGACTTCAAGGGCAAACAGAAGAAGGCCTTCCATGGCATGTGCTTGGCCATAGTGCAATCGGCCGGCAGTACAGGCCAGATCCGTGTGACTGCCACGTCGCCCGGGCTGAGGCCGGCCACGCTCACCATCGCGGCGCGGGGATAGGAGCCAAGCATTATCACAGGCGCCGAACGCAGGCCAAAGCCGGCTCCACCACAGATCGGGAGGATGACGGTATGGCGAGGTTCAGAATGAGCAGGTGCGGGATGTTCGCCGCCGCAGCGGCAGCCAGCGGCCTTGGCGCGATCTTCACGATGACCGAAAGCCCTGCCACGGGCTAGGCGCAAACGCCGCAGGCGGGTCAGTCGGCGCCGGCGGGCGGAGCCGCGAGTGTAGGCGGCTTCAGCGGAGGACGAGGCGGGGTCCAAGCCGCCGGTGGCCGCGGAGGCGGCGCCGGAAGAGCCGCCACGATCGAATTGCCGCCGGTCAATAAAGCCAAGCTCCGCCCGATCCTGCGACGTAGTTCCGAAGCTCCTTCGATGGTTAACACCCTGGAGAAAACCGCTGTGCCCGAATTCTCCGTTCGGTGTTCGTACCTGCGTATCCCTTGGGGAGCCAAACTCCAAACACGTCAATAAGTTGTACCCGGTGGTTGACGGCGTTCCTGCATTTTTACCCCACTCCGAAATCGGCGAAAAGGCCACTGTTTCGCAAGGACTTCGCGATGCCGTGGCTCTCAGCGTCATTCTCAGGTTCGGAGACGACCGTTCCGGGGACCAGGCGCAACCGTCAGGGTTTCGGCCGCACCACACGTATTCTCCCTCCGGATTCTCACATTCTCAGGTGAACAGGGACATTTGGTTAACAGGGAGAATTGGGCGGCGACAGTGTGCAGCACCTGGAGCGCGCCTGGACCA
>Ga0302320_10020611_pt1 | contig 13136 bp, 12 predicted proteins | sample Bog_T0_3_FD_202130 | JGI IMG/M metagenome (GOLD analysis project Ga0302320, IMG submission 202130) | Peat permafrost microbial communities from Stordalen Mire near Abisko, Sweden - Bog_T0_3 | ecosystem: Environmental > Terrestrial > Soil > Wetlands > Peat | place: Sweden: Abisko, Stordalen Mire...
TGGGGCCCGCTTTGGACAAGATGTCGTCGTCGACTGCGCCAACGGTGCCGCCAGCGTCGTGGCTCCCGAAGTGCTGCGGCGCCTCGGGGTTTCCTGCAAAGTGCTCTCAGCCGACCCTAACGGCGTCAACATCAACGCTTCGTGTGGCTCGACCGACTTGCGGCCCTTGCAAGAGGCCGTCGTTTCCTCCAAAGCCGCTCTCGGGGTTGCCTTCGACGGCGATGCCGACCGGGTGCTCGCCGTTGACCACACCGGCGAAATGGTGGACGGCGACCAGCTGATGGCTATGTTCGCCTTCGACCTTTACGAGCGCGACCTTTTGACCGGCGGCTCCATAGTCGTGACGGTTATGAGCAACCTCGGCCTGCGACAGTCGCTCAGTGCCCGGGGCATCGGCGTCATCGAGACAGCCGTCGGAGACCGCTACGTGAGCGATGCCATAGAGGCCAACGGCTTGCAGCTAGGAGGCGAGCAGTCCGGGCACCTGGTCTTCCGCCGGCACGCTCTCACCGGCGACGGAATCCTGACCGCGTTGCTGCTACTCGAGCTGCTTGCCCGCAAGGACCGCCCCCTGTCCGAGCTAGCCAAGGGGGCGATGACGCGTCTTCCCCAGGTGCTGCGCAACGTGCACGTCGCCGATCCGGCCCATCTGGCCGACGCCGGCGCCATCTGGGACGAGGTGTCCCTCGTCCAGTCCGAGCTCGGCGACACGGGCCGGGTGCTGCTGCGCGCGTCTGGGACCGAGGCGCTTGTCCGCGTCATGGCCGAAGCGCCGACCCACGAGCAGGCCCTCGAGGTCGTGGAGCGGCTCGTCGCCGTCGTGCTGAGCGAGCTCGACACCCCGCCCGGGCGAGACGAGTAGCGCCAAGCGGGCACGCCGAGGCGCACAGAAGGCCACCGGAGCCCCGACACTTGCCGGCGGCTAGGGCGAACCCCGGGCGCTTTATGCCGTTCGGATGGGACGATCGATACCGGCGTTGACCTGGGGCGTATCCGTCTCGTTCCAGTCGCCGCGCGGCTCGAATAATGCCAGTTCAGACGGCATTAGTGACTGTTAGCATCGTCGCATGTGCGGAATTATCGGGGTGACTGGCGCGTCCGAGCCCATGCAGGTGCTCTTGGACGCACTGGCCCTTCTCGAATATCGCGGCTATGACTCCGCCGGCGTAGCCCTCGTCAACAAGGACACCATCTGGAGAAGACGCGCCGCTCTTAGGGGGCACTCCCTCGACACTTTGCGGGCGGTCGCCGACCAAGCACCCGCCGACATGACAGCGGGCATCGGCCACACGCGCTGGGCGACGCACGGGGCTGCTGTAGAGCGCAATGCTCATCCCCACTGCGACTGCAGCGGCCGGGTGGCGATAGTCCACAACGGCATCATCGAGAACTACCAGGAGCTCTGGGACAAGTTGAGCTCGCAGGGCCATACCCGCTCGTCCGAGACCGACTCCGAGGTCGTCGCCCACATGCTCGAACGCGAGATCGACGCTGGCGCGGGACTTGCCGAGGCTTTGAGGCGATGCGTGGGCGAGCTGCGCGGTGACTTCGCCCTGGCAGCGGTGAGCACAACTGAGCCGGAAGTGATCGCCGCGGCGCGACGGACCTCGCCCCTCATCTTGGGGCGCATCGACGGCACGGGCCTGGTTGCCTCCGACATCGGGGCCTTGCTCGGGACGACGAGGACCCTTTTCCAGCTCGCCGACGACGAGATCGCCGAGGTGCGGCCGGGTTCGATCTCAGTCGTCGGTCTCGACGGGCGTGCTCACGAGCTCCAGCCGCTCGAGGTCTCCTGGGACATCGTCGCCGCCCGGCGTGACGGCTACGACGACTTCATGTCGAAAGAGATCCACGAGCAGCCGCGGGCTCTTCGCGACACCCTCATGGGAAGGGTGCACGGCGACGGCTCTACTGAGCTAGAAGAGCTCAGCCTTAGCGACTCCGAGCTTTGTGGCTTCGACCGGGTTGTGTTCGTCGGATGCGGGTCTGCTTACTATGCCTGTCTGAGCGGCCGCATCGCTCTCGAGCATTGGGCGCGGCTGCCCGCCGAGGTCGAGATCGCGAGCGAGTTCCGTTACCGCGACGCGGTGCTGGGCGAGCGGACCCTCGTTGTCGCCGTCAGCCAGTCGGGCGAGACGGTCGATACCTTCCACGCTCTTCGCGAGGCCAAGCGGAGGGGGGCGCGTACCATCGCTCTCACAAACGTCGTGGACTCCCTGCTCGCTCGGGAGGCCGACGGCGTCCTCTACACGAGGGCCGGCCCTGAGATCGGCGTGGCCTCGACTAAGAGCCATGCCACCCAGATCGCCATGCTGCAGCTCTTCGCCCTCCACCTGGCCCGCCAGAGGGGCACCATCGATACAGAAGAGAGCCGGCAGATCGCCAAGGGGCTCCTCTCTTTGCCCGAGCTCGTCGCCGGCGTTGTCGGGCAAATGGACGACTACTTCGGCGTCGCCAAGCAACTTGCCGAGGTGCAAGACGTCTACTTCCTCGGTCGTGGTATCGGTTACCCCGTCGCCCTCGAGGGGGCGCTCAAGCTGAAAGAGCTCGCCTACGTCCGGGCTGAGGCCTACCCGGCCGGGGAGCTCAAGCACGGGCCCATCGCCCTCATCGACGAGCGCGCCGTCGTGGTCGCGATCGCCACTCCTGGGCATTTGTGGGAGAAGGTGATGGCAAATATCGCCGAGGTGAAGGCGAGGGGGGCGACCGTCGTGGCGCTTTGCGCGAAAGGTGACGAGGCGACCGAGGCGGTGGCCGATTACGTGCTCGAGATCCCAGCGGTGCCAGAGCTGCTTTCGCCCGTGGTTGCCATCGTGCCTCTGCAAGCTCTCGCCTACGGTGTAGCTCGTGTACGCGGCAACGACGTGGACCGGCCACGCAATCTCGCCAAGGTCGTCACCGTCGAGTGAGCGGCGCGTCTCGCAACCTTGTATTCCGCGGCGCGGGCGCGTCCCGGCGGTGATCGGGATGGGGGTCGACGCCGTAGATGTGGAGCGTTTCCGGCGCCTGCTCATCCGCCGGCCCGGCTTCGCCCAGCGGATATTCACCGAGCAGGAGCGGGCCTTCGTCTCGGCCCGCCTCGACCCGGTGCCTGGTCTGGCGGCCCGTTTCGCTGCCAAGGAGGCGACGATGAAGGCGCTCGGCTCGGGCATCGGCGCCATGCGCTTTGTCGAGGTCGAAGTCGTCGGGACGCCTTCGGGGGCGCCGAGTCTTAAGGTGCATGGCCTCGCCCGCCAGCGCGCCGAAGCCCTCGGCGTCGTGCGCTGGCACGTCTCATTGACCCACACCGATTCGCTCGCGGCGGCCGTCGTCGTGGCCGATTGAGGTTCTCGTGCTTCCCGTTCACACCCGAGACGAGCTGAGGGCTGCCGACGAGGTCGCCCTCGCCGAGGTCGGGCTCGAGACTCTCGTCGGCCGGGCCGGCGCAGCCGTGGCGAATGCCGCCTTAAGGCTCCTTAAGGGTGCCTATGGCAAGAGGGTCGTCGTCGTGGCGGGCCGGGGGCACAACGGAGACGACGGGCGTGTGGCCGCCTCTTTGCTGCGCCGCCGCGCAGTGAGCGTCATCGAGCTCGATCCCTCCGCTTTGCCCGATGTGCTCCCGGCTTGCGATCTTGTCATCGACGCCGCTTATGGGACCGGGTTCCGGGGCGAGTACCACGCTCCTTGTGTGCCGGCGGGGACGTCGGTGCTTGCCATCGACATCCCCTCCGGTCTCGACTGCGACACCGGCGTCGCCTGTAAGGGCGCCGTATCGGCGACGCTCACCGTCACGATGGCGGCACTCAAACCCGGGCTCGTCATGGGCGACGGTCTTAGGCTTTCGGGCGAGGTGGAACTGGCGCCGATCGGGATCGCGGTCGCGCCGTCCAAGCTCTATCTGGTAGAAGACGGCGACATCGAGCGATGGCTCGCCCCGCGCGAGCGCGAGACGAACAAGTGGCGCTCGGCTTGTGTCGTCGTGGCCGGTTCGCCCGGCATGCTCGGCGCCGGGCGCTTTGCGACGACCGGCGCGCAACGTGCCGGAGCTGGCATGGTCCGATGGTGCGTGCCCGGAACAGCGCCCGAGTCCTTGCCCGCTAGCGAGGCGGTGGCCCTCTCGGTGCCGGCGACCGATTTCGCCGACCTTGTGCTCGCCGAGCTCGCCCGTTGCCAAGCGCTCGTCATTGGCCCCGGGCTCGGCTCGGACCCGGGCGTCGTCTCCTCGGTCCGCGATGTAGTCACAAGAGCTCAAGTGCCGGTAGTCGTCGACGCCGACGGCCTTGGCGCTCTCGGCCCAGCCGACTCGGCTCGCGAGGTGCTGGCCGGCCGCCGTGTGCCGGCCGTGCTCACCCCGCACGAGGGCGAGTACGCCCGCCTTGCCGCCGGATCCGCCATAGCGGGACATCCGGGCGCTGACCGCGTCGCAGCTGCCCGCCAGCTCGCAGAGCTCCTCGGCGCCGTCGTCTTGCTGAAGGGCTCCACCACCGCCGTCGCCGCACCGGACGGAGAGGCCTTCCTCGTCACCTCCGGGTCGTCCCGTCTTGCCACAGCCGGCACCGGCGACGTCCTCTCGGGCATCGTGGGCGCCTTTTTGGCACGGGGCCTCGACCCCTTGCGGGCGGCCGCTTTGGCCGCACACGTGCACGGTCGTGCCGCCGGGCTCGGCTTTGTTGAGGGCCTCGTGGCCGGGGACCTGCCCGTGCTCGTAGCCAGAGTGCTCTCGAGCGCCCGTGGCTGATTCCTGGCACCGGCGTGCCTGGGCGGAGGTGGACCTCGAGGCCATCTCCGCCAACGCGACCATATTGAGGACCCTCGTCGCCCCAGCCGAGCTGTGCGCGGTCGTGAAGGCGGACGCGTATGGCCACGGCGCCGTCCCGGTCGCGGCAGCAGCCCTCGCCGGGGGAGCGACCTCGCTCGCCGTCGCCCTCGTCGAAGAAGGCGTCGAGCTGCGCGAGGCCGGCTTCGAGGTGCCGATCCGGATCCTTTCCGAGCCGGCGGGCGAGGCCATGGCAGAAGTCGTCGCTCGCGACCTCCTCCCGACCGTCTACTCGTTCTCCGGGCTCGAAGCGCTGCGCCGGGCGGCTGTTGGTGCCTCGCGCCGGGTCGATGTCGAGGTGAAGGTCGACTCCGGCATGCACCGGGTCGGCGCTAGTCCAAGAGAGGCCGTCGCCCTAGTCGAGGAGGTCGTGAAGGTCCCCGAGCTCTACTACGCGGGGCTGTGGACCCACCTGGCCGTAGCCGACGAGCCCGAGGACCCGTTCACCGGCGAGCAGCTGGCCCGTTTCGAATCGGTGCGCAAAGCGCTGGCGGACGCCGGTGTCCGAGCACCGCGCTTTGTCCACGCCGCCAACTCGGCGGGGGCGATCGCCCATCCAAGCTCGCGCTATGACATGGTGCGTTGTGGTATCTCGCTTTATGGCTACCTGCCCTCGCCGGCTGTTGGCCCTGAGCTCGTGGAGTCCGCCGGTGCCGGGAGCTTGCGCCCCGCCCTCAGCTGGAAGACGCAGGTCAGCTACGTCCGCGAGCTTCAAGCGGGCGAGCGCACGAGCTACGGGCTCGCCTACGAGGTCCCCACGAGGACCGATATCGCCATTGTGCCGGTCGGCTATGCCGACGGCGTCCCTCGAGGACTCTTCAAAGGGGGCGCCGAGCTGCTCATAGGGGGACTGCGCCGACCCGTCGCCGGCGTGGTGACGATGGACCAGCTCCTCGTCGACTGCGGCCCGGACTCAGGGGTGCGAAGAGGTGACGAGGTCGTCCTCATCGGTTCGCAGGGCGATGACACGGTGAGCGCCCAGGAGTGGGCAGAGCGCCTCGGGACGATCTCTTACGAGGTCCTTTGTCGAATCGGTCCTCGCCTTCCGAGACGCCACGTGCGCGGCCACGGCGGTCCCGCCTAGTGGCGCCCAACGCAAAGCGTGTCGCGGCCTATGTTGCCGCCGGGGCGTTCAGCGTGGCCGGAGTGGCTTTCGCCATCACACATGAGTACACGAAGTACCTCCGGCGCTCAGCGGTGCCCGAAGACCCCGAGCTCTTCCTGCCCGGCGAGGCCACTCACCGCCAGGTGAGCCTTCGTGACGGGGGCGAGGCCCACCTCGTCGAGATGGGAGAGGGCCCGGCGCTGTTGTTGCTGCACGGGGCGAGCCTGTCGGCCGAGGTGTGGAGCTACCAACTGCGCGATCTGAGCGGAAGCCACCGGGTCATCGCCATGGACCTGCGTGGTCACGGAGGTTCGCTCGCAGGTGAAGAGGGCCTGACCATCTCGGCCATGGCCGACGATGTGGCAGAGGTGATCGCCGGCCTCGGCCTTGAGCGCGTCGTGCTCGTGGGCCACTCCATGGGCGGGATGGTGTGCCTGCGCCTCGCCCGTGCGCACCCGAGCCTGTTCGGCTCCAAGATCGGGGCCCTGGCACTCGTATCGACAAGCGCCGGCCTCGGTCTGCCCGTATTGAGCTGGGGCCGGCTCGCGAGCGCGGTCAGCCTGGTGGCCGGCGCCGGGGTGGGTATTTGGCGCCCTCGCCGAGGACTGCCGAGCGCCGACACCGGTTATCTAGCGTCGCGTCTCGGCTTTGGCCGCCAGCCCCGGCCGGCGGAGGTGGCATGGACCCTGGCTATGTTGCGGGCCATCGAGCCGCAGGTCTTCAACCAGCTCGTGAGCGAAGTGCTCGAATTTGAGGAGAGCGCGCCGTTCTTTTCGCTGAACGTGCCCGTCGTCGTCGCCGTAGGCACGAGCGACCACCTCACGCCGCCGCTTTATGCCCGCAGGATGGCGGCCGAATTCGAGGGGGCCGAACTGAGCGAGTACCGCAACGCGGGCCACATGCTCATGTACGAAAGGCGCGAAGAGATCGACGAGCTGTTGACAAAGCTCGCCGAGACCGCTCAAGGGTCGGGCTCGGGGGCCTCTTTCAAGCTGACGGGTAAATAACCCGAGACGAAGGCTTTGTTGTCGACGCGGTCACCGATGACCGCGGCCGCCTTTGTCGCCAGGTTGTGCCGCAACACAAAGGCGAGCTCGTAGTCGCCCTCGATCGGCCGCCTTGGCCGGGCATGGGAGCCTCGCCAGAACCCGACTGAAGAACGGGAAAGCTCGAAGAATCTCGCGATCTCTGTATGGGAACTGACCGGAGGGAGCGTTCCTTCCCGCCAGGCCTCAAGGTCCGCCGTGGTCCATTGGCTACGATCGTTCCTAGTGAACACGCTTGCCGAGGTCGAAACCGAGGCGCTCGGTTGCGTTGCCTGCCCACTGGCATCGAGCCGGACAAAGGTGGTCTTTTCGGCCGGCAATCCGGCTGCTGATCTGATGTTCGTCGGAGAGGCGCCCGGGCGCGACGAGGACCTGGCCGGGGAACCCTTCGTCGGCCGCTCCGGCCGCCTGCTCGACAAGCTGCTCGCCGAAGAGCTCGGCATCGACCGCGCCGGGTGCTACATCGCCAACGTCGTCAAGTGCCGGCCCCCCGCCAACCGCGACCCGCTCCCGCTCGAGGTGGCGACCTGCAGGCACTTTTTAGAGTCCCAGGTCGCCCTCGTAGCGCCGAAGGTGATCGTGTCGCTCGGCAATTTCGCCACGCGCACCTTGTTAGAGGCGACCTTGGGCGTGACCTCTCTGCGGGGCAAGTCCTATCCCTACGGCGAAACTTTCGTCGTGCCGACGTTCCACCCCGCCTACGCGCTGCGGGGCGGGGCCGTGATCGTGGCCGAGATGCGGGCCGATTTCGTTCGGGCCAAACGGTTATTGGCGTGAGCGAAGTCAAAAGCGCGAGCCCGGGAGGGACGCGGGCGATCGGCGCGGCTGTGGCGTCTTTGCTCCGCGAAGGCGACGTCGTCCTGCTCGTCGGCTCGCTCGGGGCCGGCAAGACCACTTTTGTAAAGGGCCTTGTAGAGGCGCTCGGGGGCAAAGAGGCCGTGACGAGCCCGACTTTCACGCTCGCCCACCGCTACGAGACGGTTCCGCCGGTGACCCATGTCGACCTCTGGCGCCTCGAGCACCTCCAAGAGGTGGTCGACCTCGCCCTCGACGAGGAGCTGGAAGAAGGCGGTGCGCTGATCGTCGAGTGGGGGGAGGCTGCCGAGCCGCTTTACGGTTCGCTCGCCCTTGTCGTCCGGCTTTGTTTCGGCGCCGAGGAACACGAGCGGCTCATATCCTTTGAGGCCCGGGGCGAGGCCTGGCAGCCACGGGCCGCCCATCTCACCGAGATGTTCCAAGAACACCCCGCCGCGGGGGCATCTGGCGCGTCGGCGCGTTCTCAATGAAAGTCCTTGCCATCGAGACGGCGACGATCGAGGTCGGTGTCGCCATCGGCGACGAGACCGGCCTGCTCGCCACCGTCACTAGCCGTCCCGGACGGCATCAGGTTGAGACCTTGCACCCGGCCGTAGCCGACGTCTGCCGCATCGCCGGCGTCGGGCTCTTTGAGCTTGCGGCCGTCGCCGTCGACGTCGGTCCCGGGCTCTTCACCGGGCTAAGGGTCGGCGTCGCCGCCGCCAAGGCGTTCGCGGGTGGGCTCGGCATCCCGATCGTCACCGCCACGAGCCTCGAGATCCTTGCCTTCGCCGCGCCTGGTGCCTTCGGGTCCGTGGTGCCCGTAATCGACATGCGCCGGGGCGAGGTGGCCTGGCTCATGCCGAAGAGCGCCCGCGATTCGTTCCGTGTCGGAAGTCCGTCGGAGCTCGTGGACGACCTCTCCGGTCTCGGCGGCCCGGTCCTTCTCGTCGGCGATGGGGCGCTGCGCCACTTTGAGCTGCTCGCCGAGCGGACCATACCGGGAACTGTTTTCGGCGGTACAGAGCTGGCCGCAGCACCGGTAGCCTCGCTTTTAGTGCTGGCCATGGAGTCGATGCGCAGCGGTCGTTGTTTGGATCCGGCCGAGGTGCGCCCTCTTTATGGGCGCGAGGCCGACGCCCGCATCAACTGGAGCTCGCGCTCTTCCCGCCAGGCGACGGGTAAATGACCAGCGTGCGCGAGATGTTCCGTCTCCATTCCGCTAGGACGCGAAACGGGGTGAAGGACCAGGTGGTGGTCCCCTCCGAACCGACGCTCGAGATCGTCCCCATGCGGCGACGCGACCTGAAAGGCGTCATCGCCATAGAGAAGCGCATCTTCCCGAGCCCGTGGTCGATAGGCCTCTATGCGAGTGAGATCGCCCAGCCGGACACGCGGGCCTACTACGTGGCCCTCGTCGGCAGCGAGCTCGTTGGTTACGCCGGCATGATGGTCGTCGTCGGTGAGGCGCACGTCACCAACATCGGCGTCGCCCCCGAATGGCAGCGCCACGGGATCGGGCGCCGGCTCCTCCTCCAACTGGCCCGAGAGGCGCTTGAGCGTTCTGCCCAGCATCTGACATTGGAGGTGCGGGTGAGCAACTTGGGGGCGCAGAACCTCTACCACGAGTTCGGCTTCGCGCCGGCCGGGATCCGCAAGAACTACTACGCCGAGGTGAACGAGGACGGCATCGTGATGTGGGCACACGACATCGACACCGAGATCTATCGTCGCCGGCTGGACACGATCGAGGGGCGGATTCGTCCCCTCGGGCCAGCGCGCTGGGGCCCAGCGCCCACCCCAGGCGTGAGCGAGCCGGGAGCGCCGGAGACGTGAGCGGCGGCGCCAATGGGGCCGTAAGGCGCGGTCTCGTCCTCGGTATCGAGACCTCTTGTGATGAGACGGCTGCGGCCGTGGTCGAGCGCGGGCGCACCGTCTTGAGCTCGGTCGTGTCCAGCCAGGTGGACCTGCACGCCCGCTATGGGGGAGTCGTCCCCGAGATCGCCGGGCGCGCCCATGTCGAGCTGGCGCTGCCGGTTATCAAAGATGCCCTCGCTGGGGCCGGCCTCGACCCTCGCGGCCACGCCTTGGGGAGCGAAGACGGTCTGGTGGCGATCGACGCCGTGGCGGCGACCATCGGCCCGGGCCTGATCGGGGCCCTTCTCGTCGGCGTCAGCACGGCCAAGGCGTTGGCGCTTGCCTGGGACGTGCCCTTCGTCGGGGTCAACCACCTCGAGGGGCACCTTTATGCCGCGATGCTCGAGGCGCCGGAGATCGAGCTGCCCGTCGTCGTCCTGCTCGTTTCTGGGGGTCACACGCTCCTTGTCTCGCTCGAGGCGCCTGGCAGCTACAAGGTGCTCGGGGCGACCGTCGACGACGCCGCTGGCGAGGCTTTCGACAAGGTGGCCCGCTACCTCGGCCTCGGCTACCCGGGTGGTCCGGAGATCGACAGACTGGCGCGGGAGGGGGACCCGGCCTCGATCCACTTTCCTAGGGCGACGACGGCGGGAGCCTTCGACTTCTCGTTTTCAGGGCTGAAGACGGCCGTGGTGAACTACGTCCGGGCCCATCCCGAAGTGGAAAACGCCGATGTGGCCGCCTCGTTCCAGGAGGCCGCCGTCGAGGTGCTCGTGGCCAAGTCGCTTGCCGCGGCCGAGGAGATCGGGGCGCGCGGCGCCTGCCTTGCCGGAGGCGTGGCGGCGAACAGCTTGCTCCGGGAGCGTTTCTCGAACGCCTTCGCGAAGGTTGGCCTCGTCTCGTACCTGCCGAGCCGCGCCATGTGCACCGACAACGCCGCCATGATTGCCGCAGCTGGGTTCTTCCAGCTCGAGCGCTCCGGTCCGACCTCAGTCGCGGCCGGTGCTGTTCCCGACCTGCCGCTTCGTAGCTCGAAGTAGCACTCTACGGGCGAGGTTGCCAGTGGCCGTTGCTGGCGGTATCGTTAGCACTCGTAAGTCGAGAGTGCTAACGGAGCTAGACAGGAGACCCCTGAAATGAAGTTGCAGCCCCTGGACGACCGCATCGTCGTTCGGCCGAGCGAGTCTGAAGAGACGACCGCATCCGGCCTTGTCATCCCTGACACGGCGAAGGAGAAGCCGCAACAAGGTGAGGTTCTTGCGGTAGGGCCGGGTCGGCGTACCGACAACACCGGTGACCTCGTCCCCTTGGACGTGGCCGTCGGCGACAAGGTCGTCTACTCGAAGTATGGAGGTACGGAGATCACAATCGACGGTGAGGAGCTTTTGATCCTCTCGAGTCGTGACGTACTTGCAAAGGTCAGTGCCTGATGGCCAAAACGCTCGTCTTTGACGAGAACGCGCGGCGCCGGCTCGAGACCGGCGTCAACAAGCTTGCCGACACCGTCAAGGTGACGCTTGGCCCGAAGGGCCGCAACGTCGTCCTCGACAAGAAGTTCGGTGCGCCGACCATCACCAACGACGGGGTCACGATCGCCCGCGACATCGAGCTCGAGGACCACTTCGAGAACATGGGCGCGCAGCTCGTGAAGGAAGTCGCCACGAAGACCAACGACGTCGCAGGTGACGGGACGACGACAGCGACCGTGCTCGCCCAGGCGCTGGTGCGCGAGGGCCTGCGCAACGTCGCCGCCGGAGCCAACCCGATGTCGCTCAAAAAGGGCATCGAGAAGGCCGTTGCGGCAGCCGTTGCCTCGATCGGCGCCCAGGCCAAAGAAGTAGACGGACGCCAGGAGATCGCTCAGGTCGCTGCCATCTCGGCCGCGGACGCCTCCATTGGTGAGGTGCTCGCCGAGGCGATCGACAAGGTCGGCAAGGACGGCACCGTTACGGTCGAAGAGTCCAACACCTTCGGCCTCGAGCTCGAGTTCACCGAAGGTATGCAGTTCGACAAGGGCTTCTTGTCGCCGTACTTCGTGACCGACGCGGAGCGCCAAGAGGCGATCCTCGAAGACCCTTACCTGCTCATCGTGAACGGCAAGGTTTCTTCGGTCCACGACTTGGTCCCGGTGCTCGAAAAGGTCATGCAGTCCGGCAAGCCGTTGTTGATCATCGCCGAGGACGTTGAGGGGGAGGCCCTTGCCACCCTCGTCGTGAACAAGATCCGTGGCCTGTTCCAGTCGGTCGCCGTCAAGGCGCCTGGTTTCGGCGAGCGCCGCAAGGCGATGCTCGGCGACATCGGTGTGTTGACCGGCGCCCAGCTCATCTCCGAGGAGGTCGGGCTCAAGCTCGAGAACACCTCGCTCGACCTTTTGGGTCGCGCACGGCGCGTCGTTGTCACCAAGGACGACACGACGATCGTCGACGGCGCCGGCTCAGAGGACGAGGTGAAAGGCCGCATCGCCCAGATCAAGCGGGAGATCGAGGAGACCGACTCGGACTGGGACCGCGAGAAGCTGCAAGAGCGCCTCGCGAAGCTCGCCGGTGGCGTAGCCATCGTCAAGGTGGGTGCCGCGACCGAGGTCGAGCTCAAAGAGAAGAAGCACCGTATCGAGGATGCCCTCTCGGCGACACGTGCCGCCATCGAAGAGGGAATCGTCGCCGGCGGTGGCACGGCGCTTGTCCGCAGCCGTGCGGCCGTGAACAAGGTCATCGCGGGGCTGACCGGAGATGAGGCCACTGGTGCCTCGATCGTCGGCCGCGCGCTTGCCGAGCCGCTCAAGTGGATCGCCATCAACGCCGGCTTCGAGGGCGCTGTGATGGTCCGCGAGGTGGAGAACGCCAAGGGCTCACACGGCCTGAACGCTCTCACCGGCAGCATTGAGGACCTTGTCAAGGCAGGCATCATCGACCCGGCGAAGGTCACGCGGTCGGCCCTGCAGAACGCGGCTTCCATCGCCGCTCTGCTGCTCACGACCGAGGCGCTCATCGCCGACAAGCCTGAGAAGGCTGACAACAGCGCTGCTGCACAGGCCGCGGCTATGGCCGGCGGCGGCATGGGAATGATGTAGCTCCACTACGACCAAAAAAAGAAGTACCTCGGCAGCCGGGCTCAGGCCCGGCTGCAGTCGCGTCCGCGGTGCTCATCGGGTCGCGCCCGGCAACTAGCGGCTCCGCGCCGTCGAATGGCGATTGCGCCGAATATCTGCGTGTGCAACTCGACTCGACGCTTTGACGTGTTACCGAGGGGATCTCGGCGGCCGTCGGGCCGCGGTGGGCGACTCGTCGACCGGCTGTTAACTCGCCGTTAGGTCAGGCGGAATACAAAGGTGCGGTGGAAAGGGGCGCAGCACGATGTGAGCGCGGCCGAGGAACGCAACGTCACCGGCGGCGGCTTAGAAGCGGAGCGCCTGGAGTTCTCGCGCTTGTCGCAGTCGGCCTGCTCGTCGCGGCCTGTGGCGGCGGTTCGGTCTCGCCCGGCGTCGTGAGCGTCGGTTCGACTACGACGACGACGGCCACTACGGCTTCGGGGTCCCCTA
>Ga0302320_10020619_pt1 | contig 13132 bp, 7 predicted proteins | sample Bog_T0_3_FD_202130 | JGI IMG/M metagenome (GOLD analysis project Ga0302320, IMG submission 202130) | Peat permafrost microbial communities from Stordalen Mire near Abisko, Sweden - Bog_T0_3 | ecosystem: Environmental > Terrestrial > Soil > Wetlands > Peat | place: Sweden: Abisko, Stordalen Mire...
GGTGGCATCGGTCACCGTGAGTCCGTCTGCGCCGTCGATTGCCGTCAACGCCACACAGCAATTCACGGCGACGGCCAAGGACGGGAAGGGGAATGTGATTTCCGGCTTGACCTTTACCTGGGCCAGCGGCACAAAGGGCGTGGCCACGATCGGCAGCAGCGGGTTGGCAACCGGAGTGGCGGCGGGCACGACGAAGATCACCGCGACTTCTGGAAGCGTCACGAGCGCCGCGATCACGTTGACGGTGACGGCTGTTTCCGGGACATCGGTGACCGGAATCGCTGCCACGGGCGCGCCCATTTCCGGCGCCACCGTAACACTGAAGGACGGCGCTGGACACTCAAGCACCGCGACCACATCTACGGCTGGGGCTTACACGCTCAGCACGGCTGGCTTTACGCCGCCCTTCCTGATCCAGGTCAAAGCACCTTCCGGCAACCTCTACAGCGTGAGCGCGGACGCCCTGACGACCACGACCATCAATACCGATCTATTTACCGACCTGATTATTCGCTCGTGGTACAGCGCGCAAGGCGTATCGATCGACACGGCCTTTGCCTCTCCTGCTTCGCACCCGGCTCCTGCTGTTCAAGGCGTGCAGATACTGCACAACATGGTGGAGAGCTGCCTGCAGTTGTGGCTCACGAACGCAGGAATCACTCCGTCAAAGTTCAACCTGATCTCAACCCCTTTCACGGCGAACGGATCGGGCCTTGACCAGGTGCTGAACGAGAGCACGGTGAACACGGGCACTGGAAAGGTGACGATCACGGCCGGCGGAACCACGCAGACCTCGACGATCACCTATAACACTTCGGCCGGCACCATGACTGTCGCCTCAACCACCACCAACACCCACGGCACCAGCCAGACAACGAACTCCACGATCGTTCCCACGCAGACGGCGCAGCAAGCCGCGCTGGCCGGCATTTCAACCACGCTTACAAGTCTGGTGAATGCAGTCAATAGCAATGGGAGTCAATTGACCGCGGCAGAATTGATGCCATTCATGGCTACGTCGTTGCTGGATGAAAGCCTCAACCAGAGCCAGTTCGCGGCCATGCTGGCGACAGGCATGCGCGGCGCAACCTTGCCGGCCGCCCAGGTAATCGCCATCAACGGTCTCGACACGACGAATGGAAAAGCCGATGTGATCACGAACCTCGTTGTCAGCCCCATGTCTGCTTCGCCGTTCCTCAGCTCTGAGGTGTGGTTTGAATACGTTGATGGCGCGTGGCTGATCGGAGGAGACCAGCGGATCGCGCTGGTCGGTTTCCAGATCGCCAACCGCAACCATCAGGGCTGCCCTGCCAGTTCCTGCGGCGGCAGCGGTGGGAGCGGCATTTCCATAGGACCTACGGTGGGTGCGCCCGACGGCCTGCTCGCCGAAGTGACCATCACCGATGCATCCGGCGTCACCGGCTGGAATAACACGAAGGTCTCTTCCGGGGACATCGAGATTTATGAGTTCCAACCCACGCCCACCACCACGCTGGACGTGAGCCTCCGCCAATTCGACAATGGCTGGACCGACCTGACGGGAACCGACACCATTCCTGCCGGCACTGCGTTCACCTTCTCCCTGACGCCCGCGTCGGGGCCTGTGGTGAACTACGTTTTAACGAGCAACGCCTCCACCACGGAGTCCGTCGCGATCACCTCGCCTACCAGCGACACGCTATCGAGTTATACACTGGGCCAACCGCAAGCAGTTACGTGGACGCTACCCACGACGTTCCCGATCGCGTTTGTGTATCTCGGCGCGGAGACCTACACCTCCCTGCCGCGGAACAGAACCTCGTCCACCTACCAATGCGAACTTGGCGGCTCGACGGCTACGGTTTCAACGGGCTTTGCGAACTCGGGAACGATTACCATTCCACCGACATGCCACGGCCAGCCAATTCTCTTTTTGGAACTCGAGTTCGCAGTGATGGGAGTCAATGGCGAAGTTGATCAGGCTACTCTGAATATCGACTAGGTTGACGGCCTTGATGAAGCCCTGCGCTTCGTCGAGGCCCGTCCACCGCTTCCAGTTGCGCAGCCCTCCATCGTCGTCCCTTTTCAACGCGGGACAACTGTGTTTGAATGGGCTCGCCCGATGTGTGAGACCCTATCTTTGTCTACATATGGGCGCCGCACGATTTGAAAGGGAGCAGCCATGACCCAATCTCGCAGAGAGTTTCTGAAGGCCGGTGCAGTGGCTGGGGCCGCTTGCCTGGCGGACGCGCGCGGCGCATTCGCGAAGGACGGAGCTGACTCAGCGATGGCTCCCGCGCTGAATCAATTTGGATACGGAGAGGTTGAGTTGCTGGATGGGCCGCTGCGCCGGCAATTCCAAACCAACCACGCCTTCTATGGCGCTCTGGATGACGATATGCTGCTGAAGCCCTTTCGCCAACGCGCGGGGTTGCCGGCTCCCGGGGACGATATGGGCGGATGGTACAGTTGGGCGCCGCTGGGTGATCTGGACAAGCCCGGGGACAACGGTTTTGCTCCTGGACACAGCTTTGGGCAATATCTCTCTGGGCTGGCGCGCGACTACGCGGCCACGGGCAACAAGCCGACGCAGGACAAGGTGCAGCGGCTGGTGCGCAACCTGGCGCAGGCTGTGTCGGCGAGATTCTGGGAGGGCAATCGCTTTCCGGCCTACACCTATGACAAGATCTCCATCGGCCTGCTGGATGCGCACCAGTTTGCCGGAGACCCGCTGGCGCTGAAGGTGTTGGACGCGGTTCTGGATTCGGTACTGCCTCATTTGCCTGCTCGCGGGCTCTCTCGCGCGGAGCAATATGCCCGGCCACACAAGGACGAGTCCTTTTGTTGGGACGAGCCCTACACCTTGCCGGAGAACTTCCTCATCGCCTATGAGCGCGGCGCGGGCAGCCGGTTCCGCGATCTGGCGGTTCGCTTTCTGGCCGACGATTGGTACTTTGGCCCATTGGCCGCGGGGCAGAATGTGCTGCCCGGCAAACATGCCTATAGCCACGTGAACGCGATGAGCAGCGCCATGAAAGCGTACCTGGCGATGGGCAGCGAGAAGCATCTGCGCGCGGCGCGCAATGGCTTCGAGTTTCTGCGGGCGCAGAGCTTCGCCACCGGCGGCTGGGGTCCGGACGAGCAGTTCCGCGAGCCCGGCAGCGGCGAAGTCGGCGACAGTCTTACCAAGACCCATTCAAGCTTTGAGACACCTTGCGGCACGTATGCCCACTTCAAGCTCACGCGTTACCTGACGCGGGTGACCCGCGACAGCCGCTACGGCGACAGCATGGAGCGGGTGCTCTATAACTGCATTCTGGGAGCCAGGCCGATCCAGAAAGACGGCCATGGCTTCTATTACTCCGATTACAACAACGATGGGTCGAAGTTCTATCATCCGTATAAGTGGCACTGTTGCACGGGAACCTTTGCGCAGGTTACGGCGGACTACGGCATAAGTTCCTACTTCCACGATGGGCGTGGCATCTATGTGAACTTATACGTGCCTTCACGCGTGACCTGGATGCGGGCCGGCGAACGCATCGCATTGACGCAGGTAACCAATTATCCTCACCATCGAACCACACGGATTGATATCACGACCGATAAGCCAGCCGCGTTTCCGATCTTTCTCCGTATTCCTGCATGGGCAGGGTCTGGGACCACGGTTGCAGTGAACGGCAAGCGCGTTCTCACGGGCCCGACGCCTGGGCGGTTCGCCAGTGTTGAGCGCGACTGGAAGAGCGGCGACCGCATCGAGGTGGAGTTTGATATGCCAACCGTGCTGGAAGCCGTCGATCCGCAACACCCTAATCCGATGGCGCCCGTGCATGGTCCGCTGGCTCTGTTCAGCGTGGGCGCAGTTCCAGCTTCGATTGGCAGGAAGGAGCTTCTCGCTGCGCGCCAAGTTTCCGATGGCTCGACCGATTGGCAGGTGAAGACCGCTGCGGGCGTCCTTACCTTGCGCCCGTTTACCGCCATTGAGGATGAGCACTATCGCCTGTATCTGAATATGGAAGCCTGAGCCTGCCCATGTGAGTCAAACAAGCAGCGCGGCCTGGCCACTGGCACTCAAGCGGGTCTGAACGCAAAGGAACCTATGGCAAATTTGACGGGGGCGAAGTGAAGCCAAGCGTTCAGGAGCAGTTCGGGCAGATCGATATCTATGTATTCGATCAGATTCTGCGGGGAAACATTGCGCCCGGCATGCGTGTACTCGAAGCCGGATGCGGTTACGGGCGCAACCTTGTGCATTTGCTACGCGAAGGGTGCGAGGTATTCGCGCTGGACCAGGATGCCGCCGGCATTGAGCACGTGCGGGAACTTTCAGCATCGCTTGCGACCGGATTGCCGGCGGAGAACTTTCAGGCCGGGCTTATCGAGCAGATGCCGTTTCCCGATGGGCTTGTGGATGTTGCGATCTGCTCCGCAGTGCTGCACTTCGCGCGCGACGAAAGGCACTTCAGAGCGATGCTGGCGGAGCTGTGGCGGGTATTGAAGCCGGGCGGCATGCTGTTTTGCCGGCTGGGGTCGCGAATTGGAATGGACTTTGAACGCGCCGGAGACAACATGTTTGTTGTTGGAGACGGGTCGAAATGGTTTCTGGTGGATGAAGAGATGCTGGAGGAGCTGGGCGAGGAGCTGAACGCCGTGCTGGTGGATCCGATCAAGACGACCATTGTGCAGGATTACCGTTGCATGACGACCTGGGTATTGCGCAAGCGAATAAGTTGAAATATTGGACGCGTTGGCCGGCAATTTGAGCTTGCGCCATTCTTTTGGCGCGAAGGAGGAAAGCCGAAGCCGCTTACGCATTGCCATGCCGCGTAAGTGGCGACTGGCCGCACCGCAGGCGCCTAGGGCATTTTCGGAATACACGTAGACTTTTTTAGGGCAGTGAAAGGCGGCTTTTTCTTGAGGAAAAAGCCACTTGAGCGTGTGCTTTCGGTCTGCACCAATTCCGACAATGCTATAGTCGCACGGTTGTATCTGCGGTCTGCGGCAGCAACGTGGGGGAGGGGTCGGGCCTAGAGTGGGTGCGTGAAGACCGAGCTTTCCTAGCCAGCGAACGAAACAGTGGACGTTGGGTGGAAGACGAGTTTTATTGAAAAGCAGCAAGTCAGCGCCGCTTCGCGGCATAGCAAGTCAGCAAGTCAGCGCCAAGATTCAGCTCTGATGCGCGCACCTAAAGGCCCCGCAGATTAGCTCGCACTCGGGGGGGGGTGAAACCCCTTGCTCCTTCAGGAATTTCCGATCTACAACTGCAGGAATTTCCGATCTACAACTGTAGTATCAGGGGCGGTCGTAGAAGCGGAAGAAGAGCGACGGCTTTGAGACTGGTTCGGCGCGGGCTACCAACTGCGCCTGCTGGCTGTCGCTGAGGGGCGTAAACTCGCGGGCCAGTTGCACATTCTCTTCCAACTGCGCGACCGAGTCGCAACCGACGATGATGGTGCTCACGGGGCGAGACAGCGTGTAGTAGATGGCATCGCGGATTGTGAGCGTGCCTGGAGTGGGCGCGGGCACCATGCCTTCCCACATCTTCTTCTGCACTTCAAGGGGCTGGGGGGTCCAGTTGGAGAGGAGGCGTCCGCGGCCGGGAATCTTCATGGCGATGATGCCCATCTGCTTTTCGACGGCCAGGGGCAGCAGCGCTTCGTTGAAGCTGTAGTGGTGCGGGTCGGCGGCGCTCATGGCCATGAGGACGGCATCGAAGGGATAGCGCTTGATGCCGTCCATGAGAGCATCGGGGCGGTAGTGGCCGGTGAGGCCGAGGAAGCGGACGACCTTCTGCTCTTTCATTTCCATCAGCGCTTCCATGGCGCCGCCCTTGGCGAAGACAGAGTCCACGTCAAATATGGTGCCGATGTCGTGCAACTGCCAGAGGTCGACGTGGTCGGTTTTGAGCAACTCGAGAGACTTCTCGATCATGCGCATGGAGCCGTCGCGGGTGCGCTCTTTTGTCTTGGTGGCAATGAAGGCTTCATTGCGGCGGCGCGCCATGACCTTGCCGACATACTGCTCGCTCCAACGATCGGGGCCGCCGTAGATGGACGAGGTGTCAATATAGTTGACGCCCAGGTCGAGAGCGCGCTCGATGATGGGCACGGCTACGTCGAAGTTGTTGGCGTGTTCCAGCGCAGCTTGTCCGCCGAGAGAGAAGATGCCTACCTTGTAACCGGTCTTGCCCAGGTTGCGGGTGGGCATGGCCGTCAGCGTGACGGGATTGGAGGGCAGGCCGGGCATGGTTTTGGGCGCATCGGCCATTGCCGACGGAGCCAGCAAAGCGGCTGTTACCGCTCCGCCTGCTTTAAGAAATTCACGCCGTCCCTGCTTGCGTGCCGAAATCGCCTGGTTCTCGCTCATGGTGAACTCTCCTTGGGGTGTTGTTGCGCCGTGGCCTTCATCCTATACCTGGGCCGCATTGAGGACAAATGAAAAAACGCACTCACGTGATCCGGTAACTTAGTGGGCGCGGTTTGTATTGAATAGCTGGAACTCGCGAATGTGCGCCTCAGCGGTACTGGACAGGATGCGCAGCCGTGCTCGGGTCGCGGTAACAGGTTGAAATGCGTCAATCTTCTTGTGGCCGATGGCCTCGCCATCGGCGATGCGCCGCCAACGGTTATTCATCCAGGCTTCAATGGCGTACTTTTCAATGTGCTGGCCGTCGTTGAGCCATTCCATGGTTAGAGCACGGTCAAAGGTTACGGGCTTGTCGAATGTAACTTCAAGCGCGGCGCTGTGGGAGCCGGTTGGGGCGGACCAGAAGGTGTCTGCGTCGCCGTCAAGGGCGCTCGCCGTATTTGCATCCGTGGGCAGATGCTTGAGCGCCAGGTTGTTTGCGTAGCGGGTGCGGAGGGCTTCGCCAAACTGCTTGAGCCGGGCAACGTCCGCGTCCGGCAACAGGCCGCGGTTGTCAGGAGCGATGCCCAGCATCAACTGTCCGCCGCGGCCAACGCTCTCTTCGTAGGTCTTGATCAACTCATCGACAGATTTCAGAGTGGATTCATCGTCCGGGTGCCAGAACCAGTGGAGCTTATGGAGCGGGGTGTCTACCTCGACGGGACGCCAGCGCAGGAACCCATGCCGGTCAATCACGTTCCAGTTCTCAAAGGGAATGGTTCCGGCTTCGTTGCCAACCCAGCGGATGTCGCCATACTCGAAGAGGCCGGTATCGGCAAAGACCAGGGTGTTGGGCTGATAGGTGCGGAGTGTTTCGACGATCTTTTCGAAGTTATAGGTGTGGCCGGCGCTTCCGGCTCCATCGAGCCAGAACTCGGCCAGATTGCCATAGCTGCCGGCTAACTCTTCTAACTCCGAGAGATAGTAGCGGTCATAGGCTGCCCGATCTTTATATCTTGGGTCATGCCGATCCCATGGCGAGAGATAGACGCCGAACTGGAGGCTGTGCTTGTGCGCGGCATCGGAGGCCATCCGAACCAGGTCGCCCTTGCCGCCGAGCCAGGGGCTGTGAGCGACGTTATAGTCTGTCTGCTCTGTAGGCCAGAGGCAAAAGCCGTCGTGGTGTTTGGCCACCAGAACGATGTAGCGCGCGCCCGCGGATTTGGCGGCCAGCACCCATTGCTCGGGGTCGGCCTGGGTGGGATTGAAGACTTTGGGGTCGGCGGTTCCATCGCCCCATTCGCGATTGAGGAAGGTGTTGGTGCCGAAGTGAACGATGACGCCGAACTCGAGATCTTGCCACGCGACTTGCTGCGGAGAGGGCTTAACGCCGGTGAAGTTGACTGTTTGTGCGGTTGAGGCGAGGCAGGAGGCCAGCAGCAAAGCCAGAGCCGGCACGATTTGGCAGATCCAATTGGCTTGCGTGCGTTGCATGGGAGATTTCCCTCAGCTTCGAATTGTAGCTGGGGGCGCGGCGGAGTGGTGGGCGCGGCATCTTGTATCAGTAGATTCCAGGCAGGAGCCGCTTGGTTCCTTTGCTGTACCGGACGTATTCGTCGCCGAAGGCTTCAGTCAGCGCCAGCTCTTCAACGTGAATCCGATAGAGCAGCGCCAAGATGGGGAACACGAGCACAATCGCAAGGCTCACCCAGTTCCGTTCAATTACTCCGATGGAGGCGAACGACACCAGCATGCCCGTGTACGACGGATGCCTGACCCACCGGAACAGTCCCCCCGTGCGCAGCTTCTGGGTGGCATGAATGGCAACGTTAGTGCTGAAGGAGAGCCCCAGCGTGCCAATCGCCGTCCAGCGAATGACCAACCCCGCAACCAGCAGCGCCAGCGCCGCCGGCGTCATCCACGCTCCTCCACCCAGCATCGTGTGACCGTGTGTGTCGCCATACCAGCCCGCCATCCAGGTGGACGCAAAGATGGTGGGCACCAGTATCAGCACCGATCCGCGATCTTTCACAGCTCCGCTCTTCCGGCTGGTCCGCATCACCAACTGCAACAGAATCTCCGATGCGATCCAACCCCAGCAAAGCACCTGATACACCCTGACCATGTTCATGCCGACCTCGGCTTTCAGTATGCGGCATTCCCGCTCCACCTGGTATTCGACTGTTGGCTTGTACGCGTTCCGCCTGGAGCATGTTCCCTGAAGAGCGGCGCGCGCGCCCGCAGATTGCGCGCGCCCCGGTGGGAATCCTGATAGAATCCGCACCGGGAGTGAATCGAATGCAGATCAGGGTCCTCACCACAATCGTTCTCTCGCTTGCTACCGTTCTTCTTCCTGTTGTCTCGAATGGGCAGACAGTGAAAGTGAGGGGAGGGCTGGTCTCCGGCTTCCCGGGCAAGGACCCGTCGATCATTACCTATAAGGGAATTCCGTTTGCCGCGCCGCCGGTCGGCAGTCTGCGCTGGCGCGCGCCGCAGCCGATTGTGGCGTGGCCCGGGGTGCTGAAGGCGGAGAAGTTTTCGGCCAGTTGCATTCAGCAGATTGTTTCGGAGTTTGGTCCGTGGACGTATGAGTTCATGGCGCATAACGAAGTGAGCGAGGATTGCCTTTACCTGAACGTCTTTACCCCTGCGAAGTCGGCCTCGGAACAGCGGCCGGTGTTTGTGCATATCTACGGCGGCGGATTCATGCAGGGGTCGTCCGCGGCGCCAATTTATGACGGGGAGGGTCTGGCGAAGAAGGGGCTTGTCGTAGTCACGTTCAACTATCGCGTGGGGGCGCTGGGATTTCTCGCGCATCCTGAGTTGACGAGCGAGTCAGGCCACCAGGCATCCGGCAACTATGGGTTGATGGATCAGATTGCCGCGCTTCGCTGGGTTCACGACAACATTGCCCGTTTTGGCGGCGACCCGAACAACGTGACCATTGCCGGCCAATCCGCGGGATCGATGGCGGTGCACGACCTGACTGCGTCGCCGCTCGCGAAGGGCTTGTTTCACCGGGCCATTGCGCAAAGCGGAGGGTCGACGGTGGGAGGCGTAGGCATCAATGTGGAACCAACGCCGCTGGCTGCGGCGGAGGCGGAGGGGCAGAAATTCGCGGAAGCGAAGGGAGCGCATTCGCTGGCGGAACTGCGCGGCTTGAGCTGGCAGAAGATTCTGGAACCCATTCCCGGCGCCAACCCGATGAGCGGGCCGCGCTTTGCTCCGGTCGTGGATGGATACGTGCTTCCTGCGCCTTTCATGCAGACCATTGCCGAGGGGAAGCAGAACGATGTGGAGACGCTGACGGGCAACACCGTGGGCGAGCTGGGCGGGCTGTTCGCTTCAGGCGCGCCGATCACGGCGAAACAATTTGAAGAGCAGGCGCGGAAGCGGTATGGCGACAAGGCGGATGAGTTCCTGAAGCTTTATCCGGCGGCCACGGACGAGCAGGCGCAGACGGCGCAACGCGAAAGCACGCGCGACCAGGCGGTGGTGGCTCTGTATCTGTGGGCGAGGGTACGGTCAAAGACCGCGAGGACGAAGGTGTATGAGTACCTTTGGGATCACGCGCTTCCGGGGCCGGATGCGGCCAAGTACGGTGCGTTTCACAGTTCCGAGATTCCCTATGTGATGAACACACTGGACGAGTCGAAGCGCCCGTTCAGTGATGCGGACCGGAAGATTGCCGCGACGATGTCGTCGTATTGGGCGAACTTTGCGGCAACGGGGAATCCGAACGGTCCTGGGCTGCCTGTTTGGACCGCGATTGGGGAGAAGCCCGAGATCATGGAAGTGGGCGACACGACGGGGGCGATTCCGGTGGCTGGCAGCCCGGTGAAGATCGAGTTCTTCGAGGCGTTTCTGAGCCAATCGAGATAGGAAGAGTGAACTCGCTCCCAGCCAGCGGCTAGCGTGGCGTATTGCAAGCAAAAGACAAAGGCCGTTCCTGAGGGAACGGCCTTTGTGCTGAGTGAACCGAGGGAGGCGAATCAGTTTCCGGCGATCGGCGCGGATTTATACCTCTCGGCTGGTCCCGCAGGGGAAGGGCGCTGGGTGGCGGATCTGAGTCAGGCCTGGGCGAGGCGGTGCAGCCTGTAGCCGACAAAGAAGAGCCAGATGGTTGCGAGAAGGGCGTTTCCGTAGACGGCTATGCCGAGGCCGGTGGGCGCGGCGATGCCAAAGACGCCGGTAGCGATGGCGAGCCAAGCGGTGGGTTTGTCGAAGACTCCCCGGAGCATGACGAGTCCGGCGAGAAGGATTCCAGTGGAAAGGGTAACGATGGCATAGACCGCCTCAAGAGGCGAATTGAGCACGGCGGAGCCGTAGTTGGCAGCAGCGAGGAAGCCCTGGCGCTGGATGTCGGAGGTTGCCGCGAGGTACTGCCGGTAGAGCACGAGGATCGATGTGAAGTGGGGCCACGTAATGGCCAGATCCAGGACAACAAAGAGACCCATGAACGCGACAGCCAGAAGCATGGTGTTTTTGCTGAGCCTTTCCAACGCCAGATAGAGCGCAAGTGCGATGGGGATGTAGAGCATGTCAGTGAGGACAGAGAGAGCAATGATGGCCCACCAGAAGGAGGTCTTACCTGGAAGGTAGAGAAACCAGGCCTGGCCGCCGTTGGGCGGGGCTCCGACATGGGCATAGAGCGGGATGATGACGATGTATCCAAGTCCCAGGAGTATTGCAGAAATGCTGCCAACTCGAAACCAGAAGCTGCTTTCCCGGGGCGAAGCCGCAACACGCGGAGTTTCGTCGATCTTCATAAAGAATCACCTGCGGTGTATCCACGGAGACGCGAGGTCTGAGGGGGTATACGCTGAGGGCGCGCGAAAGTTCCCTAGTAAAGACTGAGTGAGAGGCAGCGGCGCTTGGGGGCACGATTGCGCGATGGATGCTTAGAAACAGAAAGGCCGTTCCGGGTGGGAACGGCCTTTGTTGTTGGATGAAGCGCTGTGAAGAGTTAGTCACCGGCGACGAGATCGGCTTCCTTCTTCTGTATGGGCTTTGCGGGGGCAATGGAACCCAGGCTGACGAGGCCTTCAACCGGCTTCTCGCCGAGGACGTGCTCACGGTAGAGCTTGGCCATGCGCGCGTTTTCGGCTTCTGTGCCGACCTTGCTGTCGCGGGCGCGGATACGCTCTTCGCGGGCGTTCTTGGCGATGCCCAGTTCGTCGAGGGTGTGGTTGGCTTCAGAGTTCACATGCTCCATGTTGAGGGCCAGGTCGTGGCCGACATGGCTCATGCCGACCTTTTTGCCGCCGGCGAAGATCTCATGGCGGCCGTGCTCCTCATACCACTTGGTGAGGGTGGCGGTCATGTGCATCTTCTCAATGATGTTGCGCCAGCCGATGCCGGTGTTGTAGGCGCAGAAGCTGATTTCGCCTTCCTGCGTGGCGTAGGGAATGATGCACTGCTCAGTGCGGCGGAAGTCGTAGTTGAAGAGATCCTGGAACCACATGCCGGCGATGAAGAGGAAGTTCCAGCGGTCCTGGCGGCGCTTCTTGATGTCTTCAAGGGTGCGGTCGCCCTTGACGCTGCCGTAGTTCTTGCCGGTGGCGTTGAAGGTCTTGTCCATCTTCTTCATCATGTCAGTGATTTTGAAGTGGGTGGGCGCCTGGAAGGGATCGTAGTTGCGCAGGAGCGCGAGGGCGAAGCCGATGAGCGAGAGCGTCTTGCCGCGGGCGGCGTCGTTGACCTTGGCCAGATCCTTGGCCACCTTGTTCATGTTGAGGAAGGCGGTTACGGGAGCGGACTCTTTGGTTTCCTTGTCAATCATGAGCGCCATGCCGATGCCGCAGTTGGGGTGGCAACCGCAGGAGAGCTGGCCCCACTCGGCGGCGGGCCCGTGAATGAGATCGGCCCAGTCAGAGAAGGTGCTCATAAAGCTGATGGGGAACCAGTCGCGCTCGGGCTCGCCGATGCCGCACTGCTTCTTGATGTCGTGGGCCATGTGGGAGAGCGTGTAGCGCTGCGCCAGGCGGCGTTCGTCGGTGATGTCCTCGTCGCGGCCGGTAAAGCTGACGGGCTGGAAGCTGAGGAAGCTGATCTTCTTGGGGTTGTCGAGCGCGAACTGGATGATGTGGCCCACCTGCTCGTTGTTGATGCCGTTGATGATGGTGGTGACGGGGACGATTTCAACGCCGGCTTCGTGCAGGTTGTTGATGGCCTGGAGCTTTACGTCAAACAGGTTGCCGACCTTGCGGTGGGAGTTGGCAGCGTTGCCGATGCCGTCAAACTGGAGATAGACATAACGCAGGCCGGCTTCAGCGGCGGCGCGGCAGAGCTCCTTGCTCTTGGCGAACTCGATGCCGTTCGACGCGGCCTGAACGCTGTTGTAGCCAACCTTGCGGCTGTAGGCCACGGCGTCAAGGAAGTAGGGCGACAGTGTGGGCTCGCCGCCGCTGAACTGGACGCTCATCTGCCGTTTGGGCTTGATGGTGATGGCGTTGTCGAGCATGGTCTTGATTTCGTCCCAGGTGAGTTCGTGGACGAAGCCGACCTGGTTGGCGTCCATGAAGCAGGGATCGCACATCATGTTGCAGCGGTTGGTGAGATCGATGGTGAGCACCGAGCCGCGGCCGTGGGTGACGGTGGAGGTGCCGTGATGGTGGAGTTCGTCGGAGCCTTTGCCGTGGGCGCGGATGTCGCGGCCGGGGAAGCTCTCTTCGAGGTGCTTGAAGAATTTGGTGTCGATGGACATGAGGTCTTCAAAGTGGCCGTGCTTGGGGCAGTCCTTGACCATGAGGATTTGGCCGTCGCGCTCGATGATCTGGGCCTTGATCTCGCCAACCTTCTCATTCAG
>Ga0302320_10020620_pt1 | contig 13132 bp, 9 predicted proteins | sample Bog_T0_3_FD_202130 | JGI IMG/M metagenome (GOLD analysis project Ga0302320, IMG submission 202130) | Peat permafrost microbial communities from Stordalen Mire near Abisko, Sweden - Bog_T0_3 | ecosystem: Environmental > Terrestrial > Soil > Wetlands > Peat | place: Sweden: Abisko, Stordalen Mire...
TATTTCGGTTGTTGCGTTTATTGCGATTAGACGTATCGTGAAATGCAAATGAAAACGACTCAGGCAAAGCCCCGCTCTACTGCTGCTTCACCGCTTAGCTCAGATGAACTCGGTCTTGCCCGGCAATCTAGGAGCATTTTTGCCCGCCATACCGACAAACGGGGGCAGCTTACCTTCCAAATCCGTGAAGGCAAGAAGAGGGAGTCCGTTGTCATTCCCGCCGCTGCTGCACGCTTGTTTAAAGATATTCTGACCCAAATGTCCGAGGGCAACATGGTTACGATTCTGCCACTTCAAGTCGAACTCACAACCCAACAGGCTGCAGACGTTCTCAATGTCTCCAGACCCTACCTGATCGGATTGCTTGATGGAGGCAAAATCCCCTGCCGTAAAGTGGGAACGCATCGCCGCGTCTACGCCAAAGACGTGCTCGCTTACAAGCGAGCCATCGATGTGGACAGAAACCGCTCGTTAAACGAGTTGGCAAAGCAGGCCCAAGAGTTAAACATGGGCTACTAACGTGGCCCAACTCACCGCAATTTACGACGCCTGCGTTTTGTACCCAGCTCCACTCCGGGACTTCTTGATGCAGCTTGCCCTTACCGATTTGTTCCGGGCCAAATGGACCAACCGCATTCACGACGAGTGGATTAGGAACCTTCTCAAAAACCGGCCCGATCTGAAAAGAGAGCAGCTTGAGAAAACACGACGACTGATGAATGCCGCAACACGGGACTGCTTGGTGGAAGGATACGACGACTTGATTGAATCGGTAAAACTTCCCGATGAGGATGACAGACATGTACTGGCCGCCGCGATCCATGCCCATGCAGGTATCATCATCACCTTCAATCTCAAGGATTTTCCGCCAAAGGCGCTCCGTCAGCATAAAATCGAGGCCGTACATCCTGACGATTTTATCTCTCGTCTCATCGAGATCGATTCAGCGGCGGTCTGTGAAGCCGCCCGGCAACATCGGGCAAGGCTACGAAATCCATCCAAGTCCGTTGAGGAATATCTCCTTACACTTTCAAATCAAGGATTGGTCAAAACCGTCGAGCAACTCCGGGCAAATGGCGGGCTGATTTAAACCATGACCATGTTTCTGCCACAAGCTGTGGCAGAAACAATGCCGTGGCGCTGACTCAGCGTTAACGATGACAATGAAGTCAGCACAGCGATCAATGATGAAGCATGGCGGATAATGACGTCAGGCACGCTCCTCGTCCGTCGCTGTTTGTCATGACAATTTCTTGCTGAGGAAAACCAATCAAAAGCAACGGTGACGGACGCGGCAAGGAACGCCGCCGCGCGCCGTCACGGTTGCCACCTTGAACCAGCATCGCCGGGAGCGGTGCCGCAGGCACGGCGACCAGACGTTATTTGCGGCCATGATGAAGAGAAATCATCATGAATCATGAGGAATGATGATGAAAGGCGCACCCTGCGCCGGCCTTTACCGAACCTCGTTCGGGGTGGCGTGTCGTTTTTTTTATACCCTGATTTTCGCCCCTTTGGGCTGCTTCGGAATACCCATTTAAGCATGAAGCATGAGGAAGCATCACGATCCATCACGATGGCAAATTATCCCTGGTAATGTCGGCACTGTCAAAATTATCAAGGATTATGCGACAATGATTGGTGTCGTGTGAGATGGCCACGGCATGGTCAGATTCGACGACCACTGCAAACAAGTGAGCGCAACGGTGAAGTATTACCCCCTTACGGGAAAGATAATCATTTGGCCTGGGTCATCTTATTTTGCAATCACCGAGGCTTTCGATCTCAAAGCATATCGGGTCAAGGGTTCAGGCAAAGTTTAAGAAATTTATCCTGAGGGATGAAGTAAGACTGGGCACGTACGATGCCTCGCCCGGCATCGCAGAGCAGGTCACCACGGCCAAGCAGGCTTTCTGCGCCGGGTTCATCAAGAACAATCTGGGAATTCGTCCCCGACGTTACCCTTAAGCATATCTTGAGAGGCAAGTTTGCCTTGATCAGGCCCGTGACGATGTTGCGATCAGGCCGTTGCGTAGCAAGCAAGAGATGGATGCCTGCGGCCCGCCCTTTGGCGGCAATGCGAACGACTAGCTCCTCGAAGTCCTTCTTGGAATTGCGATCCGACAGAATCAAATCGGCGAACTCATCGAAGATGAGGATAAAATAGGGGATGTCCGTCATCCCGGCATCCCAGCGTTCCTTTAGCGAGGTCTGACCTTCCGCCGCCAAACGTTGATAGCGTTGATCCATCTCCTCCACGGCTGCCTTGAGGAGAGCAATCGACGCCTGAACATCGACAATCACAGGCTGGGCGAGAAAGGGGCTGCCATTCACACCGGTAAAAGTAAGAATCTTCGGATCAACAATGGCGAGGCGCAGGGAGGAGACTTTATTGTTTGCGATCAGGCTCGCGACAATGGATTTGAGCAACTCGCTTTTCCCACTGCCGGAGGTTCCGGCGATGAGTCCGTGGCAGGTGTTGGGATTGGACAAGTCGACCAGCAGCGGTTTGCCTTCCACATCGAGTCCCACGGGAAATGAAACCTTACTTGCCTGCGTCGCAAAATCGGGTCCTTTGAGGAATTTTTCCAGTGGCACTGTTTCTGACTGAGGCTTGGGAATATCGAGGACGACGTATCCTTTGGCGGCCTTTACCAGAGGCGGCTCGGAAAGGGATAGTGCCACCTGGAGATCCTCGGCGCGATTGGCCAGACTTGTCACTTTCACTCCTGGGCCGGGTTTGATATTGAAGCGAAAAATTTGCGGAGCGTCGATTACCGACACGACTTCCACCGGCAGCTTGAAGTGGGCATAGGCTGATACAATCTGTTTGGCGACTCCCTCTTTTATGGAGTGCGGCTGGGAGGACGCTGTTGCTGGCTTCGTCGTGGAAATCGCCGCCGAAGGAGATTGACCGAAAAGCTCCTTGAGTACGGGGTCCACGAGGTCCTGGAAGAGTTTATCGAGGTCGCCTCTACTGATTTTAACCTCCTGAAATCCGGGCAAATAATACTCCACCACGCCTGCGAATTGGCACCCAGGCTTCGTCACTTCCAACATGCGTCCGTAGATAGCCAATTGGACCATGTCCTGCATCTGATTGGCTCCTTGCGACAGCTTGTAATCCACGATTTCCAATTGGTGCTGACCATCAAAACGCACAGCATCGACCCGCCCGGTAAGAGAAACGGAAAAATCGCCGGTTCGCAGCACAGCCTTACGGACGCTTAGCTCGTTCCCCAGGAAGACATCATCCCAAGTTTCAAAGCTCTTGGCCCGCTGACGTAGGAAGACAATTCGGTCGCAAAACGTTCGCATCCGTTCGGCAAAGGCCATGGCTTCTTCCACCTTCCCTTCATTTGCGGTGGATTCCAAAAAGTCGCCAACAAAGGTATCGTGAACAAATTGCCAGAAGGTATTCCCATCCAGAGTAAGGGTGTCCCAAGCACTTTTGCGTTGGCCCAACAACCAGTTAACGATTTTATCCGCTTCCGAATGAAACCTCGTTCCGAAAACCTGCAACTGCCCGGCAGGGGCAAAAGACATGGTCGGCGGCTTATTCCCGGCGAGATACTCCCTGCGCCAAGCAGGATCGAGCACGGCGCATTTGAGCTGGCTTACGCTGATAGTGCTTTGCGCCATTGGAGAACAATCGTTTTGGGCCCGGGGAAAGTCTTGATGGAAGCCCCTTCGATTCCCTTAAGCAACACCTCAACTGAAGTCGCCAGTTTAAGCTGCTTAATCACGTCGTCGACAGAAACCCACCGTCGTTTTTCTACAAATTTGAGGATTTCGGTCTTTTCCGCGGAAGTGAGCGTGGCCAGCGTGATAGGTGTTGGTTTAGCGTCCTCCGGACCGGGTTTTAGCTCGGGAAAAGTTTTGGTTTGGAAAAGAGTCAGTGCGCGGGATTCAAAATATGTTTTGAGCCAGGCGAGAATATCAGATGGCTTTTCGTCGAGGTTTCCCTGGAGTGCATCGGAGTAGAGATCGCGGGCGGCATGGATTTCGCAGACCGAGGTTGGCTCCAAAGGATGAATGCGAAGCCCAGCCCTACGAGCTTCCTCAATCGTCGGGCCGATGGCCTTCCACGTAGCTTTCGGTACCAGGCCCAGGTCTGCCGTCCGAAAAACGATCAACATTCTAGCCCCATCCCTCTTGGCAATCCCGATAGCCTCCTTCGCGATTACTTTCCATCGCGCCGAATTGTCGCCGCCCTAAAAGGCAAAATAGATCGACTGATCACCCATGGCCCATTTCGTGGAAAACCATTTGTGACCGGCAATCTTGCTGACACCGATCCCCTTGATCCCATCCGCCAGTTTCTGCGTGAACCACATCAACGCATCCTGACTGTAAGCCTGGAGAGCAGCCTTGCTCTTGACCAAATTGACCTGAGTCTTGAACAATTCCTCAATCCGGACCTTTTCCTTCTTCACCGGAACAGCCATCTGTCCTCGAAGAACGCGGAACCGTTCGGCCGAGCGTTGCAACATGGATCGGGCCGACATCCGCCCAGTTTGGAACATCTCAGTCAGCCAAGTCTCGCCATAAAAATCGTCCACATGCCGGAAGTCTAGCCCGACGGAGATAAGGCGATTGCGGATGAGTTCCTTCGCTTGCCCGACGTTGATGCTTTCGAGCTCAATCGGTCTGGAAAAACGGTCCTGGTGCGGAGGTTCGATTTTGGGCCTCAATTGATTGGTCCAATTATCCTGATTAGCGGTCACCACGGTTAGTTGGTTGGGAACCTCCGCGAATATTTTTTCAACGCAACTGCCCAACGTCTTAATCAAATCGGCGTCGGTGCCGTAAAATTCCGTCTGATCGAAACAAAAGAGGAAGGGGCGATAAAATCCGGCCAAACGGCACAATCCTGCCAAACGTTCAAAGCTCAGGCTATTGGTCTCGGAAGCCGTCATATCGGCCTTGCCCTGATTATCGGCGGAGGAAAGGAGTATCTGCTCCGCCTCATCGGCTTCGAGGGGCTCGCCTCGAATCCATTTCAGCGCGACTTTGCGGCCCGAGCCGTCTTGAGGCGAGAAGGCATAGGCATAAAGCACGCGGAGCCACCCCTCCTCGCGCCCTTGGAGGTTGGGGATGCGGGCTTGGAGTTTTGAGGCCAGCTTGCGAAATTCTTCCTTCGACTGGAAGAGGCTTCCGATCCACGCGTACCACGACTCGGTTTCGTTCGTAATGCGGAATACCTCCAACGGTTTCTTGCGAAGAAGCTGAACCGCTTCTGCCACTTTATCATAACCCGGAGCCTCACCCTGAGCGAGGTAGTCCGCCGCCAGATGCGAGATCACGCCATTGGCGAAAGCCCCGAACTGACGCGGATTGGTTTCGCTTTCCTCGCCGGGATTGTCTGTCCGTTCGAGCTCCTGTGCGGTTTGAAGCAATATCGAGTGCCAGCACTTTTGGGGATCTTCGAACGGACGGAGATAAATAAGCGTTGCCCGATCATCCAGTTCTTTGAACAACCTGCCCAATAAGTGCGACTTTCCGTAGCCCCGTTCTGGAGAAATAATCAACTGGGCCTTGGAAGCCTTGATTTCATGCCGCGGCAGTTCGCCTGCCTCAAGGTTGGCAAAAGCATCCACGACTTCCCGCAAGGGTGCATCATTGAGACCCAGAACCGAAGCGGGGATGTCTCTCGGCTCCGTGACGATGTCGTCGTCGAAGGGGTTGACAGTGATTTTTTTAAAATCAGGCTCGGCCATAACTTATTCCCTGAAAGTTACTGTGATTGCTGACTCGCTTTTGCCGGGAATTGGCAACGCACCCTCCCGATCCTCTGTACTCAAGTCAACCAACGTGGTCGGATGCAAGTCGGCATTTTCGCCACGTGCTTCTTCCAGCAAAAATTGATGGAGTGCTTCCTTCGAACAGCCAAGCCGATTCAGAAGTTTGCCTATGGAAACCGCGCTTAGCCCCCCCTGCTCGCTTTTCAACGAATGATATGCAGCCAAAACTTGCTCCTTGAGCAAGGAGGGCTTCGCTTTCTCACCTTCGGCAGTCATGGCCGCCATGTTGGGGAAAAGCTGCCGGGCAGCGTCAATATGAAGCAGATAGCTCGAAGCGCCACCCTTGAGTTCTACAGCGCGTCCTGTTGCGACAAGTAGCCGGACGCCATCTTTGAAGAAATCCTTGAATGGTTGCCGTATTTTTTCCTCTACCTGGCTTTTCGTTGCGAGCTTATTTCTCGTATGCTGAATCAGCATCTCAATGCTACGAGCGACAGACTCGCCGCCAGGTTCATATCCCTTGGCATAGTATAAAAAACCGCGTCCGTATTTAAAAGGACCGGCGATCTGATACTCGGATCGAAGACGTCTAAGCTCATCTTGAAGAATAGTATCTTTGAGTTTCGACTTATCTCTGATCTTGGCCAGCGAAATACCCTTTGCCTTCGCTTCGAAGACAAGTGCGTAAAGATCAGTCATGGGAGTATATTAGCTCATCGACCACGACTGCCGAGAAATAAACCACAAGAAATCGCCATCGAGTCTTTCGGCGCCAACCGGATAGGATTCGAGCGTCGAGCGGCTTGCCGTCCTTGGTGATCTTGGACATTCTGTTCGCATGTCTGATCCGGGCATTCAAGTCACCTATAGCCAGGCCTTCGATTCGTTGGTGGAGGTGTTGTCCGGGGTACGGAGACCGGGGGATTTTTATGCGACGGGCGTGGTGGCGACGCCCATGCCATCGCTCGCCATTGAGGGCGTGGGAGTGATTTCCTTCCCCGTGCCGCAGGCCCAGGCGCGAGAAATGATCGCGCAGGCCGCAGAGCGAGCGCCTTACGGCAAAGGGGAGAAAACGCTGGTGGATGAAACCGTGCGGAAGGTGTGGCAGATCGCACCGGGGAAGATCAAGCTGGGCGGCAAGGGCTGGACGACGCATTTCAACCAGATGGTGGCCCGGGCAGCGGCGGATTTGGGCTGTGACGGCGCTGCGGTCTCGGCCGAGTTTTATAAGCTGCTGGTGTATGACGAGGGCGGATTCTTTGTGGCGCACCGGGATTCGGAAAAGACGGACGGAATGTTTGGAACTTTGGTGGTGGTCTTGCCTTCCGAGCACGAGGGCGGGAAACTCATCATCCGCCACGCGGGGCGGCAAGTGGAAGTTGACCTGAGCGCAAGAGAGGCCGGGGAAGTCCGCTACGCGGCCTTTTACGCGGACTGCGAGCACGAGGTGCACCCCATCACGTCCGGTCACCGCATCTGCCTGATTTATAATCTCGTCCAGCAAACAAAATCCGGGCGGAATCTCCCCGCCGCGCCGGATCATCGCGAATCGATTGCACTTAGTGCCGAACTGCTGCTGAAGTGGGCGAAGCAGCCGGACGGACCACAAAAGATTGTTTACCTCCTGGAACACCATTACACACAGGCGGGACTTTCCTTTGGCGCGCTAAAAAATGGCGATGCCGCGTTGGCGCAGGTGCTGCGCGAAGCGGCCATCGAAGCCGACTGTGCCTTGCATCTGGGTATCGTGCACATCGAAGAATCGGGATGGGCCGAATACACGGGCGGCTATGGCGGCCGTTCCTCGCGCTGGGACCATGACGACGAGGACGATGCGGAGGAGTACGAAGTTGGCGAAGTGTGTGACTCGCATCATTACCTCTCCCATTGGCGAAACGGAAATGATGAGGCCGTCGATTTTGGTGAAATTCCGCTGGATCAGGAGGAATTGTTGCCTCCGGGCGCACTGGACGACGAGGAGCCGGATGAAAGCCATTTCTCTGAAGCCACCGGGAATGCGGGCGCGGAATTCGAGCGCACCTACCTGCGGGCCGCGCTGGTGCTCTGGCCGCAGAACCGGTTCAACGCCGTCTGCCTGTCGGCTGGCGTATCGGCGGCGCTCGCCCGGCTCGGACAATTGGTCGATGCGGCGAACTCGGCCCCGGATGGCCCCGCGTGTGAACCAGCGCGGCAGGCGGTGCGCGACCTGGCGCGATTGATTCCCCATCGCTGGCAATCGGATGAAAATGAAGGCGGACGGCTGGCGCTTTTCCTGGAGCACCTGATCCAGGCGGGCGATGCGCCGTTGATCGAAGAGCTATCCCGCCCCTTGCTTCTGGAGCGCTATGATGGCTTGCAAAACGACCCCCTTGCGGCCTGCGTCGGCGTGCTCGGACCGCGACGCGCCGAAGTGCTTTTTGCCGAGCTGTTTGGAAAGCAAGGAGCGGCGAAACCGGCATCGTGTCTGAAGCTGTGGCTGCAGCTCGCGCAAGATGCCACGGCGGGACCGGAGAATGCGTTAATGCTGGAAAAAAACGCCACGGCCTTGATTCCCCATTTCGCCGCTTGTCAGATCGAACGACGTTCATCCCGCTCCGTTTTCACAGAAGATGAAAACATGGGGGAAGAGGACGCGGAGGACGATTCCTCCCCTATCGTTTCTTCTCGTCCAACCGGAGGCAAGGAGCCTGCGGGCATGACGCCGGGTTTGGTCGTCGATTTTCTCCGGATGCTGCGTTATCGGGATCATGCTTCCCTGGAAGAGGAAGCCGCCAGCGGCATGATGAAAAACACACTGGTCTTTTCCCCGGAGAGCATTCTCGTCCCGGCGCTGGAGCAAATCCAGGCGGGTGAATCTCCGTTCGATTCACCGGTTCTCGCGCAACTCTGGCGGCACTGCGCCGGATATTTCCTTGCCCGCAGCGAGCAGCCTCCCGCGCCGCCTCTGGATTGGGCGCAGCCGGTCAAGATCGGTTGCAACTGCGCCGATTGCCTGGAACTCCAGGCCTTCATCCGCGACCCGATGCAGCGGGAGCATCGCTTCCGCGTGCGCAAGGATCGCCGCCAGCATCTTCACCAGCAGATTGACCGGGCCAGACTGGACATGACGCACATTACCGAGCGCAAGGGCAGTCCGCAGACCCTGGTTTGCACGAAAACCCGTGCCACTTACAAACGCGCCTGCCAGCGCTACCAAAGCGACCTCGCACTCTTTCGCCGATTGGAATCCCTCGGGCCGTCCAGCCAACCCGGCAGTGAAAAATTTCTGGCCAGGATTCGCGCCGCGCACGTCGCAGGTGTTTCAATCCGCGCCCGGTGAAGCCGTGGGGGGGCGCGGAAAATCCTCGTCGCTTCCCTTGAACATCTCAAACTTGGGAGAGCTTCAATGGGGCCGCGCCGTGGGGCGCGGAAAATCTTGAAGGCATCCCGATCTTGATCACGGACGCCCTTTCGCTTCAATGGGGCCGCGCAGTGCGGCAAATTTGTCGAAACGGATGCGAATGTTGTATTTCCCCCTGGCGGAAAAGACGCCGAGGCTGTCCTTGAGAAGATTCTGCAAGGAAAATTTCTTTGGTTTGGTAAAAGTCTGTCCTGTGCCGATGACGTTGCGCATCCGGGCCAGAACGAAGGTCCGCATTTTGCGGCGGTCGATGTCGTGGCCAAAGCAGTACCACTGGTTTTGGATACAGGCCAAATGGTAAGGCTCAACGGAGCGTTTCTCGAAGGATGAAGCATTGAGCTTCTTGTACTCGAATTTTAAGACGACGCTTTTCCGCACCGCCTCGCTGACAACCTGAAAAGTTTTCAAATCAGTCGGTACGATCTCGAAGCTGCGGAAAGAAATGAAAGTCTCCAAGTCGTCCCAAGAGAGAGTGATTTTACCATCGAGGCCGGAAACCAGTTTCTGAAATGCGCTCCGCAGGGGATGCTCGAAGGGAGTGCCCTTGTACTGCATCAGCGCCTTTTGCGCGACAAAAACGGAGATGAGTTCTGCCTCGCTCAACTCCACCATGGGAAAACTTTCGACCGGCTGCGTGAATTCGTAGCCTTGTCGCTTGTCGTTGTACGCAATGGGCAAATTCAGCCGGTCGCGCATAAAGTCGAGATCGCGCTGAATTGTCTTCGTCGTCACCTCGATGTTCGTGGACAGGGTCAGCCGGTTCGGATAGCGCCCCGCTTTGATCGCCTGAAATATCTGTTGCATGCGATCCAGAGGCGGTCGAGTCATGAGTTGTCCCGCCCGCGACGGCGCACGATTAAGCGAAGGACGCTTCATGTCCCCGAAGCCTACGCCGTCAACGATGCCCGGAAAGCTCAAACCTACTGCTGTCTCTCGATCATAACTGCCCTATCCGGTGATACCTATCCAACCGCTGTCCCGATGTTATCCATGCCGACTGGCGTTGGCGTATTTTCGATTGAGGAAAATGCCAGAAGTTTCTTGTCCTTGATCGCTTCGTAATGCTCCAAAGGCAGCGTCACGACCTCGGCCCTCTTGGCGTAGGCGCGGTGGACGGCTTGGCTGCTGTGGCCGAGGTGAGCTTGGGCTTCTCGTTCCGGCATTCCGGCGGAACAAGCCCGTTCGGCCCAGCCATAGCGGTAGCTATGGAGCGTCACGCCCGAAATCTTCGCCCGCTGGCATACTTTGAAGAAATGACTGGCGCGTTTATTTTCTCCCAGCAAACGAAGTCGGGGAAACAAAGGCCCGGTGGAAGGCAATTGCTGCAAGACGGCTTTTAACCTAGGCCCGATGACCAGAGCAGCCTGCCCTTGGCCGCGATGCGCCAACTTCTGGCGGGAATAGTGAAGCCGTTGGGCGGTCCAGTTGATGTTTTCCGCCGTCAAGTTGGCGATGTCCGTCTGACTGCCTCCGGTTTCCCAAAGAAGCTGGAAAAACAGGGAATAATCGGGCATCCGCTCGGACGCCACAATCTTCCCATGTTCCTCCGCCGTGATGCCGCGCCGGGGACGGTATTTGATTTTCGGCCACGCCCGTTTCGCCATGACCGGGCTCAAAAGCCAGCCCATGTCCAGGGCGCGATTGTGGAGGATGCGCAGCCAGACGTTGGTCGAAACCCCCGCTTTTTTATGATCGAGAATGGCGAGAAAGTGAGCCGGTTCCGTCAGGTAGATCGGAAGATTCGCGAGCATCCGCATGGGCGCGCTTTTTTCAAACTTCCTCCAACGGCTCGCCGTGGAGCCAGTGTAACGATCAGCCATGAGTTGAGTGAGTTCACGCCAAGTTCGCGTGAGGAGTTCGGGAGATTTCGCGCTGAGATAAACCTTGGCCATGGCAACATTGAGGATCGGTTGCGCCACCGCCTGGTTCTTGGCAGCGAGCAATCCCACCGCCTCGGTTCTGTCTTTAGTCTGAAGGCTCGTTTGTTTTCCGGTGTCGCTTTCGTGCGCGTAGTACGTGCCGTTTCGACGATATAATCTGAATCGCTGTCTCTGCATAACGGTTCTCCGTTGTGCAAGAGATCATGCCAGATAAGGCCCCATTGGCCCTAAAGGGTAGTCAGCGGGCTGTGAGCGAAAGTGGAAGAAAGTGATGGTGTGGAATCACTTGCCCCCATTCTGCTGGCAGTTTTGCTGGCAATTGACCCTTTTTTCCACCTTTTCGGCTCTTGTAACTGCCCGATGAATTTGTCCGAAATGTCCGGAGCAAATGTCCGAAACCCCTGTTTAGATTTGTAGCGGGCCATTTTCGAGCGTTTTCTCGAAACAGCCTGTCTAAACTAGAATTTCGACCGCCTTACTCCATCAGGACTGATGAATGTTGGCGGGTGACGGCGGGCTCCAGGACTTGGGCGTGTGCCATCGAAGTTCGTCTTGCAATGATCCTGCCCGGGCTTTGCGCCGGCGCGGCAGGGGCATTGCAACGAGAGTTCTTGGGTAATGCTGCAGGCGCGGCCAGCTCACCGGCCGGAACCCTGCCCATTATCTCCTCACAGACCTCTTTCAAAATTGATGCGGTAACCTTGCCCTCGCCGCGTTGATCGGCGAGGAAGCTGGCCTTCTGTACGGCGCGCTCGATGGTGGCCACGTAGCCTTCATCTTTCATGGCGAGAGCAGCCAGCAGGTTGACCATTCCCTCACTCGCGGAGGGCAAAAAGAATTGGGCGATAGCGCGTAGATCCTCGCTGGAGAGATCGCCCTGCAGTCGCAGATGATCGGCCAGCCGTCCCTTGAATTGCTCGGATGCCCACACCTTGCATCGAGTGTCAAAAACGTGAATGCATTCGGAGAACTTGGTTGTCCCCACCATGGCCACCGGAATGTCCCGGTTCTTCAGCGCCGTGTTGACCCACTCGATCCTCGCCGGAGCTTTGATGGGGCGCACCGTCCGGGGCCAGAGATGATCAGCCTCATCAATCACCAAGAGCAGGTCGCCCGAACCCAGCGCTTCCTGAATATAGGCGCGCATCTCGAATGCCTTCAGCTCAGGGTTGCAGGGTGTACCGAGTGCCCGGGCGATCTGGCGGAAAAAGCTGCTCTCATCCGTGGAAGATTCGAGCTGCACGTAACGCACGCGGCCGAGGCGCTGCTGGCACCAGAACTGGGAAGACTTACTCTTGCCCTCTCTGGGATTTCCCTCGATGAGGACCATTCCCCGCGACGCCAGCGCTAACTTCAGCGTCTGGTGGACGCTGCGCGTAATTTCGGTCTCAACGATCTGGCCAGCCACGGCGGCCTCAAAGCGCCGCTTGTACTGGCGGAGCACTCCCATCACATCGTTGACGTACCAGAGCCTCGAGGTGCTCAAGTCCAAGCTCGTGTCCAGGCAAAGGCTCTTAATGAAGGCGGGCAAATTGGAAAGCCCACGTTCCACCATTTCCATGAAGGTCATGACCGGGTAGGTCTCGGGATAAAACTCCGCACGGCGCTTGGCGTCCTCAAGGTTCATGTCCCGTTCGTGCATCTCCATGATTGCCTCTCCCTTGACCCGATAGTCCGCCGCCCGGAGATGGGGAATCTCGGATCGGATAGCCTTGACCTCGGCCGAGGAATAGCTGCCGGTCCTATTCTTTTTGGCCCGGCACATTGACGGGGTTCCGATCTGCTCCGGAAATAGATTTAGAAGATCAGCCGCTACACGCTCGATGCCGCCGCCTGAAAAGCCGGGCGTCTCCCATGGCCACGACTTGAATTTATCGCAGGCGTGGTGGCTGTTGCGGCCGGAGCGCATGGATAATTCCTGAAGAAACCAGACCAACTCGCGCTCTTCAGCCGAGGGCAAAGTCAGGCAGCGCCGGGCAACCAGGTGCGCCGGCAGTCCTCCGCCAGTAATGAGATCGGGCGCTTTGGGAGCGGTGGTTTTCTTGTTCATAAAATTATTTTTGTAAAAGGAGATCAGGTACCGGAAAGAAGCCGGGCGCTTCTCCCCT
>Ga0302320_10020622_pt1 | contig 13129 bp, 11 predicted proteins | sample Bog_T0_3_FD_202130 | JGI IMG/M metagenome (GOLD analysis project Ga0302320, IMG submission 202130) | Peat permafrost microbial communities from Stordalen Mire near Abisko, Sweden - Bog_T0_3 | ecosystem: Environmental > Terrestrial > Soil > Wetlands > Peat | place: Sweden: Abisko, Stordalen Mire...
GCCGCGCAGGATCACCAGGTCCTTCAAGCGGCCGCTGATGACCAGTTGGCCGCGATGCAGGAAGCCGAGGTCCCCGGTCCGCAAATGGGTCCCGCGCCGCCCCTCCAGTTTGGCGCCGAAAGTCTCCCGACTGGCGTCGGCCCGCTTCCAATAGCCTTGGGCGTTGCTGCGGCCCTGCACCCACACCTCGCCTACGCAGCCGGGGGCGCACTCGCGCAGGGTCCGGGGATCGACGATGCGCACGCGCTGGTCGAACACGCTGCCGCAGGTCACCAGCTCCCGCGCATCGGCCCCGCGCCCCTCGGTGGCCAGGGTCCAGGCATCCCCGCGTCGGCCGGTCACCACCAGCGTGTTCTCGGCCAGGCCATAGGATGGGGTCAGCGCTGCCGGATCGAAGCCGCTGGCCTGGAAAGCCTCCGCGAAAGCCCTCAGGGTGGCGACCCGCACCGGTTCAGCCGCGTTGACGGCGCAGCGCCAAGCGCTCAGGTCCAAGCCCTGGCGCTCCTCGGGCGGCAGGGCCGCGCACAGGCGGTAGGCGAAATCCGGGGCCGCGGCGTGAGTGCCCCGCTCGCGGGTGAAGGCCTCCAGCCAGGCCCGCGGGCGTTTCAGGAAATCGGCCGGGGAGAGCAGTACGCAGCGGGCTCCCTGGCTGATCGGCAGCAATAGGCCCATGATCAGGCCCATGTCATGGAACAGAGGCAGCCAGTTGACCATCACGTCGGCCGGGCCAAGGTCGGCGACCACGGACAAGGTGGCCACGTTATGAGCCAGGTTGGCGTGGCTCACCATCACGCCCTTGGGCGTCCCAGTCGAGCCGCTGGTGTACTGCAGGAAGGCCAGGTCCTGGGGCCGGGGGCGGTGGCACCGCTCCGCCGCCAAGGGCTCGGGCAACGCTTCCCCGTCCTGGGGCCAGACCATTCCCGACCAAGGGCCCCCGTCGGCGGCCACCTTGGCCAATGCCGCGCAGCCCACGCGCTCGGCCAAGGCCAGGCGGGCGCCGCAGTCCAGCAGCACGGCCGCCAGCCGGTCACCATGGCGGGTTCGCCGTGGCGGGTAGGCCGGCACCGCGATCATGCCGGCGTAAAGGCAGGCGAAGAAGCCCGCCACGAATTCAAGCCCTGGGGCGTGGGCGAGGAGCACGCGGTCCCCCGCCTGCCCCTTGCTGATCAGCCACGCCGCCAGGCGCCGGGCCTGTTCATCGAGCTGCTGGTAGCTCAGCTCCTCTGACAGGCCGTTCCCCTCCCATTGGTACTTCAGGCACTGCCCGGCCTTGGCGTAGGTGCTCGCGCGCCGCAGCCACGAACCGACATCTTCTGGCAAGCCCCCGCCGGCCTCCCCCCGGATGCCGGCGCTATCCAACGTTCCCATGCTTGGTTCCAATACCGTCGAGCCGTCCGTCATGGCGCCTCCCCCTCAGAAAGTGCCATGGATGCTATTGCAATTCTCTTGCCAAAATGGCCGGATCCGCCCCCCTTGGGAACAAAGGACATTCCCGGCGGCACGTCGTCATCCTAAAAAAAAGAAGCCCTGGGTCCAGGGCAAGTGCACCGGACCCAGGGCAGCCTTTCCCCGCTCACAGCCGGTCAGCGCTCGGCCTCCGCCGGCATTTCTTCGCCGCGCCGACCCAAGCCGTGCTCGGACATCTTCACCAACAGCGTATTGCGGTGGATCCCTAGGAGCTCCGCGGCGCGGCTTTGGTTGCCTTGGGTGGTCTTCAAAGCCCGATGAATGGCCTGCCGCTCGAACTCGCGCATGGCCTCCTTCAGCGGCAGGCGTTCCAGCGGCTTGCCCTCGCTGCGCAGGATCATCTGAACGGGCAGGGCGGAAACGTCAATGGTCTCGTTCTCCCGCAGGACGAACAAGGTCTCCACCAAGTGCTTCAGCTCGCGAACGTTGCCCGGGAACGCGTGGCTGTGAAGCGCGCGCGTCACCGACTCGGTGACGCGCGGCATGGGCTTGCCGTAACGGGCGGCGGTCTCCCGCAGGAACTGGGTGAAGAGCTCCAGGGCGTCGTCCCCACGCTCGCGCAAGGGCGGCAGCATCACGGGCACCCCGCTCAGGCGCCAGTACAGGTCCTCGCGGAACTGGCCCCGGCGCACAAGGTCGGTCAAGTCAACGTTGGTGCTGGAGATGACCCGCACATCCACCGGGATGATGCGGTTGCTGCCCAGGCGGCAGACCTCCCTCTCCTGCAGCACGCGCAGGAGCTTCACTTGAACGCCCGGTGGCAAAGCCGCCACGTCATCCAGCAGCAGGGTCCCCCCGCTGGCATACTCGAATTTGCCGATGCGCGTGGAGTAGGCCGAGGAGAAGGCGCCCCGTTCGTGGCCGAAGAGCTCGCTCTCCACCAGTTCCGCGGGGACCGAGCCGCAGCCGATGGCGACGAAGCGCTCGCGCCGCCGCGAGCTGAGGGCGTGGATGGCCCGGGCCACCATCTCCTTGCCGGTGCCGCTCTCCCCGCTGAGCAGGACCACGTTGTCATGGGCCGCCACTTTGGCCACCAACTGGCGCAGGGACTGCATGGCGGTCGAGGACCCCAACAGGTCCACTGGCAGGGAGGGGGGCACCCCCTGGCGCAACAGGGCGTTCTCCCGGACCAGGTCGGCCTTTTCCACGGCCCGACCGACCACGGTGTTCAGCTCATCGATGTCCCAAGGTTTGGAGATGTAATCGTAGGCGCCCAACCGCATGCAGCGCACGGCGGTCTGCAGGTCCCTCCCGCCGGTGATCATGATGACTTCCGTGTGGGGCCAACTGGTCTTGATGCTCGCCAGAAGGGTCTCCCCGCTGATGGCTGGAAGATTGACGTCACAAAGCGCCACGCTGAAAGGGCGTTTATCGAGCTCTTCCAAGGCTTGTTCGGCATTCAGGCAACGGAAGATCCGATATTGGTCGCCCAGCACCAGGTCCAGGGCTTCCAGGACCGATGGGTCATCATCCACTAACAATAGATTGGAAGTTGGCGTCGCCATGGAGGGATCTTCGAGAAAGGGCCTCTGCACAAGAAACAGGCAACAATGCTGTTATCTTGTCAGAAAATAAGGATAGGTTGCAATTGTTTTAGGTGCAAGGCCTAGCAGAGCGGCAAGCAACCCATTATTTCACACAATATAAGTAAAAATAACAACTTTCAGAACCAAGTCGGTTTTAGGGGCCCTCACCGCCAGGAACCCGGTCAACCCTTCACCTTCTTCCCTTCCACCGCCTTCAGCGCCTCGTCCGCCCCCCATTGCTCTGCCTCTTTCTTGTTCTTCCCGTGCCCCTTGGCCACCACCTTGCCCTCGATGACCACTTCCACTTCAAACACCTTCTCGTGGTCGGGACCGCTGGTGCCGCTCACCCGGTAGTGGGGCGGGCGCTTGTACAGCTTTTGGGTGTGCTCCTGCAGGCGGCTCTTGCTGTCGGCCAGCCGCCCGGCGGCGCTAGCGGCGGCCTGGTCCTTGGTGAAACGGGCCACGAACTCGGCGGCGGCATCCGGCCCCAGGTCAAGATAGATGGCCCCCAACCAGGCCTCGAATCCGTCGGCCAGCAGCGTGTCCTTGTCGCGGCCGCCGGTGAGCTCCTCGCCTTTGCCCAGAGCCAGGTGAGGCCCCAGGTCCATGGCGCGGGCCCAGCCCGCCAGCGTGGCGGTGCTCACCAGCTGGCTCTTGCGCCGGGCCAGTTGGCCCTCGCTCAAGCCAGGAAAGGCCTCGAACAGGAAACGGGCCACCACCAAGCCCAGCACGCTGTCGCCCAGGAATTCCAGGCGCTCGTTGCTGGCCAGGTTCTGGCCCGTCTCATTGAGCAGGCTGCGGTGGACCAATGCCTGGTCGTAAAGGGCCTGGTCCCGCGCCTTCAAGCGCAGGGCCGCCAGCAATCGGGGAGCGTCGCCGGCGGCGTCTGCCTTTTTCACATCAACCCTCGAAAGCCCCGAAGATCAACGACGCGTTCACGCCGCCGAAACCGAAACCGTTGCTCATGACGCGCTTGAGCTTGCGCTCGCGGGCGACATTGGGCACATAGTCCAGGTCGCAGTCCGGGTCCGGATCGGTCAGGTTGATGGTGGGATGCACCTTGCCGGTCTGCATCATCTTGATGCTGGCCACGGCCTCGGCTCCGCCCGCCGCGCCCAGGAGGTGGCCCAGCATGCTCTTGGTGGAGCTGATCCACAGCTTCTTGTCGGTGGCATGCGCGCCAAAGACGTGCTTCAGGGCCAGCGTCTCGGCCTTGTCGCCCAACGGCGTGCTGGTGCCATGGGCGTTGACGTAGTCGATGCTGTCGGCGGGCACCGCCGCGTTCTTCAGGGCCGCCTGCATGGCCCGCCGCGCGCCATTGCCGTCCTCGGGCGGCGCGGTCATGTGGTTGGCGTCGTCGCTCATGCCGTAGCCCAGCAGCTCGCAATAGATGCGGGCGCCGCGGGCCTTGGCGTGCCCCAGCTCCTCCAGGATCAGGATGCCGGCGCCCTCGCCCATCACGAAGCCGTCGCGCCCCTTGTCGAACGGCCGGCTGGCCGCGGTCGGGTCGTCATTGCGCTCGCTGAGGGCGCGGGCCGAGCAGAAGCCGGCCAGCCCCAGCGGGGTGATGGCACCCTCGGTGCCGCCGGCCACCATGATATCCGCCGCACCGCGGCGGATGACCTCGGCGGCATCGCCGATGGCGTGGTTGCCCGTGGCGCAGGCGGTCGCGACCGCGCTGTTGGGGCCCTTGAAGCCCCATTTGATGGCCACCTGGCCCGCCGCCATGTTCACGATCAGCATGGGGATCAGGAAGGGGTTCACGCGGCTGGGCCCCTTCTCCAGCAAGATCTTGTTCTGCTCCTCGATGATGCCCAGGCCGCCGATGCCGCTGCCGATGAGCACGCCAAAGCGCTCCAGGTCCACCTTGCTGAGGTCGCCGAAGCCGGCGTCCACGATGGCCTGATGGCTGCTGGCCATGGCGAACTGGACGAACCAGTCCATGCGCCGCGCGTCCTTCTTGTCGACCACAGCCGCATCCAGGCTGAAGTCCTTCACGAATCCGCCGATGCGGGTGCTGTGCTTGCTGGCGTCCCAACGGGTGATGGGGCCCACGCCGCTTTTGCCGGCCAACAGGGCTTGGAAGGTGGTCTCGACGTCGTTGCCCAGCGGGGTCACGGTCCCCAGGCCGGTCACGACGACTCGGCGTCGCTGTTCGTTCATGCTGTCATCCCGGATAAATGGAAAACGCAACGCCTCCGGGGGATCCCGTCGGCGTTGCGTTGACCCGCGTCACTTGGGCTCAGGCCTGCTTGGCGTTGGCCTTGATATAATCGAGCGCGTCGCCGACTTTCTTGATCTTCTCGGCGGCCTCGTCGGGGATCTCTATGTTGAACTCCTCCTCGAACGCCATCACTAGCTCGACGGTGTCCAGCGAGTCAGCGCCCAGGTCGTCGATGAACGACGCCTCAGGGTTCACTTGGGCGGCATCCACGCCCAGCTGCTCGACGATGATCTCCTTGACCTTATCTTCGATGGCCACGCTAACTCCTTTGGTTCAGGTTGAAGTTCATGCGCGCCGGCCTTGCATAGCCCCGGCGCGAAGGCGTTCGGTCTTGCGCTTACATCATCATGCCGCCGTCCACGCGCAGCACCTGGCCCGTGACATACCGGGAGGCATCCGCGCCCAGAAAGCGGCAAACCTGGGCTATCTCGTGGGCTTCGCCAAAACGGCCCAGCGGGATCTGCCTTAAGAGGTCTTCCTTGGCCTCCGGGGTCAGCTCGTCGGTCATGGCGGTCCGGATGAAGCCCGGCGCCACCACGTTCACCCGCACGCTGCGGCTGGCCAGCTCCTTGGCCAGGCTCTTGGTGAAGCCGATCAGGCCCGCCTTGCTCGCGGCATAGTTGGCCTGCCCGGGGTTACCAGCCACCCCCACCACCGAGGAGATGTTGATGATACTTCCCCCCTTGGCCTTGAGCAAGGGCCGGCAAGCCGCTTTGGACACCAGAAAAGCCCCTTTTAAATTGGTCGCCAGGACCTGGTCCCAGTCCTGCTCGCTCATGCGCATGAGCAGGCCATCCTTGGTGATGCCGGCATTGTTGACCACGATGTCCAGGCGCTTGAAGCGCTCCAGCAGCCCCGCGAACAGGGCCTCCACCTGGGCCGCATCGGCCACGTCCGCCCCAAAACCGGCGCAGTCGCCCCCGGTGGCCTCGGCCAGCTTGGCCGCCACCGCCTGGGCCTTGGCGGCGTCCCGCCCGGTGATGGCCACCTGGGCCCCGGCCGCCAGGAAATCCTCGGCAATGGCGTAGCCGATGCCTTGGGTGCCGCCCGTGACCAATGCTACCTTGCCCTTGAGATCCATGTCTGATCAGCCTTTGAGCGCGGCGACCGTGGCCAGCAGGCTGGCGTTGTCGCTGACATTGTGAACAGCCGCTTCCGCGTCGATCTTCTTCACCAGGCCGCTGAGCACCTTGCCCGACCCGACCTCGATGTAACGGGTCACCCCTTGGGCTTTCAAGGCCAGGATGGTCTGCGTCCAGCGCACCGCGCCGCTGACCTGCGCCACCAGCTTCACCTGGATGTCCTCCACCCCGGTGACCGGTGCGGCGTCGACATTGGCGTACACGGGCAAGCAGGGCTCGGACCAAGCCACGGCCCCGAAGGCGGCCTGCAGGCGCTGCCCGGCCGGCTCCATGGCGCGGCTATGGAAGGCCCCCGACACCGGCAGGGGCAGCGGGCGCCCGCCAGCCGCCTTGCACAGCTCCATGGCCTTCTCCACCCCGGCGGGGCTGCCGCTGATGACGACCTGGCCGGGGCAATTGTAATTGGCGGCCTGGACCGGACCGGCCGCCGAAGCCTCGGCGCAGGCCTTCTCCACGGCTGCGTCATCCAGCTTCAGGATGGCGGCCATGCTGCCGGGGCTGGCCTTGCCGGCCTCGGCCATGGCGGCGGCCCGAGCCTGCACCAGCGTCAAGCCATCGGCGAAGCTGAAGACCCCGGCCGCCTGCAACGCGCAATACTCGCCCAAGCTATGCCCGGCCACCACGTCCGGGCTGATGCCCTCAGCCTGGAGCGCGGCCAAGGCCGCCAAACCCACCGCGTACAGCGCCGGTTGGGTGTTGAAGGTGTCCTTCAGCTGCTCCTCGGGCCCGTTGAACAGGATGCCCAGCAGAGGCCTGCCCAGCACGGCATCCACCTGGTCCAGCAGGGCCTTAGCCTCGGGGCGGGACTCATAAAGGTCCTTGCCCATGCCGATGGCTTGGCTGCCTTGGCCGGGGAAGATGAAGGCTGTCCTCATGGCGCTGCTCATCGCATCACCACTCGATGGCGCAAGCGGCCCAGGTCAGGCCGGCGCCAAAGGCCACCAGCACCGTCTTGTCGCCGGCCTTCAGGCGGCCCTGGGTCACGGCTTCGTCCAAGGCGATGCCCACGCTGGCGGCGCTGGTGTTGCCATAGCGGTCCAGGTTCACGAAGACCCGGTCCATGGGAAGGCCCATATGCTTGGCGGCCGACTCGATGATCCGGATGTTGGCCTGGTGGGGGATGAACAGCGTGATGTCCTCGGCTTTGAAGCCGGCCTGGGTGGCCGCCGCCAATGACGCTTCGCCCATGATGCGCACGGCGAACTTGAAGACGTCCTTGCCGTCCATCTTCAGGTAATGCAGCTTGTCGGCCACGGTCTGGGCGCTGGCGGGGGTCACGGTGCCGCCGGCGGGTTGGTACAGCTTGGGGACCATGCTGCCGTCGGCGCCCAGGCTGAAGGCCTTCAGCACCGCCCGGCCGTTCGAGGGCCCCAGCACCACCGCGCCCGCGCCGTCGCCGAACAGCACGCAGGTGTTACGGTCGGACCAATCCATGATGTTGGTGAGCTTCTCGGCGCCGATGACCAGCACATGCTGGGCGGTGCCGCTGGCGATGAACCCTTCAGCCACCGCCATGGCGTAGACAAAGCCTGAGCACGCGGCCGAAAGGTCGAACGCCAGGGCCTGGGGCGCTCCGATCTTCTGCTGGATGATGCAGGCCGTGGCCGGCCAGGGATAGTCGGGCGTCAACGTCGCCGTGATGATGGCATCCAGCTGGTCCGCGCCGATGCCGGCCTTGGCCAGGGCGTCCTTGGCCGCGGCCGCGCCCATGTCCGAGCTGTACTCGTTGGCGGCCGACAGCCTCCGCTCGCGTATGCCGGTGCGGCTGACGATCCACTCGTCGGTGGTCTCGACGCGCTTCTCCAGCTCGGCGTTGGTCAGCACGTAGCTGGGCACATAATGCCCGGTGCCCAGTATGCTGGCTATGTTTCGGCTCATGCGGCGGCCTTGAAGGCGTGGGTGATGCGTCCGGTCAGGTCCTGGCGCGCGCATTCGGCGGCCACCCGCAAACCGTTCCTGATCATGACCCGGTTGGCGCGGCCATGGGTGATGATGAAATTCCCGTCCACGCCCAGCAGCGGCCCGCCACCGAACTCATCGGGGCTGACACGCTTCAGCATGGCGCGGAACACGGGCTTGCTGAGCAGGCCGCCCACCTTGGGCAGCAAGCCCTGGCGGCGGTACTCCTCTTTCAATTGAGCCAGGATCATCTTGGAGATGCCCTCGGCCGTCTTCAGGACGACATTGCCCAGGAAACCATCGGCCACCGCCACGTCGCAATGGCCGTTGAACAGGTCTCGGCCTTCGACGTTGCCGATGAACCGTATGGGCGCGCCCTGCAGCAGCGGCAGCGCCCCCAGGGTCTGGGCGTTGCCCTTGGTGGGCTCCTCACCATTGGACAGCAGGCCCACGCGGGGCGCTTGCACATGCAGCACATGCTCCATGTAGACGCTGCCCATGATGGCCCATTGCATCAGGTCCTCCGGCCGGGCATCCACCACGCCGCCGGCGTCCAAAAGGCCGCAGTAGCCGTTGCCGGTGGGGAGGGGCGTCAGGATGGCCGGCCGCCTCACGCCGGGCACGCGGCCCAGCAGCAGGGTGGCCGACATGACGCTGGCGCCGGTGTTGCCGGGGGAGATGGCGCCTTGCGCTTTGCCGTCCTTCAGCAGCCGGGTGGCCACGGCCACCGACGCGGTCTCCTTTTTCCCCTTGAAGACCTGCGCCACCTCCTCGTCCATGCCGATGACATCCGGCGCGGCGACCAGCTCGACCCGCGAGCGCAAGGCCGAGGGGCCATGCGAAAGCAACGGCTCCAGCGCAGCCGGCAGGCCCACGGCCAGCACGGTCAGCTCCGGATCCGCCGCCAGCGCGTCGAAGAGGCCATGAATGGCCTCTTCGACGCCTAGCTCGCTGGTCATCGCGTCAAGGGCGATGCGCATGCTTTATCAGGCTGCGGCGCTGATGATCTCTTTGCCGTTGTAGTGCCCGCAGGTGGGGCAGACGCGATGCGGCATCTTGGGCTGGCGGCACTGGGGGCACAGGCTCAGATTGGGGGCCTCGACCTTCCAGTTGGCTCGGCGTTTGTCACGGCGGGCCTTGGAGTGGCGCTTTTTTGGGTTGGGCATGGTGCGTTTTCCTCCGATCCTGGGCCAAAAAGGTGGCTCAGGCTTCCTTTTTCTTGGTGAAGATGTCCCTTAGGCCGTCAAAGTGGCCGCTGCCACCTTTGATGCCATGGCCGCAATCGGCCGTATTCAGGTCCTGACCGCACTCGCTGCACAGGCCCTTGCAATCCTTGCGGCAGCGCGGCGTGAACGGCAGCTGCAGCTCCAGCTCCTGACGGATCTCCTCGCCTAAGGGGAGGTCTTCCCCGTCGAAGAAGCTGACCGCCAGCTCTGGGTCGTCTGGATCCCCTTCGGCGCCCGCATTGGCCGGGCGCGGCTCAAAGGTGACCGTGAAATCCGCTTGCAAAGCCTGCTGATAATCCACCAGGCACTTGCCGCAGGTCTGGCGGGCCGACGCCGAAGCCCGCACCTTGCCGAAGACCTTGCCCATCATCCTAGTCAGCTCGTAGCTGACCTTGACACCGCCCGCATGAAAGGGCTCCATCAGGCCCAGCTCAGCCAAGCTGAAGGCCAGATCCTTTTCCGTCAGGGTCCCATCCTCCGGGATCCGTGTCAGCCGCAAGGTGAACATCATCCATCCAAAAGCATGCGGCTCGCGCCTGGGCATTTCTTGCACAAAGGCCCAAAAGAATAAAAGAGCCTTGCCCTGCTGTCAAGAAAATCACCTGTTCCAACAGGCAAAACTTTACAGGCGCTGGCCCTTGATCCGAAGGCCTTGGGGACTAGCGTGACCCAGGCCGCCCAGGCAGCGGGCTAGAAACAGCCGCCGCCCGCGGATGCGGGCGGCGGCTGTTTTTCAAAGGTCCAGCGTTCCTTAGTACAGCTGCGAGATCACCAAGTCCGCCGTGCGTTCACGCAGGAAGCCTGGCGCCCAAGGGCTCTGGTCGGCTAGGTAGGCCACCGCCACGCCATGCGGCGAGAAGGCGGGCTGGCGGGCCAGCACCCCATAACGGGTCATGACCCGGGCCCGGTGGTCCGTCAGGTCCACCATGATCACGTTGTTGATGTCCGGCTTCACGAGGCGCAGGCCCAGGAAGGTCCAGGCGCTGGTCTCCTGGATGGCGATGTGCTTGCCACCGGGCGACCAGCTGAGGCTGCTCAACTGGCCGCGGCTTTCAAAGGCCCGCTCAGGCTCGAGGCCTTCGACGCCGGCTGTCCAGGCCTCCTGCGTGCCCTGGGCCTTGCGGTCCACCAACCACGCCAGCTTCAGCCCGTCAGGGCTCCATTGAAGCTCGCGCAGCGAGTCCGTGCTGGCGAAGAAGGCCCGCGGCCAGCTGCCATCGGAGCCCACCGTCAGGATATGGGAGCCCTCGTCACCGCGGACGATCAGGGCGATGCGCTTGCCGTCGGAGGACCAGGCGGGTGCGCTGACCTCGCGGCCGGCGGCCGTGTACACCGTCCGTTCCTGGCTGCCGTCGGGCCGGCTGCGATAGATGCGGAACAGGTCCCCGCTGTTCTTCCATTGCAGGGTGAAGGCCTCCAGATCCTTGCTGTACCAGACCCGCGAATCCAGCTTGTTGGGGTCGAACAGCTCCTGCTGGGTGCCGTTGCTGTTCATGATCATCAGCTTGCCGGCCTTGGTATGCAGGGTGCGGGTCTGGGCGGTGTTCCAAGCCGGGAAATAGTGCTTTTCGTTGGCGGCTTCGAACACGCGCGGCCGCAGCTTGCCTTCAATGCCGTCGGCCATCTCCAGATACCGCACGTCCCGCTCGAAGCCCACGCTCAGCAGCGATTGGCCATCCGGAGAAACGGCAGGCAAACCGCGCCCCTTGCGCAATGCTGACACCACGCGCCCCTTCAGGTCGGCGCGCATGACGACCGCATCGACCTTGCGCAGGCTCCCCGCTGGCGCGGCGAAATAGAGCTGCCCGCCCAGCATGCGCCACACTTGATTGTGCGCGGGGCCGGGGGCCACCGACGCCAGGAACACGTTGCGCAGCCGGTAAGGCGACGCCTCGGTCACTGCCTCCGCCTTGGCCACGGCCTTGGCGGCGCGGGCCTGGTCATGCTTCTCGTCCGCCGTGGCCGGGGTCGGCGAGGGTGTCGGCAACGGCGCCGGGGGCGCCGCCGGCGCGGCTTCCGCCGGCTCCAGGATGGCCAAGGACGGGGACTTGGAGCCCGCCTTGACGTGGGTGAACGCCAGGCGGCTGCCGTCGTCGCTGAACCCCGTCAGCTGCACATCCTCGCCGGTGCTGACCCAGCTGAGCTGGCCCTGGCCGTCATCCTGCTGCTGGAACAGGCCCACCCCGGGCTTGTCGTCGCGCCAATCTGTGAAAGCCACCTTGTCAGCGAAAGGCACATCGCCGGGCTGGGCGCTTTGGGTGTGCACCGGCGCCCATTTGATCTGGCCGGCGTCCTCGCCCAGGCCGCTGACCACGGCCCGCATGCGGGGGATCAGCAGGGTGGGCGTGAACAGGGGCTGCTCCTCGACCAGGAACATCTGCTGCACGGTGTAGGTGGCCAGCGGGGCCCCCAGCAGCAGCACCGTCACCAGCACGGCGCGCCCCAGCGCGGGGGAATCCTCCACCGCGCCGATGTGGCTGGCCCAGGCGGCCGCCGCGAACGACAGCAGGGCGAAGACGGCCGCCCAGGTGTACGTGAAGGGTATGGAGAAATAGAGGTAGCTGATGAAGATGAGGGCCAATGAGGCCAGCAGGAAGGCCTGGCCGCTGAGGCGCACGCCCTTGACGAAGATGTCCAAGGCCAGCGCCACGAACAGGTAGGCCACCAGCAGGCTGAGGCCCAGGGTCGTCACCACGGCCGTGCCCTGCGGCTTGATCACGCCAGCGGCCATCAGACCCAACCACAGCCCCAAGGCCAGCAGCGCCAGCCCCCGCAGCAGGTTGACCACGTTGCCGACGGCCGCCTTGGCGCCCTTCCATTGCACCAGCCCGCGGCGCTGGGCGACCAGGTCCAGCACGCCCCATAGCAGCAGCCCCAGGCCCAACGGCAGGTGGTTGGGCTGCTTCTGCATCTGGCCGAAGACGCCGACCATGGTCAGGATCACCGCCAGCAAGGCCAAGCCCAGCAGGGCCGCGCCCCAGCCTGGCCCGGACGGCTCATCGCCCTCGGGATGAGGCGGTTGCGGCGCCCCCGTCACGCTCTGGGACGCTGTTCCGGGCGCCGGGGCTTCCTCGCCCGGGATCAACACATCGTCATCGGCCATTGCAAGGTCTCCTTGGGTTTCGTCAGCGTAACAGGAAGCTCATATTGGGCCCATCGCCCAGGATGGCCTGGCGCGCCCAGGCCTTAAGGTCCGCTTTGCTCATGCCTGTCATCCATTCGGTGAGGCTCTTGGGCTCGCGATAGGTGATGACCTCAGGGTCCTTCATGCCGGCCAGCTCGGCCGCGCGGTCAATGGCGTCGTCCATGCCACCGAGCGTGTCCACCAGGCCCAGGTCCAACGCCTGGCGGCCCGTGTAGATCCGCCCGTCGGCCAGGCCCTTCACATAGGCCTTCAGCTCGGCCTCGCTGTAGCTCTCGGCCTTGCGGCCGCTCTTGCGGGCCAGCACTCCCGCCAGCGCATCATGGCGGCCTTGGGCGACCGCGTCCACGAACTGGTCGTACACGTCGTTGATGGCGGTCTGGAACAGGGCCCTTTCGCGGGGCTGCATGGGCCGGCTGAAGGACCCGCTATCCTTGAATTCCCCGCTCTTGATGACCTCGAACTTGGCCCCCACCTTGTCCAGCAGCTTCTCCACGTGCACC
>Ga0302320_10020623_pt1 | contig 13128 bp, 13 predicted proteins | sample Bog_T0_3_FD_202130 | JGI IMG/M metagenome (GOLD analysis project Ga0302320, IMG submission 202130) | Peat permafrost microbial communities from Stordalen Mire near Abisko, Sweden - Bog_T0_3 | ecosystem: Environmental > Terrestrial > Soil > Wetlands > Peat | place: Sweden: Abisko, Stordalen Mire...
GCTGCGTGTGCCGCCAGAGCCGGAACCGATTTACAGTCACGATCTAAACAATATAACGGTGCCTGAGAAACCGAAAGGTGAGGAGGAGACCGCGGCGAATGAGGCAATGTCTGTCGCAAATCTTTCCGAACATCTGTGGAGCGAAAGCGAATTTGTAAGATTGCAAAACCGCTTTATTGTTGCTCGTCACACTTTGTCCGACGAAGAGGAGGAATTATTGCATTATCTCCACAGCCGGGACGATCTCAAGATCTTCAACTCTCCGTCAGCTGACTACTATAAGTTGAATCGGGAGAAAATTAACGGCGAGTGGGGAGCCATACGGGCAGCTTTCGCGAGCCAGCAACAAAAGAAGTCAAATCCAATGAAAGTTAAGTAACGGTTCAGCTGCCTCCCAACGACCTATGAGCAAACGGACGAGAACCCGCCGCGATCCGGAGCGCACGTACTGCGATCCCGACGAAGCCGAGAAACTTCGCCGCGACGTTAAGCGAGTGAAGGAGTTGGTCGCGAAGGGGTTGGATGCCAAACCGGAATACGTTGAACTAATCAATCGACTCAATCCCGGGATGAGTACTGAACGACGCAAGACATTGATCAAGCAGTTTCGCGACGCGGTTTCCGCTCAACAGCCCGATCTACCAGGTCGTTGATATTCCGGCGAACTCGGCGGACTTCCTCCGTGGTCATCGTCTTCGTAGCAGAAACCGCGAGATCGTCCATGCTCTCCAGAAGTTTATCCATCGCGGTCTTTCGCTTAATCGGTGTCGTGGCCATGGTGGGCTTTCGATTTCGCTTCGGGTCCTTCACAACGGTCTACTCTACCCTGTCAACTCTCTGACACAAGGGCACTGAGGTATCAGAGGTAGCCAATCCTGATTACTATGGTAATACTTCGCGTGGAGTTGGCAAGCGCTGATCTTGATCCTTTTTAGGATGCCGCTGTCTGCCGCTGGAAACCTCCATGTTAGACTGGACTCCCGCCCATGCCCGCCCTGCGTCTCATCCTTCTCTGGCACCAGCACCAGCCTTATTACAAGGATTTGGTGACCGGCGAATACCGTTTACCCTGGGTGCGCTTGCACGCGCTTAAGGATTATTACGGGATGGTGAAACTGCTGGACGAGTTTCCCAACGTGCACCAGAATTTTAATCTGGTGCCTTCGTTGATCACGCAAATTCAGGACTACGTGGCGGGCGACGCGCAGGACCCTTTTCTTGCGGTTGCGGCGAAGCCAGCCCAGGATCTAACGCAGAAAGAACGCCAGTTCGCCCTGCAATATCTCTTTCAGGCGAATCATGCCAACGTGATCGGGCGCTATCCCCGCTATCGGGAGTTGCTGGAGCGTTTTCGTGAGCACGCGTATTCGCCCGAAAAAGCCGAAAAATATTTCGATGCGCAATTCTTCACCGACCTGCAAGTGCTTTCGCAGATCGCATGGTTCGACGAATTTTTTCTGGAAGACAAAGACGTGGCCGCGCTGGTCAAAAAAGAACGTGGATATTCGCTGGACGACCAAAGGTTTGTGATCAAGCGCGAGCGCGAACTCATGGGCAAGGTGCTTCCCGCCTATTCCGACGCAGCGAAAAAAGGCTCTGTCGAGATTTCGGCCACGCCCTTTTATCATCCGATTCTTCCGCTTGTCTGTGACACGAATGCAGGAAGCGTTTCATCGCCCGGTCTGCCGCTGCCTCAGAATCGTTTTCGTCATCCGGAAGATGCCCGCGAACAGCTGACGCGCGCCCTCGATCTTCATCAACAAGTTTTTGGAGTTCGTCCCCAGGGGGTATGGCCTTCGGAGGGGAGCGTTTCCGAGGAAGTTTTAACCATCGCCCACAGCCTTGGCATCAAGTGGATGGCAACGGACGAAGGCGTGCTCGGACGCAGCACCGGCGTTTTCTTCCAGCGGGACGGCAACGGCCGCTTGCCCACGCACCTCGCCGAGCGACTGTATAACATTCATCGCTACGAAAATGGGCACGCGGAAATGCACATGGTTTTCCGCGACCACACCATTTCTGACCTGATCGGTTTCGTCTACTCCGGCATGGATCCGAACGACGCCGCGCGTCACCTTTTGCGCAACATTCAAGAGGCGGCCCAACCAGTCCTGGCGCAAGGCCGCGATGCCGTGGTTTCGGTGATTCTAGACGGCGAAAATGCCTGGGAGTACTATCCGAAGTCAGGGCGGGAATTCTTGCGGCGCTTTTACGACGCCCTGCAACGCGAGCAAAATCTGGAAGCCGTAACCGTCTCTGAGGCAATCGCTCGGCACCGCCACCTGTCGCCTTTAAAGTCTCTCGTGCCAGGTTCGTGGATCAACGCAAATTTCAACGTCTGGATCGGCGCCCCGGAAGACAACCGCGCCTGGGATTACCTTCATCATGCTCGCGAATTTTATGCGCAGAATTCTGCCCGCGCCAGCGAGGCCCAGCGCAAACTTGCTTTTGAAGAACTGATGATTGCCGAAGGCAGTGATTGGAACTGGTGGTACGGTCCCGAACATCACTCGGCCAACGATCGCGACTTTGACGAGCTTTACCGCAAACATCTCTCGAATATCTATCAGGCGCTGGGAGCCACGCCTCCGGATTATTTGGCGCAACCCATCACCGGCGGCGAAGTTCGGCCCGCGTTCATCCCCCAGACCGCATATATCCATCCCCGCGTAACCGGCGACAAAGTGCGCTACTTCGAATGGATGGGCGCGGCCGTGTTCACCGCCGATCAGCGCGCCGGAGCGATGCACGGCAAGCAATTCCTCCTGGATTCCGTCTACGCCGGAATCGATAGCGATTACGTCTACGGCCGGTTGGATTTCACCGGAAGTGTTCCCGAAATCGAGTTCGATCTGGTCGTCAATCTGGAATCATGGGCCAAGGGAGAAGCTCGCGCCCGGCGCTCCCTCAGGCTCGATGCCAAAGTAAAAGATAAGAAACTGGTCGAATGGAAGGTCGAAGGCGCGGAAGATGCACCCTCGGCTGGGATGACAGAAAATGCTTCTCGACAGAATGCCGCTACGAAAAATGAGCAGAGCGCGAAAGTGGCCCTCATCCGCAACTTTGAATTTCGCTTGCCGCTGAGTTCGCTGCTGGCATCGGTGGCTTCCAACTCAGCAGAAGCACTGAAAAGCGGAATTCAAAAATCCGCGGCCTTAGCTCTCGCACCCACCAGCCGCGTGAAGCTGCGCTTCAGCCTATGGCACAACCGCCTGCCTGTGGATGCACTGCCGGTCGAAGGCTGGATTGAACTGCAGTTGCTTAGTGAGTGGGAGTTGGGAGCTTGATCCATTCTAGATGCCTATGGTCTCAGAATCAGGAGGTGAGGTACTCTTCCTCGAAAGCCTTGATCAAAAGTCACTAGCTGCAAATCAGCTGCTGCCGCAAAAGCAGCCAAATATGCGTCGGACCATGTTTTCGGGCCCGGGTAGTTTCGATCAGAAAATGATCGAAATGCGGAGTCAAGATTCGGAGATTCTTCCAAAAACACGACTCTTCCATCGGACAGCCAGTGGTCATAAGCCTCCCAAGCTTCCTTTTGAGTCCTCACTTCGTCGGCGCCCATTACTGCCTCCGTGGTAAGAAGGCGCAACAGACTCAGCTGAGTAAAGCGACAGAAGCAAATGCGGCTCTCGGACTCCAATTGGTGAAACCATAATTTGGCGAAGCCGTGATGAACATGACCGCCGTAGGTCAGGGCGACCCACACGTTCACATCAGGGAAAAGGAATGATCTCGAAAATCTTGGCATTATCCAGTTCAAGCGTGCCCGGCCGTTTCGAGGGCACAATGGGAAGTGAAACGCGCTTAGTCCTTCGGCCGCCGTTCTTCAATTCCAATTCCACCCCGCGAAGTATCAACTCCTTAACGGAGTGTCCTTCCCTTGCGGCCTTGCCTTTAAGCTCGCGATAGAGGGGATCCGGAATGTCCACGGTCGTTCTCACCTTTTAATCCTGCCATATTTATGGCTGGTGGTCAAGCTTCTGGCCCAGGTTCTGCGCAAACAAAAACCGGAGCTCGAGGCTCCGGTTCTTCAAAAGTAACGATCTGCCTTACTGTCCTGCGCTGGCCACCACCGCCGTCATCGCCAGCGGACGCTTCAACTCAATCGTCAGTGTAGTTCCAGCCGGCAACGTGGCCGAGCGATGCTTGCTCAACCAGTGAGCGCCGGTCGCGCCCGCGCCCACGGCGCCTCCGATCACGATTCCCGGAGGGCCACCGATTAAGCCTCCGATCAGCATTCCGCCAGCAGTGCCGCCGCCGGCTTCCATCTGATCTCGCCGGTCGTGGCCCGATCCTTTGAACTCACCTTCCTGATTCACATCCGTGCCCGGAATGTCCGTATCCACCAGCGTTGCATCGAGGAACAAATGCTCGCCCGTCGGCATCACGAGAGTCTCCGGCAGAATTGCGATGGTTGGCTTGCCGGAAATTCGGCGTGGTTCCGCTACTTTGGTGACGCGTCCTTCCACAGTCGCACCCGCAGGAATTACGGTTTGACCATTCACCACTACCGGCGCCGTCAGGCGTGCCTGAAACGGGTCGCCAGCCTTGTTGCTGAAAGTCGCCAGGGTGGTATCCAGTTTGACCATCAGGGACGTGCCCGCCGGTACGGGAGAACTTGTCTGCGCTGTGGTTACTCCGGCAAGCAGCGCGATGCAGGATAGGACTGTGAATGTTTTCATAACTCCTCCTCGAACTCTTCCAAACGGTACTAGCTGACACGAACACCAAAGTATTGCAATGGTTGTTCTGACTTTAGTGCAAAAGAATGTCGCTAACAAGGCCCGGTGCGGTCCACGAACCATACAAGACAAGGTGCGGCCAGATGTAAGAAGAAGTTGTCATCGCGGAATGATGGCAGACTTTTCCGCAGCCCCGGCATCTAAGTTTGAAATCCACTACCGAGGCGTGCAGTGCCCCTTCCCGGCAATACCCTGCCCAGAATTACCCAAACCGGTAGTAAAAGAAGAGCTTTGAGTCTAGGCGCGGAGCCCATGTTAGAGGGTGGCGTGCATTTTCGTCTCTGGGCGCCTAAGCGCCAGCGTGCCGATCTGGTCCTGGATGGCGGCAGCATTGTCGCCCTCGATCCCGAACCCGATGGCTACTTTTCCGGCGAGGTCCGCGAAGCCGGACCGGGAACTCGTTACCGCTTCCGCCTGGATGGTGCGCCAAATTATTGGCCTGATCCTGCTTCGCGATTTCAGCCGGAGGGTCCTCATGGCCCGTCTCAGGTAATCGATCCCGATGCCTTTGAGTGGACCGATCAAGCATGGCTTGGCATTCGCCTGGAAGGCCAGGTCATTTATGAAATGCACATCGGTACTTTCACGAAGGCGGGAACCTACGGCGCCGCGCGGGAACAGTTGCGCGAGCTCAGGGACTTCGGCATCACATGCATCGAGATCATGCCGCTTGCTGAATTCCCCGGAGAGTTCGGCTGGGGATATGACGGTGTCGATCTCTTCGCCCCGGCGCATATGTACGGCACGCCTGACGACCTCAAGCAATTTGTAGACGATGCGCACAAGATCGGTTTAGCCGTAATCCTCGATGTGGTTTACAACCATCTGGGTCCCGACGGGAATTATCTGAAAGAATTTTCCGATTGGTACTTCAGCAACAGAAATACGGAGTGGGGCGAGGCTTTGAATTTCGATGGTTCGCACAGTGAAAATGTGCGGGAGTTCTTCATCGAAAATGCCGCCTATTGGATTCGCGAATTTCACTTTGACGGCCTTCGGCTGGATGCGACGCAACAGATCATCGATGAATCGCCCACGCATGTTCTGGTCGAGATCGGCCGTGCCGCGCGGGAAGCGGCCGGATCGCGTTCCATTATTCTGGTCAATGAAAACGAGCCGCAGCATGCCAAACTCGTCCGTCCCGTTGAGCGCGGTGGATACGGTCTGGATGCTTTGTGGAACGACGATTTGCATCACAGCGCAGTGGTGGCCCTGACCGGAAAATCGCAGGCCTATTACACCGATACGCCCGGACGCCCCCAGGAATTCATATCGGCTGCGAAATACGGATATCTGTTTCAAGGGCAGCGCTATTCGTGGCAGAAGCAGCGCCGCGGAACACCCGCGCTCGATCTCGATCCCGCACAGTTTGTGGTCTATCTCGAGAACCACGATCAGGTGGCGAATACGGGCCGGGGGCAGCGTATGCACCAGATGACCAGCCTGGGCAAGCTTAAAGCAATGACAGCATATATTCTGCTGCTGCCGGGAACTCCGATGCTGTTTCAAGGGCAGGAGTTCGCCTCGTCCGCGCCGTTTTTATATTTCGCGGATCACGATCCCGAATTGAGCCGCAAGGTAAGGGAAGGGCGTCTCGAATTTCTGGCGCAGTTTCCGAATCTGGCAACGCCGGAAATGCAGCAATGTTTCAGCCAGCCCAACGACCGAGCCACCTTTGAGCGCTGCAAGCTCGATTTTACCGAACGCCAAAAGAATGCCGATATTTATCGCATGCACCGCGACCTGCTGCGGCTGCGCAGAGACGATGACGTTTTTCGAGCCCAGAGCCCGCACAGCCTGGACGGAGCTGTACTGGCTGAAGAAGCATTCCTGCTTCGCTATTTTGGCGAGAATGGCAACGACTGTCTCGTACTGGTGAATCTTGGCCGAGATTTAAATTTGCAAGTAACGCCCGAGCCGCTTCTCGCTCCGCCAGAGAAAACTCGGTGGCAAACAATTTTCTCCACTGAATCTCCCGGCTACGGCGGTTGTGGCACGTCCGAAGTGGAAACCGAACATGGTTGGCAGATTCCGGCCGAGGCCGCCGTCGTCTTAAAAGCCTCCCCGCAAAGTCAGTTTCAGCCGGAAATCAAGTTTCAGCCGGAAATTCAGGATAAGAAGAAATTATGAACCACATCGTTCGACGGCTCTCGTTTCGCGCGGGAGCAGAACAAGATCTCGATCCGCTGCTCACCCGCGAGTGGCTGGTCACGAACGGCCTTGGGGGATACGCTTCCGGTACTGCCTCTGGCGTGGTCACTCGCCGCTATCACGGCTTGCTCATCGCCGCACTGCCTGCGCCGCTGGGCCGAACCATCATGCTGAGCCAGCTCGCGGAACGGGTAAAATTTCCCGACAACCGCCGCATTGAACTCGAAGCCGAAGAACTGGCCGGCGGCCTGCAGTTGCGCAACGCCGATTATCTAACTGAATTCGGCATCGATTTCGGTTTTCCCATATGGCGTTATCGCGTCGGAGATGTCGAGATCGAAAAGCGCATCATGATGCCGCACCGCCAGAATACGGTGTTTGTTCACTATCGGTTGCTGTCGGGAAAGGGTCCCGTTGCCATTCGTCTTCGCCCTGCCATTCATTTTCGAGGGCACGATGACCGGGTAAACAGTGCTATGCAGTTGCCTTACATCTTCCGCGCCGTGGACGACCGCTACGAACTTTCGCTGGAGAATTCAGAATTCCCGCCGTTGCGTATGATGCTGTACGGAGAAGAGAGCGCGTTCACCATCTATCCGAGAAAAGTCAGTGAAGTTGTATACCGCGCAGAAGAGAGCCGTGGATACGAATCGCGCGGCGAATTGTGGAGCCCCGGCCACTTCTGGGCCGACCTGAGCGAAGACCATACGGCAACCTTCGTCGCGTCGACCGAGGGATGGGAGACGATCGGAGCGCTTGATCCGTCGCAGGCCTTCCGTTCCGAAAATCAGCGCCGCAGTAAACTCATTTCGATGGCATCTGCGGAGGCCCAGCAGGGAACTGCCGCGCAACTGGTTCTTGCCGCTGACCAATTCATCATTGTTCCCGTTGGCCGTCAGGAAGATGCCGCGCGCGCCCGCGCCACCGGTGACGAATTGCGCACCGTCATCGCCGGCTACCACTGGTTTACGGACTGGGGCCGCGACACCATGATCAGCCTTGAGGGCCTTACGCTTTCGACTGGACGCTATGCCGAAGCCGCATGGATTCTGCGCACATTCGCTTTCTACATCCGCGATGGACTTATCCCGAATATGTTCCCGGAAGGAGAGAAAGAGGGTCTCTATCACACGGCTGACGCCACTCTGTGGTTCTTTCATGCGGTCCAACGTTACGTCGAGATCACAGGCGACCGCAGTTTGCTCGACCATATCGTTCCCAAGTTCGAAAGCATTGTCGAGCATCATTTGCGGGGGACACATTTTGGAATTCATGTGGATCCCTCCGACGGCCTGCTGATGCAGGGCGCTCCCGGCTATCAGTTGACTTGGATGGACGCCAAGGTGGATGACTGGGTGGTTACTCCGCGGCGAGGTAAAGCGGTTGAGATCAACGCGCTTTGGTATAACGCTCTGCGTTTGCTGGAAGGCTGGCAGCGGGGACGCGGAGAGCATGACAAGGCCGATGCAACTGCCGGTCATGCCGACCGTGCGTATGAATCCTTCAACCGTCGCTTCTGGAATGAGGCTGCTGGATATCTCTATGACGTTGTGGATGGCGAAGATGGCAGAGACGATCCTTCCTGTCGCCCAAATCAGGTCTTCTCGATTTCGCTAGACCATCCCGTGCTGGATCCCGACAAGTGGCAAGCCGTGATGGAGGTTGTCGAGAAAAAACTTTTGACGCCGGTGGGGCTGCGTTCGCTGTCTGGGGATTCTCCCGATTACAAGCGCAAGTACTTCGGCGATCTGCGCTCACGTGACGCCGCCTACCATCAAGGAACGGTCTGGGCTTGGCTGATTGGGCCGTTTGTCGATGCCTGGCTGAAACTTCATCCTTCAGAATGCGCCGAAGCCAGGAAGTTTCTGGCCGGTTTCGAGCACGAACTGAGCGACGCCTGTGTCGGGCAAATCAGCGAAGTCTTCGACGCTGAATTTCCCTTCACTCCGCGCGGTTGCATCGCGCAAGCCTGGAGCGTCGCTGAGGTGTTGCGCTGCTGGATCAAAGTGACTCGTGAAGAGAGTGACCAGAGGGTCAGCGAAGAAAGTTCCGCCAAGCTACAGACTCGGACCGGCTAATCCGGCTTCGCAGTTTGCGCCACAGCACATGTAGAGACAGCCGCCCCCGGCTGTCTAGTCGAGCGAAGCTCGAGTGGCTTTCCTCGCCGGCGCATTAACGTTTGCTCATGGCCCCGCAGTCGATCTCCCGTCCGCTATAATCATCTGTTTCCCAATCGCGCATAGCCAGAGATTACGAAGGCATCAACGAACTAACGGCCGTCGGCTGAAATTCAACTCGGCCGCTCCAGGCTGTCCGGGTAGATAACGACTCACAATTCATTCATTCAGAGAAAGAAGGACATCGCAGCATGACGAACATCAGCGCAATCATTGGACGTGAAGTACTAGATTCCCGCGGCAATCCTACGGTAGAAGCAGAAGTCCAGTTGGCCAGCGGAACATTTGGCAGCGCCATCGTCCCCAGCGGCGCGTCTACCGGCGAGCATGAGGCGGTCGAATTACGCGATGGCGATAGCGCGCGCTTTCTCGGGAAAGGCGTCCTGAAAGCGGTTGAGAACGTTAACGGAGAGATCGCCGACGCCCTGGCAAACTGGGATGCCGCGGACCAGCGCGGCCTCGACGCAAAAATGATCGAGCTTGATGGTACCGAAACCAAAGCTCGCCTGGGAGCGAATGCAATTCTCGCCGTCTCTATGGCCGCAGCCCGCGCGTCGGCCGCCGAGTTTGGATTGCCGCTCTATCGTTACCTCGGCGGCGCCGGCGCGAATACTCTGCCGACGCCGATGATGAATATTCTGAACGGCGGCGCGCATGCCGATAACAATGTCGACTTCCAGGAATTCATGGTGATGCCCGTCGGCGCGCCCTCGTTCTCAGAAGCGCTGCGTTGGGGCGTCGAAGTTTTCCACACGCTCAAGGGAGTGCTGAAAAAACGCGGCTACAACACCGCCGTCGGTGACGAAGGCGGATTCGCGCCCTCAGTGAAGTCCAATGTGGAAGCCATCGAAGTTGTGCTGGAAGCGATTACCCAGGCCGGCTACAAACCCGGAGAAGAAATCGCCATCGCGCTCGATCCCGCCGCCAGCGAGTTCTATCAAGACGGAAAATATGTCTTCAAAAAATCCGACAAGTCGGCGAAGAGTTCGGACGAAATGGTGAGCTTCTGGTCAAAGTGGGCCAGCGATTATCCCATCGTGTCGTTGGAAGATGGCCTTGCCGAAAACGATTGGAATGGCTGGGCGAACCTGACCAAAGAACTCGGCGGCAAAATTCAACTCGTGGGCGACGACCTGTTCGTGACCAATGTCCAATTTTTGCAAGAGGGAATCGATAAAGGCGTCGCCAACTCGATCCTGATCAAAGTCAACCAGATCGGCACGGTCAGCGAAACTCTCGATGCCATCGATCTCGCGCGCCGCAACGGATATACGTCCATCATTTCGCACCGGTCCGGCGAAACCGAAGATACCTTCATCGCCGACCTCGCCGTTGCCACCGGCGCAGGCCAAATCAAAACCGGCTCCGCCTCCCGCACCGACCGCATCTGCAAGTACAACCAGTTGCTGCGGATTGAATCGGAGCTGGGGGATTCGGCAAGGTTTTTGGGATTGAAAGCGCTGAACTACGGCAAGTAAGCTGGGGCGGTCTTGAAGCGATCAGCCATGTACTCGCGCATGTAGCTCGGGAAGGGCACGACTTCAGCCGTGCCGCCCATTCTTTTACACTTGGAACCAGGTTAATGAGCGCTAAGGCGATGTTACGTCAAGTGGGAGCCTTAGATAGTATTGGGGAGTGCTGGAAGGTCCATTCAAAAAGAATTGGGTGTTGCGGATAACAGGAATTGACTTAGTCCAAGACTTAGTCTAGTATGAGCTTAATGGAAGTCAACATTCATGAAGCCAAGACCCACTTCTCCCGCCTGCTTGAACGCGTGGCACTAGGAGAAGAGGTCATCATCGCCAAGGCTGGAACTCCGGTCGCAAAGTTAGTTCCCCTAAAGAAGACCGCGAAGAAGCGCGTCTTCGGCAGCGCCAAGGGCGAATTCAGCGTCCCCGACAATTTCAATGATCCCGACCCTGAAATCGAAGACCTATTCTACAACGGACCGCTCTTTCCGAAATGAAGGCTATCCTCGATACGCATGCCTTCTTGTGGGCCCTGGCTGGGGATGCGAGGATGTCGCGCCACGCCCGCGACATTTTTACCGGGCCCGCTGATCTTGCGCTCAGCATGGCGAGCATCTGGGAGATTCTAATCAAGGTGCAGTCGGGCAAGCTGAAGAACTTCCCTCAACCAGCCGGTCCCTACGTGCTCAGCAAATTGGCGGAGAACAGGATTGAATGTCTCCCAATCACACTTGACCATTTGCTCGCTTTCGAAGGCCTCCCGCTTCACCATCGCGACCCATTCGACCGGATGTTGATTGCTCAGAGCGCTGAAGAGAGATTGCCGATAATCACTTCTGATCCTCTCTTCAAGCAATATGCGGTTGAAACCATCTGGTAACACATCTGAGCCAATCCCCCACTTGAGGCATCTGGCGGCGTGTGACAACACACTCACTACGAAACAGCGACCGCTCTCAGCGGCTCTCCCAGCCCCCGCATCACTTTCTCAAACCCCGCAAAATCCAGCGACTGAGCTCCATCCGACAACGCCCGCTCCGGACACGGATGCACTTCAATAATCAATCCATCCGCTCCCACCGCGACGGCCGCGCGCGATACTGCAGCGATCAAACTTTGCTTCCCCGTACCATGCGAGGGATCCGCAATCACCGGCAAGTGTGATAAATCGCGCGCCAGCGCCACCGCCGCCAGATCAAACGTATTCCGCATCTCTGTCTCAAACGTTTTGATCCCGCGCTCGCACAGCACAACTTCGCTGTTGCCGCCGGATAGCAAGTACTCCGCTGCCAATAGCCACTCCTTCACCGTCGCCGAGGGCCCGCGCTTCAGCATCACCGGTTTCTTCACCGTCGCCAGCCGCCGCAACAGCGCGAAGTTCTGCATATTGCGCGCCCCCACCTGCAACATGTCGACATGCTCGCAGATAATATCGACATCCTCGTTGCTCATCACTTCGGTCACCACCGGCAGCCCGGATTCCTCCCGCGCCTCGCGCAAAATTTTAAGCGCTTCCAGTCCCAATCCCTGAAAGTCATAAGGAGAAGTTCGCGGCTTGTACGCTCCGCCCCGTAGCATCGTCGCGCCAGCTTTCTTCACCGCATGCGCGGTGCTCAACAACTGCTCGCGCGACTCCACCGAGCACGGACCCGCGATCACAACCACGCCCGGCCCGCCAATCGCCACGTTGCCGATCTTCACTACGGTGCGCTCCGGCCGCACTTGGCGGCTCACCAGCTTAAAAGGCTGCGCGATGGGGACCACATTTTCCACCCCGGGCGCGACCAACAGCGCTTCGATCTCATGCCGGCGCCCGCTTCCCACCGCCGCGACAATCGTGCGCTCCGTCCCGCGCGTGACGTGTGGCTGGTACCCCGCCTCGCGAATGCGCTCGATAATGTGCGCAATCTCCTGCTCCGTAGCCTTCTCTGACATGTTGACGATCATTGCGTTTCTCTCCTGTAGTCAATTCCGGCGTTCTACCCTGTGAACCCCTGTGTCCTCTGTGTTAAATATTTTTCTTTCGCAGCATTAAAAAAAGCCGCGATTCGAATCGCGGCTTCCTCGACTGAACTCTGCTCAGAAATCTATTGCATCACGATCTCCCCGCAAGTCCCGCCGCAGCCGCTACGGTAAACCAGTAGCGAAACTGCCCGGTAAACGAGAAAAATCGCAGCATAAAAATTCGCCCTTCAAACTTCCGGATTACTGAATCGAACTCGCCACACTGGAAAAAGCGTTATTGGCATTCGATCCAATCAGGCGAATCGTTCCCACCACCAGCACCAGAATCACAGCCAGCATGACTGCATATTCCGCAATATCCTGACCCTCTTCTTCCGACCAAAGCCTGCGCATAATTTCAGACATACATATCCTCCGGGCCAGTTATAAAATTAGTGAAAGACGGAAGAGCGTGATAGACGAACCCATAATGCCCGACGCGCTGGCCCTTGTCAATTGTGGAAAAATAATTTTTGCTGACTCATTTTTAAGCCAAAGCTGTTAAGCCGAGCTGATAGCGGACAGCTTCCGTCGTAAACTAGGACCGATTCCATGCCAGTCCTCCACAACCTCCGCGTCACG
>Ga0302320_10020625_pt1 | contig 13127 bp, 9 predicted proteins | sample Bog_T0_3_FD_202130 | JGI IMG/M metagenome (GOLD analysis project Ga0302320, IMG submission 202130) | Peat permafrost microbial communities from Stordalen Mire near Abisko, Sweden - Bog_T0_3 | ecosystem: Environmental > Terrestrial > Soil > Wetlands > Peat | place: Sweden: Abisko, Stordalen Mire...
CACCTGCTGGTCAGTAACCAATCCGCCTCCGTCAACAAGACCGGAACCAGCTTGGCTTATTTTGTGGTTGGATCGGGAATTCTGAATGTCGCCAGCCGGGAATTACGATTGTCGCCCGTCACCTATTGCACCGGTAGCGTGGTTTTGAGCCGTTGTTGCGCAGAAATTCGAGCACCTCATCGGAGGCGATGCGCGCCTCTTGCTTGCTATAGAACTTTTCCGGGGACATCAACACCAAGCGCAGTGCACCATCGTCTGGTACGTCAGCGTGTGGCGTAAAAATGTGACTGCCATCAAAGAATGAAGCCCCAGCGATGAGCTTACGCAGTACATCAGCTAACTTACCTCGGACCTCGTTCTGGTCATTGAATCGTCCCTTTCGATCTTCCATTTCCCTGCGGAGATTGGCGCGAGTGTCAAACCAAAATCGCGTAGCGTCCTGAGCCTTATCGCCGGAGGAATTCAGATAATGCAGCCGGTCTGACAAGCGGTTAAGGGCGTCGGAGAAAGTCGAAGATGCTTGCCCTGGCTGAAGACAACCCAGAAGCACGCGGGCGCGATCCAGACCACGCACACCTTTTTGCGTCCCGGCGGCAGATGCTGCACTGCCTAGGAAAATTGTCCGAGCCACGCGGCGGGCGGCAGAGACGGCACCAAATCGCGGTTCCTTTGTTTCGAGTTCTGTGGTTTCAGCTCGGTCGCCATCGATGTCCTTTTCCAATACGGCATCCCAACCCGGTGCTAGGTAATAGGTCAGCTCATTACGCGTGTTGCCATCGTATAGGGGTATGCTGCCGGGCAGAATCATCATGTCCGGATTTTGATCTTTCCAAAGACGGTAGATCACCTTAGCCATCAGCTTCAAGACTCCGCGTGTTCGCTGAAAGCTTTGAAGCGTCGTCCAGTCTTCGTAAAGGCGGTCAAAGACTTCCGGGTGAATCGGATAGGCCTGCACCAGACGACTGAAATACCGTGCCTCCTGCGTCTCGGACGGCAGCTTTGCACCCTCGGCCACATACGTGTCGGCAAATGCTCGACATACCGCGTCGCGGGATTGGGCATCACGTACGGGCTCGAAGAGACGCCGCCGAACGATCTCGAAGGCCTCCTCGGTCGCAACAGGCTTCCATAGCGCCTGCAATCGGCCGAAAGTCTTCTCCAGTGCTTTCAGCGCCGTCACTCCCCGATTACTCCCGGCTTCGATGTCAGATTCGGGTAGGGAAGCCAACATGATGGCGTTCGGTACCAGCTTGATAGCTTCGGTCAGCGCCTGCACAAAGGATAAATTGCTGTCGTAGCTTCCGCCGCTCAAAGTCTGACCATTTGGGAACTGGCGAATGTAAGCGACAAGCTCATCTATAAGCACAACACACGGCGCATAGGTTTCGAGCAACGTCTTGAGCACGTTCTTGCCGGGTGAGGTGCCGGTCGTGTCCGACTCTTTCACCAGCGCGTAGCCGTCGTCCCCGCCGAGTTGCCAAGCCAGATCACCCCATAGGGTGTTGATCGTTTGCTTAGCGTATTTCCACGGTTGTCCAGGTGCACGCGCGGTGCCGTCGAGTACGACTACACGAGCTTTTGGCACGTCCGTCATGCCTGCATGATCGAGGAGATCGGGGACGCCTAGCATGTCCTTGAGCGGACAAACGCGAGTTGCCAGGTGATAGACCGCCAACATGGTGTGCGTTTTGCCACCGCCGAACGCTGTTTGCAGTTGGATAACCGGGTCGCCGCCTTGACCATTGAGTCGTTTCGCCACGGAGATGAGCAATAGGCCCATGCCTTCCGTGATAAAGGTGCGCTGGAAAAAAGCTGTCGCGTCTTGATATTCAGGCGATGCCTTGCCAGTGTGGACGGCAGTGATATCCGCAGCAAATTCAGATTGCAGGAAAGTGCCTTCCAGTACGTCCGGATGCGGAACGGCTACTTCGCGCCAGGGTTTCATGAGTTTTTTTGCTCCAGCATGGTTACATATCAATTAAAAAGTTGGCCTTGTGGTTCTTCAGTTGGCACGACACTGGCGGCGGATTCAATGCCAGTCCAGCTCGTGATGAGTTCGTTGTAAGCGCGAGCGTCCTCGGCCCAGCCCTTGCGTTCGCAGAGGGTGTAGAGGCGGTAGGACAGTTGGCGCGCGGCTTCGGCTTTGCCGCCCAGAGCCGCAAGGAGTGCACCAGAGGACGATTCACCACCTTGTTTCAGGGCACGGATAAGCTGATGCAGTGCTTCCCAGACGGGGGTGCGGGTATCCGTGTGCGGGTCCCAGTCCGTGGAATATTCGTCCCACTTGAGGAGGCGAACTTTGCCGCTGCCGCTGTGGAGGACGCCGGCCTCTTTCATACCGTTCACACTCGTTCCCTTCCCGCGCGATAGCGTATCCGCCTCGCCAAACGCTCCATCCACCCAGCCGTACTGCTCAAACCAATGCAAGCAGAACTGAGTATCAGGGTCGAAGTCATCCTCGGCGAGAAAACGATTGATGAGTAGCAGCGCACTGTGAACGCTCATTGGCGAGCCGTCGGCCTCCAGCACGGCAGAGTATTTAGAAAATACTGCCATGCCCGGTCCGATGATGGCCTGTGACAGATCGACCGGAGCAACGGGTGATTGTCCGTCTGCGGAGCCTTTGGTCATCTCGTCCAGCGCTTCGGGCAACGTTGCGTTTAATTCGCGAAGGAACTCGCGGCGAGAAATAGTGGGGGTTTCGGCGGGGCGCTCACGACAGACAAGTACGATACTGGAGGCGAGAGCATTTGTGTCTATATCAGTTGGTCGTCCCGTGCGCTCAGTCCGCATCGGCCACGTACCTGTGATGGCGAAGCCGGAACGGATCAGGGCGTCTAGGAATGTATCCCAGCCAGTGCTGACCGTTCCCTCATCGCCATCGCTCTGTGACTGCTTAAAGGCATAGTAGATGGTCACCGGGAAGGCCGGATGTGCCTGCTCGGCGAGGCGATGCATCGCCTTCGTCATACCGGCAAGGAAGAACGCCTCTGCGTTCTCTCTACTGCCGTGGCGGAGAGGAACGGCGACCAGCTCCTCAGCCTTAGGAACAGCGACCGTAGCGAAGAGGTCTGGAAACACCGACCGGAGCGAGGGGCGCAGCCACACATAAAAAAAGTCGGACAGGTCGGCGTAGCTGATGTTGTCGTAGTAGGGGGGGTCCGTTGAAATGATCTTCCCACGGGACAGCGACTGGCTGCTGGCATCAGCCTGCTGAGCCGACCCAGCCCGCCCAGAAAGCAACTCGGCGAGGACATCACTTACCCATTCGATACCCCCAACCCAATTGCCGCTCATCTTCGCAAGCGGGTTGACCTCGATGTAATCCCAGGACATCGGAATCGCATGCCTTGAAAAGATTCCGCCGACGCTCCCTCCCCTAATGTTCCAGTGGCAAATGGTGTTGTTGTAACTTGCCAGCCTGCTCAAAGCACATCCGAGATAGACAGACACGGCCTGCGAATACGCGGCCGCTCCGAGGCCACCTTCCGCCAGTGGCCTCTCGTCATCGGATAACCCGGCCACCAGAGCGTCCCGTTTTACCAAGTCCCGAGCCTCCTCTATCAGTTCGGAGAACGTCGTCAGTGCCACAAGCTGACGTGATGTGAATAGGGAACTCCACTCTCGAAGACCGTACGGAACGCAAGTGCCGCCTGTCAGACGTGCAGGAACATCGCCACTGGGCTTCCAGGTAGGCTCGGCTGTCGCCGCTGCGGCCTCCATTTCCGGTGTGGGCGAGAGGTAGATCCGTCCTCTTGGTCCCTCCGCAACTACTGCCATTAGCTTCTGACCCAGCCGCCCAGCCATGCCCTCGGCCCGGATGTAGTTGTAGTCGATAGGCGAACCCGAAATCAGGCAATTGAACGCGGCCCGCCTACCCGCGGAAGTGCCCCCCTTTGCTTCGGGAGGCGGCTGACCAGCCTTAACGCTGAAATGATAGCTGTCGCCCTTCACTATAGGCTGAATGTAGGTCTGGTTTCCCTTCTTGTCTGAGACGATGAAAGTGGAAGCCAGTGGCACATCCACATGAGAAAATGCCGGGTTTGGACTTTTGACTGTCCGCGCCCAAAGTGATGCGATTATGGTGAACTTTTGGCCCTCATACGGCTTCAGATCGGGAAGTTCCCGGCCCATCTCACCGGTGATTTCGTACTTCGGATACAAGTGGCCAACTCGTTGCTTGGCCTCGCTCAGCATCCATGCTCCATAGCGACGCACGTCTTCGGCGAGTCCGGACGCGCCCGGCCACACTTTCGGAAAAGCGAGCCGCGTACCACGTTCATCAATGGGTAACGGCCCAATAGGAACGCTTCCGGCGAACTTGCTCGGGATTTCGATCATGGCCTTGCTGAGGAGTACTGCCACGGGATTAAGGTCGGAGGCATATGCTTGCAACCCCAAGCGCTGTGCCTCTAGGGGGATAGTACCCCCCCCAGAAAACGGATCGTGCAGGCCCGGCAACTTCTCAGGATTAAACAACTCGTCGGCTTGGGGATGATCCTTGTTTAGCTCACACACCTCAAGCCAGGAGCGGCGGATTTCGACCCTGGCAAACTCCAGCACCTCCTCGTTCGTGGTGTTCTCCCACAATGCGAGACTCTCAATAATCTTGAACAATCGCCGCCGCTCAACCGCGGCTTCCTTCTTGTTTCGTCCGTATCTGAATCCGCCTCCGTGCTGGAAACCAGGATCATTGACGAGTTGTGCAAAAATGACCGCCCGCGCCACAGCAAGGGGCCTACGCGCCCACCAGACATGAAGTGTCTGCGGATGACCTCGGCGAGGAACCGATTTTTCTTCCTTCGCGGCAGCGTTAATTAGATCAAGCGGTAAGGCCACCTCAATTAGCTTGCGTGGAGATTTGATGGGATGGCTCATCAAGCGAGTGTTCCTTTTTCGAGCAGTGCTTTCAGATCGTAGTTCACGGACGAAACGCCCCATCCAGGTTCGGACTCGAAGGGGTTATGCAGGTAGTGGGGACCATCGACTGCATCGTGCTCATCCACAAGCACAATCGCCAGCAGGAATTTGTCGGCCTGGTTGAGGGCATAAAGCATTTCGTTGCGGGTTATCGTGACGGTACTCGCTCCTGTCACGCGGCCCTTTACTTCGATGTGACGGGCCTCGGGCTGCTTGCCCTCCACAGCGGGTGGATAGGAGGTGAGATCCCATCCGCATTTCTGACTGGAGACATCCACGACGCGGCAGCCGCGAGCTTCCTCGGCCAGTCGAACAGCGTCGATTGCGAGCTTTTCGGTGCGGGCGCGGGCGGCGGGGTCGGTGGAAAAAGCGGAGCCATTCTCAACGGTTGATTCACCACGCAATCGGCGGAGCAGTCCGGAGGGGATGACCAGCGCACCGCCAAGGGCCACGGGCGTTGCGGAGGTGACGTGCCGCATGGATAGAAGTTCCTTCTTCCGGTTATCGAGGCGTCCTTCAAGGTCAGCGACAGTGCGACGGGCGTTTTCAAGATTCAGCCTTACGTCCTTGCCAGCTTCCTGATCTTCCTTGAGCTTGAGCCAGCGGTCGGACCAGAAGTCTATTTCTTTGGTAAGGCGTTCGTGGACGGCTGCAAGGGTCTTGTCCACATGGGCGATACGGCGGGTTGCGACTTCCTGAAAATGCTCTGGCACGAGCATAGTGGCCGCGAGTGCAAGCGCGCGCTGTTCCTGGTCGGCGCAAATCCAAGGTGCGGCAAGCACATCATTAAGAAGCGCACGGTCGGCATCCGCGAGAGGTTCAAGGTCGAGGTGCGGTGCCCAACCGGCGAAGGTGACCGAAGCATCGGGCGCGACACGCACGAACTGGAGGCGCTTGGAGAGCACCTGGTCATCGCCGGATTTGATTTCGTGGGTGAGCAGGAAGAGCAGATGCGGATCTTCACCATCGTCGGCCGGGTCCACGAGAATAGCGCCCTGCCGAAGAAGGTTGCCGTGTTGTTCCAGAATCAGGTCGCTCAAGGCGAGCATAAGCGGGTGGCCAGGATGAAGCATGGCGGCAAACGGAGTCCCCGGCTTGTCGAGCGGGCGTACAGCTTCTCGGGTAAAGCAGACGCGCTCATAACGCTTGAGCACCGGGGCGAGTTCGCGGCGGTTGCGGCCCGTGATGAGACGGTCGCGCTCACGGATGGAGGCGGGGACATGCGTGATCTCGAAGCGGGCGGGCTCTCGCGGATGGATAGAACCGCCCAGCGCCTCGAAGGCTTTCATAAAGAACGAGCGCACGAAATACGGCTGGAGCCGGCGGGCCTCAGCTTTCTCCATCTCATCCTTCACGGCGAAAAGGCGCTCCGCGCTCATCGTTTCCTGCGCGAGAGCGTTGCGATCGAGGATGTCGCGAAGTTTGTCGCGATCGAAGGCATTCTCAACGCGCTGGCCGAGACGGGCGCGGACTTCGGGCTGATCGCCGTAACGGATGGCTTGAAGGAGCAGATCCTTCAGGCTGATGCCTTCGAAGACCTCGCCAAGAATGTCGAAGACACGGCCATTGAGGGCCTCGCTCTCAACACTAAGTTTTTCAAGAAGCCGAAAATATACATCGCCTTCCCGCGTTTCCTTGGCGACAAGATTCCACAGATGGCAGACTTCCTGCTGACCGATGCGGTGGATGCGGCCAAAGCGTTGTTCCAGGCGGTTCGGATTCCACGGCAAGTCGTAGTTCACCATCAGGTTGGCGTTCTGAAGATTCACGCCTTCACCGGCGGCATCGGTGGCGACAAGAACGCGAACCTCCGGATCGGAACGAAAGATTGCCTGAATGCGGCGGCGCTCATCACGGTGGGTCCCGCCGTGGATGGTGACGATCGAGTCAGCATTGCCCAGCACTCCGGCAATTTTCTCGTGCAGGTAGTTCAGTGTGTCGCGGTGCTCCGAGAAGATGATGAGCTTGCGCTGGCGGCCGCCAGCATCGCGCATGGCCGGATCGTTTTGCAGGATGCGGGAGAGTTCATCCCATTTACGGTCTTTCCCGGAAATGACGACTGCTTTGGCCTGATGTTCTAACCCCTGCAGGATGATGATTTCCTGCTCCAGCTCGGCGATGGTGCGGGCGGCGGTGGCCTGATCCACCAATGTCTCTTCGAGGGTCTCCTGTTCCTCGGCATTAAGGTCGTCCTCGTCCTCGGGGACATCGGCCAGCGTCTCGGCGAGGACTTGTTGGCCTCGGATTCCGAGCCTTTCCTCGCGAATGCGACGTTCTAATCTTTCCTTGCGACGCCTGAGAGATTGGAAGATGGCCTCAGGACTGGAAGCGAGGCGGCGCTGAAGAGCCGCAAGAGCGAAGCCGACGGAGCCTTTGCGTGAACCGGCGAGCTGGTCGGCTTTGCCCATTTCCGTCTGCACATATTGCGTGACGGACTCGTACAGAGCGGCCTCGATATCGGATAGTTTGTAGTTGACGGTGTAGGCCTTGCGTTCGGGAAAGAGCTTTGTACCGTCGAACTTAACCATTTCCTCTTTCACCATGCGGCGCATAAGGTCGGAACAATCGACCTTGTGCACGCCATCACGGAACTTACCGTAGAAACGGTCTGAATCGAGCAGCGACAGGAAAAGCTGGAAGTCTTCTTCCTTGCCGTTATGTGGAGTGGCAGTCATCAGCAGCAGGTGCCGCGTGTGTTGTCCGATTTTCTCGGCAAAATTGAACCGCTTCGTGCGCTTCATTTCCTTGCCGAAAAAGTGGGCAGAGAGCTTGTGGGCTTCGTCGAATACCACTAGGTCCCATGAAGCAAGGCACAGCTTTTCCTGAGAATCCTCGTTGCGCGACATCTGGTCGAGCCGAACAATGAGCTGGTCGTGGTCCTCGAAGGGATTGCCGCTGGGGGAGGCAGTCTCCAACTCCCTGGAAAAAATGTGAAACTCCAGCCCGAACTTTTCAAACAGTTCATCGCGCCATTGTTCCACGAGGCTGCCAGGAGCCACTACCAAGATGCGGCGAGCATCCGCCCGCATAATGAGCTCACGAATGTAAAGCCCGGCCATGATGGTTTTACCCGAGCCGGGGTCGTCCGCTAAAACGAAGCGCAACGGCTGACGCGGAAGCATGGACTCATAGACCGCCGTGATCTGGTGTGGGAGCGCCTCCACGTTTGACGTGTGGATGGCCATCATGGGGTCAAACAGGAACGCTAGGTCGATACGTTTGGCTTCGACGGCGAGCTTGAAGTCCTCGCCGTTACCGTCAAAGGCCCATGGGCGCTCGATTGTGGCGAGGCTAATATTCGCTTCATCCGCACGGCCAAGCAACCGATCTTTAATCGTACCTTCTGGCGTTTTGTAGAGGACCTGAACGGCACCGTCGCCGATGGGCACCACCGCGACTAAAGTGGCAACCAAGGTGGGCTCGATGCCAACCAGCGAGATTCCAGGTTTTAAGCTTTCTAGTTTCATCGGAACAAATGGAACGCCAGTTATCTGTGAAGACTTTGAAACTCTTACCAGACCGTGCGTTAACTGTCATTGGCCTTGAGAAATACGATTGTACGCGGATGCGTGCGCAACCCCACATGCCCGCCTGGGCGCAAGGTTTATGCGAGATCGCACCCTTCGAGCTTCCTCCCTGCGCGGACAGGGCTTTATGTGGTGACCCCCATTTGTTCGACACGTGCTGCGAGGCGCGGGCTCTTCATGCGCGAGCGTTGGCTGGCTGGTGAATCCGCCGCACATGGATTTGCTTCTCGCGCTTGTGAGCCTGGGCGATGTCGTAGGAGGATTGCATGCGCATGAGCGCATCCATTTTCACCCCGAAAGCCTTCTCGATGCGCAGCGCCATATCTCCGGAGAGGTCGGCCTTGCCGTTGAGCAGGCTGGAGAGGGCGGGCCGGGAAACATGAAGCGCCACCGCCGCTGCCTTGACCGACAGGCCGGCGGGAATGATAATCTCCGTCCGAATGAAATCTCCGGGATGGGGCGGGTTCTTCATAGGCATGGCGTTGACGCCTTCAGCTTCGATCAGATGGAACTCCACCGTCGTCGGCGCTATCTCGAATAGCGGCGGCGCATTCTTCTTCTTCGTTTTTCCAAAAACATAAGCACAGGTGACGATAAGCAATCGCGCGCCGTCAGAAACCTGCACACAATTCAATGGATTGACCGAGTACAAAGGATCGTCATCCTCTTCGTCCTTGCTCAGGAAGTCCTTTAGCGACAGAGCAATCCCAAAATGTTCGCCCAGCGCCTTGCATAATGCCTCGTGCTGCTCGCGTTCGCGTTTGTGATACGGAGCCAGAAGGTCGTCACCGGAAACGCATAGCAAGGCGTTTGCCAGCCGCGCCTGTTCACTGTAGCGCTTTGCGTCGTCTGGCGTGATGCGCCGGCGTATAAAGATTCCCTCCGGCAGGTTGTCCAGACAGACATTCCAGAATGAGATAAAGAGTTTTTCTGAATTCATGCCGTGCCCGCGAGGATACTACAGACCAAACCCAATTTTGCGCTTCGAAGGCGGCGGCAGCGTTTTCATCTCGCGAACATCGTGGGCAACATTCTCGATTTCATCCACCAGCACGTCAATGATGGAGGCCGTCTGGCGATGGCTCGATTCGAGCTTCTCGACGCGGGCAGCCAGGTCTTTGTTGGCCGCGATCATCTCACGCAACGCGATGAATGCCCGCACAATCATGACGCTGGTCTCGACGGCGCGCCCGCTATGCAGGACGGCGGAAAGCATAGCCACTCCATGCTCGGTGAAGGCGTAGGGACGATAGCGCCGGCCTCCCCAACTTGAGGTCACAGATTGTGATCTCAAGTTTTCAGTCTCCTTTTCGCTGAGCTGGAACATGAAATCTGCCGGAAAGCGCGCGCTGTTACGCTTTACGGCTTGGTTAAATGTACGGGTCGAAACCTGATAGAGGGTTGCGAGATCCGCATCAAGCATCACCTTGTGTCCGCGAATGACATAGATTTGCCGCTGAATCGAAGGCGTAGGAACGAGGGGTTTTGGGGCTCTGGGCATAGGCGGTGAACAAAAGATGTGACTGTCGATGCCACACCTTACCGGGTACTGGCGCGGGCGTCAAAGCGTTTGAGATCGGATCATGAAGTCGCTCAGAGCGCGCTGGGCTACCATCCGAGATTGCCTCGGGCCTACTACCCCCTGCCCTTCTTTTGTCCGTTTCTCTCCACCGCATCAGCGGCATTCTGGGCCGTGATGGCGGCGTACCGTTCGCCGTTCTCCCGTGCCTTGGAGCTGACCTCCATCAGCCGGGTGGCGGTTTCTTCGATATTCCATCCCCAGTCCAGAGCCGTAATGCACCATGTAAAGTCGGCGCGGCTGATGTCCGGGCCGGTCTTGCCGTGATTCGGGGAAGCGTTTTCAACGCAGCGTTGATAATCAGGCCATCTGCGAGCGCGTATTGCTGCTTCGTGCCTGCGGGAAACGCGAAGGGGCACAACGGAGGGCTGCCTTACCGGCTCGGGTGGAGCTACCAGTCCCAGCGCCTCAAGCTGTGGGGCAATTTTTGTCAATTATTGGCTGGAGTGCCTCCGGCTGGACTTTGTAAAGAATCAGCAATAGGGCCTTACCCCCTGCCCTTCTTCCGAGCGTTCCTTTTCTACTGCGGCGGCGGCATTCTGGACTGTCAGAAGCGCGTACCGTTTCGCGGTTCTTTCATGCGTGAGCGTCGGCCGGCTGGTGAATTCGCCGCACGTGGATTTGCTTCTCGCGCTTGCGGGCCTGGGCGATGTCGTAGGAGGATTGCATACGCATAAGCGTATCCATCTTCACCCCGAAAGCCTTCTCGATGCGCAGCGCCATATCTCCGGAGAGGTCGGCCTTGCCGTTGAGCAGGCTGGAAAGCGCGGGCCGGGAAACATGAAGCGCCGCGGCCGCGGCCGTGACCGTCAAGCCAGCGGGAATGATAATCTCCGTCCGGATGAAATCTCCGGGATGAGGCGGGTTCTTCATAGTCACTGCGCTTGCTCCTTCTATCGGTCTCAAGAATCACCCGCGAGATGTGGGCTGCCGCCTCGATTGCACGAATGCGCGTAGCACATTGTTCATAAGGGTCTGATACCCTCTGCCATTGGCCCTGAACCACTCCAGGACATCATGGTCGATGCGGATATTGATATGGTCTTTCGGAGCGGGGACGCCCATAATCGCCTGCGTCCAGTCGGGTTCTCCACGAACGTCATCAACATCGGCCCGTATCGACGCTTCGAGTTTCTTGCCGGTCATCGCCTTGGCTTTACGCCAATCCGTGCGGTCTTCACCTCGCTCCATCTTGGACTTAATCTGCTTAGCCGTATAACGCACGGTATCGTTTTTCTTCCGCATCTCTCGCTCTCCTTGCTGTGACAATTCGTATGGTGCCGTCTCGCCACATCCAAACGACGGCGAAGAATTTTCCTTCCATCGGGCCGATGCTTAAGAAACGCTCTTCCTCATCGCGTGGCGTCGGCACTGTTAGCAGGGGACGGCCATCAAACAGGCTGAATGCCACGCGGAGAAAATCTATTCCCCGCTCGGCCAGCACCCATTCGCGCTTCGCTTCGTCCCAGCTGAATTCCACGGTGCAGCATACCCACAATTGTACCCACAGTCAAGCCCTGGCAGTTGCACAGGGGGCGCGCCCTTTTGCTCCTTTTATCCTAGTGAGCAGGTGAGCGGTCGTGAGGGTGAACGCCTTTTCGGCCTGTGGGCTTAGACTCCAGGTCGTCTCCAGCAATGCCGGACAGAACAACCGGCGCACGGTCGGGGAATTCAGCGACAAGAGAGAGGTTTCCGCCCATGGCCTCGACGGTCTTCCGGAGAGTGGAAAGCAACAGATCGCTGCGCTTTTCAAGGCGCGAAACACTGTCCTGGGTGATACCGAGAGTCTTGGCCATGCGGACCTGCGTGAGCTTGCGGGCGTGCCGGAGCTCGCGCAGGGTCATTTCCTCTGCGATCAGCTGAACAGCGCGGGCCTCGACCTTCTTCCGCTGGGCCGGGCTTAGCTTGTTGATTTTGTCATCCACGTTTATGGGCATGGTTATTTCCTTTCCTTTTTCAGCCGGGCCTGATGAGCGTCGAAACGGTCATCAGCCTTTCGGATCAGCTCGCGGTAGAAGCGTTTTTCGCTGCCGCCCGATTTATCTCCTGCCACGAGCAGGATCGCCTTACGCTTCGTATCGAAAGCAAAGGCCACCCTCCACTCACCATCGGCCGCGCTGAAGCGCAGCTCCTTCATATTCGCGTGGCGAGAACCGTTCAGCGTATCCGCGCGGGGCCGCTTCAATTGCGGCCCGAATTGCTGGAGAAGGCGAGCCATTGCCAGAATCTCGGTCCGCACGTCTTCGTGCAGCGCGTCGAACTCCGGCTCAAACTCATCGCCAATCTCAACAACCCAGCTCACTGATGAAATATGGCATATGATACATATGATGTCAACTCCATATATACCCTATGAGCAAGAGGCCTGTAGTGACTTCTTTGGGTGGCCGCGCGCAGGCTCTAGTCTAGATACGGCTTCAGGCGCACCGTAAAACACCATCTACCGTCTAGCCGGTTGGCGTTGCGCAGCACGGGCACGGAGTCTTTGCCGTATCTCATCGACCATCTCGGGGGTAACGTCGATGGGGTCCCCGGAGTTGATGGCGTTAAGCAGTATCTGCTCAAGTTGCTCTTTAGCATGGCGTTTCTGGCGGGCTTGCTTTGGAGACAGACTCAGCACGATGCCTCACCCCCTGCCCTTCTTTTGGCCGTTTCTTTCCACCGCTGCTGCGGCGTTCCGAGCAGTGATGGCGGCATACCGCTCGCCGTTCTCGCGCGCCTTGGCGCTCACCTCCATCAGCCGGGCTGCGGTTTCTTCGATATTCCATCCCCAGTCCAGCGCCGTCATGCACCAGGCGAAATCGGCGCGGCTGATGTCCGGGCCCGTCTTGCCGTGATTCGGGGGAGCGTTTTCAACGCAGCGTTGGTAGTCGGGCCACCTGCGAGCGTGTATCGCTGCTTCATGCCGGCGCGAAACGCGAAGGGGAAGAACGGACGGCTGCCTTACTGGCTCGGGTGGAGCTACCAGTCCCAGCGCCTCAAGCTGGGCAGCCGTCACCACACGGCCGGGGGCAGCAGCAAGGATGGCTACGGTCGGGAAGCCCGGTTCGTATTTGCGTTTGTAATTCGTGGTGCCCGCAACGCGGGTTGCTCCTGAAGCG
>Ga0302320_10020627_pt1 | contig 13126 bp, 19 predicted proteins | sample Bog_T0_3_FD_202130 | JGI IMG/M metagenome (GOLD analysis project Ga0302320, IMG submission 202130) | Peat permafrost microbial communities from Stordalen Mire near Abisko, Sweden - Bog_T0_3 | ecosystem: Environmental > Terrestrial > Soil > Wetlands > Peat | place: Sweden: Abisko, Stordalen Mire...
ACCTTTTCCTCCCCGGGTTTGTATCGAGGCGGTGTGCTCACAAGGAAGGTGGGCAGGTACGCAGCATGGAACACGGCCCGCGATCCAGCCAGGTCCACCACCTTGCGGGGAGGGGAAGGGGAAGGGGTGAGACATTGGAGAAGAAGCGTCTGACCACACCTCGTACCTTACAGAGGCCAAACATGGGGAGAACCGAGGCTGCTGGACTGGTGTAGTTCCCGTTGATATCGGGCTCGTACCAAATCTTGATGCGCATGTTGGTGTCGGGCAAGGCATTCTCCTGATTGTACCAGTACCACTGATAGAGATAGCAGCGTTCGTCCTTGTCCCAGGTGCGCCAGATAAACCCGCTGCCAATGGGAGGACAGTATGGGACCCACTCATCACCCACCTGACGCTGTCCCCAAGCCGTGATGCCAAACTGCTTCATCCTCTTGTAAAACTCCCAGCGCAGGGGTGTGATGTAACGTTTGATGTACGGGCCCAGCACTCGTTTGTTGCCTCGCTTCCCCAGGTCGGGCCATACAATCTCGGGATCGTGACAGAGGGCCCATCCCTTGGTGGCCTCCATTCCAGCGTGGAGCATGGGCATCTTGGAGTAGAGCTCCTCAATGTCGCGCTCCTGCATGAGGCCAATCTGCACCCCATTGGCCTTGAGTAACAGGTCCGTGGGGGACATGGACCCCCCGAAGTTGGCCATGTTGCGAGGGGGACAGGAGAACGTGTGGCTGGTGAATCAGACAGCAAACCGCGTTGTCGAAACAGGCTGTCCTCTCTTGAGCGACTCTAGATGATTGTTATCCTCCTCTGCCTGGGTAGTGTAACGCGGTTGTTCTTTCCCGCACAGTATCTTGTCAATCACGTCTCCCACATAAGTGCTGTCGAATAGACAATCCTCGGGAAGCTCAGCAGCCCGACGCGTCTACGCCAAGGTGAGGGAGACAGTCAGTGGGGGATGCGAAGATAGCATGCGTCATGCGACAAAGACTCTCACCTTGCGCAACATAAACATCCAGATGCACAGCGCTGTGTAGATGTTGTTCATGGGCAGCACCTTACCCTTGAAGAGCAACCAGTAGTGACTGAAAACGTTGACTAGCAGCGGTTCCAGTGTGGTGGTCCACTTGGCATGCGTGTCCTCCTCATCGAGGAAGGCGTTCTCAATGACGTAGCCACTGCGCCAGTTGACACCCTTGTACGTGTTCATGTACCGATCGAACAGCAACAGGACAAAGGTGGTGCTCAACCAGTTTTGATTCACCTGGTTCATGATGACTTCGGGACTCAGATTGAGCTGTGTGTGGAAGTCATCGTAGTAGGCCTCCCCTCGCAGCTTCCTCAGGATCACTTCCACGTTGCTGCTCTCCCCGGGATTCTTGTAATTCATCCAATCCTCGTCCCCTGGGAAGCGCATCGAGTCGTCCGCTGCCTCACCCAGCCTATCTTGAAAGTTGTCCCCTTGGTTTTTGGCAGACTGACGGGCCCACGCTTCCATTCGAGCCACTGCACCTTCGGGGAGGTACTTCTCTGGCTCATCGGCGTGTTCCAGATTCATGCGGGGCATCATCTCAATGAGGTAGATGGCCCTCTTGATGGGGTACCAGTAGCTGGTGCAGTAAATCCAAAAGTTGCGATTCACAATGTACCGACCCTCCTCCTGCACAGGCTCAAGGTCGGGCTGTTCATCTGCTGCCTGGCGCACAGCCTCTGCATACTCCTCGCGGACCTTGCGCTTAAAGTCCTTGCGACGTGCCTCTTCAGCCACCTCGATCTCCTTGGCCAGGTCGGCTCGCATGTCCTTGTCGTCCAGCTGGGTGCCATTCATGCTGAGGCAGAAGAACATGGCGGTCTTCAACTCGAGGACCGAGAAGAGATGCCTGATCTCATCCGAGTAGGGGATCACTTTCATGCGGGCCGTGAGGAACTGTAACAATATCCTTACTTGCGACTGCCTCATCCTCAACACGGGGGTCTCTGAGATACGTCGCTTGGAGTTGAAGAGCCTCAGCTTGGCGGCATACTTTGTGCACGCTTCCTCGTACTCGTCACGCTGTTTCTGGGTCACTGTGCCTCCGTCAGTCTTGGGCTTGGGTTCAACGGGGATCTTGGGAGGACAGTCCAGAGGGATGCCTGGGAGATCGAGGAGCCACTTGACGAGGAAGGGACTGTCGCATATCTTGTAATCGCGCATCTTGCCGAGGTTTTCAAAGTTGAGCACCAGCGTCAGTCTCCATATCTCACACATGAGGGCACTGGTCCCTGAGATACGTTCCATTTCCCCTCCTGGTCCAGTGGGCGTGGCAATGACTTCCCCAAGGCCGTGATAGTGGAACTCAATCATGTAACCCGTCCAATATTTGATCCACACCACAATGCGGTGTTTGTCTGCGTAAGGGAGCGTCTGACCGTCTCGAACGATGCGCCCAATGAGGGATGTGGTCTCGGTGCCCATGCGACAGAGGACACGCCAGAACTCAAGCATAAAGAGGTTCTTCGAGGCACCGCTGCCTGGTCGAGGCAAGATCATCCCTTCAGAGGCACGTTCATCCTCATCGGCCCCAGCGTCTTCGTCGTCTTCATCAAAGCGTCCAGCCAGTCCCTCCCCGTCGTTATCGTCGTCGTCGTCGTCATCCACGAGAGCCATGCCTGGGGCGACTCGTCGACGAATCATATCGTGGTCGCCATCACCCTCCTCGTCCCTCCAGTAAGCATCCTCGTCGACGGGGTCGTCACGGGGACGCCTCACACCGTGGGGTTCCGGGGCAGGTTCGCCTTGAAGATTTGGGTCCCCCTCTGTGGGTGGATCATCGCCGTCATCCCCGCCTCCCATGTCGATCCCGGGCATTGCCTCAAGATTGTCGTTAACCTCTTCTAGGGCTTCCTCCAGGGCCTCGTCTTCTGCCATGTCCATCAGCTGTGCCCCTTCCTCGACATCGGCGGCAAAGGCCTCGAGCAAAGCAAGGATAGCAGGATCGTTATCCATTGTCGGGGGTGTTCAACCCTCTTTGGCACACAGAGTTTGGAGGGGAGTGAAGGGGAGCAAGGGGGAGCAATCTTCAAGCTTGTGTACCATTGTCATTTGACCACTTTCAAATTTCTGTGTGACTGACAGTGTAGTCGTATGGGAAGGACGTCGTCAACATGGAACCTGCCCTCCCTCCCATGCCGCCGGACTCTCCCGTGGCCCAACGTCATGGAGGTGGTGGTGGTGGTCGAAACCCACAGTTACACCCGGCTGTCCCCGCTGGAGCTGCACACTTGATGCACTTTCCCATGCCTGCACAGTTCTACGATGCCCAGCAAGGCTTCATGGGCATGCTTCCACCCCTCGATATCAACGGGGATGGTGAGAGTGCAGATGACCATCGGCCCCGGGGTCGTGCTGGCGGGGGCGGCGGTGGAGGTGGCAGGGGAGGTGGTAGAGCACGTGGACGAAGACGCAGACGAAGGCGGGAGGACACAAGTGATGAGGATGAGGATGAAGAGACCAGCGAAGAGAGGCCAGCCGAACCACCCGAGTATCATCCAGAGGGAGCCGAGGATTACAACATCTTCTTTGCTGAGCTGGGAGAGCCCACTCCACAGCATCGGTGTTTTGGTTGCCGATATGCTGGGCAGGCCAAGTCGGGCAAGTTCTCGGATGTGGCCATTAAGGAGATCTTTTCCGTCATGGCAGATGGCATTGGTGTGACATGGCCTCCTGCTCTGGCCGTGGAGCTCAGCAAACTGCAGGAGGTGTATCGTACAAAGGTGAACAAGACCCTCAAGCCGGGGGAGACCAAAGTTCCCAAGTGGAAGCCTGCCACTGTTCTCATTCACTGGATTCTCCACACCTGCGATCCCGAGATTCGGCAATGGCTTCAGCTGATGCGCATTCAGGCTCAGGTAAGGCAGGTTCACCCTCCGATGATCACCTCACCCTCCCCCGGACCAGATGTACCACATTGAGAGGAACGCCCTGAATGTCCGGAGTCGCATCACGGGGCGAACCATGCCCCACAAGGACAACACCATGGTGTGGTCACGCCTGCTCCACGACTGGTGGTTCTTGAGTGCCAAGGACCCTCGCAAGTTTAGCTACTTCAACGAGGGCGTCATGTTTGATCGCAAGTCTGTCACCACTCCTGGAGGCTTTGTCACCAAGGGAAGACCAATGTACAACTTCTACGGCTCTGCGGGGGAGAACAAACGACGGCGCACCATTGAACAGATTGACTGACCACAAGGGGCGCGAGCGTGATTGAAAGCACTGGAAATATTTTTTCCCTTTGTGGATACAGTCACTCTCCACTTCATTTTATTAAACCCGCCGCTTCATTTGTGATTGAAGAAGGGGCACCATCACCATGGAATATGTTTGTGGTCTGGATATTCTCAAAGCCACGGAGAGATGGATTCCCAATTCCCACGGCTACCAACTACGTCAAGTGGGCGGCACCCATGAACTCACGTTGATACGCAAAAGTGATAATCCTCTGTCCTGGCCCCTGCACTGCGAAAGCGATGCGTGCATCACACTGGTATGGCAACAACGCACACCGGGTCAGAGAACCCAATTCGCGGCGGTATTTGACTGGAAAACACGCATCCTCTACCGCGGGCGATGGACCAAGACACTGGCCGAATGGGAGCGGTTGGTGCACACGCTGGATGTGCAAGAAGGCGAAGAGTTCTACTTGGCAGTGGAGCAGTTGGCGTTGAAGTGAATAAATTTCTCCCCTTTGCGGAAAAAACTTTGAGGTCACCACTCCCAACACAGGGGGAAATTTGTATCGTCGCCACTCGATAAACAAAGGGTCACCTCCAGTCTCGAAACATGGACGTCTCCCCGAACACCTTCCCTCCTAGCGCGCGTCCCGCTTCTGAGAGCATCCCTGATCACATTCTGCACACGACGGTCAAGACGACTGGAGGTGACTACGTGAAGCTGTACACAAGCATTGGAACCAACTGGCGTGCTCTTGGACATGCACTGGGACTGCAACAACACATTCTCGATTCAATCGACGAGGAACATCGTTCCGTGGGACGCAAGGCCGAGGTCGTGTTGAGCACATCTCACAATCGCCTGGGACGCAGTTTCACTTACGGCCTACTTGTCCCTCAGCTTGAAGCCCTCGGCTTGACCGCGGCCATTGAATGCATTGTCAACAGCGCGTCCAACTTTCCCAATCCCGCCCCTACTCCAGTGCCCTTTTTTCAAGCCTCTGTGATGCATCCCATTGTGAGAAGTGCCACTGTTCCGCGAGATCTTGAGGGTGTGCCTGTTCCCATTGTTGGAAATGTGCGCGCCGGTTTGCGCAAGAGGATTGGTACCCACTGGCGCCATGTGGGAACTCTGTTGGGTGTTCCACCGTATGAACTCGATGCGATTGATCACAACCAACGCGATGGCGAAAACAAGGCAGAGGTTATGCTGAATCTTTGCGCCTCTGGCCTGGAGGATCAATTCACTGTTGGCTACCTGTTGAACACACTCAGGAATGCCGACATGAACGACGTGGCTGACTGGCTCATTGCAGCCATGAGAACAAACAAATGAAAAACCACACTGTCCAAGATTTCCACAAAGAGTTGAGCGAAAATATTACCCCGTCCTCCTCCTGCCTCGCTTCAAGTTCTTCTCCCTAGCAATCCACAACCACTGGCTGTCGTGATGCTTGGACCGGCAGGACCCTCGCTAGCAGCGGGAGCACGCCCCACTCCTCCTGGTCGCACCGGGATTGGTCCGGGCCAGACCCCTCCGGCCTATCAGCCTCCCTTTGCTGCAAGCTGGGCTGGTGCTGCTCGCGGTATCCCCAATGCACCCAACCCACCCACCATTACCAGCACCATGGGAAACGACATCAATGGAACCATCAACTCGTCCCATGCCCTCAAGTGCTGGTCCAACGGTGCCCACATGAACGTGCGCGAGGGCCAGATCATGTTTGTGGCCCGGAACAATGTTCGCACAGCCTCAGATCGCGACGTGTGGTCCAAGCATCTCAGTGAGGCCTCGCTCCAGCACCTCAACATGATTTGCGAGGCAGGCTTCAGGGCCTCGAGGTAAGGGGGGTGAAGAAAGGGGGCGTAGAACCTAACGTTATCCCACTCCTCCAACCCTCCCTCAGGAATGCCCTCGTTCAGGGACCGGCTGCCTTACCTCAGGGGATGCAGATCTCGGCTGAGCAGTTTGATGCCATCAGCGAGTGGGACATTGAGGACTACCTAGGGGAGCGCGAGAAGGACATCCCCGAGGACATGCCTGAGCTCAAGGCGGCTTGCAAGTTGTTGCATCAGGACCAGTTCAAGTATCTGCTGCCCGTGGGTGTGCGGTACCACTGGAACCTCTTTGGTGGTGTTAGCAACATTAGCTACGGTACGGCACCCCAGGCAGTGGTGAATGAGTACGCCAAGCGCGTGGTGGTTGTGAACCACAACGTTGCCAAGCGCGCCACCATTTCCAACATTTTTGGTGGCAAAAACAAGCTCCTCGAAGGCGGAAAGGTTGGCCTCATTTGTCGCCGCAAGGTAGGGGATCAGATTGGTTTGGTTTGGTTTGGTGTGGTTTCCCTTGCGTGTTCTCTTTAGCTCATCAACTATCACAGAGGAATGCCGACGGGAGCCCCGGTGCCCCTGAGTTTGTTCCCTGGGCACAGCTGGATGCCACCATTCCTCCCATGTGCAGCCGCAGCTACCGTGATGAGATGGGACGCGATCAAAAGGGCTACTTCTTGCCCATTGGAACGTGCCACGAGATTGACGTCAAGGAGCTGAGTGAGAAGCACCGTCGTGACGCTGTGGGAAACACGGGGAAACCAGCCTCTGTGGTCCACAATGCCTACGGTACACTGCCTCGTATCGTGGTGCAGTGGGGCTGCTAGGGGAGGAGGGAACAAGCAGAAGCGGAAAATAAAACAAGCCTTGACTTTTTTAGTCGCTGCTCTCACTCTCGTAGCCCTGCACCTTGACGTGATAGTCCCGTGCCCTGACCCACTTTTCAGTCTCCAGATTGAACATGACCGGTTCAATGTCTCCCGTGTGGGTGTCAAACATGTTTGCCTCGTACTCTCCCCTCGTCTCGTTCAGGGTCCACCTCCACACATATCTCGTGTCCTCTTCCACTGGCAACGCGGCGTCATCTGGTTTCACACGCTTGGCCATGGTTTGCGCTTCCAAACAGATGCGAGTTCCCTTTCAATCGGAGGAAAAGAGCGCGTTGAAAACCGTGGGATACTGTGTTTCTGTGTTTTGCACTTCAATTACGTTTGTGACGTTTTGCTGGCATGACCTGATAAGCAAAGCGTCTTTTGAGTTTGGTGGTTGTCCTCTGTCCGTTCACCCGGTCCTTCGTCCGTCCAGCAGCAAACATGTCTCTGACCAGCCGCAACAAGCTAGCCCGAGGGCAGCCCCTCTTCTTGGGCATCACATCACCCCTGTCCGTGCAGGGCGAGATCACTGTCAATGTGCAAGTGGATCCCGGTGAAGTGATGCAGCGTCGCAGTAACATGATGCACGACATTACACGCAACAAGAGCTATCCGGGAGGCGACGACATTGAGAACATCCATGTCCTTCAGGGAGAGGCAGTCTTTGGCTGGATCGATCGCCAGGGACGCACGAGGATCCCCGGTTTGGCTCGTCTATCTTTCAGTTTTGTTTCCCTTCTCATACCCAGCGATCCCCCCCCCCCCAGGTAACCCATCCCAAGTGGGTTTCAGTGCCATGGGAGGCATCAAGTACGGTCGCACAGCCAACGATGAGGAACTGGCGGCGCGCATCAAGTTCATTGGCATTGCCAAGGCCAACTACAAGTTTGACGACCCGGCCCAGCTCAAGCACGGCTTTGCTTGCCTCGCAGTGGGCTCCACAACCACTTTCAACTCGGGAATCACCGACATCCAGGTGGAGACCTGTTTTGATGAGTTAGTTGGCGACCACCTCTAACAATCAGGCTACCCCCTCCCCTCCAGGCGGGCGACGTCATTGAGTGGAATGTTGTGCCTCGTCCCGTGGTGCCTGCCAGTGGAGGTGCTGCCATCATGGCCGACGGTCAGTACGGTGACTTTGGCCCAGGCTCTCGTCAGGGTCATGTGGCGTATGGAACCCCGCACAGCAAGTTGCGCTTCCGACTCAACGCCTCCAAGTTCAACGATGTGTTGCCCTCGCTCAACCATGCCGTGAGCTGCATGCGTCGCACCGCTGCCCAGGGTGGGATCAGTGATCGTCCCATTGAGCACCTCTTTGCAGAGGGAAGCCTGGGCATGAACACCCCACGTCTCACCGCCGCTCAGGTTTGACCGTGTTGTTCACCTTGGTTGAGTTCCCTCCATCTCACAAACACCCCTCCCCCCCCCCTCCCCCCCAGGAGTACGCCATGGCCCTCTTGACCAGTGACATGGTGACTGCAGTGCGCGTTCTGGAGATCTTCCAGCAGAAAAACGGTGCGATGCCCGCCAACTACAAGGACCTGGCGAAGCAGATTGGTCTATTTCGAACGGACCTGGCCAAGCCTGAGAACACACGCATCAGGGAGATGCGCGAGGCCATCATTTGTGGACTGTACATGGTCCCCGGTGCTGGTCCCAAGGGCAAGCAGGCTCTCGATCAGTTCATCAGTGACCACAAGGAAGGCTTTGTGCAGAACAGCCGAGTGTTGCTGCGTGATCAGACCACCTTTGACGGAAACTACGCCAAGGTTGCCACTCAGCTGGGTCGTTACAAGGAGATTGCCTTTGCCCGAGCAGTCCATCTTGTGGCTCGGCGACGCATTGGCATGGCCCTGGCACCCTCACCAAAGGGAGGCGAGCTCGACATTCTCGTCGGGCACAGGCAGGAGGCCTATTGAGTGTCGCGGGGGACCTGGAAGGATGGGTGAAAGTGGACCTTTGGTTCGCTAAATCTTGAACCCCGGGAAACCTTTGCTTCATTCCTCCGCCTCCTGAGCTCTTGCGCCACCCGGTTTGCCGGGGACAGAAGAGAAACCTTGAACACGGGAAATTTTTTCCTTTTGTGATGTCAACAAGAGTAAATTTTCCGTTGGACCTATCTCTCAGAGGGTTGCAACATGGCTCAATCTGCATCACCCAAGGAGAAGGCACCCAAGGCCGAGCGAGATGCTGCAGCGGCTGCGATAGTGGAACTGCTTCAATCGCCTCTCGGCAAGTCTCTGCCCTACCCAGACGTGATCGCCTGGAGAAGATTACTGACTGGAGTCCGCAACAACGACTTTTCCTCGCATGATCTCGTTGGCATCCACGATGTCATTGAACGCACCAAGTTTTCAGAGCGCTTTGCCAAGTCAACGGATGAATGGAAGTTGACTCATCCACGGATGCTGCACAATGGAGGTCAACTCCTTGCCTACTATCTCATGAACGAAGCACAGGGCGACGTGGTGCGTTTGGTGAATCATGACTCTGGAGTGACGTGGGAGATTGTGCGTGAGTCTTCACATTTCACCAAGGAACAAGTGCAATCCGTGTTTTGCTCCATCGTTCAGAGCAAGACTGGCCTGGTCAGCGAGCAGAATGTTATGGCAAAGGAACCCGCTGCCGGACGACCCACCACGGAGAAGTAAACATCACTTTCATTCCTTTTGCAGAGTCGATGCTGCCCGTTTGATACCCTTGTCCACCCCCGCCCCCGTCGACGCCAGCTGAGCAGTGTGTGTGAGGCGACTTTGTACAGTGGGCGCCGGCGTGACGTGAACGTGCACCGTTGATATCTTTGGAGGCGGTGCCTTCTTAGATGGTGCCGGCTGCGTTCTCTTGGTGGCCTGGGCATCCAGTCGCTTCTGTTTCTCCGTCAGTTTCTTCTGTCGTTCGATGCGCTCCAAATCCCGAGCCATCTCCTTGGCCTCTGCGTCTTCCTTCTCAATCTGCTCCCGTGCCGCTTGCTTGGCCTGCTGGACTGCTGCCTTGGCCTCGGCAGTGTGTCGACCCAGATAGGGCAGCACATTGTCGGGGATGGGCTTGGGCGGAGATACCACAGGGGACAGCGTGAAGGAGTTGGGGGTGGCGGGGTCCTGAATGTACCCGTAGTAGGGGAGGCCCTCGTACATTTCCAAAGGGTCACAGAAGGCATCTCCCCCGGGCCTGTAACCGTTGAGCCAGTACGTCCAGTTGAGAAGGGCAAGCCGAGCGTAACGACGTAGGATGGGATCCTCGGGCATGGCCTTTTTGCGGGCCTGCAGCCAACGAGCCTGCCATTTCTCCTCTGTCTCGTTGGCCTTGCGCTTGCATACATTACCAAAGCTCCGCGTGTACTCTCGCAGCTGGGCCGTGGTCACCTGCTCCACATCGTAGATGTTGCGCACTGCCTTACCATACTTGGTGGCGTAGCACTGATGGAAAAAGGTCAGCATGGCCTCTTCGTCAATGTACGGCCTCCGGCACAGGTCGGGTTGATTGTACCCCGCTGGACCAGTGTAGAAGAGCATAATCAGATTGGCGAACCTCTCCTTGACCGATAGTTAGAAAAACACGATGAACCCAGATTATCTTCCCGCACCTTGTGGGCGCACCACGTGTCCCACACAGAGGTCTCCCAGCCCATGCCGTGAAAGATGGCGTTGTCGTCCCCGAGGAAGTCAGCGAAGAAGTCTGTGCCTCCCAGAATGTGGAGCAACACCGCCATGCCCACGGGAAACTGGGCCACACTCAAGTCGGGGTCTTGATCAATCATCAGGTAGAGCTTGTTAATGTTGATGTAAATGTCGCGGCCATCAATGGGATCAGCGGGAGTCTCGTCCCCATCCTCGGAGACTTCCTCGTCTGCTTCCTTAGCCTTCTCGGCCTTTTCGAGCTTGTCGACCTCAGCCTTGGTCTTGCGCCTCTTGTGAGCCTCCCGTGCGGCAGCCTGCCCCTTGAGCTTGATCCAGACGCGACTGTTGAACCTCGAGGTGGCTCTGTCGATGCGATCTCCACAGGCAAGCAGCGCCACCCAGACGTAGTCAAAGTCATTGCCGTCCACCACGATCACCTGACAAAGGCGGTGAGACCAAGCTAGTTAAACATCCGCTAGCAACGTGTCAGCAAAATTTCTTGCCTGATCAGGTGCTGTCCCCGGGGGTGCTCCAGGGTGTCTAATGTGTTTGTGGGCGTGAAAAGCCCAGGCCAGGTCACCCTCGGGAATGTTGTGCGTGTAAGTCTCCGGTGGGCACTGGAAACGCTCAGTGACGGGTTTGGCAGGTCCCACGGGAGTGTTGAGGACATCACGGCTAGACATTTGCACCGCGTTGATTTGAAGAGGTCCGGTCCGCACACCCCAGACAGTGTTGAAGGCAGCGGATCCCATCACACGTGCCTCCTCCTTGGTCATGGGCTGGGCGGGCGCAGCGTCCAGGATCACAAACTTACCCGGCGGTGGCTCGTATTCCTGGAGGGGACGGTGAATGGTGAACGACATCTCCCAGAGGGGAAACACAAGGGAGGGGGGGGGGGTCAAAACCTGGATGAGGGCCCGATAGAAGAGGGGCTTGATCTCCCTGTTGGCCATGTCCGAGTTGGCCACAATGTTGTCCCACTCAACGGGCAAGTCGCCTTCCTCGGGCACACTCAAGCGTCCATCCTCTCGGGGTTGAGCAGGAGGAACACGAGCACGCTTGTGATCGGTGAAGAGCTTCTTGGCCAGGTTACCACCGCGATCCAGCAAGCCGTAGTAGTGAGCCACACCCTTGGTCTCGTCGTTCAACACCTCACGAACGTGCGGGAGAATATGTTTGTGAAGGTAGTCCTGGACTGTCCGGATGTGTTCACCCTTGACCTTGAGGAACTGCATGAGGTCCGCCATGTGAACCACCACATTCTTGGGATAGGTATGCTGGTAGCATCCCGGGAAACGCTTGAGCAAGTGTCGCTTCTGTTTGGTGTCCAGCGTCATGTTTGGGGGTTTTCACAGACAGGGCGAGTGTTTTGACGACGGTGAAAATGTTCTCTTCGTCTCAGAGGGAGATTTTTTTTAACTCTTGCACAACTAGGATGGTCCACATATTAACCACTCCCGCCCCTCCCCTCTTTTAAGTTTGTCCCTTCTATCTCTCTCTGCTTCATCCCCCTTCCCTTCATCACAATGCAGACCGAATCAGAGGTCCGTAAGCGGGGCCCGGGTGTCACAGCCCAGATCCCCATGCAAGTGGTCAGGTCTCTGGCTCTCGTCGGTGAGAAGACGGCAGAGAAAGTGGAGCAAGGTGTGGAGGCTCTCCTCGGGGACCCCATGGAATCCAGTGGCAAGGGAGGCAGCGCCAGGATGCACTTTGGAGACTGGACCAAGTCCTATCTGTGGGCACCCTTTGACAATCCAAACTACCCCCTTCGCTGGGCTCCCTTGCTCATCACCTGGTTCCACACGTTTGTGCTGGCCACTGTGTTGGCTGTATCCGTGACAATCACGGCCAGCATCTTCACCTCTGTCATCACTGGTCTCAATGCCCTGGGCATCTCCATTGTCACTTTTGGAGTGCTCTTGCTCGGCATGAGCGTGCGTTCAGCTGATCGTATGCCCCAGCTGATGCATCCGGCCCTGGTGTGTGCTGAGAATGTGCACGGTCACATTGGACTTTTCCCACTGGCCCTCCCCATGCTTGGTCTCATGCTGGCTGGTGCTGCCCTCGCGGCCCCCATCTTGAAGGCCCTGGGAGGCACCTTTTTGCCCAACTACGCTACTGCAGTGCGTCCCATCACCTATTGGGGTGCCGTGGCTCTGCAGACACCCTTGGTGGCCTTTGCTGTGTACATGTTCCAGTTCAACACCCCCTTCAAGCATTACCACCTCGCTCAGGGCACCCCCAAGAGGAAGAACAGCATTGCGGCGTTCAAGAAGACGTCCATCTTCTTCTCCCTTGCCAACGCCATTGCCATTTGGATCAGCTACGCCAATGGCCTGTACAGCGTGGGCAACTTTGTGGTCACCTTTGGCTCGTACATCAACACGGGCAACTGGAGCGTCCCCGACACTGCTGCTTGCACCCTGGATCTGGCGTGGCCCTTTGTGGGAGGACTGGCCGGATGGGCCCTTCACTTGCTCACTTACAACGTCAAGGGTCTTACCTCAGATGAGATGGCACAAGCCGTCGAGGACGAGGCTGAGGATGCAGAGGCATAATCGTGCACGCAGAGAAAGACTCACGTCATCCATCTTCGTG
>Ga0302320_10020628_pt1 | contig 13126 bp, 10 predicted proteins | sample Bog_T0_3_FD_202130 | JGI IMG/M metagenome (GOLD analysis project Ga0302320, IMG submission 202130) | Peat permafrost microbial communities from Stordalen Mire near Abisko, Sweden - Bog_T0_3 | ecosystem: Environmental > Terrestrial > Soil > Wetlands > Peat | place: Sweden: Abisko, Stordalen Mire...
CCTGCTTTCTGCGTGTGAAGTGTGACTCGATCGGCCACCATAAAAGCAGAATAAAAACCCACTCCAAACTGGCCAATCAGCTCAGGATGGTCCTTGAGTTCCTGCCGCATTTTTAAGTAAGACTTGGTTCCAGAATGGGCAATAGTTCCAATGTTTTGGATGATCTCCTCTTGGTTCATTCCAATGCCGTTATCGATGATAGACAGGGTTTTCTTTTCTTTATCCGCTTCGAGTCGGATCTCAAATGCAGAAGTCAAGGAGGCCAGGCCCGGCTGGGTGAGACTCTCAAATTTCAATTTTTCGATGGCGTCAGAAGCATTTGAAATCAACTCTCTTAAGAAGATTTCTCGATGGGAGTAAAGGGAATGAGCCATCAAATTTAACAGTTCTTTGGTTTCAGCCTGAAAAGATTGGGTCTGTTTTGTCATATTTCCTCACATTTGGATTGCGTGTCTTGTCTCATAGAAGTGGATACGATACGCGAATTGTCAAGTGCCAGACTGAAACTGTCGGTAACACTGAAACAAATGAGGTTTAGTTTTATTTTGGAGTTGCTGGTGGGCTCGCTGGGGCTAGGGTGTCTTTAGAATTCGGATCTAAAATGGCGAGGGCCTTCTCGAAAGTAACCGATGCAGGAAGTTTTTGAATGTACTCAACTCTTTGATAAAAAGTCGCGACAATTTGCTCAATGACTTCATTGTTTACTTTTTCTTCCTGGTAGCGAGCCCTTAAAATGGAAGCTAGGCGCTCGGGACTCTTCAGCTTATCCTTAAATTTCTCAAGAGCTTCGAGATTCAGCGTTTCCTTCTGTAAAAACTCCGAAAAAACAGGAGTCTTATGCCTCTCTGCTGGAGCAGGGTTCTTAATTGGCATGGTGAGTCCAAAATCAATGAGGGTGAGGCCTAAACCGTTTTTCGATTTTTTATTAACCAAGACATTCTCTGAATGTAAATCAATATTTCCGATCAAAAGGCTAAATAACGCTGCTAGAGTTACTTTTTCCTTATCTGGATCTTTTTTTTGAGCCTGGATTAACCGCATTTTGCTCTCGTGAATCTTTCGTTTTTGCTCGTTTTTTTGGCTAGCATAGCTTGATATGCCAATGGCCGGGGCAGTCATGCTCAAAGTCAAGCCTACTGTTAAAGATGACTCTCTAGGTGCTAGATCTTGTTTGCCTTCTTGAAAGGCTACCAAGGCGTAATCTTGACAGGGAGTTTCATTTATCTTCCATTGACAACCCTTTTCCGAATTTACATCAAAGAAGATGCACTGTTTTTTGGAATGCGGAACTAGATCCTGAAGCCCCATTTCCTCCGCCAGGGCAGGAATCACTAGCTCATTAATATTTGAGTAGCTAAAATTATCGGATAGTTTAGGCAAATGAGTCTGAATAGTATAGTGGGCTAAGCTTTTCTGGAGCGGTCCAAGTTGCTTTGCAATCCACTTAGTGCCGTCTTTTGCTGTAAGAATTTTTGCCCCCGTTGCTCCTCCTGCAAGTTGGCAGCTTCCTTCGTTAGTTGATTCAGAAACCCGTTTATCTAGGTCTGGGCACGGATCTGGTTCTGGGGCCGACTTCACTGCTTCATTCAATCTGTCAACTGCGCGGACAGCCTCTTCTGCTTCAGGCTTAGTAGCCCAACACCAGGGGGTGAGTCCCATTTGAATCATGAGGGTAAAAAAACAAATTTTATTTAATAGAGTCATTACTCATATAATAATATGATAATTCTTTTAAGTCCCTTTTATCCGAGTTTTTTTTGCCATCTGCAGATAGGCTTGGGCTTCTCGGTTGGCCGGCTCTAGGTCAATGACATGCTCCCATTCTAGCTCGGCATCCAAAATATTGCCCTGACTATAGTGTAAAAGTCCCAGCTGAATACGTGCAGGAATATAATTGGGGTTTTCCATTTTTAGTTGCTGCAGCTCTTGCATGGAGCGAGTGAGAAAGCCTTTTTTTGCATAAGCTTTGGCTCTTCGAATGCGAATTTCAAGAGTGGTGGGGTCTAGGTGGGCTGCCTTGCTATATTCCTCAATTGCCTCATCGTACCGGCGATACCTAAAATAAAGGTCTGCAATTTCCAGGTGCTTGACTGCAAATTTTCGATCGATTCCAAAATCTCCACGACTTTGCTTGACAGTGACGGATTGGTTGGCTTGTTCAAAGACCTTTTTTGCATCATCGTACTTGCCTATGTCATTGAACAAGACCGAAAGGCAAATGGCTGCATCGGTGTGCCTAGGGTCCAGTTCTAAAGTCTTTTTTAGGTTTTCAACCGTCTGTCCTACTTGGCCTTGAAAGTAGTGCAACATTCCTTTCAGATAGTAAGCGTCGGGACTCTGGGGTTCCTCCTGAAGTCGCTTCTTAATAAGGGTTTCTGCCTGGCTAAATTGCCTGCGAGCGAGAAGGTCCTGAATCTGCCGGTCTTGTGAGCCGGGGGTGCTGAGATTCATTTTGCGGCAGACTCCATTTGGTTGAGTTTCACTTGGGCTGCCTTAGCTGCCTGAGTTTCAGGATAAAGTTTTAGCACTTTTTCGTACCGAGGTTTGGCTGAAATGAAAAAATCACGCTTAAAATAAAAATCTCCGATGGTGAGTTCCTTTTCAGCAAGGGTTTCTTTAATCGTTTGAATGTCTTTTTTTGCCTCTTCAGCTTCGGAGGAAAAAGGATAACGCCTTAAAAAGTTTTCATAAGCAGCCAAGGCTTTGTGAGTTGAGGTGAGGTCCCTGGCAACAGTACCGGGTGAGTCATTTAAGTAGGATTTGGCTGCCTTAAATGCTGCATAGGGAGCTTTTTCGTGTTTAGGGTGTAGGTCTTTGAAAGACTCATAAGAAGCGGCAGCCTCCGCGAATGATTCTTGAAGAAAATAAACATCTGCGATTCGCAGTTGGGCATCCACTGCGAAATTGGAGTAAGGGAATTTGTTTTTGATGTTCCGAAGTCTTTCAAGGGCGATGAGAAAATGATCGCTTTTAATGTCTTCCTCCGCCTCCTTAAAAAGCGAAGCAGGGTCGCTCTCGTTGATTTGCTCTGAGGAACATCCCGACAGGACTACCCCTGTCCAGGTTGCGACCAAGGTTGTCGGGATGACGCAAGTCATGCCATAAGAAATAGCGCGCAGGATTATTGTCGGCAAGAGCTGTCTGTTCATAGGTATTCACCATAAGTCATAATTAGATCCAAAGAGAGTCATAGGAGAAGTAAACCAGAAGTTTTGACCCAACCAACTCCATTTTGTGAATAGCGAACTTGATGCCAAAGCTCAAGTTCGTTTGAGCTAGAGGCGCTACCACCTGGTGCTGCAGAGATCTGAGGCCCCAGAATGCGGAGCTTGGTTCCTGCCTCAGCCTGAGAAAGCTCAATAAAGTGATTTCCAGGCCCACTTCTGACAATTTCCTTTTCAAGGCATACTGCGATCGGATAAAAATCCGACCATTTCCCGATACTGAGGAAACTCCCGATGAAAAGTATCCCCAGGAGGCTTCCAAAACCTAACGAATTTTTCAGAGAATTTCCCAAATTTCGTTTGATAAAATAAACGCCTGTCCAAACCGCCATAAACAGGAGCAATGCCAGGTCTAAAGAGGTTTGAACTTTAGGAAGCTGGGAGAATTCGCCCAGCTGCTCCAAAAAAGAGGATGCGGGATCGAGGCGGTCGCTCCCTAGGGTTTGAACTAGCTTGGATTGAACCAGAGCCCAATTGGCTTGGATGTCAGCGTCATGGGGGTTGAGGTGCTTGGCTTTTTCTAAATAAGCCAAGCTAGGACCTATTCGCTCCATGCGCGCCAAGATCGTGCCCAAGTTATAGTAATAAGTCGCATCGAGTTGAGAATGCTCTAGGGTATTCAGGGCGTCTTCGTACTTCTGAGCGTTATAAAAATTCTGAGTATCCTGCCACTGAGACATAGTTCCAAAATACTCGCCCCTGCCCGCAGCTTGCAACAAAAATAAGCTCATGATATTGCATGGAAAGTTTGATCAATCCAAATGCCACCTCTGTTGTGATGAATCTAAAGGAGTCCACATGCCTCTTGAACTCTCCCCTCAGGCTTTTTCGTTGCGTAATTCTCAGCGGTTTCAGTCAGCAAAGAACGAGATGCTCGAGGCTATTTTAGAGGCGAGTCACCCCCTGAGGAACATAAAAGCCGGACCTTCTGGTTCTGATATTCAGGAGGCCTATGCAAAGGCCATTCAGGAATTCAGCAAAGATCGGGGGAGGGAACTGTATTTTCCGATCATTACTTCTGGTATAGGAGCTGGTCCCTTTGTGGAGCTGTTAGACGGAAGTGTTAAATACGATATGATTACAGGAATAGGGATTAATTTTTTTGGACATACCCATCCTGAATTAATCAAGGAAATGATCAATGCTTTACCTGCTGACGTGATGCAAGGTAATTTGCAGCCTGGAGTGGAAGTCAAGGAATTGCTGAAAACGATTCTTGCTCAGGTCGGAGAAGAATGCCGCCTTAAACATGGCTGGCTTATGTGTAGCGGGACTATGGTGAACGAGATTGCTTTGAAAATCATTCGCCAAAAAAAGGCCCCAGCCACCAAGGTTCTGGCCTTTCAGGATTGTTTTGCTGGCCGGTCAACCGCGATGCAGGAAATTACAGATAACCCTGCTTATCGTCAAGGGCAGCCCCTCTATGGAGAGGTCCATTATCTTCCGTTTTATGATCCCAAACTGGGGGTGAGTGCGAGTGTGGAAACTACTCTGAAGGTGATGAAGGAGCATTTGACCCGATATTCCGGTCGGTTTGCAGCTCTCATGATTGAATTGATTCAAGGTGAAGGAGGATTTAATTATGCTCCTCGAGAATTTTATGTTCAGGTGTTCGAGGAGGCAAAAAAGGCGGGACTTGCGATCTGGGTGGATGAAATTCAAAGTTTTGGCCGGACGGGGGAGCTGTTTGCCTTTCAGAAATTTTCTCTTCATTCCTATATAGATGTCGTTACCATTGGTAAAATGCTGCAAGCTTGCATGGTGCTTTTTACCGAGGAGTTCAATCCAAAGCCGGGATTAGTCTCAGGTACCTTTTCTGGGAGTACGGTTGCGATTCGAACGGGGAAACGGGTTCTCGAGCTTTTGAGTGAAGAGGGCTATCTAGGAAAAGAAGGAAGAATTGAGAAGCTTTCCTTGCATTTTGTTCAACGCCTGGAGCAGCTGGCTTCAGGGCCATGCCAAGGTCTGATTCAAGAAATTCGAGGGATCGGGGGTATGATTGCGTTTCTTCCTCTGGGAGGAACGATGGAGGAGGTTAAATCCGTCTTAATGGAGCTTTTTGGTTTAGGAGTTATCGCCTTTTATTGTGGTCATGGGCCTTATTTGGTTCGGTTGTTGCCACCTCTGGGGGCTATGAATGAGTCAGAGATTGATTCTGTGGTGGGGATCATTGAAAAGGCACTTCTGAGTGTCTCAAAAGCAAGAGCTAAGAAGGGGGTATCATGAAAAGGTTTTTAGACGAAGCTCGACGGATGATTCGAATTAATTCAGTCACTTCCAATGGGAATGAGGAAATTGCCAACTATGTGGCAGCCTTGATGCAAGATCGAGGACTGAAAACCCATTTGCAACAGGTGACCCACTCTCATGAGGATATTTCTAAAAGGCAATTTAATGTAGTTGGAATTTTGGGTGATCCACTTGCAGATCGAAAAATTCGTAAAGGGCTGCTTTTGAATACGCATTTGGATACCGTGAGTCCTGGAATTTCAGAGAACTGGACTGAAACTGGGGCTGATCCGTTTGCTGCTACGATCAAAGATGGAAAAGTGTTTGGTTTAGGCACGGCTGATGTAAAATTAGACTTTCTCTGTAAACTTCATGCGATTGAAAAATTTCGAGAACGAAAGCTAAAAAATCCCATTTATCTTATTGGCACGTGTGGTGAGGAAATGGGGATGTTTGGTGCGAAGTATTTTATTAAGTCCCTTTCTTTAAATCCAAAATATGTATTAGTAGGAGAGCCCTCTGAACTTAAAGTGATTTATGCCCATAAATGTCTTAATATTTTTCGCATTTCGATTGGTTATCAACAAGTAGAACGAGATGCTCGAGGATTTAACAGAAGGATTGACCTTCATTCATTTGGGAAATCAGCGCATAGTTCCTATCCTCATCTGGGCGTCAATGCGATCCTGTCCTCGGTGAACTTTCTTCATCGAGCGATGGATCAAGGCTTTGAGATGCGTTTCACTAAGTTAGATGGAGGTGATACGATCAATAAAGTACCAGATCATGCCCTGACTGAGTTTTATTTAACCTCGCATCAGTTCGAGGATTTTAAGAGATTTTTCCGGGAAGTGGTTAAGTCTGAAGGAAAAGAGCGTTCTTTTCGAGTGGAACTAGGAGGGGTGGGCGATGCAGGAGTGCGGTTCCTCCCTGACCCCCTGTTTTCCTGTTTAACGGATGTGGTGTCTTTCTTTCGTAATCTTTCTTCTCAATTGGAAAAAAGAAGGGACGATTCCTACGATCCTGCTTTTTCTACGGTTAACTTTGGTCAATTAAAACAAAAGACAGGAGGACTTGAGTTGCATTTTGACCTTCGATTGCTGCCTGATATTTCTCCCGAGGAGATAGAGTCTCTTATTAAGGACGGAATTCAGACAATTGCAACTAAATATCCAAACCTCAATTTGGGAGCTGTTCGAGAACGAATGAATCCGGGGTTGAATATGTCCCTGGAGGATCCTTTGGTAGTGATTGCCAGAGAAGCAATGGAAGCATCAGGAATTTCTCCCGTTTTTGGGAAAAAAGCCACCTCTACAGAGGCAGCTCAGTACTTTCAAGCAGGCTACCAAGCCATTGTTTTTGGACCCGGTAAGTCTCAGGGCAATAGTCACAGTCCAAATGAGAACAATGTTTTGGAGCAACTCGAAAAAGCGATTTCATTTTATGAAAAAATGATTGAAAGAGTGTGTCTATGATTCTCCTTAGAGAAATTCAGGAAAAAGACCTTGAAGCTCTTGAAAGATTTTCTCAAATTCCAGGGTTTATTAATTTGCCGAATGATAGGGATATTCTCAGAGAGAAAATTCTCAAATCCGTTTCTTCGTTTAATAATACTTACGGACAAGGTCAAACTGTTGGGCAGGACCAAACTCAAAATAAATATGACGGTAAATATTTATTTGTTGCTGAGGATTTAGAAACGAGGCGCATTCTTGGGACTTCTATGATTGCTGCTCAGCATGGAACTACGGAGTCTCCTCATTTTTATTTTGAAGTGGGAAGCGAGGAAAAATTTTCAGAAACCATTAGTACGGGTTTTATTCATGGAACTCTTAAACTCAAGTACGACACCAATGGCCCTTCTGAAATAGGTGGACTCGTGTTGAATCCAGAAAATCGTAATTCAGACCAGCGCATTGGTAGGCAGATATCGTTTGTGCGGTTCCTTTTTCTTGGGCTCAATCGGACGAAATTCAAACGGAAGATTTTAGCTGAACTTTTACCACCGCTGAATAAGAAGGGTCAATCTCCGCTGTGGGAGGCCATCGGTCGGAGGTTCACTAATATGGATTATTGGGAGGCTGACCAGCTTTGTCAGAAAAATAAGGAATTCATTTTCTCGCTTTTCCCCTCTGGAAAAATTTATACCACTTTTTTGACTGCTGAGGCTCGAAATTCAATTGGTAAAGTAGGGAAAGAAACTGAGCCGGTCCTTCACATGCTTAAAAAAATCGGATTTCAGTATAAAAACCAAGTGGATCCGTTTGATGGGGGCCCTCATTTATGGGCTCATGTAGATGACTTGTTGCCTGTTAAAAAGATTGTACAGCTTGTTTTTACCCCAAATTGGGTTTCTCATTCGGGTTCCAGTTCAAGCCAAAATGCATTGCCTGATTTGGAGGCGCCATCAGAGGCCCAAAGTGAATCGGGTATTTTATGTCGATTGCCCCAAAAAGTGGGAGAATTTCGTGCCGTAGCGGTGAAAGGTTGGATAAAAGGTGGTAGAATCCACATAGAACAACCGACTAGTCAGCGTGTGAGCGAGGTATTGGGATTGAATTCCAACGACGTAGTCGGATTCATGCCTTACTATTAAATAAAGAGGTGTGTGCATGGCAAGGGCGAAAAGGAGCTTTACAGTACGGGGAAATTTTCTCAATGGGCAATTTCAGCGGCCATCTTCTGTGAATGGAGAGTGGGTGAGTCGTAGCCCTGCTGATTTTTCAGATGAGATTGGAAAATTCCAATACTCATATTCAGCAGTGGACGAGGTGGTCCAGTCTGCGAAGTCTTCATTTGTTTCCTGGCGTCGCTTAGGCTTGTCAGCAAGAGCGGATTTGCTGAAAAAATATCAGTCGGTAATAAGAAGGCGGGAAGACGAGCTGGCTGAAATGATTGCTAGGGAAGTGGGCAAACCCCTTTGGGAGGCCAAATCTGAGCTGACAGCTATGACGAACAAGGTAGACATTACCCTTTCGGAAAGCATGAAGTTTGTGGCCGATTTTGAAGTGGCAAAACTGATGGAAAATACCCAGGGATGGTGTCGCTACCGTCCTTTGGGTGTCATGGCTGTGATTGGGCCTTTTAATTTTCCAGCTCATTTACCCAATGGGCACTTTGTCCCTGCGCTATTGACCGGGAATACGGTGGTTTTTAAGCCATCTGAGAAAACTCCGGGAGTGGGCCAACTGATTGCCGAGTGTTTTGAGGAGGCAGGGTTTCCTAAGGGAGTTTTTAATTTAATTCAAGGCGAGAAGGAAGTGGGCCGAAGGCTTTGTGTCCATGAGGGGGTGGATGGGGTTTTGTTTACAGGTTCCTACGAGGTAGGTACTCGGATTAAGCAAGATACGTTGCAGCAGCATTGGAAGTTGCTCGCTCTGGAGATGGGAGGCAAAAATGCTTCCATCGTCTGTGAAGATGCGAATCAGGAGGTAGCTCTCTATGAAATCCTTACGGGCGCTTTTCTCACAGCAGGGCAGCGTTGCAGTGCGACCAGTAGAGTCTTGGTTCATAACGCTATTTTAGACCGTTTTGTTGCTCGCTTTCATGAGCGTTCCAAGGCTTTCTCGATAGGGCATCCGTTGGATAATCCTTTCATGGGGCCTTTGATTGATCAGGGTTCTGTGGACCGCTACATGAAGTTTCTTGGGATCGCTAGCCGTGAAGGTTGTGAGATTGTCATGAGGGGGAAAGCTCTTGATCTTTCGCCTCAGGGTAATTATGTGACTCCTTCGATTTGTTGGGCAAAGGACTCTTCGGTGGAGCAGTCTCGCAAAAGCATTTTTCAGCAAACGGAGCTCTTTGCTCCTAACGTGGTCATTTTAGGATTTGATGCCATTGAGGAAGCCATTGCGCAAGCCAATGTCACCCAATTTGGTTTAGTGACGAGTGTCTTTACTCAAAGTCGAGCGATTTATGACAAGTGCTGGGACGGTCTGGAAATGGGCCTCATTAATTGGAATAAATCAACGGTAGGTGCTTCTTCACGCTTACCCTTTGGAGGATTGAAAAAAAGCGGAAATCACTTCCCCACAGCCCTCACTTCGACACTCTACTGCACGGTGCCCGTTGCATCCCTGGAAGTTTCTGAGCCTCAGTTCGTTGAAAGTGTTGCTGCAAAAACTCCCGGTCTGAATTGGCGTTGAGCAGGAGAGAAAGCTTTCCTCTCACGAGCGAAATTCGCCCACTTTTTTGATTTCGTTATGATATGTATTGTCACATTCTAAGAGAATAATCCCCGGACTGAAGTCCGGGGTTGCTTGATGATCGGCAATTGGCTTTATGGAAAAAAACCTAGAGAAAAAATGGAAAGTTAGGGCTTATTTTAAAAGGGTACTTTTGTCTTTAACCTTAACCTTAGTAGCCTGTGGTAATCCGTTAAAAACTGATGATTTTTCTAGTTCTCCTTCTAATGAAGGGCGCTCAGACGAATCACCATTTCCCTCCAGTCATCGATCTTTTCCTGCTTCAGCGACACCTACTACTACCTCCCGATCTACGTCTTTTGCTAGCGAGACTTCTGTAGTTACTGCGTCTGACCCGTCTTTTGTCGATCGGCTTCGAGATCGGATTCGAGAAATGCGCAGGTTGGAAGACTTTGCCAGAACACATCAGGAGCCTATAAGGCAACTGGAAGGGATTGTGGCTGCCAATGAGGCACTTTTGAACTTAGCACTTGATTCAGACTGTCAAAGGATTTTAGATTACTTAAGTCCGAGTCCCGATAACGGATGGCCTAAAAATATCACCCAGGCGATATCCGGACTGCATGCGCTCGCTTCAAGGTTATTAACGGATCGGGAACTTGCAATTAAAGAGCTCAGCCCTTTTAGAGAAATGTTAGTACGGATCCTGAAGCCCGATGTGCAGGCCATCTATAAACATATTTATGAAGCTCTATTTCTCCATTTAGACGCAGATTCTGTTTCTCCTACCCCTTTTTATCCTGAAGGAGCCGTTCGCCCTTCGGATAGGGTAAAGCAGGCTCAAGAGGAGAGTGTTTTCAATAGCATCCATCGGCCTCTGGAAGAGGTAGTTCAGAACTTAGGAAATGAGATTGCAAGCGTAGATGCTCAAGAACCTGGCATCATCCCGGATGTTAAGATCCTGCAAGGTCGTTGGAAAGCGCGTTGCAGACTGGCATTGCAATTGTTTTTGAATCAGATTTTCGATGGGAAGATCTATCAGGAAGAAGTCTTTACCCTACTGACAGAGCTAGTGAATGAAGGACGTATTCCAAATTCCTACCGTAATGGGACGTTCCCGGGGCCAGAAAATCATCGAATGTTGCAAGATCTGAGGAGTCAACCTGATCTTCAATGGGGTGCCATTACAGTAGCCTATAGTGGTGAAGTACAGATGCTTCACCAACAAATTGCTGAACTGGAACCACAAGCTGAAGATCGTTATGTGCGTTGGAGTCGTTTTCAGCTGGCAGAGCGAAAAGAACACCTCCAGCGAGAACGTGAATTAGCCAAAGCGCAGCAACAGCAACGGTTGCGCCAAGAACGTGAGCAGGCTGCTCTAAAATTAAAAATTCGATCTGAGTTTGCTCAGCTCTTAGGGTATCCTGAAAACCATTTTGATCATAGTTCTGAAGAAGACGTCACTCAATCTTTGCGCGATCGTTTGCACGAGTTGGATCCAAAAAGGCCTGACCTGGAGCACAAGTCCCGTGAGGAATTGCAGCGGCTGATTCGATGGAACTTAAATCACACAACACATTAGGGCTCTTAAAAAAATAAAAGGGCGGGAGTTTCTCCCGCCCTTTTCGTTAATTTGAAAGGGCTTTTGCGACGTTGGCAGCTTGGGGTCCTTTCGGGCCTTCAACCAAATCAAACTCCACTTTCTGACCCTCCGTGAGGGTTTTAAACCCATCACCTTGGATCGCAGTATAGTGCACGAAAATATCACGTTCCGTGCCCTCAGTTTGAATAAATCCGTATCCCTTACTATCATTGAACCATTTCACTAACCCTGTTGCCATTCGTACACCCCCTGACAAAGATAAAGATGAAAAGCAACGCAGTGTTTGAAGTAATCCTGGATTACTATGAACGTCAAATGAAAAATCAACGGCCCTGCAAGAGATTTTCTTGCAGGGCCGTTTTAGAGACGAGAATCTATTTCGCATCTAATGTCAATTTAGCTTACCTATCGCGGATTTCTAGGTTTTCAGCGCCGCTTCCGCTTTCATTATCGTCTCATAAATTTATTTCAGAATGATCGACTAATATCTGAAGAGTGGGCTCATCATTCCGCCATTCATCATTCCACCGCCCATCATGCTTGGCATACCCATGCCGAACATTCCACCGCCCATCATGCCAGGCATACCCATACCGAACATTCCTCCACCCATCATGCTTGGCATACCCATGCCGAACATTCCACCGCCCATCATGCCAGGCATACCCATACCGAACATTCCTCCACCCATCATGCTTGGCATACCCATGCCGTACATTCCACCGCCCATGATGCCAGGCATGCCGTTGTTCATCAGAAGGGGGTTGATGATTGCATTCTGCGGATTATGGAGTCTAACATTTGAGCCGACCTCAGTTCGAAGATTAGCAGCCATTTGGACGAGCTGTTGGGCTCGAGTGCACTCTTCCATGTTGACAGAGGATGATGTGCTGGCTCTACCAAAGCCATAGACTTGGAACCGGGAATTCTGATTACAACTAGACATGGCTTCTCGTTGGAGCTTGGTAATTAAATTGCTCACTTCTAAATTAAAGGTGCCATCAGCTCCAATTTGCCGTCCGTAATCTCCCAGCTTGATAATTTCAAGCTTTTTTACGGAGTGTCTAAGTATTTTTTCATGGGCTGCACTAGGATTTAAGGACAGCGCTGTCGCAAGTGTTGCATCTGCTTCTTCGTAATCCTTATGCGCATAGAATTTTTCAGCTATGTCTTCCAGGACTTTAAAGGCTTTCTCTCGGATGAGGGGTTGACCCACTCTGTCTCGAGATCGTCCTGTCCTTGAAGCTTTTGCTGAAGATTCATTGCCGAGGTCCTCAATGAACTGAGCTACCTCATCACGAAGGGCCTCAAGGTCATCGACGCTTGCCCGTCTCATATCTCCTTCCAATCCTCTGAGAAAAAGCTCATTAATTCGTTTTTCATGTCTGTCGATTTCCGATTTGGACATATTGCCTTCAATATCTTGAACAGCTCTCAGTAATTCCAGGGCTTCCTTAGCGTCCTGGGCATCTGCTGGGAGTCTGCAGCTTTCCACGATCTTGCGGGCTTCTTCAACGGTTTGCGGAGCTTGCGCATCGTTCACGTCGCGATTGTGTTTGCGGTGAACTTGGGGCTCGATGAATGGCACTGTTCGAAGCGGAGTGGAAGTTGCGGTCGTAACAGCTGGGTTGGGCTTGGTTGTAGCTGTGGTACTGGGTGCAGCTGTGGCAGCAGGGGTTGAGGAACTGGGTGTGACTGGGGCTGCGGTAGCAGCAGGGGGTGTGGCTGTGACAGTAGGGGGTGTAGCAACAGCGGGTTTGGGTGCAGCAGGAGCTGCTGGAATGAGTTCATTGGCCAGCACAATGAGGGCATTGTATCTACTTCTGATTAATATATTTTTATTTTTATCCAAAAGAGCTTTCGCTCTTTCTTTGAGAAGGAGTGCTGTAACTCTTATTTCAGATTCTGCTGCTTGCTCATTTTTA
>Ga0302320_10020629_pt1 | contig 13126 bp, 9 predicted proteins | sample Bog_T0_3_FD_202130 | JGI IMG/M metagenome (GOLD analysis project Ga0302320, IMG submission 202130) | Peat permafrost microbial communities from Stordalen Mire near Abisko, Sweden - Bog_T0_3 | ecosystem: Environmental > Terrestrial > Soil > Wetlands > Peat | place: Sweden: Abisko, Stordalen Mire...
GGGCTGTGCTTTCCCGACTTGAGCAGGCGGGGGGTCTTGCCAATGACTTCATCCTCGCGATAGCCGGTCAGAGTGGTGAAGGCCGGGTTGACCCACACAATGATGCCCTGCACATCGGTGATGACCGCCGCATTGGCGATCGACTCCAACGCCGTACTTTTCAACAAGAGTTGCTGTTGTGAATTTAGCAGTTCTTGATTGCGGAGCCGCAACTCGTCGTTCTTCTCTTCCAGCTTGGCCACAAGCTGCCGGTTGTAGTCCTTCATCAGGTCCATTTCACGCGCCGGTTCCATCGGTTCCCTGCGACTGCGCCTTGCTGTAGTGACCGCGCCCAACACTTCGATAATCTCCGAGGCCGGGGCGGATTTGCTCAGGAATTTGTCCGCACCCATGTCCAGGGAGAGCTTGATGTCACCGGGCGAAGTGTAACTGGCAGAATAGTGGATGAACGGGAGCAGGCCAAAGCGTTCGCTCTTGCGTATCTTGTCGCATAAACGGTAGCCGTCCATGCGCGGCATCAGGATGTCCGAGATGACGGCATCGACTGGCTCCCGCTCCAACACGGCAAGAGCCTCCACGCCATCAATGGCTTCAATGACGGTGTGCTGCTCAGCCTCAAGAGCCAGCCGGAGTAAAAGGCGGTCGTTGGGAGAATCGTCGGCGATCAGTATGGTCATGGAAAAAGTTTTTCGCCTTTGGTTTCTTCATGGCCTGCTCGAGCGCCCCTATCTTCGTTTCGGTCTACACCGTCTCCTTTGCTCAACTCTCTTTGGTCAACTTCGCTGCAAATGATCTTCCAAAAATAGCTCCCTCAGTTTTGGTCCTGTTTTGGCGGCTTGCGGGCCATGGGAGTGAATTTCTGCTTGGAAGCAATTATTCTAACAATTCCACTTCTTGCGTACAATGCTTATACTGACAAGCTGCTTAAGTAGACTTTAAAATGCTCGAACGTAGGAACGGCAGAGCGAGAGATCAGTATGGGTTATCTGTGATGCCGTGGACGCGCCGGGCGTGGGCGACCCAATCCTCGTCAGTCCAAGGTTTCTCGGTGACGAGTGCTCCGGGGAGGGCTTTGCGGGCGGCGAGAAGTTGTGGCAACGTCACGCTGTCCTGAGTGACAAAGCCGGCGATCTTTTTCTCAATCGTCGCCTTCAGCTCCTCCGGGGCTGGCGCTTCCTCCGGTGTCGGCCCTGTCAGGATCTCCTGCCGCTTCACCGGTTCACCGATGGTATAGGCGAGGATGGCCCTGGCCGCCGACACCTGGGTGAGACCATCGGGCACCTCGAACCATTCTTTCTTTTTCGTGTCCCACAGGTGCCGGGTGGCGGTGAGGTTCCGCGCCAGCGCCTGGACGGCCTGGAGCGCGATGTTCTCCTCCTCGAGGTAGCGGGCGAGCGCCGCGGGTTTCGACGGAGAGGAACGGTGGGTGGTGGTTGTGGTGGTCATGCTGGTTGATTTGTCCGGGGACGTTTTGTTTGCGTTCATAACGTTACATCTCCTTTTGCCACTCTTGTGTCAAGGGCTCCTTTAAAAGGCTGACCGTTGAAGGAGGGAGGGACTGCATGACCAAATTTCCAAATTTACCAAATTAACGAAATTGCAGAGGCGGAATATTGAGACAGGAGGACATGAAAGGTTGAAACAGGAAGAGGAAGGTTTTGGACGGGATTAACACGATTTACGGGATTGGGAAGGAGGTACCGAAGCTCACACGAAGGACACGGAAGGGGAAGATTTTTAGACAGGATCAACCTGCTTATTCTAGTTCGCGTTCAAGATGAGACGAACTATCCAAGGCCAGGCGCAAATACTCCGCAGGCGGTCTTGATCTGAAGCCAGGCGAGGCAGAGCTGCTTGCAGGGTTCGCACGACTCCGGCCATGTCTGCAAACACCCGGTTCGGAAATTCCTTCTCGCGAATCTCATCCCAGAGATGTTCCTGCGGATTGAGTTCAGGCGAATAGCCCGGCAAGCGATGCAGACGGATGTTCTCCGGTACCGCCAGGGCTTTGGCAATGTGCGAACTGGCCCCATCCACGACCATGACGATGAAGTCTTGAGGGTGGGCGGCGCTGACTTGGGCCAGGAAGGTTCCCATCCATTCGGTATTCATGGCCGGAGAGATCATCCAGTCGAGTTCTCCTTCTGCGGGACTGACGGCACCGTAAACATACTGAAACTCCCGTTCGTAGCCATTGTCCACCACCGGACGCTGCGGCGCTGGAGCCCAGCAGCGCCGAATCCGCACCATGCGGCCAAAGCGGGCCTCGTCTTGAAACATCAACCGAACGCGCCGGCCCCTGACGGCGTCGGAAGTCAGCAGGGCTTCCAGCGCTTGCGGGAGTTTTTTTTCCATTCCTGCTGCACCTCGGGCTTACTCTTGGGATGGCGCGTGTCGGGCGCCACCTTGCGCCAGCCGTGGCGAGCCAACAAGCGGTAGACCACCGACGGCTTGACCGGCTTTCCCAGTCGCTGCGCCAAGGCCGCTCGAATCGGGGAAACGACCACCAGATGGCCGGCGGCAGCGCTCTCCAGCCAGGGCCTTAAGAACGCGCTTTCTTCCTGCGCGGTGAGCAGCGACTGTCGGCGTCCGCCCCAGTTGCGAGCGGAAACGGGCGAGGCCGTGGTGTTCTGGCGGAAGGCCACTTGGAGTCGGGCCACGGTCGCACGGCCCACGCCGAGGACGGTCGCCGTTTGTTCGAGGGTGGCCCCGAACAAAGCCGGGAGAAGAACCGCCTGACATTGTCGAAGCGACTCGACAGAGGTGGCGGCGGCGGCAGTGGTTTGCGCCCGCTTGACAATGAGTGGATCAATCCGACGTGGTCTTGCCATGCCGAGACTCTACCACTATTAGTCTCATCTTGATAGCGAATTAGAATAAGGGGGACTTCCAGAAAGGGTGTGGGCAAGTCTTCCACGCGGAGAACCCCATCGCGCTTAACGGAAAAGCGGGATCCATTCTTCAGGCGCAACGTTCCATCTTCAAGCGGCGGTCCACAAAAAACTCGCAAAGTTACGTTCCGACGCTGGGTGAAGGTAAGCCAAGCCTCTCCATTTATCCTCAGTTTCGGAGAACGCGCGGTCGGCAACAACCGGGTCGTATAATACCGGGTGCCGTCGGCAAGGACGGATTCGATATCAATTTCAGGATGCTCTGGATCAATGTTCCATCCCTTTAGCTCAGGCGTTAACGGGCTAGACGAGAGTATCGTATACTGAGCCACGGGAAGCGCATCTCTTGGCTGCACTACCCGCCCTTTGGCATCATCGTGGAGCGCCCACCCATTGATTCCAGCAATGCGTTGACGTTCCTTGAGTTCGTTGTTTTCTAAAGCGAGGACTAGCTTTTCCGAGAAGGCTCCTCCGTTGACTACAATCTCCGTCGCCGTCGACGAGGCAGCTTGCTGGAGTCCACCGATTTTCCAAACGGCCGGAAGTTTTTCCCGGTTTACGGGAGGCAAATGCAAAAGTAGCCTCCCCCGCTCTTCCTCCCAAGCGAGTCGTGCACGATCTTGGAAAAGAGATTCGGGATCATTCTCACGCAGAAAGTCTGCCGTTTCAGGCACTTCTTCAAAATACTCGCGCCGTAGGATCAGCGCCTGAGTAAGATCGGAAATTGTCAGTTTTGGATCGCTCCGCAACATCGCTCTAGCGTCAAGCATCTCGTGAATGAATTCGGTCGCCGTTCCACGATTATCCGTAAGAAAGCTGATTAGGCGCTTTCGTCCGCCTAGCCGACGAATTAGCGCATTACGCCACGCCTTGTCCTCCAAGTTTTCCCATCCTTCACTCCAGAGTGCCCATTCGCAAATTCGCAGAAACCCTTCCCACATTGAAAGGGGTACACCTATATGTCTGACAGCACTGCTCACGTATTCTCCAGAGGTTACCTCCAAATCGAATAGCTGAGCTGAACTACGATAACATTGGTTCAGCTTTGATTGTTCATTGGTAGCTACTTTATGAACGTTTAAGGTTGCTGCAAATCCCTCCCAGAAATTTCCGCTTTGGAATTCAAAGAATGCAACTCCACTGTACAGCATAACGAAGCAAGAGGGTTGGGCATATAATGCCGGCTCCCATGTATCCCATGTGTTCCTCACATCTTGAACAAATCCTTCCCATGATTCTCGGGACGGAACCACCCCGAGCAGTCCCCCAACCCTTCGTCTCTTATCGTCTGGCGTGCTACGTATCGCCTTTTCGAAGCGCTCTTCCCAGTGAGGTAGAAGTTCACGGAAGTGCACGGGTATAAATTAACAAGCAGTGCTTTATGGAAAAGGATATTATTGATATTTAAGCTTCAAAGCTTTATTCGCGTCGGATTACTGGGCGCAGATGAACAATGTTGAGCTGTCTATGCAAGAGGGCCGGAGGTCGTATTCTACGGAATCGACCCAGCTTGTGTAACGTCCGCTCATCGAAAAGTGCCTTTTTTCCGCAGGCTCGCGATTGAAGGCATATCGCAGGAGCCGCGCTTGTCCTTGCTGCCACTGACAAAACGTGAACGCAACATGTCCCTGAAGCGTAAGCGGCCACCTGACGGGGGGAAGCACAGCTTCGCCGACAATGGCATTACTAAGTGCAACTTGGTGACGAGGGGTTGAGGGAAGGCATCGCCTCCTGTCGCCTGCGGCGACCCGGGCAACGGAGTAGCCCGGACCACCAAGTTGAAAGCTGAAATGGGGGCAAGGAGGGAAGCATGACCAAATTTTCCAAATTAACGAAATTTACCAAAGGCCGAGGCTCACGCGGAGACGCGGAGGAGGGGAAAGATTTTGACGGAATTAACGGGATTAGGGAGGGATGAGGAGAGGTTCACACGGAGGCACGGAGAACACGGAGAACGAGGAGGGAGGCAGGCGGAACTGATTCTTCGACTCCCCCATTCGACTACGCTCAGGGCGCGGCTTGCTGCCGCGGCTAAAGACAAGAATGACAGCGGTTTTTGAAGAGGAAAGTTACGGGAAAGCTGCGTTGTTCGCGGGTGGTCGCTTCTCAAAGATGAATCGGATCAGGATGGGCAGAAAGAGCAGGGCCACGAGTGGTTTGAACCAACGGTCGGTGAGGTCGTTGATGCTGAAGTTTTCGATTTTCGGGAAGGCGTCGCAGGCCAGGCCGAGGGAGGCAAAGGCAAGCAACCAGACGAGGAGGTTGTGGCCGGGTTGCCGGGCGTCATAGAGGGAGAGGCTGGCGACGAAGGGGCCCAGAAAAACGTAGGAGCAGGTTTCGGTGCGTGGATTGAAGAGCATGAGATAATCGGCGCTGAGCGCACCGATGATCCACGCGGCCTCGATCCGGTTGAGACGGCGCACGGACGCCACGCCGAAGCCGAGATAAATGAGGGCGAAGAGGACCCGGACGACGGTTTTCAGCCCGTTAGGCGCATCGTAGCCGAAGTGCGAGAGCAGGGCGGCGAGGTCGCTATAGCGGGCCTCATCGCCCCTGGAGGCCCAGAGGAGGGTCTCGAAGCAGCGGCTATATTCGTGCGCGACAAAAGCCGGGTTCCAGTGCAGGAAGGGCAGCGCGACGACGATGAGCAGGCCGGGGACCACGCGAGGGATCAGTTGCCGCGGGTAAATCGCGCTGAAGAGGAGCAGCGGCACGACGGCCAGGGGCTTGAGCGCCACACCGAGGCAGAGCCAGATCGTTGCGGTCGTCCAGCGCGCGGCGGCGATTTCCATGGAGGCCAGCACGAGCAAGGCGGCCAGCGGCAAATCGAACTGGGCATTTCTTAAACTGGCGAGTGAGGCGGGAACGGCGAGCAGGGACAAAAGGAGGAAGGTCCGGCCGGAAAGCGCATCGCCGCGAGTCAGAAAAGTCTCGCTCAGCCGACGCAGGGCATAGAAGAAAAGGCCGAAAGTGGCGGCGCGCCACAGAATTTCGCCCGCGGCAAACGGCACCAGGTTGAAGGGGGTGAAGAGAAAGGCCGCCTGGGGAAAATAGAGAAATCCGGCGTGGGCATTGAAGCTGTAGGGATCCTGCCCGGCCCACCATTGGGTGGACGCCAGCCGGTAGGTCGGCATGGTGGTGTGCATCAGGGGGCGGCGCGCCACATCACCGAGGATGATGGTAAACAGGATGAGCCAGAATCCCCAAGCCGCCCGGCGGAGCCAGGAGGCCTTCGACGGCGTGGCGTTCATGCCGGGGGTTCGACGTCGATCCAGGTCACCAGGTCTCCCAATGAAGGGCGGCCATCGTGATGCCAGGTGAGGGATGGAGCTTGCATGCGGCCGGCGGGGCAAAAGCGGGTGACGCCGAGGCTAAGAAACGCCTTTCCCCAACGCGAGGACAAATGTCCCGCGGAACTTTTTCCGGCAAGGCCAATGGTTGAGATGCGGCCCGCGACAGAAGCCAGTGCGGCGCCCAACTGCGATTCGGCGACCTGCCGTACGTAAATGACGCCGTGGAGAGGGGAGGGTTGGAAAGCAGGATCGGGGTCGTGGATAAGCGTCCAGCCGAGATGATGGCCGGGAGGCAGCCAGACGCGATGACCGAGAGCATGGGCGACATCGCGGGCTTCGGCGATCCGGGCCGCGATAGCCAGCGAGCGCGACGGCCTGGGCTTCAGGGGACGCCAATAGGCTTCCAACGCAAGGGCGAGCTTAGCGCCCAGTGAGTCGACATCGGTTCCCGGCGGCACGTAGATGGCCTGGGGTGAAAGACAGCCGAGTTGGTCGAAGGTGAGGATATCGGTGGCGCAGGCGCGGGCCCGGAGCGGGGTCAGCCGGTTTGGTTCGGCGAGCCAGAGGAGGCTTACCGCCGGGCCGTGCGCGATGAATTTTTGGTCCCACCGGGTTTGCGCGCGGAGGCTTTCGATCGCGACACCGGATCCGAAGGCAATGACGACATCGGAGCGGCGAAGCCATTTCTGATCAAGCGCCTTTTGCGTTTTGATCAGGCTCCGCAGGGGTGAGGGGATTTGCCGGATGAAGCGGAGAATTTCGCGCCGGGTGGACGAGTCGTCCCGATCTCCGGGAAGCTTCACCACATTGTGTGCGCCCAGCAGGAGACCGTGCATCAGGCTGGTCTGCGCGGAGATGGCCAGATTACCGGCGCAAACATGATAGATCAGCCGCGGGGCACGGGCGCGGACGCGGAGGCCTTCCCGGAAAATCCAGGTGTCGAGCGCGTCGACATGACCGAGTTGCGTGCGGAGCAGGCGGATCAATTCCTCACGCGGGAAGAGGCGCGGAAAGGCGCGGGCCAGAAGATCCAGGCGCTGGCGGGTGGTCGGCAAGGTGATTTTGGAAACGGTTCGGGAGATTCTACCGCAAAAACAGTCGGATAGGAAAAAAGTTCTGCATAACCAAATTACCAAATTTCACCAAATTAACGAAATTTACCAAGGACCGAAGGACCCGCGGCGTCGCAACGACGCGGAGGGGGAAAGGCTCACACGGAGGGCACGGAGAGGGAAAGGTTTTGGACAGGATTAACGGGATTAAAGGCAGGGATTAAGGGGGAGTGTTTCGCACGGAGGACTGCAGAGGGCGGAAGGAAGGCGGAAAAGTTTGAAAGCGGAAGGGGAAGGTTTTTGACGGAATTAACGGGATTTACAGGTTCGACGGCAAAAACAGCGGAATACCTTACAAATTAGCCTTCACTTTCTGAGCGGCTTCCTCGTAATGCTTATTGAGAGCCGCGTTCAACTTGGCTTTGCGATCTGCGTCGAATTTATCCCAGCGGGCCTGATCGAATAACTCAACTTTGCCCTGCGCGGAGCCCTCAAGCGCACTGGCATCGGTGATGTTCATTCCGACAAAGAGGATGGTCACTTGAATGCGGTCGCCGCTCCAAGTCTCAACAGGCAGGTTCCTGATGCTGTTCGAGCCGTACTTGTCCTTGAACGCCCGGTCGGCGAGATATAAGTCGACCTTTTTGGCCTTCAAGGCCATCTGGATATCGATCAATATGCCATCATGGAACGTGAGGATCAGTCCCGCCAGCGGGATGTTTCCCCAAGTCAACCCGTTCAAGTTGGCGACCAAATAATTGTCGCCGTAGGGCGAGACCTTGAGCAAAACCCCCTTGGCCCTGGGGTCAACGATTTGCAGGGAGTCGTTGGCGAAGTCGGTCAGTTTTGCGCCAAACTTGTACTTGCCGATACCCTTGATTTGATCAACCGATGCAACATCGGATTTAGTCGGCACGGGCGTTGCCCCGGACCCATCGTCAGGCTGACCGTGATAAGCGGGCCCGACCACGGCTCGAGCAGGTAAAGTGGCGAGTATCAACAGGGCTGCGAGGATAGCTTGGGGACTGTGCACTATTTTCATCTCTGTAGCTTTACCTGTGTAGAGGAAAGGCCACATACTGCGAGTTTTTTCGTCGTGTAAAATTAAATTGGTTCTACCGCAAAACAATGGGATAGGAAAAAGGTACTGCATGACCAAATTACCAAATTCACCAAATTAACGAAATGGGAGGCATGGAATTTTTTAACAGGAAGGGGAGGCGGCGAAATGTGAAACGGGGAAGTTTTTAGACGGAATTAACGGGATTAACAGGATTGGGGAATGGAGGGAAGAAGTTGAAATGGGGAAAGAGGCTGAGGCTCACGCTCACGCGGAGGGGGAGAAAACGGAAGGTTGAAAGCTGAAATAGGGAGGGAAACGTTTTGGACGGAATTAAAGGGGTTCTACCGCAAATAGAGTGGAGTAGAGGGGAGAATTACGGAATTACCCAATTTTCCAAATTAACGGAATTTTGACAGGAAGACATGAGAGGATGAAAAGGCAGATGGGAATCATCCGGTGTTTATATCGTCAGTGCTTAGTGAGCAGCCGCGCGGTTCGGTGCGGGGAAGGCGACCGAGGAGGTGGAAGCCTTGCGGCGTGCGCTCGGCGACGTCGAGGGTCTGTAGGGCCATGACCGAGTCGACGTTGGCCAAGTCGATCCAGCGGATGAGACCGCGGTGACCGACGCGAACTTCGCGACCCGAGGCGGGATCGCAGACGAGAACGCGCGCCCAAGGGGGCGCCACATGCAGGCCATCCGTGCCGTGCGCATAGGACTGGCTGGAGAGCTCGCTCATTCCGTACTCGTTCCAGATGGCCTCGTCGCGCAGGGAAAACGTCCGGGCAAGTTGGGCGTAAAGGTCCGCCTTGGAAATTTCGCGACCGCGGCCCTTGAAGCCGCCCGTCTCAAGCAGCCAGCTTCCCGGCGGCAGGGGCAGCGGCGGAAAATCGGCCCAGGCGTCAAGCAAGTGGACAAAGCTGAGGGCGGTGCCGCAAAGAGCAATGGGCCGACGCGCTTTGCTTTGAGCCAGGAGTTTTTGGCGCAGACGCGCAAATTCAAAGCAGTTCCGGCGAAAATAAAAATTCGGATTCGAGGAGGCCGAGGGTGCGAAGGCCTTCTGCCAGAAGCCGAACATGGCGCTGAGTGAGGAGTGAGGCGCTTCGGTTGGAGAGGGGACAAGGAAGTGGAAAGAGGGCGTGGTTTGGAAAAGACCCGCGCGCTTCGCCCCTTCAACCGACATGGTCCGGTATAGATCAGACCGGAGCAGGTGTTGTCGCCCTGGTTGGCCGGTGGTCGTTCCGCTGGTTTCGTAGATGGCACTGGGGCGGATGGAACCGTGGCCAAATAGCCTTTGGTGTTTGAAGAGTTGTTGCGGAACGGCGGGGATGTTGCGCCAGGAGTTGAGTTTATCGGGAGTGACACCGTGGGCCCGGCATAAGCATTGATAAGGGCGAACGTGGGCGTACTGCCACGCGAAGAGTTCACGGGCGAGGTCATTCCATTGGGTTTCGTCGATCGGGGCGAGTAATTCCCGGGTCCACGCGCGGCGTGCGGCAGGCAGGAAGAAATCGCGAGGACGGATCATAAGGCAGGGAGTGTTAACACTAACTTTAGAATTTGGTTATCCGGTGCGGAGCCGAAGAAACAGTTCAGCACCTCTGAGAAAAGGCAGCCCGAACTGATCCTTCGACTTCGCTCAGGATGACGGAGCGCGGTGATTAAACCAGCCGCTTTACCAATACTTTGGAATTGCGGCCGCTACTTTCATACTTTTCCCGGCGGGATGGCGGCAGGTCGGCAGGTGAACCTTCCTTATAGCCGCCCTTTTGCTGGAAATAATTGAAGGCACGGGTGGAGAGGAGGAAGATGGACTTCAGGTTTCGCTCCCGCGCGGCATTTTCAACGAAGAGCATGAGCTTTTGCCCAATGCCCATATTTTCGTGGGCGTTGCTGACCGACAGGCAGGCGAGTTCCGCCGTTTCGCCATCGGCCTGAACGTGGAGTGCGACACAGCCAACGATGTTGCCGTCGATCTGAAACACGTAATAGTCATTAAGATGCGAAAGGATGTCGTGCCGGGTCCGCTTGATAATTTCCTCCTGTTCGACCGATTCGCGGATGAGGTTGCGAATGGCCCGAACATCCTTTTTCAAGGCGCGCCGCACGGCCTGGTACTCGTTGGCGTAGATCATGGTGCCGACACCTTCGTTGGAGAAGATTTCGGAGAGCAGGGCCTCGTCGATGCGTCCGTCGAGGAGATGCACCCGGCTAACGCCGTTGCGGCAGGCGCGGATGCTGTGCTCGAATTTCGAAACGAGGTTTTCCGGGACTTCGGCTTTTTGCTTTTTGTAGATTTCTTCAGCTTCGGAGACCGACATTTGCGTGACCTGGCGCCCGTTCTTCAAGTAGCCCGACGAGGTGGTCATGTAGATGAGCTTGGCGGCCTTAAGCGCCTCGGCGACTTCGAGAGCCACGCCGTCGGAGTTGACGCGGAAGGTGCGCCCGTCGCCGTCAAAGCCGAGGGGAGCGATTACCGGGATGACGCCTTTTTCCAAAAGCTGGTTGAGAAATTCGGTGTCGACCCGCTCGACCCGGCCAGTGAAGAGGCGGTCAACGCCGCCGACGATGCCATAGGGGTGGGCGATGACGGCGTTGGTGTAGCAGGCCCGGAGATCGTTCGAGGCGAGACCTTCGAGCACTTCGTGAGTGATCCGGTTTGCGGCGGTGAGGGCGAGCTTCAGTGTTTCTGCATCGGTGATGCCGGTACCGTCGGCGTTACTGATGGGAACGCCGGTCTGTTCCGAGAGTTCCCGTAATTGATGGGCGGCACCGTGAACGAGAACGAGCCGGATGCTGAGTGAACGAAGGACAGCGAGGTCGAGCAGAATGTTGGGAAAATTGTCGTCGGCGATGATGGCGCCATCGAGGGCGATCACAAAGGTCTTCTCCCGGAAACCGGGAATGTAGGTCAGGATGCCGCGCAGGTCGGAAACTTTCATGGAAGTGGAAGAGGTAATAGGAAATGCTAACCGGGCTTCATTTGCAAACAAGAACCGTCGTGGCGCCCTCCCGATTCCGAGAAAGGAGCGGATAAGGCCGGAGGTGCCATGGTTGTTCATCGATCGGGAAAAGATCGCTAGACACGTTCAACTTTCGGGCTATATTGAAACAATGGTTGTTACGGATTTTAGGAAGGCAGATCTTTGCAAGCAAGCGCTTGCTTATGCGGTTCTTCTCCCTTTTTTACTGATGCTATCAGCTTGTCAGCAGTCGCCGCAGGGACAGGCCCCGAGCGGACCGCCGCCGCCAAGGGAAGTCGGGGTCGTTACCCTGGCAGTCCAGAAGGTGACGCTGGTGACGGAATTGCCGGGGCGGACGTCGCCTTATCGCATTGCGGACGTGCGCCCCCAGGTGAACGGCGTCCTCCAAAAGCGCTTTTTCGCCGAGGGTGCCGATGTCCAGGCCGGGCAACAGCTTTACCAGATCGATCCCGCTCCCTACCAAGCCGCCTACGACAGTGCCGTGGCCATGCTGGCTCACGCCAATGCGGGCCTGACCACGGCCAAATTATTGGCGGACCGGGACAAAGGCCTCATTGCCACGAATGCGGTCAGCAAGCAGGACTACGACAATTCGGTTGCCACGGAGCAGCAGGCCGAGGCGGATGTCGCTTCGGGCCAGGCGGCGGTGGAGACGGCTCGCGTGAACCTGGTTTACACCAAGGTGCTGTCGCCCATTACGGGACGGACCGGCCGGTCGGTGACGGAAGGCGCGCTGGTGACCGCCAACCAAGCCGCGCCACTGGTGACGGTGCAGCAGTTGGACCCGATCTATGTCGATATTCCGCAGTCGATGGCGGTGCTGTTGCGGTTGAAGCGCGAACTGGCCAGCGGACAAATCCAAAATACCACAGGAGAAGCGGCGCGGATGACGCTCACACTGGAAGACGGCAGTACGTATGAGGAGGAAGGGCGGCTCAAGTTTTCCGAGGTAACGGTCGATGAGGGCACCGGGTCGGTGACGCTGCGGGCGGAATTTCCGAACCCGAAGGCGGTGTTGCTGCCGGGAATGTTCGTCACGGCGCACCTGGAGGAGGGCTTTGTCGAGAGCGGGATATTGGTGCCGCAGATCGGGGTCACGCACAACCAGCGGGGTGAACCGACCGCGCTGGTCGTCATGCCCGACAACACAGTCGAGTTGCGGACCATCAAGACCGACCGCGCGATCGGGGACAAGTGGCTGGTCACCGACGGGCTCAAGGCGGGTGACCGGGTGATCGTCGATGGCCTGCAGAAGGTGATGCCGGGCGCCACCGTGAAGCCCACGGAAACGACGCCAGTGGATGCAGCGGCACCTGGAGCAACCCCCGCGACGTCGGGCAAATCCTAACCAGCCCGGCTGATGTCCAAGTTCTTTATCGACCGCCCCATCTTTGCGTGGGTCATCGCCATCCTGATCATGATCGCGGGCGTGCTGGCCATCCGGGCGCTGCCGATCGCGCAGTACCCGAGCGTGGCGCCGCCGGCGGTGGCGATCAGCGTTACGTATCCGGGTGCTTCGGCGGAGACGGTGCAGAGCACGGTGGTGCAGGTCATCGAGCAGCAACTCAGCGGCATTGACCACCTGCTCTATTTTTCCTCGGAGAGCGACAGCGACGGCAGCATGGTCATCACGCTCAACTTTGAGCAGGGCACCAACCCGGACATCGCCCAGGTGCAGGTGCAGAACAAGCTGCAACTTGCCCTGCCGCTCCTGCCTCCGGAGGTTCAGCAATCGGGCGTGCGCGTGGCGAAGTCGACCAAAAACTTTCTCATGGTCGTCGGGTTCGTCTCGACCGACGGCAGCATGACGGCCTCCGACATAGCCGACTTTATCGCCTCGAAGGT
>Ga0302320_10020632_pt1 | contig 13124 bp, 12 predicted proteins | sample Bog_T0_3_FD_202130 | JGI IMG/M metagenome (GOLD analysis project Ga0302320, IMG submission 202130) | Peat permafrost microbial communities from Stordalen Mire near Abisko, Sweden - Bog_T0_3 | ecosystem: Environmental > Terrestrial > Soil > Wetlands > Peat | place: Sweden: Abisko, Stordalen Mire...
GACGTGGTGCGTCAGGGCGCAGAGCGCGCCGAGGCGAGCGCGAGCTTCACGGCGCTGCCGCCGGCGGCTCTCGCCTGGCTGCGCGACCAGTCCATCGACCATGAGGGGGAGGTGCTCCTGCGCCGCATCGTCGGCAGCGACGGCCGCTCCCGTGCCTACCTGAACGGACAACTGGTGCCGCTGCAGAGCCTGCGCGAACTGGCGGAACTGCTGGTGGAGATCCACGGCCAGCAGGAGTTCCAGCACCTGGTGCGTCGCGACGCGCAGCGCAGCCTGCTCGATGAACATGCCGGGGCCGGCGTTTTGCTCCACGCGGTCGCGGCGGCGTTCGAGGATCATCGCGTCTGCCAGGCGGAACTGGAGGCGCTGCGTACCGCCGCCGGGGACCGCGATGCGCGCCTCGACCTGCTGCGCTATCAGCTGCACGAGATGCAGGGCGACGTCGGCAGCCGGCCCGAAATCGAGGCCCTGTTCGTCGAACGCGCACGCATTGCCGGCAGCGGGCGGCTCGGGGAGGCGGCGCGCACGGCGCTCGCGGCGACCACGGACGCCGAGGATGCAAACGCGCAGCTGCTGCTGGCGCGCGCCCAGTCGGCGCTGAAGGGCGCCGGCGGCCAGGATCCCGCGCTGGCCGAGACGCTGCGCTGCCTCGCCGAGGCGCTGATCCAGGTCGACGAGGCGTCGGGCACTCTGCGCCGCTTCATCGATGCGCTCGACACCGACCCCGCGCGCCAGGACGAAGTCGAGCGTCGTGCCGCTGCGCTGGAGGCGCTCGCGCGCAAGCACCGCATCGCCGTCACCGAGCTGCCGCTGCAGCGCGAACGCCTGGCAGAGGATCTTGCGGCGCTCGAGAATTCCGCGGTGAGCCTCGCGAATCTCGAGACGCGCCTGGGCCGGTTGCTGGCAACCTACCGCGGCGCCGCGCAGCGACTCAGCAGCGCGCGGCACAAGGCGGCCACGGACCTCGCCAGGGACATCACGCAGCTGATGCAGAAACTCGGCATGAAGGGCGGCAGCTTCGTCGTCGAGGTGGCAACGGATGAGGCACGCCTCAGCGCGCACGGCAGCGACGCGGTGGAGTTCCTGGTCGCCGCGAATCCCGGTCAGGCGCCGAAGCCACTGGCGAAGGTCGCCTCGGGTGGCGAGCTGTCACGGATCAGTCTCGCGATCCAGGTGGCCGCAGCCGCCAAGACCGGCGTGCCGTGCATGGTCTTCGACGAGGTCGATGCCGGCATCGGCGGCGCGATTGCGGAGATCGTCGGCCGCCAGCTGCGCTCCCTCGGCGAGCGCGGCCAGGTACTGTGCGTCACCCACCTGCCGCAGGTCGCGAGCCAGGCGCATGCGCAGTTCCGCGTCAGCAAGCACAGCGACGGCAAGGCAACACGCACCACGCTCGAGCCGCTGAAGGGCGCCCCGCGGGTCGATGAGATCGCACGCATGCTCGGCGGCGTCGACATCACCGACAAGGCACGGGCGCACGCCCGGGAGATGCTGAAGCGCCAGGACTAGGGCTGGCGAGGGCGCCGCTGGTAGGGACAGTCGGTCTTGCGGCAGTGGCCGTACAGGATCAGCGCGTGGTCGCTGATCTCGAACCCGAGACGGGTCGCCACCGCATGTTGCCGCTCCTCGATCCCGGAATCCATGAACTCCTCGACGCGGCCGCAGTCAACACACACGATATGGTCATGATGCGCGCCCTGGTTCAGTTCGAAGACCGCCATGCCGCCCTCGAAGTGATGGCGCGTGACGAGCCCCGCTGCCTCGAACTGCGTCAGCACGCGATACACCGTGGCGAGGCCGATGTCCTCGTTCAGCGTCAGCAGCTTCTTGTAGATGTCCTCAGCGCTCATGTGGCGCGCGGAACCGTCGGCGAGGATGTCGAGGATCTTGCGGCGCGGGAGCGTGACCTTCAGACCGGCATCGCGCAGGTCCTGACTCTCGTGGCTGAATGGAGGCTTGAGGCGCTGCGGCATGCGGCAGGTTCCGGTATGATGCTCAGTTCATTATCAGTCATTTAACGGCAGCCTACCACCTCGATGAAAGCCCTCGTCCGCATCGCGCTCATCCTCTGCCTGGCCGCCGCCGCTCCGGCCTGCGTCTACCGGATCAACATCCAGCAGGGCAACTTCCTCGACCAGGCGGCCGTCGAACAGGTCAAGGCCGGCATGACCCGCAGCCAGGTTCACTACCTGCTGGGTACGCCGATGGTCGCGGACAGCTTCAACAAGGAACGCTGGGACTATATTTACTACCTGAAGAAGGGCCGCAGCGAACACGTCGATTCACGCCGCGTGACGGTCTATTTCGATGGCGACAAGGTCGCGCGGCTGGACAAGCCGACCGCCGAGGAAGCCGCCGCCCAGGACGCCTCCGCGGCCCAGATCCGCAACGGCCGCGTCTACTAGCGGGCCCGCGCGCGCGCGCGGCGCGCGAGCTTCGGATCCACGGCCGGACCGCGATAGATCTCGACCCGATCCCCTTCCGCCAGGCGCTCAGCCGGCGTCACGACGCGCCCGAAGACTCCGATCGCGCCGCCCGCAAGCGGCGCGCCAGCAAACTCCGGATACTGTGCGGCGAGCCGCAGGGCGTCGCCGACCGTAGCGCCCGCCCCGACCTCGAATTCCCGCCCCACGGCGCCTGCGGGCCCGATCCATGCCAGTTCGACGCGCATCAGCCGTAGATCTTCCGCGCCCGCGCAGCAAAGGCGTCCACGATCGTGCCGCACAGCGACTCGAACACCGTATTGAAGGCAGCCGCGGTCAGCGGGTTCCTGAACTCGAACTCGACCCGGAAACTCACCCGTGAACCACGCTCGCCGATCGGGATGAACTGCCAGTGTCCCGTCAGGCTGCGAAACGGCCCCTCGGCCAGGTTCATGACGATGTCGCGGTCCGGTTGCAGCTGGTTGCGCGTCGTGAACTCACTGCGCAGCACCCCGCGCTCGATCGACATCGCAGCGAGGGTCTCGGTCGGGCTGATCTCCTCTATGATGCGACCCGACTTGCACCAGGGAAGGAACTGCGGATAGCTCGCCACGTCGTTGACCAGCTGGTACATCTGCGCGGCCGTGAATGGCACGATGGCGCTGCGCTCGACTACTTTCAAGAACCCCTCCCGCGGACCGGCATGCCGCCGGATCCGGAGGATTCTCCGGCAAAAGCGCAGGCGCCACAACGAGCGCCCGGGTAGACTGCGCCTCGTGGCCAATCCCAAGGACAAGCTTCCGCCGATCGCCGTCAACCGCAAGGCCCGCTTCGACTACTTCATCGAAGAGACGTTCGAGGCAGGCATCTCGCTGCTGGGCTGGGAGGTCAAGAGCATGCGCGCGGGCAAGGCGCAGGTCGCCGAAGCCTACGTGTACCTGAAGAATGGCGAGGCCTACCTGTTCGGCGCGCACCTGAACCCGCTGATCTCCGCCTCCACCCACGTCAATACCGACCCGACGCGGACCCGCAAGCTGCTGCTGCAGCGCCGCCAGCTCGACCATCTGATCGGGGCCGTCGAGCGCCAGGGCTATACCCTGGTGCCGCTCGAGCTGTACTGGAAGGAAGGCCGGGCAAAACTGTCGCTGGGTCTTGCCAAGGGCAAGAAACAGCACGACAAGCGTGCGACCGACAAGGATCGCGACTGGCAGCGCGACAAGGGCCGCATCATGAAGTCGATGCGCCGCTAGACACGCCGATCCCCCTCGGGGGGGCCGTTGCTGGTACCGGGCCCGTTAAAGGGCGTACACTAGCCGCTCGATTTGGGGCCGACCGGTTTCGACATGGGTTGCGAAACTCCAGAGGCGTACCGAGGTGCAGGTTACCTCGTAAAACTGACTTGCAAACTTATAGTTGCCAACGAAGACAACTACGCTCTAGCCGCCTAATCGCGGCTGAACCCTGAACCGGCCTGTGCTGGTGCGAACGGATCAGGGGTAGCGCTCACCAGCTAGCGGGGTACACGTGTCCGGGGTGTGCCTTGCGAATCGCTACCGGGCTGGCTGCACGCTTTCCCTGCCCGTTGGGTAGCGCGCGGCGAGAATAATAGACTGGGCTACGTACGTAGATTTTGTAGCGTAGGACTTATGGACGGGGGTTCGATTCCCCCCGGCTCCACCAATTAAATATGTAGAAATATCAACAAGTTAAAGATATTTCTTCATGATTTAAATGATATCGGCCGTTCAGCGGTTCGACAGGCGGCAGTGCGACCGGTTCTGGCTGGGACCTGGCCGATGACTTTCTCTGCAGCGGCCAGTCGCAGACGTCTGCTATTGGGATCCACGGTGATTCCACGCAGTCATTCGTCGAGAACCTTCAACGTGTCGGCTCCGTTATAGAGGGTGCAAGTGAGTCGCTGCAAGAATTGCGGGGGCCATCACCGGACGCGCGCGCCGTAGGGCGCGCGCGTAGTGCCGAACTGCAGATCAGCCGTATGGCCTGTGGATACAACGGATCGGCTACTAGAACTCCTTCCAGTCGCTCGCAGCTCCGTTCGTCGCTTCCTTCGGCGCGCGAGTGCGGGCAATGGCGGAGTCGGCGGGCCTGGCGCCCTTGGCGATCCACGGCCGGGCCGGCGCACGACGCTCCTGGGCTGCCGACGGCTTGAGCGACGGTGCCCGCGCCTGGCTTTGCACCTGCCGCGCCTCCGCTGCCATCTGTGCCGCCAGCGCTGCAGCCATCGTCTCATCTGAAACTTTGTACCGGGTCATCATGGTGTTGAGCGAACTGGCCTGTCCCGCCATGGACTGACTGGCGGCGGATGCCTCCTCCACCAGAGCCGCATTCTGCTGGGTCATTTCATCGAGCTGCATGACCGCCTTGTTGACCTGGTCGATGCCGGCCGACTGTTCATGACTGGACCCGGCGATTTCGCTGATGATGTCGCTGACTTTCTTGACCGACAGGACGATCTGGTCGAGCGTCTGTCCCGACTGCGTGACCAGCGAAGATCCTTCCTCGACCCTCTTCACGCTGTCCTGTATCAGTCCCTTGATTTCCTTCGCTGCCGTCGAGCTGCGCCCGGCGAGGTTACGAACCTCGCTGGCAACCACGGCAAAGCCGCGTCCCTGCTCACCGGCCCGCGCAGCCTCCACCGCCGCATTGAGCGCCAGAAGGTTCGTCTGGAAAGCGATTTCGTCGATGACGCTGATGATGTCGACGATTTTGCGTGAAGACTGGCTGATCTCGTTCATTGCGCGCACTGCCTGGCTGACGACCGCACCGCCCTTGTCCGCCAGTTCGCGTGCCGCAGTCGCAAGATCGCTCGCCTTGCTGGCATTGTCCGCGTTCTGCTTGACGGTCGAGGTCATCTGCTCCATTGACGATGCCGTCTCCTCGAGACTCGATGCCTGCTCCTCGGTGCGCTGGCTCAGATCCGTGTTGCCCTGCGAGATCTCGTCCGCCCCCCGGGAAACCTCGGTCGATGCCGCCTTGACCTGGCTGACCATGACGGCCATGTTTTCCGTGAGTTCGTTGACGCCCTTGCCGATCTCGGCAAAGACACCGGACTTGCCGTTCATGTCCATGCGTTGGGTCAGATCCCCTGAATTGGCGCCATCGACCAGCGCCTTGATCTCGGCTTCAACTGCAACCTCAGTCGTACGGTCTGACCATTCGACCACGGTGCCACGGCGCTTGCCGTCGCCATCGAGCATCGGGTTGGCGACGATGCGCAGCGTCCGCCCCCCCAGCTTGAACTGACCCGTAAAGGTCTTGGTCATGGCGGGGATCATGCTCCGCTGGTGCGCGGCATTCCTGTGGAATATATCGATGTTCGCGCCCATCAGCCGGCTTGCGTCGAAGCTCGGCAGTTCCCTGCGGAAATCCGCCTGGCCGGCACTCATCATCTCGCGCACCGTATTGTTCATGTAAATGATATTCAGGTTGGTGTCGGCTACCATGACATTGGACGTCAGGTTGTCGAGAGCGCCCTTGAAGGCGGCGTTCATTTCCGCGTCTCGCCTGGCTTCGGTGATATCGGTCGCAAATTTCACGACCTTGAACGGCTTGCCGTTCATGTCCATGATCGGGTTATAGCTCGCCTGGATCCAGACTTCCTTGCCGCCCTTGCCGATGCGCTTGTACTGACCCGCGTCATACTGGCCGCGACCGAGCTTGTCCCAGAAGGCGCGATATTCCGCGCTGTCCCGATAGGCCGGCTCCACGAACATGCTGTGGTGCTTGCCGCGAATCTCCTCCAGGGAGTAATCCAGCACCCTGCAGAAATTCTCATTGGCATCCAGCACCCTGCCATCGAGCGAGAACTCGATAACCGCCTGGGCCTTGCTGACCGCGTTCAGCTGACCCTCGTAGTCCGCGGCCTTCTGCTTCTGGGCGGTGATGTCGGTCGCGAACTTGATCACCCGCGCCGGCTTGCCGTTGCGATCCAGAATCGGATTGTAGCTCGCCTGGAGCCACACCTCCGTGCCGCCCTTGCCGATGCGCTTGTACTGCCCGGCATCGAACTCGCCCCGTCCGAGCTTCTCCCAGAACGTGCGGTACTCGCCGCTGTCCCGATAACTCGGCTCGACGAACATGCTGTGGGGCCTGCCGACGATTTCCTCCAGCGTATACCCGAGTGTGCGGAGGAAATTGTCATTGGCATTCAGGACCGTACCGTCGAGCTTGAATTCAATCACCGCCTGCGACCGGCTGATCGCCGCCACCTGGCCCAGCAATTCCTCGGTCGTGATCCTGCCGGCAGCGCTGCGGCGGGTTCCCTTCCTGCTCGGGCGGGACTTGGGAGAAGCTTTCTTAGTGGCCATCGGCGTAACCTCGGATTTGAAAAATGATAATGAAATTCTCGAGCCCCGCACGCGTCATGCCGCGAGGCCCTGCGCTGACATCGTTGCCTGTTCGAGATCCCGGTGGATCAATTCGTCAGCATTCAGGATGATCAGCATGCGCTCGCCAACAATGGCGATGCCGTGAATGAACTCCGCCGCGAACCTGCAGCCGAGGCTGGGGGTCTCCTTGAGAGTACCGGCGTCAATGTCGACGACATCGGATACACCATCCACGACCAGACCGAACTCGCGCTGTGCGCCCGCCGAGATGACGGACAGGACGATGATGACCGTCAGTGGCGTGAATTCGGCATGAGCCAGGCTGAATCGCACGCGCAGGTCAACGATCGGCACAACAGCGCCCCGCAGGTTCAGCACGCCGAGAACATGCTCCGGCACCGTGGGTATCCGCGTCACCGGCGACCACCCGCGGATTTCGCGGACGCGCAGTATGTCGACGCCGAACTGTTCCTCACCGAGGGAAAATGTCAGAACCTGACGCAGTGCACTCGGTGCAGAGGGCGTGGATTCTGGAAAACTCTGGGCAGGCATCTGGAAATCTCCTGGACAATGCTGTTTGTGCGAGGGGTGTTGTAGGCGCTTCCGTCCGTCACTTACGTGATGGGACCCGCAGTTAAGTTCATTAGAATTGCGGCGCAAAAATGCTGCATGCGCGGCATCGCCCATGCGCTCCGCAATCAAAATGGACTGCGAACGTGATGAAATGCGCATCTGCAGATCCTTCGGCGCGTACCATCGTCTCTCCGCGCAACACCAGCGTCCCGCCGCAGTCGGGGCAGGAGAGACGAATGGATATTATTTTCGAGTCGGTTCACAACTATCATGAACCGGCTGTATTCGAGCTCGTGCAATCCATGGCAGTTGAGTATCCGGACCTCGAACAGATCGCCGGGGTACGCGCCGACGTAGCCTGCATTGCGCTCAACAACCTGCCGCCGCGCTATATCCGCCATGGGATCGACATGGCTTTCTACACGACCGATGTCGAGCGCCTGGAGGCAGCGGCCGGCGTGAATGCCGCCGTGCGGTATGCATTCGAGTGGGTGAATTCGCGCGAGTCGAAGCGGACAGGCAAAATACGTACCGGCACCTGAGCGAAGCGCCGCACCCGGCAGGTGCGGCGCGGGTATTCGCTGTATCATCGGTCCCGCGGGAGTGAAGGCGCCTGGCTCCCGCGCGATCCCTGGGCAATGGGCGGGCATGACAACCGGAGGACTCCCCTGTGAAAACCATGTTTCTTGCCGCAGTTATCTCGACCCTGGCTGCAACGCCTGCGCTGGCCGCGCTGAAGGCGGGCGACGCCGCCCCCGATTTCACGGCACAGGCGGCGCTCGCCGGCAAGACCATTGCATTCTCGCTGGCCGACTCCCGCAAGAGCGGTCCCGTCGTCGTGTACTTCTACCCCGCGGCCTTCACCTCGGGCTGCAACGTCCAGGCGCACGAGTTCGCCGTGAACATGGACCGGTTCAGGGCCGTGGGCGCCACCGTGATCGGCGTCTCGCTCGACAACATCACCCGGCTGACGGCCTTCTCGGCGGATCCGAAGTACTGTGCCGGCAAGGTGCCGGTGGCCTCGGATGTCGACGGCAAGATTGCGGCGTCGTTCCACCTGTCCGTGGACCCCGAGGAAAAGGGCTTCAAGGACTCCCGCGGCGTCGAAGTCGGCCACGGCTTCGATGAGCGCACGACCTTCATCGTCGGCACCGACGGGAAAATCGTCGCGACCATCGGCGGGCTGGAGCCCGCGCAGAACGTGCAGAAGTCATTGACCGCCGTCACGCTGCTCGGGGCCGCCCCCGCCGGCAGCGGGCACTAGAGCTTCGCAGTCTCAGGGGCCGGTCACGCCGGTGAACGGCGGGCTGAACTGCCACTGCTTGTTGTCGCCGTTGCCGCTCGCGCCGCCACTGCCCTGGTCGACCTGGATCAGCACGAAACTGGACCCCACAGCTACCGCGGGTCCGGCGAGACCCGCGAGCATCGTATAGCCGCTGGTATCCGTGCCGACCAGGATCCCGGGAACCGGGCTCTGCACGAACGTGATCGGCAGGCCGCCGCAGCTCTGTGTCATGGAGACACTGGTCGAGTTGCCGGTGAAACTCAGCGTGTTCACGCCTCCGGGGCATCCCGTCGAATCTGCAGAGATCGTAAGCCCCGCCACCATCGCGGGCGTCAAGGGCGTCAGGCGCAGCCCGCTCGTCTCCCCCGACCCCGTGGCATCGACACCGGGACTGGTCGTCGACGTATCGGTCGTCGTGTAGGCGACCGAACCGATCGTCGTCAACGAGTCTGCATAGTCCAGGTTTCGCACTTCGCGGTAGGCAATGGGATCGCCGTTGAAAAAATCCGTCCCGGTCTCGGTCAGGGTCAGCACGTTGCCACTGACCGCATAGGTCCCGGTCGTGGTCACATCCGCAACGCTGATGCCCGCCGCCAGCAGCTGGCCAGGATTGGCGAGCTGCACGACGTTGCCGTGACCATCAAGGTAGGTGAACTCGGCAAAGGAATACTCGTAGATGACGCCGGGCGTCTGGCAGGCCGGGCAGGAATACCGGGAATAGATGATATTGAACAGCAGCTCGCCGCCCGCAGGGATCGTGATGCTGGTCGGCTGGCCGGGTAGCGCCGCGGCGGCGGCCAGCAGATTCGACGTCGCCGTCTGTTCCAGCACGGAGGTCGTCTGCGCCGTGCTGGCGACCACCGGCGTAACGAAATCCGGTGCAGCGTCACCCGCCGTTACAGTATCGCCCTGGATGGTGTTGAAGAACCCGTCGATCGACCCGGACGTAGCCACGATGTAGTAGCCCTCGGACCTGATATAGCTGTTCAGCGCAGGTATGTCGCCGGAACTCAGCCGCAGTCCCGCAACATTCAGCAGAGCCGCAGTGCCGACATTCAGCGCGGTCAGGGTATCGGCAACCTGCGGACCCGCCTGCAGCGCGAGCACGGAGGTAACCGGGCCCGTCGGCTTCAGGGTACCCAGCAGGACGCTCGTCGCCGACGCGCTCGCCGTCCCCGTGCAGCCTGCATCGCTGCCGTCGATCCAGAACGTCACGTCGTCGCCCGTTGCGTACAGGAACCGCCCGGATGAGTCGGTCGCGGCGGCGGTCGCGGTCGCCGACGGACTCGTGCTGTAACAGAGCCCCTGGACCGGCGCGTCCTCGAATGCCGACGCCGCGCCGATGGACGCGACGTTGCCGAGTCCAACGCTCAGCGTGACATTGGTATAAATGTTATTGCCCGCCTGCAGCGCCGGGATCAGCAGCGAGCCCGAGTAGACATCCTGCGTTGCGGATGGCATGCCGCCGGCGACGTGCACGAGGTTCGAGGGCCCCGTGTGGAGCACGACATTGTAGTAGGTCTTCGCACCGAGCTGGACATAGGGGATGCGCAGCTCACCGGTGGCCAGATCGTAAGTGTCGATGCCGGTGGCGGAGCCGATCGAGCTGACCTTGCCCACCGTGATGCCGACATTGGTGTAGGTATTGCCGTTGAAGCTGACACTCGGGATGGACAGGGTATGCGTCGACGGATCATAGGTATCGACGCTGCCGCCGGGATTGCCCCGGTTGACGTAGAGGACACTCGCCGGCGTCAGGACTACGTTGGAATAGCGCGCATTACCGATGACCAGCGACGGAATACTCAGCTGGCCGGTCTGCGGATCGTAGAGGTCCTGGGCATGGGCGGCGGAACCCGTCGCGACGATGAATAATCCGGCCAGCAGCCGCGCCGGCGGTGATAACGATGAGGTCCCGCGCATGCTGTCCCTCCCCGGATCCTTAACTCTGTCATGCACCGTACAGACGGCTCGCCCGACATTAATGGGGTCCGGTCATTAACGCAAGTTGCCGCCGCGGATAGTCAGTGCGCAAACAGCCGTGAAGGATCGTTGAACGCCTTGAACTCCAGCGCATTCCCGGAAGGGTCGAGGAAGAAGAATGTCGCCTGTTCGCCCACCTCGCCTGCAAAGCGCACATGCGGGCGCACGACGAATTCCGTGCCGGCATCGCCCAGGCGCGCCGCGAGCGCATGCCACGCATCCATCGGCAGGACCACGCCAAAATGCGGTACCGGCACCTGGTCGCCGTCCACCGGGTTGTAATGCGAGCCTATCCTTCCGGCCGCTCCGAGGCCGGGATTCAGGTGGCATACCAGCTGATGCCCGAACAGGTTGAAGTCGATCCATGACGCAGAGCTGCGTCCCTCAGGGCACCCCAGCAGCCCGCCGTAAAAACGCCGCGCCTCTGCTAGGTCGCGGACCTGGATCGCCAGATGGAAGGCTGACTGTGGCATGGAATCCGGATGATTATGCTAGATTAACGCCGATGAAGGGAATCCCGGTTGTGCGGTCAAAAACAACATGAACTCTGCCAGTACGATGCGCATACCGATGCCGACGCTCGATGACGATGCCTGGGAAGACCTGCTGTCGTTCATCGAGGAACACCGCGTCATTCCGATCGTGGGACCCGACCTGCTGCAGGTACAGACCGACACCGGTCCCCGGCTGCTGCTCGACTGGGTGGCCGAGAAGCTGGCCGTACGCCTCGGCGTCAACGTTGCCGAACTGCCCGAACACTACACGCTGAACGACGTCGTCTGCTGGTTCCTGGCCGCGCGCGGCCGACGCGAGGAAGCCTACGTGCGCCTGCGCAGCATCATCAAGGATGCTAACTTCGAGCCCTCCCCGGCACTGCGCAAGCTCGCCGCGATCACCGACTTCGACCTGTTCGTCTCGACGACTTTCGATCCGCTTCTGGAGACGGCGATCAACCTGGAGCGCTTCGGCGGCGCACCGACGACGGAAGTGCTGTCGTATTCACCGAACCGGATCGCGGATCTGCCCGCCGAGCGTGACCAGCTGCAGCGCCCGGTCGTCTACCACCTGTTCGGCAAGCTGTCGGCCTCGCCCACCTATGTGATCTCGGACGAGGACCTGCTGGAGTTCATCTGCGCGCTGCAGAGCGAACACCTCGCACCTGAGAAGCTGTTCCACGAGCTGGAACACAATCACCTGCTGTTCATCGGCAGCAACTTCACCAACTGGCTGGCGCGCCTGTTCCTGCGAATGGCCAAGCGCCAGCGTCTCTCCGACCCAAGAGATGTCGGCGAGATCCTTGCCGACAACCATACCAGCGAGGACTCGCGGCTGATGAGCTTCCTGCAGCAGGTCAGCGTCCGCACCCGCGTCTACATGGGTGCGGAACGCTTTGTCGAGGAGCTCTACGATCGCTGGCTCGCGCGGCGCAAACCTGCAGCCGCGGCCGCAGGCGCCGCCCCGCTGCGCTTCATGCCGCCCGCGAGGGAGATGCCGGACCACGCGGTGTTCATCAGTTATGCGCGCGAGGACCTCGCGGCGGTCCAGGCCATCAAGGCGGGGCTCGAGGCCGCCGGCATCGTGACCTGGTTCGACATGGACCGGCTGGAAGTCGGAGACGACTACGACCGCAAGATCCAGCGCAACATTGCGCGTTGTTCCTACTTCATCCCGGTGATCTCGACGACGACCCAGCGCCGCCATGAGGCGTACTTTCGCCGCGAATGGAGCTATGCGCTCGATCGCGTGCGCAACATGGCCGACGGCGCGCTGTTCATCCTGCCGATCACAATCGATGCGACGACCGCGGCCGAGGCCATCGTGCCCGACCGGTTCAAGTCGCTGCACTTCACGCAGTTGCCCGGCGGCAGCGTGCCGGATGAGTTCGCGCAGCGGCTCAGGGACTTCATGCGTGCGAGGACCTCATGACGCAGCCGATTGCCGACGCGACGACGATCGACGAGAAGAATCCCTGGCTGGGGCTCGCCTCCTACACCGAGGAAACGCGCGCCTATTTCTATGGTCGCGAGGAGGAAGTCGCGGAACTCGCCCGCCGCGTGCAGCGCAAGCTCCTCACCGTGCTGTTCGGCCAGTCCGGCCTCGGCAAGACCTCGATCCTGCGCGCGGGGCTCGTGCCGCGGCTGCGCGCCCAGGGCTACTGCCCGGTCTACGTGCGCGTCGACTACGGCCGCGACTCCCCGGAGCCCGCCGAACAGATCAAGGAGGCGATCAGCCGCACGGCGCGCCACTCAGGCCAGTGGACGCAGGAGGGCGTCGCATCCCAGGGCGAATCGCTGTGGGAATTCCTGCACCATCGTGACGACGTGCTGCGCGACGAGGCCGGCACGACCCTGATCCCGCTGCTGATCTTCGACCAGTTCGAGGAGATCTTCACGCTGGCGCAGAGCGATGAGTTCGGCCGCGCGCGCGCCGCGCGCTTCATCGAGGAACTCGCCGACCTGGTCGAGAACCGGCCGCCGAAGGCGCTCGAGGAAAAACTCGACCGGGACGACG
>Ga0302320_10020633_pt1 | contig 13124 bp, 11 predicted proteins | sample Bog_T0_3_FD_202130 | JGI IMG/M metagenome (GOLD analysis project Ga0302320, IMG submission 202130) | Peat permafrost microbial communities from Stordalen Mire near Abisko, Sweden - Bog_T0_3 | ecosystem: Environmental > Terrestrial > Soil > Wetlands > Peat | place: Sweden: Abisko, Stordalen Mire...
AGCTCAACTTCTCTGCTCCAAGCACGCTGATCATCCATCCTCAGCTTGCCCGCTCAGCCTCCTTCAGGCTCATCTTGCGTTGGAATCAACTTCCCCGCTCAGGCTCATCTTGCGTTGGACAAGAGTCGTCCTTGACGGGAAAGCCTGAGGCTGGCATGATGAAAAGAATCGGAGCATTGATGACACATGCACTCCCAATCCGCACCTGTTGTTGTCCTGCTGTTTCATTGGCAGTTGAACAGCCTCGTGCGATTGCGGAAACCTAGCTTCGGTTCTACACGGAATCGAATCTCATCCCCGCCCACGAGCGCATCTTGTGGGTTTTTCATTTTCCGGCGCAACGGCGCCACGAATGACGGGGAACAATGAGCGCTACCAAGCCGTTTCACATCATGGCCAAGCCGCACGGGGCCATCTGCAATCTCAACTGCTCCTATTGCTACTACCTGGAAAAAGAGAATCTCTACGCGAAGGGCGGGCGCGAGTTCCGCATGAGCGATGGAGTGCTGGAGTCCTACATCCGGCAGTTTATCCAGGCACAGCCAGGGCAGCAGGTTAGTTTTGCCTGGCAGGGCGGCGAGCCGACGCTGCTCGGCATTCCGTTTTTCGAGCGCGTGGTTGAATTGCAAGAAAAATATGCCGGCGGGAAAAGTGTCGACAATGCATTCCAGACCAACGGAACGCTGCTCGACGATAAATGGGGCGAGTTTCTCGCCCGCAACAAGTTTCTTGTCGGTCTATCCATCGATGGGCCCGAGGAATTGCACGACGCATACCGTTTGGACAAAGGCGGCCAGCCTACGCATGCGCGCGTATTGCGCGGCCTGAGCTTTCTGAAGAAACATGGCGTCGAGTTCAACACGCTAACCGTCGTCAATCGGAAAAACTCCTATCATCCGCAGAGTGTCTATCGGTTCCTGAAGGAAATTGGCAGTAAATATCTGCAATTTATTCCAGTCGTGGAGCAGCAGGCCAGCGCGCCCGATCCCAATGGACTTGTGCTGTTGAAGCCCTATGCCCGGCAGGAGACGCAGGTCTCTGAGTGGTCCGTTGAGCCGCTCCAGTTTGGGAAGTTTCTCTCCGCGGTCTTCGATGAATGGGTGCGGCAGGACGTGGGCCGCGTCTTCGTGCAAGCCTTCGATGTGGCGCTGGAATCCTGGGCCGGAGTTCCGCAGAGCCTGTGCGTCTTCTCGCCCCAGTGCGGACAGGCGCTGGTCGTCGAGCACAACGGCGACCTCTACTCGTGCGATCACTTTGTCTATCCCGAAAACAAGCTCGGCAACATCCTTGATCGCACACTGCAAGGTATGCTGCACTCGCCGCAGCAGAAGAACTTTGGCAACGCGAAAGAGTTCGCACTGGTGAGCGATTGCCGCCTGTGCGATGTGCGCTTCGCCTGCAACGGCGAATGCCCCAAGCACCGCTTTACCACGACTGCAGGCGGCGAATACGGATTGAATTATCTCTGCGCTGGATACAAGCACTTTTTTCGGCGTATCGATCCGCACATGCGCTTCATGGCGAATGAATTGAAGACAAACGGCGCTCCGGCACGCGTGATGGAGTGGGTGCGAAACGGCGGTCTTGGGCGCGCCAGCGCTTTCGCAAGGGAGGGACGCAATGCGCCAGCCCTTGTGTAGACAGCGCTGTTGTTGATTCCTGCATAACTCTTCGATGGGAACGGCGGTGACCGCGCCATGGGACGACATGTGCGCGACGACCGGCACATTCTCGGCATTTCACAGGACAAACATCGCTGAACGGCTACGAGCCGGGCAGCCAACGCATCAATCGAGCCTTTGCTTAGGGCTCATCAGGAATGAGGAAGGCAATGAACGAGAAAAATCTACTGGCGGCGTTGACTTCGACGCTGATTCTTGCGGCGGGCGCACGAAGCTCACTGCATGCGCAAACCGCACAACCCTATCAAGGCACGGTGGGCCGCACTCTGGCCGAATCCAAGGAGTGGTGGCCCGAGCCAGTAAAGGCTCCTAAGGGCGCGCCCAACGTGGTCTGGATTCTGATTGACGACGTGGGTTATGGCGCATCGGGGACCTTCGGCGGCCTTATCGAGACGCCCACTTTCGATGCGTTGGCCAACAACGGCCTGCGTTACACGAACTTCCACACCTGCGCCATCAGCGCTCCAACCCGCTCGGCCCTGCTAACAGGACGCAACAGCGCATCGGTGCATGAATCGGGCTTCTCGCACGTTTCCGCATCCGCTGGTTTCCCCGGCTGGGATGGTCGCGTGCCTGCTACGGCTGGCACCATTGCAGAAATTCTGCGTGACAGCGGATACAGCACCTTCGCCGTAGGCAAGTACGGCATCACGCCCGATGAAGAGGCCTCCGATTTGGGCCCCTTCGATCACTGGCCGACGGGCAAGGGCTTCGATCACTTCTTCGGATTTCTCGGTTCACAAACCGATCAGTACAAACCCGATCTGGTCGAGGATCAGGCGCACGTCAAACCCGATGGCCGCCACCTGAGCGATCAGATCACCGACAAGGCGATCTTCTATATCGACCGCGTAAAAAAGATCGATCCCAACAAGCCCTTCTTCCTCTATTACGCGCCGGGCGCAACCCACGCGCCGCATCAGGTCGACAAGTATTGGAGCGATCAATACAAGAACAAGTTTGACAAGGGCTGGGACTGGTATCGCCAGCAAGTCTTCGATCGCCAGAAGGAACTCGGCGTAATTCCGGCCAATGCGGTTCTGCCCGATCGGAATCCAGACTTGAAGGCATGGGATTCTCTCTCTCCCGAAGAGAAGAAGCTCTATGCCCGCTTCATGGAAGTCTATGCCGGTTATCTGACCTACACGGACTACAAGATCGGACTTCTGATCAACCACCTAAAGGAGATCGGCCAGTTCGACAACACGCTGATCTTCATCTCGATCGGCGACAACGGTGCCAGCAAGGAAGGATCGAAGAACGGAGTGATCGATCGGCGCGCCGTTCCAGGTCTGACCTTGCCGAATGCAAAAGTGACCGAGCAGGAAAACATCGCCTACAACATTTCGAAGAGCGATGAGATCGGCACGCCCGCATCGACCAACGGAAACTATCCGCTGGGTTGGGCGCAGGCCGCAGACACACCCTTCAAGTACTGGAAGGAAGACGCCAACAGCGAAGGCGGCACGCACAATCCACTCATCGTCTCATGGCCGAAGGGCATCACTGACAAGGGCGGCATTCGCTACCAATACAGTCATGTGATCGATTTGTTGCCAACTACGCTAGATCTGGTTGGGATCAAGGCACCCGAAGAGATCCGCAGCGTCAAACAGCAGCCCATCGAAGGCATCTCGTTCGCCGATTCGATCAATAATGCCAGCGCACATTGGCACCACACCGAGCAGTATTACTACATCTTTGGTTCGCGCTCGATCTACAAGGACGGCTGGAAGGCCGAATTGGCCTATCCCAACGACATTCTGGTCAAATTCGCAGCCACCAATCCGCCGCTAGACGAAAGCAAGTGGAAACTTTACAACCTGAACGACGATCCGACAGAACGCATCGATCTCGCGAAGAAGTACCCGGAGAAGCTCGTCGAATTGAAAGCTGAGTTCGAAGCGCAGGCACAATCGCACCATCTCTACCCGTACATCACATTCGACGATTTGTACAACAAGCGCACTCATCACACTTACCTGCCGGATTTCCTCAAGGAACCGGCAAAGAATGCCGTGACCAGCAACGGCAAATGACGCGGCTCGTGCCTTTTGCAGGTAACACATCGCCTGAGTCAGCACGCAATCACTCAGACTTCGAGGAGACTCATGAAAGAAAAAGGAATTCTTACGGCGTTGACTTCGACGCTGATTCTTGCGGCGGGCGCACGAAGCTCGCTGCATGCGCAAACCGCACAACCCTATCAAGGCACGGTGGGACGCACGCTGGCCGAATCCAAGGAGTGGTGGCCCGAGCCGGTGAAAGCACCCAAGGACGCGCCCAACGTCGTATGGATTCTGATCGACGACGTGGGTTATGGCGCAGCCGGAGCCTTTGGCGGATTGATCGATACGCCAACCTTCGATGCGCTGGCCAACAACGGCCTGCGTTATACCAACTTTCACACCACCGCGATCTGCGCGCCCACGCGCTCGGCATTGCTGACCGGACGCAACAGCGCCTCGGTGCATGTCTCCGGATTCTCGCATACGGTGATGTCAGCAGGCTTCCCTGGATGGGACGGCCGCGTGCCCGCAACCGCGGGCACCATTGCCGAGATTTTGCGCGACAACGGTTACAACAGCTTCGCCGTCGGAAAGTACGGCGTAACTCCGGACGAGGAAGCGACCGACGCAGGCCCGTTCGACCACTGGCCGACAGGGAAGGGCTTCGATCATTTCTTTGGATTTCTCGGCTCGCAGACCGATCAGTATCATCCCGATTTGGTGGAAGATCAGGCGCACGTGAAGCCCGACGGCCGCCATTTGAGCGATCAGATCACGGATAAGTCGATCTTCTATATCGATCGCCAGGAGAAGGTCGCGCCGGGCAAACCCTTCTTTCTTTACTACGCTCCGGGAGCAACGCACGCGCCGCATCAGGTCGATAAGTACTGGAGCGATCTCTACAAGGGCAAGTTCGACGAAGGCTGGGATGTTTATCGCGAAAAGGTGTTTGAGCGGCAGAAGAAGCTTGGCGTGATTCCGGCCAATGCCGTGCTGCCCGATCGCAATTCGAACATTAAGGCATGGGAGTCGCTCTCACCCGAGGAGAAGAAGCTCTACGCGCGCTTCATGGAGGTCTATGCGGGCTATCTGACTTACACCGACTTTGAGATTGGCCGCCTTGTCAACCACCTCAAGGAGATTAGGCAACTGGACAACACGCTGATCTTCATCTCCATCGGCGACAATGGCGCAAGCAAAGAAGGCACGCTGAACGGAACGATCGATCAGAGCCTGCTGGTCAAGCCGGTATCCGAACAGAAGAACATCGAGTACAACCTGAACAAGATCGGCGAAATCGGAACGCCCTCTTCGACCAATGGAAACTATCCGCTGGGATGGGCACAGGCCGCCGACACTCCCTTCAAATACTGGAAGCAGGACGCGAACAGCGAAGGCGGAACGCATAATCCTCTGATCGTCTTTTGGCCCAAAGGCATCAAGGAAAAAGGCGGCATTCGCACGCAGTACAGTCACGTCATAGATCTACTGCCGACGACGCTCGACCTGATCGGCATCAAGGTGCCCGAGGAGATTCGCGGCATCAAGCAGCAGCCGGTCGAGGGCTTCTCGTTTGCCGATTCGATCAACGACACCAACGCTCCATGGCATCACGCCGAACAGTACTACTACATCTTCGGCGCACGCTCAATCTACAAGGACGGCTGGAAGGCAGAGCTGGCCTATCCGAGCAGTTTCATTACGGGCAATGCAGCCAGTACGCAATCCTTCGATGAGAATGCCTGGGAGCTTTACAACCTGAAGGACGATCCGACAGAGCGCATCGATCTGGCGAAGAAGTATCCGGAAAAGCTGGCCGAATTAAGAGCCGAATTTGAAGCGCAGGCCAAGTCTCACAACCTTTATCCGCTCATCACCTGGGACGATGTGCTCAATGGGCGCATTCACCGCACGCCCGGAGGCAAGTCGCTGCTGGACTCCTTCAAAGACGTGACCAAAGCGAACGACAACCAGTAGTCTCAACGCGCATCGGCCGAATGCTGCAATCGCTTCCGGCCGGTGCGCTTCCCCGATTCTGAACAAAGATCCATCGCGAGGTCGAATCATGGAAATTACAACACGCAGCCTGTGGACGCTCATCCACGGCATGGGATTCGGTGCGCTCTATCTGCTGGCAGGCAGTGGCGCGCTGATCGAATTGCAATATTGGCTTCGTCCGGACAACGCAAACTCGGCTCGCGATCTCAGTCGCTTTTTTAGTTGGTATCTGGCTGCCATGGCGGCGTTGGCGTGGTTGACGGTCCTCACCGGAACTTATCTCATCTATCCCTGGTATCGCACGCCTCCGCCGGCGGGAACCGCGAATCTGGCCGCTTATCCCCGCGCCTTCCTGCTGGCGCATCCTTCCACAAGCGCATGGCACTCAATCGGCATGGAATGGAAGGAGCACGTGGCCTGGATTGTTCCCATCGTCATCACCGCAGCTGCTGCGGTGACGATTCGCTATGGCCGCGAACTCGCCAGCCATTCCCGTCTCCGCTCTCTGCTGCTTAGCTTCGTCGCTGTCTCCCTGGTCGCGGCTGCCGTGGCCGGCTTCTTCGGCGCCATGCTTGACAAAAACGCCCCTGTCGATGGCGGCCAAACCATCCGGCTTGTCAAAGGAGAATGAAAATGAGTACCCACACTTCGCCTGCCTCTTCAGCGGCCGGCCTGGCAACCCGGACGAACGGCTCCGGCGCCGCGGCCCTTCTTGCCGCTGCCATTGGTTCCGTGGCGGTTGCACTCTTTGGCATCGCGGCAGACAAATCCGCGGCGATTAAGAGCTTCTTTGTCTTCTACAAACCTGCCGGGCAACTCACCGGTGAAACCACCGCAGCCATTGTTGTTTGGCTTGCTGCATGGGCTATTTTGGAGTTCCTCTGGCGCCAGAAAAATGTGAAGCTCAAGCCTGTCGGCCTGCTTGCCCTGGCTTTGATTGTCTTGAGTCTGCTGCTCACTTTTCCGCCCATCGGAGATCTCTTCTGACCGTACGTGCCAATCCGCCGGAAGCAGGCTTCTGCGAAGAGGAATCTGTTCAAGCCAATCGAACCACGCGAAGGGAGAAGCGTGACACAATGAATAATCGAAAAATGGCAACCCGATATTGTTGGATCTTCCTGCTCCTGCTTCTGGAAGTTCCTCATGGCTGGGCGCAGGCTGGACCGCCATTTCAAACCGACGATCCAACGCCGGTCGATCTGGGTCATTACGAGGCATACATCTTCGGAACCGTCGATGCGACTCCTGTCGAGATTGACTCGACCGGTCCGGCATTCGAGTTCAATTGGGGCGCGCTGCCGAACGTGCAGTTGCACGCGATTCTTCCGGTCGGCAGCGCAAATCCGCTGAACAATCCTGTCTACGCCCCCGCCGGAATCGGCAGAAGCGCCTTCGGCTTGACGGACATGGAACTGGGCATCAAGTATGGATTTCTCAAACAGACCGCTCGCCGGCCGCAGATTGGGACCTTTCCCATGTTTGAGATTCCAACCGGCAATCACGATTGCGGCCTCGGAGCGGGCAAGGTCTACTACAAGCTACCTTTGTGGGTGGAAAAAGAGTTCGGACCGTGGAGCTTTGTAGGCGGATCGGGTTATACACTGATCAGGCAAACGGGCAACCGCAGCTATTTCTATGGCGGCATTCTGGTAAAGCGCGAAGTGAATAATAAGCTCGAGCTTTCCATCGAAGCCTTTTCTCACGGCCGCGAAGGCATTACCGCAACCCAGACGCAGGCATCCACTTTGATCGATGCTGGCGGATACTACCATTTCAAATCCCCCGGGCTGCAACTGCTCTTCGCCTACGGGCACTCCATCCGGGGCCAAACCGAGAACTACGGCTACCTGGGTCTTTACAAGACATGGGGCAAGGACTCGCGGTAGACTGTTCAACTCATCTCGCTGACAATCTGTACAAGCCGGCTTGACACGCAGACGGGAAGACCGTAAATTGAATTTATCAGCCGGGTGTTACAGCATATCTCCGGCAAGGTGACGGATTTGACGAACTTCTTCAACATGACCGCGATCTGTATGTGCTGCTGTCAGGGCTGCGCCGCGCGGGCGTGTCGAATGGGATAGTTCGAACCACTGAATCCGAACCCCATCAACCCACCCGCCAACAGCGAGGTGGGTTTTTTAGTTTCCCGACAATCTCCTCCCAAAAAGCGCCGGTGGCGAAGTGGCTAACGCGCAGGTCTGCAAAACCTGTACTCGCGGGTTCAATCCCCGCCCGGCGCTCCAAAATTCATCCTTCGGCTTGTTCAACCGGAAGGTACTAAAGCAAATCGCGCTTATGCGCATTTACAAATTGGAGCCAACGACATCATGACGAACATTGCGCGCCGCATTTCGATCTCACTTGCATTTGTATTCGCATTTCTTGCAATTGGGCTTCCCCTCGCCGCACAGACAACTCTGCTGAATGTTTCCTACGACCCAACGCGCGAATTCTATGAAGAGTACAACCAGCTCTTTGCGAAGCACTGGAATGCGACCACCGGACAGGATGTTGTCATCAACCAGTCGCACGGCGGCAGCGGCAAGCAGGCGCGAGCGGTGATCGACGGACTTGAAGCCGACGTCGTCACACTCGCACTCGCTTACGACATCGACGCAATTGCTGACAGCGGATTGATCGACCAGAATTGGCAGTCGAAGCTTCCCAACAACAGCACACCGTTTACTTCGACCATTGTCTTTCTGGTGCGCGCGGGCAATCCCAAGGGCATTCACGATTGGAACGATCTGATCAAGCCAGGCGTTCAAGTCATTACGCCTAACCCCAAAACTTCCGGCGGCGCGCGCTGGAACTACCTGGCCGCCTGGGGCTATGCGCTTCGCAAATCCGGCAACAATGAAGCCGGCGCGCGTGATTTCATGAAGAAGCTGTTTGCCAACGTGCCCGTGCTCGACACCGGCGCGCGGGGCTCAACCGTAACGTTCACGCAGCGTGGAATTGGCGATGTGCTCATTGCATGGGAGACCGACGCCCGGCTCTCTCAGCAGGAAAATCCTGGCGAATATGAAATCGTGGTTCCCTCCGCCACCATCGTTGCCGAAACGCCCGTTGCCGTTGTTGACAAAGTCGCGCAAAAGCACGGAACGGAAAAGATTGCTCGCGCCTATCTCGAATACCTCTATTCGCCTGAAGCGCAGGAACTGGCGGCAAAGTACTACTATCGCCCGCAATTGAAGAGTGTGGCGCAAAAGCACGCCTCCGATTTTCCGAAGATCAACGCGTTCACCGTCCAGCAAGGCTGCGGCGGATGGAGAAACGCGCAAGCCAAACACTTCGCAGACGGCGGCACCTTCGACCAGATCTTCGAAAAGAAGTAGGCGCACGCCATGGCTCGACGTTCCGCAGTGAGAGCTCTGATCCAGCTCAAGCGATCTTCCCCTTTGCCTGGGTTTCGCTTGAGCCTTGGCTTCACATGGCTTTATCTCACGCTCATTGTTCTATTGCCTTTGGCGGCGATCATCACGCGCAGCTTGCGCGGAGGCTTGGCGCAATTCCTTCATGCAATCTCAACTCCGCGTGTCGAGGCGGCTTTCAGGGTCACGCTCGCTTCGGCGCTGCTCGCGTCGGTCGTTGCGGCCGTGTTTGGTTTTCTTGTCGCGTGGGTTCTGGCGCGATACAACTTCCCCGGACGGCGTATCGTTGATGCGCTGATCGATCTTCCCTTTGCACTGCCCACGGCTGTTGCCGGCATCTCACTCACCTCGCTTTACTCCGAAAAAGGGTGGATAGGCCGATTCCTCGATCCGCACGGAATCCACGTGGCCTTCACGCAGACGGGCATCGTTCTGGCAATGTCGTTTGTCGGTCTACCGTTTGTCGTGCGCAGCGTGCAGCCTGTTCTGGAGGAGATTGACACAGCCATGGAAGAAGCGGCCGCCAGCCTCGGAGCCAGCGATTGGCAGGTATTTGCGCGCATTCTTGCGCCGGTCAGTCTGCCTGCCCTGGTAACCGGAGCAGCTCTGGCCTTTGCACGCGCCGCCGGCGAATACGGTTCAGTGATCTTCATTGCCGGCAACATGCCGATGAAGACCGAGATCGCGGCCTTGCTGGTAGTGACAAAGCTGGAAGAGTACGACTACACCGGAGCTTCGGCGATTGCCGTAGCTATGCTGGCGCTGTCATTTGTCGTCATGCTGTCGCTGAATTTGCTGCAATGGCGGTTGCAGCGGAAAGTGGGAGAGCGCATTTGAAATCTCTCGTTCAGCTACGAATAGGACCAGTTCGCCGCTCTTCTCATGGAGTTGGAATGACTCGTGTCATTCTGGTGGTCGCGGCGCTATTCTTTGTCGCTTTGTTCCTGGTGTTGCCGTTGGTGGCGGTCTTTGCGCAAGCCTTTGCTCTTGGATGGCGTATATATATTGATGCGATTCGCGAAAGAGATGTGCTGGCGGCGCTGCGTCTGACGCTGCTCGTTGCTGCCATCGCTGTGCCCCTCAACGTGGCCTTTGGTATCGCCGCCAGTTGGGCCATCACGCGGTTCGATTTCATCGGGAAGAATCTCCTCGTTTCCCTGATCGATATTCCGCTCGCAGTTTCTCCGGTTGTGGCCGGTCTCATGTACATCGAACTTTTCGGCCTGCATGGGTGGCTGGGACCGTGGCTGAGTCAACACAACATGCACATCGTCTTTGCCGTGCCCGGCCTGGTGCTGGCCACCATCTTTGTTACATTTCCTTTTGTCGCGCGTGAACTGATCCCATTCATGCAGGCTCAGGGCAGCGACGAGGAAGAGGCAGCGGTTGTGCTTGGCGCCGGCGGTTGGAGCATCTTCTGGCGCGTCACACTGCCCAATATCAAGTGGGCGCTGCTCTACGGAACGATCCTCGCGGCCTCCCGCTCAATAGGCGAATTTGGCGCTGTCTCGGTTCTCTCCGGCCACATTCGCGGACGCACGGTCACGCTTCCGCTCGAAGTCGAAATGCTCTACAACGAATACAACTTCACGGCCGCTTTCGCCGCCGCCTCGCTGCTCTCGCTTGCCGCCGTCATCACACTCATCGTGAAGAAGGCCATTGAGATCATCTCCGGAGTTCACACACCACCATCCAAAGAGGACTTCGCCGAATGAGCATCGCCATCGAAAAAATCAGCAAGAGCTACGGGAGATTCACCGCGCTCGACGACGTTTCACTGACCATCGACAATGGAGAATTGGTTGCATTGCTGGGCCCCTCCGGATCGGGAAAGACAACGCTACTGCGCGTCATCGCCGGTCTGGAATCGCCCGATAGCGGCAGGATTCGGCTGCGCGATAAGGAGTCAACGCATCTGAATGCAGCACGACGCGGCATCGGCTTCGTCTTTCAGCATTACGCGCTCTTCCGCCACATGACGATCTTTGAAAATGTAGCCTTTGGATTACGCGTCCAACGCGGAGGCACGCGCCTCACCCGCCGTGAGATTCGCAATCGAGTGGATGAGTTGCTTTCCCTCGTGCAACTCGATTCCTACGGGCGCATGTATCCCGACCAACTATCAGGCGGGCAACGGCAGCGCGTAGCCTTGGCGCGCGCTTTGGCCGTTCGGCCCAGCGTGTTGCTGCTCGATGAGCCATTCAGCGCACTCGACGCCAAGGTACGCAAGGATCTGCGCAATTGGCTCAGGCGCATTCACGACGAATTAAATGTTACTACAGTCCTGGTCACGCACGATCAGGAGGAAGCTCTCGAAGTCGCCGATCGTGTCGCCATTCTTAACCGCGGCGCCCTCGAACAATATGGCACGCCGCAAGAGATTTACGACCACCCCGTTAGCCCCTTCGTCTATAACTTCCTGGGCAACGTAAACCTCTTTCGCGGCCGTCTGCTGGCCGACCTCTCGCCATCGATGGAAAGCATCACAGAGCGCAACTCAGCGTCGGTCATCGGATTTGTTCGCCCGCATGAGTTTCAGGTTTCGCTCAGCCTTCCCGAAGACAGGCGCGCCGTGCAGGCGACCATCGAACGCGTACACGCAGCCGGCCCGCAAGTCCGACTCGATGTGAAGGTAGATGGAAACAAGAATCTGGTGGCTGTGGATCTATCGAAGGCGCAGTACAGCGATCTGGAACTAGCCGAAGGCAAAGAAGTCTTTTTGAGTCCGCAAGCCATCCGCGTATTCGACGACCGCGCCGCCGCCGAGCAACTCGTCGACCAAGGCGCGGGCATCTGACGGTGAAGTTGTGGAGAGGCTATTCCTTGGTGAATTGCTCTCTTGCAGATCTAAATACTCTTCATTGTCTGCCGTCATCTGGTTGTACTTTCTTCTTGATGGCCGAGGTATTTGCAGTCAACCGCCTACAGTTTCTTATTCAGTTGAATCAGTAACGAGGTCAAACCCTGTGTTGGGGGTTACTAAATTGTAATGATTTACGCGATGTCGGTGAATAGATCGCTTGGCTTGACGGCGAGCGCCTTCGCCAGTTTGACGATGTTCTCCAAGGCCACATTCCGCTCGCCGCGCTCGACACCGCCGACGTAGTTGCGATGCAGACCGGCGCGCTCGGCAAGCTCTTCCTGGGAATAGCCCCGCTCGTTGCGGAGTTGCCGCAACCTTACGCCAAATCGAGACTTAACAGAGCGTGGAGCCACATCTCCATGCTCGGAGGCTGACCACTATGCGTCTACACACGATGAGTGTGATAATGTCTTGGTCAGAGTTGCATCCATGCCCGCTCTCGCCCTGTGCGTTGCCGAAAACTTCCCCATTGACGGAAAATTCACCGGCTTGAGCCAGCATTGAGGTGGAAGGGGTACGATCTTGAAGGAGGTAAAGGGAAACCTATGAAAACCGATTTCATCGACTGCCCGGAAGTGGCAGGAAAGACAATTCAATTGCTCAGGATTCACCGGGACACCGGCGACGGGTCGCGCGTCCAGATCGAGCTGACGGACGGAACCAGCTTCACCTGCTACGTCAAGGTCCGTCCAGATGTGGAAGCAACCTTATATAAGGGTGGCGCCGGGGCACCGGAAACCATCCGCGACTACAAATTCTAGGCCAATCCTCCCCCACAAAATCCGGTCGTTATTCCCAAATGGAATAACGGTCTCCCTGGAATTCATTGGACGCGGCCTCGGAACCGCTCTAACTTTGCGCTAATGCTGACACCTGAGTCAGCGGAGGTGCAAAGTGAATCGACTTCGCAGTATTTTCCGACGCGACGCCAGTCGCAATCGGCAGCCGTTTTCATCCGCCAGCCGGTGGATGGAGCAACCACTCAAAACCACACTCCACTCAGCCATCCGCACGATGGCTCCAACCCTTCTCGTGCTCTCGTTTGCCGGCGTGGCCCACGCCCAGGGGACGATGGACTTCTCTGGCGCGACCACGCTGATGACCACCTTCAAAACCTTCGCCATTTATGCGGGCGCGGTCATCTGCTTCGGCGGGCTGATCTTCGCCGGAATCCGCATGATGTCGGGACGGTTCC
>Ga0302320_10020634_pt1 | contig 13124 bp, 12 predicted proteins | sample Bog_T0_3_FD_202130 | JGI IMG/M metagenome (GOLD analysis project Ga0302320, IMG submission 202130) | Peat permafrost microbial communities from Stordalen Mire near Abisko, Sweden - Bog_T0_3 | ecosystem: Environmental > Terrestrial > Soil > Wetlands > Peat | place: Sweden: Abisko, Stordalen Mire...
GGGGGCATCTGAAAGGGGCTAAGCGCTATCCTACCTTACGTCGAGATCCCTCTCGTATCGAATGCGCATCCACTCCAGGTCAACCCTGGGATCGGCTTTCTCTGCACTTTGGAGGGCTTCAGCTTTGTCAGCGGCTTGCCCTTCCCAGACAATCCACTCGTGGGTTCCAGGCCGGCTTTGGGCAGCCGGGCCTGAAACGGCTTCGATATTTCCGCTGACGAGCGCAATGACTTTCCAGTTGGCCATGTGGTTGTCGCCGTTCCTTTCGAGGTATTTTACCAGAGTCGGAAGAGCGGCGGGCGATATCCCCCGTTGTGGTCGCATCAAGGATTTCCGAGGGGACACACCCGTTCCCACCCCGAAAACAGAAGTAAAGCCCTTCATAGTCCTTGGGACTGCCTAAGAGAATCGGTCGTCGCCGGGATTAATTCGCTTTTTGGGTTGTTGCTGCGTGGTTGTTGCATAGGGTGCCTTAGGGAGCTACTCTTGTGCGCTGAAATACAAACCTACTGGCAAGCGCGATGCCGAAGGCGGAGGCTGCGATGAGCACGGAGCACTCGAAAAGGGCTGAGATATTGAAACGAGTCATTCAGAATGTCAACACTGGCAACTACGATGAAGAGAATGGGTACATCGTGTTTGGCGCGTCGTCCATTTGGGACATGATAAGGGATCTGACTGACCCATCCGGTGAACGCAAGGGCAGTATTCTGGAAGGGCGGGTGGGAAAGTTGGTCAGCGACTCAAAAATTCACGACGGTCGGGTCCATGCAACGCGTCGAACTTCTCTCGCTCAGCCACCGGAGTTCAAAACGAACGCTTTGGATAATCTCCCCCCACAGGAACAGCGCGTACTCCACGATCTACTCGAAAAGGCTTTACAGCAAAAGAGCCCCAGCTCCGGGCAACCACCTCGGCCCTCGGAGTCCGACGTGGCAGACGCGCTCGATGCCGCCTTCACGGACGAGGTCCTGGAGAAGCTCCCCGAGATCGTGACGCGCGCTGCAAGCCTAAGTGACATGGACCTCGAAGGCGCTCCCAAAGACATCAAGCAATACTTCGATGAGGCGCATCGCTGCTACCTTTATGGTTTTCATGTTGCCTGCGCAGTACTTTGCCGGGCCATCTTGGAGTCGGCACTCAAGGCTAGCGTGGATCCAAAGGGCCTCATCAAAAGCAGCCTTCCGAAGGGCCGTTCCTACTTCAACGAGTTGGTTGAGCAAGCAATGTCGTTGCAAGGCGGCCTTGATGGTAGCGATAACCGGCCATGCGCGTTCGACGTAAAGAACGCCGGCAATTGGGCGATACATGACATTAACAGATTCAACCAGACATACGGCGGCGAGAGGCTTTACGAGGTTCTCGCAAATACTCGAAAGGTATTGCTGGACCTATACAGTGGCAAGAAACCGTAATGAATGCGCATCCCACCACTTGAAATGGTCATTGAGCCGAAGCCCGGAACATACGCGCTGATCATTTCCTGCGCGAGCAATGCCCGTATTCAGATCGGGCGCCTGGGAACGATGCGACTCCAGAGCGGGTATTACGTTTACCTGGGGAGCGCCTTGGGTCCGGGGGGCCTGTGTGCCCGGATCGCCCACCACCAGAATCCGTCCCACCGACCCCACTGGCACATCGACTACCTGCGAGCGCACAGTCAGATTCATGGTATTTGGTTTAGCTACGATACGCGGCGCCGTGAGCACCAATGGGCACGTGTGGTGCAGAGGATGAGTGGCGCGAAAGTCCCTCTCCTCGGGTATGGAGCCTCAGACTGCGATTGTCGGTCGCATCTTTATTTCTTCAAGCATTGCCCATCATGGATCAGCTTCCAGCGAGGCCTGGCCAAGCGACACCCTCCGGTGGAGGGGTTTTAGCCTGACAAGTGAAGTCGAGTACTGCGGGCCAACATAACCGAAGCGAGTCGGCTCTTTGGGAGTAGCGTTATTTCGAGTGAAAACCAGGGCCCGCGAAGGGCCAAGATAGAACCTACCGTATGTCCAGATCCCGCTCGTAGCGAATGCGCATCCAATCCAGGTCAACCCTGGGATCGGCCTTCTCGGCAGATTTGAGCGCTTCAGCTTTGTCAGCGGCTTGCCCTTCCCAGACAAGGAACTCGTGTTGGCTTGGCCGGCCGTGAGCGGAATGACCGGAAACGGCCTCCATATTACCGCTGACAGTCTCGATGACTTTCCACGTCGCCATGTTGTCGTCGCCGTTCCTTGCAGTGCATTTTAACAGAGTCGGATAGCGGCCGACGGCTTTATGGAATCAGAACGTCATGTCCGGGCGCGCTACCCTTGCTTCGAATGCGTCGCAGATTCTTTGTAGAAGTAGAATTGAACGTTTTGGCCCCAGCAATCCAGCGGTCCTAGGATTCGCTCGATGTTGGCGCGAGCAGCAGCGATCAAGTCGTCATATGTCACGATTCGCAGCTTGTTGTGGTTGGCCTGCACCGAGACGAGTTTGCGACGGTTTTCCTCGGTCAGCGACGCCGACCGACCGATAACAACGAGCGTTCGTGGATTCGCCGAGATTCCCGTGAGGCCGAGTTCCGCTTCTACACTCTGCTTGTTCTCCTCAATATATCGAGTCCAGTCTTCGATCTGACTGATCGCATGTGTGAGCTCCCGGCGTTGGTCGCCATCCTTCCGAAATAGCTCCCTGATTGGGGCCTCAATCTCCACAAGTAGATAATCGTTATATGGCTCACGAAAGACAAAATCGCTGATGTGGTCGCCGAAACGTAGTTTCGACCAAAACTGGTCGTACGTTGCGGACAGAAGATCAGGGTGGGATTTGAGGAACTGGTGTGCGGGCTCCTCTGGCCCTGCCAGAAGGCCATCTAACTCTTCCAGGAGCGCCGCGTATTTTCTTCTCGCCGACCCCCGACCATCAATCTCATTGAGAGTTGTCGCTAGCACGTTCCTCTTCGTAATCTCGGCCAGCAGGTCTAGTTCGGCCCAGGCTGGCGCATATTCTGGTTTCCAGTATTCCTCCCCAAGCAATGGGTAGATTTCGATCGCCTGCCATCCCACGGGTAGGCGGGAACGACTGTGTGTGATGAAATGGTCGGCATGGGGACTCGTTGGGTCCATCGGAGCATCGGAAGGTACGAGGAATCCGCCGAGATGGAAATCCATCTCGTTGTGTACGAATGCAAATCAAGGCGGACGTGCCGGCGGAAGGGGCACGTTATTACCTTCAGGAATAGTGCTCGTCGCATAGATCAGAAGACGACCGGCTGGGTGCACCGCCTTAGCCCCAGTCTTGGAGTCTATGACGACCAGCGCGAGCGTAAGACCCCCGGCAGTCGGAGCATAGAATCTTGGGTCTTGCGGAAAATGGATCAAATTGTCGGAGAGATGCGGTGACACCTCCGCAAGTGGAGAATCCAGAATGGTACCCGCAATCCTTTCCTGCCCCTCCTGAGCAAGGTCGTATCGAACGAGAATTCCATCTTTGCAGCGAGCGACAAGAACACTGCATGGTGCCCGCATGTTTGGTGGAGCGAGTTCTCTCTGGCTTGCATACCTATTCTCAAGAAGTTCACGCGCAGCTTCAGTGTACGCATCCAAAGTTTCGCACATCGCCCTATCCAGAGAGCTCGGCTCAACGGGAGTTGTCTCGTTATTGACGGCGTCCGCAAAAGTCAGTGGCCGTCCTGCCTCATTGCGGATGGTCGCTGGGGCGCTGGTGGTGAACTGGTGTCGTCGTGAGGACATAATCAGGATTATACAACCGACACGTGGAAGCATCCTACCGAGACCGAATCGAACCCCTGTTTACGTGACAATATCCTCGCGACACTATAGGGGTTTTACCTAGCAACTTCTCTCTCGACCTGTGAAGGGAATCGCGGAGGCCAGACAGTTTATCTGCTAAAGCGATGATGCCCCACGACAGGTGGCCCTGTTCCATGGGGGAATCGGCCTCAGAGCTTTCTTCGGCACTGAGCCGCAAGATGCGGCATAATAGGGCATCGGACCGCAAACCATGGAGAGCCGCTGGCTGTCTGTTAACGAGATTGCGACGTATCTCGGTGTGAGTCGGGACACAGTCTACCGATGGATCGAAGGCCGTGGCTTCCCCGCCCATAAAGTGGGACGGTCTTGGAAATCCAAGGTTGCTGAGATCGACGAGTGGGTAAAATCCGGCCGCAGTGCCGATAAAGAACCTGCCGGACAGAAGGGAGGTCAGGAATAGAATGGGGATTCCCGCAGGAACGACGATTGACATCGCAGCGAGATCTGTGGTGCCCGCTTTGGATTCCGATACTCCCTATTCGTCGCGGCTGTCTGCTCGGTCCGCTTTGTTCACCGATTTGCAGCTTCTGTTGGATGATCGCGCGGAGCCACTTACGTCAGAGCAGTACCGCACGATGGTTGTCGAAGAAAACTGCCTGACTCGTCCCTCAACTGCTGCTCGCCGTAAGCTATGGGAGGAGTTGCGGAAACGCTACTTATTGGACCGGCGCCGGCCCCTCTACAGTGCGTTTTGGAGCGAGTGGCATCGTTCAAAGTCCGATCCTGAGCGCGGGCTCACGGCATATATCCTGCTGGCTCTTAATGACCGGCTAGTTGCCGATCTGGGAACGCAATGGCTGTACTCGTACCTCCGACGAGCGCCCGCTGAGACGCGCGTGGAAGAAGTGCGAACTTTCATTCGACGGGCTGGGAAAACGGAACACCCAGAGGTTAAAAGGTGGACCGAAGACACTCAACTGCACATCGCTCAACATTACTTGGCGAGCATCCGTGACTTCGGTCTTGCCCGCGGTAAGAACAAGAAGCTGAGCCTTCGCCCTGCGCTGTATGGTGCGCCAGTGAGGCTCCTTGTGCGAGCCCTTCGCCTAGTGCATGTCAATGATCTTGACATTTTGTCCTCCCCCGTTTTTCGCCTGCTTGCGCTCGATGGTGCAGAACTGATTGATGCTCTAGGTGAACTAAACCAACGCGGCGAACTGCGTTTTCGTATGCAGGGTGACGTGGTCGAACTCGAAATTGGAGGCGAGGCGTAATGCAAGCTCTGTTTTCCGCGCTGCTTGATCTCATTGGGCAACCGCTCAAGGCAAATGGCGGCGTGAAGACCGACAGCTCAATCCTACTGATCTACCCTCCCGAAAAGGAGCTGGATTTCCGCGAGTACCTCAGAGATTCCTTTGTCCCACAATTGGAGACTGAGGGTGTACCATTTCGATTGCTAGACCTGACGGGTTTTCTCTTCGAAGGGCTTGGTGAGGAGACGTTGCGGAATCTCGAGGAAGACGAGTTCGACGACTACCGATGGATGAAGCAGGGCCTGTCGGCAAGCGTGGAGGCCGCTTTGCGCAAGCGGATCTCTCAGCTTGCTGGAGAGTCACCCGGTTGCGCGGTCATTGTGTACGCCACCGTTGCTCTTCACCCTCTTGTGCGTTACGGGGAGGTTTTGCGTGAGCTTCGGGACGTATATTGCCGCACGGCGTTAGCGTTCCCCGGCGAGGAGCGCGGCGGAAAACTTCACTTTATGAACCAGCCGGATGGAGGCAACTATCTCGCTGTGAAATTGTTTTGGAAATAGCTGGAAAGGCTCATTATGACGATCCGCGAAATCATTAAAAGAGATATCGGCGTAAAGATCGAAGGCGTGGTGAAGGTCTACGATCGCGCGGCGCTCGCCTCAGAGTTTCGCGAGTACGTCGTAACCGACAAGATCGAAGACGAACTCAAAAAGATCTTCGACACCTTCACACAGGTTAGCGACACCCTGCGCCGTGGCGGTCGCCCTCGCGACGTTATGGGTATGTGGGTCTCTGGATTCTTTGGATCGGGGAAATCCCACTTTGCCAAAGTCCTGGGGTATCTCTTACAGAATGAGGATCTAGGCGACGGCTCCGGTGACCGTTGCATTGACGTCTTCGTAAAGCACCTCTCGGATACACCACGCGGCCGCGACATTAGGCTTAGATTGGGCGAACTCAAGCAGACGACCCAAATCAGGACCTTGGCCTTCGAGATCCGCAGTCGACAAGCACTGAACAACCCTTCGTCAGTTGGCGAGATCCTGTTGGGCGAGTTCTACCGGAGTATTGGACTCTCCGAGAATTTCATCGTGGCGCGGGTCGAGCGCCGCCTAGCCCGGCGTGGCCTGCTGACCGCTCTGGAGAAGGATTACGAGGCCACATTTGGCGTCCCCTGGAAGAGCGAAGAGGGCCGCGACGATCTGATGACGGTTCGCCGCCGGCTCGCCGAGATCCTGCCGCGGATAGACCCCGCTGAGTGGCCGGATGTGCGAGATGCAAAAAGGTCGCTTGATGATGCATTCCGTCACGAAAAGATCACGGCGGAGGGGATCGCTGACGAACTGGTCGCGTGGGTGGACGAACAAAAGCCCACCGGTGGCAAAGTGCAGCATCTTGTTTTCGTCGTCGACGAGATGGGCTCCTTCATTGGCGATTCCGGTGACAAGATCTCCGAACTCAACAGCTTGGCGGAGATGATTGGCAACAAGGGTAAGGGCAAGGTGTGGATGATTTGCACGAGCCAACTGGACCTCGAAAAAGTCGTTGACCGCACCAACTTCCAACCTGCTCTTGTGGGCCGCCTCAATGCGCGCTTTGAGCTGAAGCCACAACTCATCTCTGATGAGATTAATAAGGTCGTTGCCGAGCGAATTCTGAAGAAACACCCATCCGATGAAGGAAAGGTACGGGCACTTTACCAGGAAGGCTATCTCTCACAACTGGCCGACCTGAAGGCGAGCCGTCACCTTGGGACGCTTTCTGAGCGGACGTTCATCGACTCGTATCCTTTCTTGCCGCACCAGATTCGGTTGGCCCAGGACATCTTCGAGGCGATTGCCGGCTTCCGCGTTTCGGGGGGCGTGCGGTCAATGATTACGGTCGTTATGGAAGCGCTCCAGGATGTCGCCGATGATGCCCTCGGCTCCATCGTTAGCTTCGACATGATCTTCGATGCGGTGGAGAACGATCTTTTATCCCAAGAGTATCTTGGGGCCTCCGGAGTTCGTTCGATCCGCGAGTCGTATGAACGAGTCCCCGGAACGCCCATCGATCCAGCTCGGATTCTCGAAGTTCTTTGGTTGCTGCAAAAGGTCGCGTGGGTGCCGCGCGTGCCAGAGGTTCTCGCAAAACTACTCGTGTGCGACCTGAAGACAGATATTCCGCCGCTGCGTGAAAAGGTTGAGCAGACACTCGACAAGCTTCAAGAAGCTGGCTACGTGGCACGGGACGAGGCCACCGGTGAATGGAAGTTCCTGAATGAGAAAGAGCGCACCATCGAACAGACCATTCAAGAGATGGTTCGGCCAGGGGGGCCAAAGAGCATCAGTGTGGCCACTGTGCGCCGGACATCGCAGGAGATGGCCAAAACCGACCTGGTTACAAAACGAAAGCTCGCCAACTTTACAGTCGTCCATGGCGTGACCAAGGCCACTTTCCCTTATGGAGTGTACTTGGACGGGGAAGCGGTGGAGACTGGTTCCGAACTAGAGGTTTGCTTCGTTGGCCCTCTGGCTCCGGGGCGAAGGCAAACGGTTGAAGACATCGTCCACCAAAACCAAGCCGCAGGTGCGAAAGGGCGACGGGTCTGGTGGGTCGCCGCCACTCCGGAGAACCTCGAGACCCGCTTCAAACGGTACGAAGCCCTCGTCAAAGTCACTTCGGACAAGCGATTCACGGAAGACAGCTCAGCGGACACGCAAGATGCGCTTTCAGAGAAGAGGAAAGAGCGGGACGACCTCCGAACAGCGCTCGTAAAGGACATGGAGAAGGCGTTCCTAAGCGGAACCATATACTATGGAGGCCAGGATCAGGAACTTGAAGGAGTGACTGACTTCAAAGAGCCGGTCCAGACTGCCCTTACCGCCGTCATCCCCAACATTTACGCCAGTTTCGGTGTTGGAGACCGCCCCTGTGACTTCGCAGGACAACTGAAAGCTATCCTCAATCCGGCGGTGACCGCGTTACATACGCTTGCCCCCGAATTGGAGCTGTTCGACACTCAGGGCAGTTTGCAGCAGCAATCGGCACTGGTGTCACAAGTGCTCGAGGTGATTTCGGATCTCGAAGATGAAGACGCGGACCCAGCGGGTTCGATCCTCCTCGAAGCTCCGGACCGCAAGGGCTTTCGTGGCTTCGAGCGGCCACCCTTTGGCTGGGCCAGTGAACTTGTGCGGTTGGTTCTGGCTGCCTGCTTTCGTGCTGGAGCCATTTTTGTTGAGCGGCCGACGCCTTCCGGGCTCACGCCCCTGTACGAATATAAGGACTCCTACGACCTCTTTGCCAAGATTAACACCTTCAAACACGCCATATTCCGCGTGGCTGAAACCCGGCTTTCGGTGGACCAAATCAAGCGCGCCAATAAGGAGTTGATCGCGATGGGCGTGACCGGAACCCCTGAGTCGGGGAACGCAATCGCGGCTGCTGTGCGGAAGTTGGGAGAAGCCCTAAAAACAGGATTGCAGGAGGCGAAAGCCTACGCGGATCGCGGACTACCCATCCGAGACTCCGTGCTGGGTAGTGGCAGCGCGATCACCGAGCCAGCTACGGCCAAGGACCCAACGAAGGTTGTGACGGCTTTCCTGGCGCACGCCGAAGAGTGGAAGTCACTTAACCTATCCCTGGAAGCGCTGCGCGCGTTTCTTTTCGACCAGCGCCACCATGAATACGACATTTCACGTCGTGTCGCTGAACTCGCCAAGAACCATCCCCTCGATGCGAATCACGGTTCGCAGGCTATCCTTGAGCGGTCATTGAAGGACATGGAAGCGATTATCGGCGAGAAGTCGGTGGTGGAAAGGTGGTCCGACTACCGGCTCGCTTATGACAACGTGTGCCGGGCTTACAGAGACGCCTACCGTGGCGCGTACACACAAGTCCAACAAGAAACCCAACGTGTAGCATCTGCAATCCGGACCGGTACAGCCTACAAAACGGCGCCCCCTGCAGCGCGTGACAGGGCGGTTGACAAAGTGTTCGGGGCGGGTGGCCCGTGTCACTATCCGGACCTTTCGCTGGGCTCGGCCACTTCGCTGCTCGATGCGGCAGCAAAACACAGTCTCACTTCACTGGCTCAGGCGTTGGTAGCGCTGCCTGGCTATCAGGCGCAAGTTGAATCCGACCTGCGTGCGCTAACGGTCCCTCCGCCGGCGCCTGGTGAGAAGGTGTGGGAGTGGCGCCCGGCTTCGGCCCTCGCGGGACAGCGCTTCCAGACTGAGGCTGAGGTTGACAGGGTACTCCAGCAGGCGGGCGATCAGGTCAAGGAACAGATTCGCCAGGGGTACACGGTGGTGGTGAAATGAACGGTGAGCCGCAGGCACTTTTGGACCAGTTGAAGGACAGGGTGAAGGCGTGGGTGCCTAAGGTTCGGGAGGTGCTCGACAAGGACTTTACCTCCGAATTAAGGCGACTCGGAATCCCGCCGACTGGCAAACCAACTTCAATTGAGAGAATGAGTCTTCCAGAGGAAGACAAACAGATCCGAATCCGCGTAGAGGCACTCCTGCGTCGCGATTCGTTGTCGGAAGGATCGGAACAAAAAGGTTACGAAAACGTCCGGCGAGAACTCAGCTACACCTGCTTGAATCGGTTGATAGGCCTCAAGTGCATGGAGGCGCGCGGCCTCCTGTACCTGCCACCACCGGGCGAGGCGCACGCCGCACCGGAGCAGACCGAGGTCATCACCTACGTTGAGGGCCAGGCGCGATCACGATATCTTCGCGATTTACGTGCGACAGGCGGAAGCCGGTACAAGTACGTCGAAAACGCGGACGAAACTTTATTGCGGGATGGGCTTACCGCCGCTTATCGCTTTATCACATCTGAAATACGAATCCTCTTTGATCCAAATCACGAATACGCCTCCCTCTGGCCCACGCACGGGTGCTTGGTCAAAGTGATCGAGATGATCAACAACGATCTGCCGGAGGACGCTTACCGTGCACAGGACTTCCTCGGCTGGGTATATCAGTTCTTCAATCGGGAGGAAAAGAAGAAGGTTCGTGACGAAAACAAAGGCACGCCACGGAGTTCCTACGAGCTTTCCGTTATCAACCAGTTCTACACCCCGTCGTGGGTAGTGAAAGCACTGGTAGACAACACCCTGGGTCGCCTATGGCTGCAAATGCATCCCGATTCATCGCTTCGGCCTGAAGTGCCACCTCCGTTGCCCAGCGAAGGCAATTGGTATCAGCCAATTGCAAATTACCTGGTGCCGAACACCGGGGGGAAGATACGGTACGAGCGACTCACAGAAGACGGTCAAGTTGAGACGTTCAAGCGCGCCGCCGACATCGCTCTGCTCGACCCGGCCTGCGGGACGATGCACTTCGGCCAGTATGCATTTGGTTTGTTCCACCGGATGTACATGGATGAGATCCAACATGCCGGCGAGCCAGGTTGGCCAGCCGAACCATCGATCTCTGACCCAAGACAGATTCCCGTAGCGATCATTGAGAAGAACGTCTTCGGCATCGACATCGACGCACGGGCAATCCAAATTGCCTCGTTATCGTTGCTCCTGACAGCCAAGGAAGCTGCCGCCAGCGCCGGCTACTCCCCGTTGGATGTTAAGCTCCGAAGATCCAATCTGGTTGTCGCGAATGCGGTGAACATCGGGGAGGACCAGCTTCGGTCCCTAGTCAGCGGTCTCGGGGACAAGCTTGGATCACCGGACCTCCAGGAAGCGCTCTTCAAGACAATCTGGGAAAATCTTCAAAACGTCGGGGAGCTGGGCAGCTTGATTCAAGTGCGTGAAAGCGTGACGCGCGTTCTGGACGAATGGGTGGACCGTCAGGCGAAGGCCAAGGGGATCACACGAGTCCTCGCACCCAAAGAAACGGGCCAGCTCGCACTGGGTAACATCGGTATGGAGTTGGAGCTGCGCCAACGGCGCCAAATGGAACTGGAGCGGCAGGTCCTGGAAGCGGAGGCGGAGCAAATCAGGCAAGAGCTCCTCGCAGGCTTGGAAGATGCCGCACGTTCTGGGGCCGATCCTGCCCAGCGGCTCTTTGCCGAAGATACGGCCCGAGGCTTGAAATTGCTGGAGATGCTGTCGCGGCGTTACGACATTGTGGTTATGAATCCGCCTTATGGGTCCTTTGTACCAAAAGTGAAAGACTTCATCAACGCTGCGTACAAGCTGACCAAGAATAATATCTATTCAGTTTTCATTGACCGTGCCACGCAACTCGTGCGAGACGAAGGGTACGTTGGGGCGTTGGTTTCAAGCACGTTCGTAAATCTCAAGGATTTCGAAAAGCTAAGAACGGAGATTCTACTCAAGCGAAACCCACTGATCCTCATGCTCGACCTGGGCTTTGGAATCCTGGATGACGCTACCGTTGAGGCGGCGGCCATCGTGCTTAAGGGTGGCACACGATGACAAGAATTCGATGGCGCTGGGAGGAGAAGGATTTCGGCTTCCGTTTCAAAAGCGGAAAAGGCAAGGGCAGGGCTGAGTTTTACCAGGCTTCGAGTCCGGGAGAATTCTACGTAGTACCACCTGGTCAGCGTAAGCTTGAGAAAGAACGGTTGGATGCTCTGGCTGAAAACGCGCCGGCTCCAACGGCTCCCCAGGTCATCGCCAACCCCTGGCGTAACTACAACCTGCACTGGGACTGGATCGAATCCGCCGATGGCATTTGTTTGAATTACGCTGGATGCCTCCACCAGGAAGAGGTTGCGCGAAGAGAAGATGAAGGAGTGGGGCGAGCACGGGAGTTCGTGCTCGGCCTGTTGGATCGGCCGGAGCCGGTCCCGATCACAACAGCCCTCATTCGACAGCTTCACCGCGAACTGATGGGTGACATCTATCCATTCGCAGGGGAGTGGCGAACCGTCGATTTGCACAAAGGCGACGGCCCCACCAGGTGGCCGCTGCCTCCCTTTGGCATCGAGCCAATAATGGATACGTTCGAGCATGACATTCTCAGCCGAACACCGTTTCTTTCGACTGAGAATGATGCGGTCTATTTGTACGTCAGCGAGGTCATGAACGAGCTTCTTGCGATTCACCCTTTCCGGGAAGGAAACGGCCGCACGGCGTTCATATTAGCTGATCTGATACTGATGCAGAATAGTCTCCTCCCACTGAACGCATACGATCAACACCGCCATGAGGTTGCCTATTATGCGGCCTGTGAAGCTGGCCGTCTTCAGAAGAACTACGTGCCACTCCGCGGGTTGATTGCTGAATGGGAAGAAGAGGCCATGGCTAGTTTGGAGGGACTAAGGGATGAGCAATAAGCGGGTCGATCTGAAAAGGATCCTTGCTGATCCCGAACTCCGTCGCAAACTCATGGCATCGGCGATACAGGCCACACAAGCGCGAGAGGGAATTCACACAACGCTAGCACAGGCCAATCGTGCTTATTACGTCGTGACGGAAGGCGAGAAGACCTCATTCTTCGATCTCGAGAGATTCAAGCCAGGCAAAGCACAGGGGGATCTTCGACATGAAATGTTCGTCCGCACTCTGGGGGGCGCACGTAACCAAGTTCGATTTGATATCGCTCGACGCGACTTCGCGGCAATCGAAGGTGCGCCGCTAAATTATCGAGGAATCGGCTCGGTCGCACACATCTTTAGGGAAGCGCCCGCCCTGGATCCGGGCTGGGGCGTCGCGGTGCAGGGACTTGCTACAGCAGATGATCCGCGTTTTGTTCGCTGTAGATGGGAGATTACGGAGAACTCGATCGGAGAGGGTCGGAGTTGGGCACCCTTTGCTAAGGGTGGCGACTTCTGCAGATTCTATGCCGACATATACCTCGTTGTGCACTGGAATCCCGAGGCACGGAAAGCGATGGGAGAGATTGGGCGTGTCCAAAACGTTGGATATTATTTCAAACCCGGTCTTACGTGGCCACGCCGCACCCAGAGAGGCTTCAACTTGCGAATACTTCCAGCGGGGTGCGTATTCGCGGACAAAGGCCCCACAATTTTCCCGCAAAAGGAAGTCGACACTTTCTATCTGCTTGGCACCGCGAACTCCACTCCAGCCGAGTATCTTCTTCGCGGTCTCATGTCTTTCGGCTCGTGGGAGGTAGGAGTTGTCAAGCGATTGCCTCTACCTATTCCTTCATTAGAACAACGAGAGCAAATCTCTAGGATCGCGAGGAATATA
>Ga0302320_10020636_pt1 | contig 13124 bp, 5 predicted proteins | sample Bog_T0_3_FD_202130 | JGI IMG/M metagenome (GOLD analysis project Ga0302320, IMG submission 202130) | Peat permafrost microbial communities from Stordalen Mire near Abisko, Sweden - Bog_T0_3 | ecosystem: Environmental > Terrestrial > Soil > Wetlands > Peat | place: Sweden: Abisko, Stordalen Mire...
CGCTGCGATCGTCGCCATCTCCCGCACCACGAGGAAAACGAAGCCGATGCGCTGCGAGCCAAGAGCCAGCCGTACGCCAATCTCGCGCGTGCGCTGCTCGGTCGAGTAGGCCAGCACTCCATAGAGCCCCACAGCCGCCAGCAGCATGGCCAACACGGCGAAACCAATCGCGAGAAAAGCCAGCGCGCGCTCGTCCGATGCGCTGCGGCTCACCTGTTCGTCCATGGTGCGCAGACCATCCACCACCAGCGTTGGATCGAGCCGGTGGATCGTATCGCGAATGGCGCCCTCGACGGTCTCCGGCGGCTGCGCGGTACGCAGATAGACCACCACGCCGTTGGGATGATTCTGCTGCAAATAGGGCATGTAGACCGCTTCCGGCATCGCCGTGCGCAGATCCGAGTGCTTCGAGTCGCCAACCACTCCAACAATCGTGGTGTCGTACTTGTCGCCCTCGCCAATAGCTCGTCCCAGCGCATTCTGCGGCGAGCCGAAGAATCGTTTTGCAAATGCAAGATTCACCACTGCAACACTGGGCTGCCCCTTCACATCGGAAACAGTGAATTCCCTTCCGGCGAGAATCGGTTGGTGCAGTGTTGCAAAATAGCCGGCTGTAATGCGCGGCTGCTCAAAGTGCATGCTCTCTTCCTCCGCGGGCTTATATCCCTGCACGGAGAAGTTTGACCTTGACGAATCGCCGGCAAGCTCAGGGTCGGTAGTCGCGGCAACCGACGTCACTCCTGGAATCCCGCGAAGAGCCTCTAGCGAATTTGTCACAATCTGCGGTGTGCGATCTTCCCCATACCCGGAACTGGTTGGATCGAGCGAGAAGACCGCCATATCCGCCGTTTCGAAACCGACCGCTACATGGCGAAGATTATCGAGCGTGCGAACAAAAAGTCCCGCGCCGCCGAGAAGCATCACACTGAGCGCAATCTGCGCCCCAACCGCGACCTTGCGGAAAAGCTGCGAGTTCTTCGATGCGGTGCCGGAGTTCTGGCGCAGCGCGATGGCCAGGTCAGGACGAAGAAAGTGCAGTACCGGCGCAATGCTGAACAGTAAACTCGTCACCGTGGCAGTCGCGAGCGTGAAGAGCAGAACACGCGCGTCGATGGCGGTTGAGTATGGCTCCGAACCCGGATCTGCGCTTGTCATCAGGCGCACCAGCGTACCCGCGACAGCCGGAGCAAGAAGGAGCCCCGCCACCGCACCGGCAACCCCCAGCAGGCCGCCTTCGGTCAGCAACTGAACCGCAATGCGACTGCGTTTTGCGCCCAGCGCATAGCGCATCGACATTTCGCGTGCCCTCCCCGCGGCCCGCAGCAGCAGCAGCGTTGCCACGTTGATTGCGCACAAAGCCACCAGCAGACCGGCCATGCTCATCAGAATGATGAGAGGCTTTTGCAAATCCATGCGGCCTGGAGAGAAACCCTTCGAATCGTCGAGGACTTTCAGGTGCGACTCGTCAATGAATCTCCTTCTGAAGCGTTCCGCGTGCGACTTGTAAAGCGTGAATTCGTTCACGCGCAGTGAATGCCAGAGCGGGCCAAGGCTGGCCTCCGACTGCGTCATCGACATTCCCGGCTTGAGCCGCGCCACAAGCGTAAGCCAGGTGGATTGGTGACTGTTCAAGTCGTCGCGCGACGCCATCCACGGCATCGCGATCTCCACCATGCTGACGGGAATGAAAACGCACGGCTTGTATCCTCCAATGGCCGAATCGAAATTCTCCGGCGTCACACCGAGGACGGTAAAGGAATGACCGTTGATGAGAACGGTCTGGCCGACCACATCCTGCGCTCCACCGAAGCGTCTCTTCCAATACCCGTAGCTGAGCACCAGAACCGGATTCGCGTTCTTGGCCGTGTCGTCCTGAGGCGTAAGCAAGCGTCCCAATGCCGGCTTCAGTCCCAGCACTTGAAAGTAATTTCCGGTCACCACTTCGGCATCTTCACTCCCAGCCTGGTTATGCCAGGAAATGCCCACTCCGGTCTTGTCCGCGGCAATCACTCCGGCAAAGACCTGGTTCTGGTCGCGAAGATCCTTGTACATCGGGTAAGAAAAGTAGTTTGTGTGATCTCCCCCGAAACTGCTCTGCGACCCCGAGAAGGCGCCGCTCCACTGGAAGCGCACCAGTTCTTTGGGTTTCTCCACCGGCAGCATGCGCAGCAGCACCTGGTCGAAGAGCGTGAAGACTGCGGCGTTGGCGCCGATGCCCAGCGCAAGTGTCACGATCACGGTCAGCGTGAAGGCAGGCGACTTGCGCAACTGGCGCAGTGCGTAGCGGATGTCCTGGAGCAGCGTATTCATTCTTCGTTTACCCTCGAAAGAAGTTCGTTCCGTGCGTGTTACTCCGTGCGCAGAGCTTCCATCGGCTCAATGGAAGCGGCGCGCCGCGCGGGAAGCCAGCTTGCTCCAAGCGTTGCGCCAACAATTGCGAAGGCAGCCAGCACGGCGGCCTGCGCAGCATTCATTACGATGTGTTGATTGCCACTGGATGCATCGACGCCCGCATCGGCGAGCAGGTGATCGATCGCCGGGTGAATGAGCCATGTGGCAGTCACCCCAAGTGCAATGCCGGCAAGTGCAACCGCCAGTCCACGGCCAAGAATCGTGCGCAAAATATGGATGCGGTCCGCGCCCAGCGCCATGCGCACGCCGATCTCGCGCGTCCGCTGCGTGACCTGGTAGCTCAGCAACCCAAAGAGACCAATCACCGTGAGCACCAGCGCAAAGCCAGAAAACCCGCTGGCCAGCAGCGAGAAGAAGCGCGGCGCCTGGATCGTTGAGTCGATCACCGCCTGCATCGTCGTCAGCCGTGCAATCGGAATTTCGGGATCGGCGGTTTCGACGGCCTGCTGTGCGGCTTCGGCAAGGTTCACGCGAGCTGCCGTGCGTACCGCGAAACTGGTCGGGAACCAGCCGTTGATCGTTCCAGTGAAATCGTCGGTGCTCTGCGCGATTGGGACGTAGATCTCAACGCCCTGGCTCTCGAGAAGCGAATGCATCTGCACATCCGGAACAACGCCGGCGATGCGCCAGCTCTGCTTGCCGCCGAGATGGAGTGTTTCGCCGATCGGCGAGCGGCCGGGCCACCACTTCCTGGCCGCGGTTGCACCGATCACTGCGACGGGATCGCTTCCCGCGCGATCGCCTTCATTGAAATCGCGGCCCGCAAGCAAATGCATGCCCATGGTCTGGAAATATCCCGGCGTAACCGTGCGAAGCTCGACGATCTGCCGAAGCTGCGGCCTGTCCGATGGATTGCCGCCCATATTGAGGCCTCGGTCCATGGGAATGCCGTTGACGGCCGCCGCGCTCTCTACGCCGGGGACGTGCCGCAACTGATCGAGCACCTTGGAGACAAACCGGGCGGTGTGTTGCGTGCTCGCATAGGGATCGCCCTTGAGCGCGACCTGGAAGACGGTGAGCTGTTTGGGTTCGACGCCCGAGGGCAGCGACTGCAACTTCAGGAATGTTCCCATCAGCACGGAAGCCGTGGAGACCAGCACCATGGCCAGCGCAATCTGCGCGATCATCAGGGCGCGGGAAAGACGTGCGTGAGAAATGACTTCGCCCACTGTCGGTCCGCCCAGGCGCATCCCCTTGCTGCGCATGCGTAAAAGCAAAGCTGCGGGAAGCAGCGAGAATACGGCTGTTGCGGCCAGGGCCAATCCAAAGACGGAGCCTGCCAGCAGCCATGGGCTCGCCTCTTGGTTCAGGTTGGGAAGGGCAAGCGGCGCGGCATGCAGTAGCACGAATATGAATCCTCGTGCGAACACAATTGCCAGCAGGCCGCCGCACGCAGCCAGCAGCAATCCCTCCGCTGCCAACAGCCGTGCCAATTGCGAGCGCGTGGCGCCGAGGGCCGAGCGAAGAGCAATCTCGCGCGAGCGGCGCATGGTGCGCGCCATCATGAGCCCGGCCAGATTGAGACAAGCCACCAACAGCACGGCCAGCACAGCACCCAGCACCGTGAGCAGGCTGCGCCGCACGCCGCTCACCATTGTGTCCTGAAGCTGCCAGATCCGGAACTCATGCAGAACGTTTCCGTCTCCATACCACTTGCGGTAGTCCGGAAACTCCTGGTAGAACGGTTGATTCAACGCGGTCAACTGTTGCTGCGCCTGCGCAAGGCTCACGCCGGACCGCAAGCGCGCAATCATTTCGAAGTTGTCGCCCTCATAGCCCGGAGTTTTTGCGCTCAGTTGCAGCGGCATCCAGATGTCGGGAGTCCCAATGACTCCCGGCGCTGTCTCGGCCACCACGCGAAAACTCCGCGGCATGATGCCGACTACGGTGTACGCCTCTTGATTCACGCGCAGCTCGCGGCCCACAACGCCTGGGTCGCGGCCAAACACACGCTCCCACAGTCCGTCGCTCAGCACCACTGCCTTTGCGCCGCCGGGCCGGTCTTCATCGAGCGTGAACGTGCGGCCCACCGCCGGCATTGCGCCGAGAGTGCGGAAGTATCCTTCCGACACGCGCAGCGACGCGATCTGCGCTGCGTGGCCGCCTTGCACGGAGAGGTTGACCGCAGCGCTCGAGTCATCCATCACGGCAGAGGACGAAAACGCCTGGCTGTGCTGGCGCACAAAGTCCGCGGCTTGCCCAACCTGTTCGTCGTTCGGCTTCTCCTGCGGAAAGGTAAACGCCACGCCCACCAGCCGGTCCGGATCGTCATAAGGCAGCGGCGACAACAGCACGGAATGAATGACGCTATAGACGGCCGCGGTAGCGCCCAGGCCGAGAGCCAGCGTGACGACCGCCGTGAGCGTAAAGCCGGGGGCGCGCCGCAGTTGGCGGAATGCGTAACCAAAGTCGTTGAGCAGCGAATTCATCCGGGGGCTCCTTTACTCTGCGCGCAAGGCCTGCATGGGTTCAATGGAAGCGGCGCGCCGCGCGGGAATCCACGCCGCGCACGCGGAGACAGCGACAATGGCCGCGATGGCCAGCACAAAGCTCACCGGATCGAAGGGCGACAGTTGGTAGAGCATCGACTTCAAGGGGCGCGCGGCAAGGAGCGAGAGCGGGATGCCCACGGCCAGCCCCCCGGCAAGCACCCACAGGCTCTCCCGCATCACCATGGTCAGCACCTTCCCTCGGCTCGCGCCCAGCGCCATGCGGATGCCGATCTCTGTGGTGCGGCGGCTAACCCGGAACGAATGCGTGCCGTAGAGTCCCGTCGCCACCAGCAGTGCAGCCAGAACGCCGAAGAATCCGGCCATGGCTCCAAACATCCTTTGTTGCGCATAGGACTCGTCGAACTGCGCCTGCTGGGTCATGGGCTTTTCCAGCGTCACATTCGGATAGAGCGCGGCAACCGTCTTGCGCATCTCCGGCAGTAGCGCCATGGCATCGCCGCGCGTGCGCACTTCAATGTGCATGGTGCCCAGTGTCTCGTTCTGCATCTGCGCGTAGTAAGCCATCGGCATGGTCTCTTCGCTCACCGAGTTGTACTTGCTGTCGGCAACCACGCCTACAATAGTGAATCGGCTCTTATCCCCTCCCAGTTGATGACCGAGCGGATTCGTGTTGGCCAGATACTTCTTTACGAATGTCTCGTTGACCAGCACAACCGGCTGCGTGTTTTGCGTATCTGTTTCGGCAATGTCGCGCCCCGCCAGAATCGGCACGCCCATGGTGTGAAAAAAAACCGGACCAACGCCATTGGAACGCAGGAACCCGCCTTGTTTCTCGACGCCATCGAGCATCAGGTCGTTGTTATTGCTCCATCCCGAGCCGGGCCGGTTCTCTACCATCGAGACCGACTCGACGCCAGGGACCTGTCGCACCCGATCGAGCAGCGTGCGATAGAAGACATGCGTATCCGCTTGCCCCTGTGGCGTAACGCCAAACACCAGCAGTTGTTGCGCCTCCATGCCCAGCTTTTGTGTCGCGTAGTTGCGCAGCGTGCGCAACAGCAGCCCCGCCGCCATCAGCAGCACCAGGCACACGGCCATCTGTCCGGCCAGCACCATGCGCCCGCCAATCATGCGGCTGCGGCTGGTGGTGGTGCTGGCCGAGGTTGCGCGCAGAACCCCCGCCACCGGCGCGTGCATCGCGCTCCACAGCGGGACAAGGCCGAAGATCAGCGCTGCTCCCGCCGAGACACCCAGCGTAAACAATAGAACGCGGCCATCGGGGCTGAGGCCGGTCTCGATATCGGACCACACCGCGAGCATCCGCGTCGCCCAAAGCGCAAACAGCCAACCCAGCGCCGAGCCGGCAGAAACCAGCAGCAGGCTTTCGCACAACAACTGGCGGAAGATGCTTCCCTGTCCCGCGCCGATGGCCATGCGCAGGCTGAACTCGCGCTGCCGCACAAGGTTCCGAGCCTGCACCATCATGGCTACGTTAGTGCACGCGATCAGAAGCACCATGGCCACCAGGCCCATGAGGATATGCACCGCGTCGCGATAGTAGTCGTTGTATCCGGCAATGCCGCGCGCCGGAGTGAAATCGATCAGCGGCTTCCATTCTTTCGAATCGACCTTGCCCACTGTCTGCTTGACCACCTCGCCAAACGAGCCGGTCAGCGCCTGCTGCGCCTGGTGCGCCGTGACTCCAGGTCGCAGACGCGCCATCAACTTGAGCGCCCACCACCTCGGGGAGCCGTAGAGCCTGTTGATCGTCTTGCCATGCTCGCTCGGCATGCCCCACGCATTCAACTCCAGCCGGTTCTGCAAAGGAATCCAGAAGTCCGTTGCCGTGGCCGGTTCGATCCCTTTGAATCCGCGTGCCGTCACCCCCACCACCGTCATGGGAATGCTCTTGACATAGATGGTCTGCCCCACAATGTTCGGATCGCGCGCGAAGCTGCGCATCCAGTAGTCGTAGCTGAGCACAACCACCGCGGCGTGCTCCTTCTCGTCCTGCGACGTGAATCCCCGGCCCCGATCCAGCCGCACGCCCACACCGGAGAAGAAGTTGCCGCTGACCTCCTCGCCACTTGCTTCCTCGGGCAGATCTCCATGACGCACCGCCACGCTTCCGTTCAGGCTGAGCGGAGCAAAGCCAATCAACTCTTCGAAAACATCGCTGTGCTGGCGCAGCGCCTCGAACACGGGCATGGAAAAGGAAGTGCTCGAATCCCCTGTGCTCATGGCGCCTGGCGGCTGGTCCTGGCCATTGGCCATATTGACGTATGAGAGGCCCTCGGCGCGGCTCACCGGCAGCAACTCCATCAGCACCGCGTTCATCACGCTGAACACAGCGGTATTCGCGCCGATCCCAAGCGCCAGCGTCAGCACCACGGTCAGCGTAAACCCCGGCGATTTCCTCAACTGCCGCAGCGCATAGCGCAGGTCCAGCCACACTTTGTTCATCGCTTGCTCCTCTCGCAGGCAAGTCCGTCTTTCGATCGATTCGTCCCGTTGCCGCGCTGGTCTCGACTAGTCGTGTCGCCTACTCGGACCGCAGCGCCCGCATGGGTTCAATGGAAGCGGCGCGCGTGGCCGGAATGAGCGCCGCAATCATCCCCGCAACCACCAGCAGCAATGCCAGCAGCAGGAACCCGCCAGCTTCTTTTTGCGCCTCGAAGTAAATCACCATGCCGATGACCTTGCGCACCGCAAGCGTCAGCACCAGGCCCGCTGCGGTGCCCGCCCCGAGCATCACCGCAACGCGGCCCAAGACCATCTCGAGGATGCGCACCCGCGTGGCTCCCAGCGCCATGCGCACGCCGATGTCGCGCGTCGATTGCTCCACCTCGTGGCTCACCAATCCATAGAGTCCCACCATCGCCAACGCCAGCGCCAGCCCGGCAAAAATCCCGAACAGCCAGCTCTCCATGCGCTCGAACACCAGCGTCTCCGCGACCACCTCGGTCATCGTCCGCGGCTCGTCGAACGGCACCGTAGGATCGATCTCGTGGATAATTGCGCGTGCGGCGGAGATGACCTGCCTCGGATCGCCCTTGGTGCGGATCAGCAGCGTCATGTTTGCCAGATTGTCCGCCTGAACCTTGGCTGGAATCTCATCCATGAGCCAATCGCGCTCTGCCAAGGGCGGCTCGTAAATCGTCTGGCGAATGTTGCCCGTCACACCGACAATGCGGGTCCACTCTTCCTCTTTTGCGCTGTCGTCGATGCGCTGCGCCGTCGCGTCCATTCCGGCGGGAATGAACTTGCTCACGAATGCATCGTTCACCAGCACCGTGCCAGCCTTGTTGTCCGAGGGGTCGAGCGCCGGCGTAAGCCTGCGTCCGCGGTGCAGCGCAATGCCCATCACGTCGAGATAGCCGGGGCTGATAAACCGGCTTTCGGCCAGCATCTCCTGGTTCTTCGGATACGGCGGCTGACCGGCAATATGCACGTCGCTATTGTCTCCCCAGCTCTCAATGGGCAATAGGCTGATGAATCCCGCCGCCTGCACGCTGGGCAGGTGAGCGACGCGCTCTTCCACGGGCCGGTAAAACTCGAAGACCATGTTGCGGCCCTGATACCGCGCCGGAGAGAGCCCGATCTTGACCGACAGGATATGCGACGGCTCGAAGCCCAGGTCCGCATTGAAGTAACGCGTCACCACCCGCATCAGCAGGCCGGAGACAACCAGCAGCACCAGCGTGAGCGCTACCTGCGTAACCACAAAGCCGGAGCGAAGCCGGGCCTGCCCGCGCCCCGTGCCGGCACTACCGCCCGCCTTGAGAGCGCGATTGGGATCGATGCCGGAGAGCCGCAACGCAGGATAGAGCGATGCGGCCAGACTGCAGACGACAGCAACGGCAATCGCCGCTGCCAGCACCGTCCAGTTCATCTGAATGTCGGCGCCGCGCGCCAGGGCCTTCATGAGAAATGTGCGCATCAGTTGCAACAGAGTCGACGCGATCAGCACGCCGCCGCCCGCGCCCAGCAGCGCCAGCAGCAGCCCTTCGTTGAGCATCTGCCCAAGCAGGCGCACCCGGCCCGCGCCAATGGCCACGCGCATGGCCATTTCGCGCTCGCGCTGAACGCCGCGCGCCAGCAACAGTCCAGCAATGTTCACGCAGCCGATGGCCAGCACAGCCAGCACCGCGCCCAGCAGCGTCCACAGCGGCCCCTTCGTCTTGCCCGCAACGCTTTCGGCCAGCGGAACGGCCTTCACCACGCGACCGCCGTCCGTATCGGGATAGGCCTTCCCAAGATCGTTGAAGACGTGCTTCAGATCGGCCTGCGCCTGATCCGCCGTCACGCCGTCTTTCACACGCCCCACTGTGCGCAGCCAGTGCGCGCCGCGGTTGCTCATCCAGCTCTCGTCGAGCACGCGCGGAATATAAATCGCGCCGTGCATATTGAGCGGATAGCGAAACCCGGCCGGCATCACGCCAATCACAGCAAATGCGCGGCCGTCGAGCTTGACCGGCTTGCCCAGCACGGAACGGTCGCCGTTGAAGTAGCGTTGCCAGGCGTCGTAACTCAGGACCGCGATCTCGTTCTTTCCGTCCAGCTGATCGCCCGGCAGAAAAGTGCGGCCCAGCAGCGGCTGCACGCCGAACACCTGAAAGAAATTGTCGGTGGAGCGCACGCAATCGATCGCCATGGGACCGGTGGCAGACGTGTCGATGGTGATTTTTCTGTAGTCGTTGTAGCCGGCAAAGGCAGCAAAGGTGCGCGTCTGCGCGCGCACATCCAGATAGCTTGCCCAGGAGGACGGCTGGTTGTATCCCGCGCCGGCGGTCGCCTGCACCGACACAATCTTGTCCGGGTTCGCAAAAGGGAGTGGGCGCAGAATCACCGCGTCGATCACGCAGAACACAGCGGTGGCCACGCCCACACTCAGGGCCAGGGTGAGGACAACAGTGAAGGCGAAACCTGGTGCGCGGCGCAACTGGCGCAGCGCATAGTGCAGATCCTGAAAGGAATTGCGCAGCGAATTGCGAAGCGACATCGTTAAGCCTCCACTTCCTCTGTGAGTTTCTTGAGCTCGTCTTCTGAAACTACCTTTCCGTCGAACAGATGCACCTCGCGCTGCGCATGTTTTGCAAATCTCGGATCGTGCGTCACCATGCAGATCGTCGAGCCTTCGCGGTGCAGATCGGCCAGCAGGTGCATCACCGCTTCGCCGTTCTTCGAGTCCAGGTTGCCGGTCGGCTCGTCAGCCAGCAGAATCGACGGCGAACCCGCCAGCGCGCGCGCCACGGCCACACGCTGTTGCTGACCGCCGGAGAGCTGTGCAGGATAATGCCGCATGCGGTGCGCCATGTTCACGCGCTCCAGTGCGTCCTTCACGCGGCCCTTGCGCTCGCTCGATGGCATGCCGGCCCGATAGGTCAGAGGCAGTTCCACATTCTCTTCCACCGTCAAATCGCCGATCAGGTTGAAGCTCTGGAAAATGAACCCGATCTCCTGGTTGCGGATGCGCGAGCGGTCGCCAAAGCTCAGGTTCTCGACCGGATTATTGTTCAGCAGATACCGGCCTCCGGTCGGCGTATCCAGCAGCCCCAGAATCGACAGCAGCGTCGACTTGCCGCAGCCCGAAGGCCCGGACATCGCCACGTACTCGCCGCGCGAGATGGTCAGGTGAATCCCGGAGAGCGCGTGCGTCTCCACTTCGTCGGTGTAGAAGACCTTGGTCAGTTCTTCGATTTCAATCAGCTTGTCGTTCGCCATCCTGTCCCCCTTGTGTGCGTTGTCAGTGGTCAGTTGTCAGTTGACAGTGGTCAGTTGCCACAGCCGTTGCCATTCCCTAGTCCCTAGTCCCTAATCCCTTAGTCCCTGTTCCCTGCTTATTCCAGGCGTATCCGGTCCACCGCGTCGGCCCTCGACATGTCGGAGAGAATCACAACGTCGCCCTCCTTCAAGCCCTCGATAATCTGGACCGCATTCACCGATTCGCGGCCCACCTTCACCGGTACGCGCACCGCGCCCTTGCCATCGGGATCTTCCTTGAACAGGCTCAGGGTCGAGTTCTCGTTGCCCAGCGCGGGCCGGCCCACTTGCAGAACATCCTTCAACATCGCAAGATTGATGATCCCGTCCACGCTCAGGTTTGGAACCGCTCCAGAAGGCAAAGGCCCATCCAGCGATACGTCAACCGTGCGCGTTCCGTTCAAAACAGATTGATCGATGCGGATAACGTGCCCCGGAATGATCCCGTTGTGGGTGTCGATCAAGGCAGGCTGCCCGATCTGAATGTCGCGCGCCTGCGTCTCGGCAATCTGCAGCGCGGCCTTCAACTTGTCCAACTGGGTCACCTCCGCCACTGAGGTTCCGGCGGTGACATGCTGGCCCACCTGCAAAGGCACCGGAAGCTGCTCCAGCACGCCGGAGATGCCGGCCCGTACATGCAGCGCGGCCGACTGCTTCTGGTAAAGATCCAACTGCGCCTTGGCCTGCTCCACTTTCGTCGCAGCGGAGGCCAGTTGCACCTCGATCGCCTTCTGGTTCACGTCCAACTGCTCTTCGGACAGCCGCTTCTGCGCCGTCAACTGGTCGGCGGTGTTTTTGGATGCGCTGGCCACAATGCCGGAGACAACCCCCAGCTTGTAGAGCGCCTCGTCGGTCTGCGCCTGCCGCTGGTCCTGCACATAGGAGGCGTTCACCTGCGCCGCGGCAATCTTCTTGTCCATCAGCGTGCTGTTCAGTTGCGCCTGCAGGCTCTTGTAGTCTGCCTGCGCTCCCTTCAGCGCCGATTGCGCGCTGAGAAGCTGCTGCTCCAGTTGCGGGTCTGCCAGGTCCAGAATCACGGTATCCGGTGTCACCTTGGAGCCGGGCAGCACGCGAATGTGCACCACCGTCGCGTCCGTCTGCGCCGGGATCAGCTCAATCGAGTCCTCCCGCGGCACCAGGGTTCCCGTTGATCCGCGTACCTGAATCGTCAGGTCTCCGCGTTTGACCGTGTCCGGCCAAATGGTGGAGCGATCAACGGCCATGGCGGCCGGCTTGAGCCGCGAGACGGCGACTACGGCAACGGCCAGCAGCACCGCCGCAACGCCAGCCCATATTGCATACTGGCGCATCTTCTTCTTCTTCAGGTCTGGGCGAGCAATATCCATCACGCCAGTTAATAGCACTTCGGCTGCCAAAGAAGTCCCGCCTGCGTATCACTCAAAACAAAGCACTTCAGCGTGGTTGGCCACAGAAAAAGGCGGCCACGGGTGACCGCTTACGGCTTGCCGGTGTTCGATATCGGACAGTTCGAGAAGAGTCTCGTTCCGGGATGCCCAAGTCCCTCAGGGGGAACACCCACAATGGAATAAGAGCCCTCGTGAGACCGGGGCCATCCGCCTCCCCGTTGAGTGGCGCCGGAGCCGCCCCCTGCCCAAACCGCAATCCGCTCAGCAGAGTTTCACCCCATAACCAGGTTGGCTTGCAACTTTGGTATCCCCTCTATTCACCTTGGTGTTACCTGAGGGGGGCCCCGGCAGGACGATAATTCTTGGTATCAATTCATCGCCTCTTTGCCGCCATCCCCAGCATTGCCAAGGACATTGGCCCTGGCCGCCCGAAGGTCCGCTTCTTGGGGAAGCCGAGGCGCCTACCCGCTTCTTATCCATGCAAAACCTTGTTGAAAGGATCGTCATGCCTGCCTGTACAGATTCACACCGCTCCCTTGCACTCGCCGTCCGGCGAGTTTTTCTTCTTCTGCCATTCATTCTGATTTCCTTGCCTTCCGCCATCCAGGCGCAGACCACTTCTGGCGTCGTTTTTGCAGGCGTGCAAACCACTATGCCGATCAGCGGGCTTTCCGGGCCGGCCGGCATCGCGGTTGACGCCTCATCGAATCTCTATGTCGCCGACACCGGCAACAACCGTGTGCTGAAGATTACCTCGACCGGCGCGCAGACAACACTGCTCAGTGGAAGCGCCACCGTGCATGCGCCGCATGGGCTGGCCGTCGACCGATCGGGAAATCTCTTTATTGCCGACACGGGGAACAACCGGGTCCTGAAGCTTCCTTCCGGCGGAAACGCAATCGTGGTGGGCTCTGGATTCTCCGCGCCCGAAGGGGTCTCGGTGGACTACTGGGGAAACCTCTACGTTGCGGATACGGGAAACAATCGTGTGGTCGGCGTCAGCCCTTCCGGGACCCAGGTAACGCTGATCGCCAGCACCGCAACGCCCGCCGGCAAAGCGCTCTACAAGCCCGCAGGAATCAGCGTGCCCCTGAACCAGAACTGTAGCAACTGTGTGCAGGTCGAGATT
>Ga0302320_10020637_pt1 | contig 13123 bp, 8 predicted proteins | sample Bog_T0_3_FD_202130 | JGI IMG/M metagenome (GOLD analysis project Ga0302320, IMG submission 202130) | Peat permafrost microbial communities from Stordalen Mire near Abisko, Sweden - Bog_T0_3 | ecosystem: Environmental > Terrestrial > Soil > Wetlands > Peat | place: Sweden: Abisko, Stordalen Mire...
ATCCACTCTCGATCCCACCTTTTGAAGAACAAGGCGAATCTTCATACGCCGGAAGCCCTGGCCGCGCACGAGGCGCGGATGGTCTTCAAGCGTCTGATTTTCCTATACTCGCGCCCGGTCTCCGGCTCATTCGACCTGGCGCACTTGCTGGCGATTCACCGGGCGCTGTTTCAGGATGTGTATCCCTGGGCGGGCCGTGTGCGAACCTGCGACTTGTCGCTTGGCCCGGTGAGCTTCTGTTCGGCCCAACGGCTGGAAACCTCCCTGACGGCACTATTCGGCGAGCTGGCGCGGGAAAACTGGCTGCGGGAACGCAGCGCGGAGAAGTTCGCGCATGGCGCGGCCTATTACCTGGCTGAATTGAACGCGATTCATCCGTTCCGGGACGGGAACGGCCGGACGCAACGGGAGTTCATCCGGGAGCTGGGGGTGTTGGCCGGCCATAAAGTCCGCTGGGCGCCGATCACGCAATTCGAGATGTACACTTCATCCAAACTTTCGATGGCGACGAAAAACCCGATTGGCCTGGTTCACATCTTGCGCATGGCACTTGGCCTGAATTGACCGTAGGCCGGTTTGAGCGCCGGATTCATAATCCGTGGGCCGACGGCAAGACGGTCTCAGGCGGATTTTGGATAGCCGGGGGCTGTCGGCATTGCTCCGTGTTCGTCCTGGGGGCTTTCTGTTCGATTCCGCACGACTCTACACTCAGACACAAAGGCTGGACCGACCTCACCATCCCCAGCAAGGTTTTTGTTTTTTGTACTTGTGCGGGGTGGGTGCGGGAGGGGCGCTAGCGCCCTCCAATGTATGCGCAGCAGGCCCGCCCGTAGGGCGCTCCTTTTTCCTCACGTTGTGGTGGACGGCTATTTGTTTTTATTTGTATCTATTACTTGTAATAGTGAGGGTGTTTCAGCGGATTATAGTGAGGGTGTTTCAGCGAGTGAGGATGAGGCAGTGAGGGCGTTTCAGCGGGAGGTAAATCGATGATTGTAAACATATAAACCCCGTATTGCTATGGAGAGAGGCTCAGTGAGGGCGTTTCAGCGTGGAAAACTCACCGTATTCACAGGCATTATGCGCAAAACTATTCGCCTATCTGCTTTGGATTGATAGACGGCGGACAAGGGTGAACCTCGAAGCTGCCTTTGGGCGTGGCGTACCTGAGACCTGGCCAGCAAAGCTTTAGTTTCTTCACCTCCCGCAAGAAATCTTTGCGGAAGTCACGGACAACGAACTTGTCATTGGCCTTCGAAGGATCAACCCCAAATTGGAGGTACAGGCGTTCCCATGACAGGCGCTCAGGCTTCTTTCCTTGGCTGTAAAGGGTGAACGACTTGTACGACAACCACATGTAGAGGTCGAGGCCAAGCGAGGATCTACGCATCGTTTTCAGTATTCGCATGTCGAGCGGGACCGGGTGAGCGACGATCTCGTTGAACATCTCCTCCCCGATTTCCACCCAACTCTTCCAAAGCGTGTCCTGCTGTGGCTGATGGTAATCCCACCAGAGAACAGCTTTAGGAGCCAGACGGCCGCCAGTCGAAACCTTGCCCCTGCTCGTCTCGTAGATCATGTCCACGTGGCAATTGAAGAGTCTGTCTATTTGGCTTTTGAGCCGCGTCCGGTCTCCACGGCTACCGCCGCTGTCACTGTTGATCCCAAGTTCCTGCATGAAGGAAGACAGGGATGGTCCCAGAATCAACTTCCGATCTTGCGTCTTGATGGCCTCGGTGCAAACCCATGCCAGTAGCAGACGAGGCAGATTTCCGAAAGGGAGCTTGTTGTCTCCGCCGGCAATCATGATGAGCTTATAAGGACCATTCTGGCGCTTGTATTGCTGCCGGTTCCCCGGATCTGTGCGCGGCAGAGAGCAGAGCGTCAGCAGTCGTCCCATGAAACCCAAGTCCGGCGTCGGGTCTTCACCGATGCTTGTGAGGGCATCAACCTGCTTGGTACGGGTGAAGTGGTGTTTTCCCTGTACCGTCAGCGCATTGGGGACAGCACCCGAAGGCTCATCCGCCAGAACCTCAAATCCTGGTAGCAGATCTGCCAAAGGCAAAAGATCGCTGCTTCTCCTACCGCTCATGCTCGGACCTCTTGGGCATAGTTATTTTGCTGATTTCATGCTTTCATCAAAGCACCAATTCAGCAATTCATTCAGCTTCATATCTCGGTCGAGTGCGGCTTGTTTGAAGGCCCGGACGAATGAAGGAGACATTCTAAACTGTAGCGGAACAAGATCTGCGGACGGGACAACACCGCGCTGCCGCGCGGCGGTCTGAAAGCGCGCTCTGGCAGGAGAAAGGTCGGCTCCATCCAGAGCGATAGGTTGAGGCTTAGCCATTAATCGGACTCCTTCCTGATTTCACTTTTTCATGAAAGCATGATTTGATCTCTTTCCACAAGGCCGATACCTCCTCGGCTGCGGGGCTTTTGGCTCCCAGCTCCGGTGCGGTATTGCCGCCCGTCATGGAGGCGGCATAGGCGACACGGTCGGCGATAAAGGCCTGTGCCACACGCCCATGCTGAGACAGGGCGGCTGCCGCCTGGGCGGTAATGCTCGCTTGCGACTTTGCCTGAGTGAGGACGAAGAGAAACGGCCTGCCGGCGGCCTGTACTAGCTCGACGGTTTCGGCCACCGCCCAAAGGTCGGATGGGGAAGGTCTCACCGGGATCACCACAAGATCCGCGTATGTGACCAGACTGGCGGTCTGATCTGAGATCGTGGGAGCGGTGTCGATCAGGCAAAAGGCCGCGTTGTGTTTTTTATCAAGAGCTTCCAGTCCGCTCTTGATCTGCGCAAAGGACACCTGCCCGAGCTGGGGAGTCTCTGCCGCCCGCCGCTCATGCCAACGGCTCAACGTGCCCTGACGGTCTGTGTCGATCAGCCATACCGGGGCATCGCCTGTGCGCTCCGCTTCAACGGCTAGATGTGCGGCCAGCATGGTCTTGCCGCTTCCGCCTTTCTGCGAGGTAATGACTATTGTTTTCATGAAAACCAGCTTTCACTAAGATCGCCTTTCATGAAATATATCACGCTTATGGTTATTGTTGTCTAACCCCCGCGAAAGTAAAACGACCAGAATCTTCTAGACTTACTCTATCCAGAGTCGACCGAATGGAACACCGTGCAGGTTGCTTGCAAAAGGAATCACTTCCGTCCCCGCGTACAGCACCACGCCGCGCACCCAGTTTTTACCTGCGGCCTCTGCCAATGCCTGTAATCCGCGCACATCGTTACTGCCCAGGGTTGCGGAGGCCTTGATCTCCACTCCTACCACTCTACCGGCGCGATCCTCCAATACGATGTCCACCTCCTGCCCGGAGGCCGTGCGCCAGAAGAACAACTCCGGCTGAGTCGTGCTCCAAGTGGCCTGCTTCTTCAGCTCCATCACCGCGAAGTTTTCTAACAGCGCGCCAGCTAAACTGGCCTCTGCCCTCAAGCGTTCCATGGTCACTCCCTGCAAGTAGGCCAGCAAGCCGGAGTCGTTCACATAGACCTTGGGCGTCTGGATAACTCGCTTGCCAAGATTTCTCGCCCACGGGCGCAACAGTTGTACAAGGAAGGTCGCTTCCAGCAAGGCAAAGTAGCGCTTCAACGTCGTCTGCGATAAGGCAACCGTACGTGATAAATCGGCAACATTCAACAGCCCGCCTGCACGTGCTGCGACGACAGAGAGCAGGCGCGGAACTGCCGTTACGTCGGCAATGTTCGCCAGATCGCGAATATCCCGTTGCAGGATCGTCATGACATAGGACTGAAACCAAGCATCGCGGCGCGCAGAACTCATGCGAGCGACGGCAAGAGGATAGCCACCCGCCAGAGCGGCCGCCAACAGATCTTCCCGGCGCAACGCGGCGGCACCTCCTGTCCAGCCGACGGTCTTTCGGGAAAGCAGAGTGTCCACAAATCTCTCTCTTACGCCGTGCATCTCTCCCTGTGAAAACGGCCACAGGGTCAGTATTTCCATGCGCCCCGCCAAGGATTCAGACAGTTTGGGCAAGAGCAGTACGTTTGCCGATCCCGTGAGCAGGAATTGACCGGCCTGACGCTTGCTATCAATGGCGGCTTTGATTACGGGGAAGATCTCGGGGACGTGCTGCACTTCATCCAATGTGACCGGGTTATTCAGACCAGCGACGAAGCCATTGGGATCGCCCTTGGCTGCGGCCAGAATGCCTGGATCGTCGAAGGTGAGATATTGACGACTCGGCCCCTTCTCGTCAACTGATTGCGCCAAGGTGCTTTTCCCGGTCTGACGGGCGCCGTTGACCAGAACGGCGGGCGTATCTGCCAGCGCCTCAAGAAGCTTATCGGTGAGATTGCGACGAATCATATTTGTATTATTCACTAGACATTGGAGGATAATCAACCACTTAATGGCTGATTATCACATTTCCGCGCATGTGGCTGCGACTACCTAGCAAAAGCCTTGGCCCTTGCGGATAGAGCACCGGCCTTCTAAGCCGGGGGACTCACCACAACGTGCGAAAAGGCTTGCGGCCCGCATTTTCGGGCTCCAAGGCCGAATAAAAGCCGCGCCTGGAGACGCGTAGAGGCGTTTTCTCGGGGCGTCCTATAGGATAGGTATCCGCTTTTGCGCCTCGCGCCGCCTCAGATAAGGATCCGCTCGACCTCGTCCAGACTCATCTCGTCGCTGCGCCGGTCGTAGAGCTGTGTGGTGCGCGTAGAGGCATGGTTGGCCATGGCGGCGGCCTTCTCCAGCGTCCCGCCGTTCTTCAAATAGGCGGTAATGCCGGTAGCCCGGAAACTGTGGTTGCCGATCTTGGTTTTGATGCCAGACGCCTCGGCCCGCCTCTGGATCATGGCGTAGGCGTTGGCCTGGGGAAGGGAAGTGCGGGTAAGCTGGCCAGTGCCGCGGCCGATGGTGCGGAAGAGCGGGTCCTTCGGAGTGTTCTCGACCTCGTTTCCTTCGAGATAGGCGCTGAGGGCCTGCTCCAGATTATGGTGACAGGGCATGGCGTGTTCCTTGCCGCCCTTCTCATGCAGCCGCACCCAGAGCCGCCGGTTCTGGGTGTACACGTCTTCAACTTTCATGCCTACCGCCGCCCCGATGCGCGCGAAGCTATAGACCATCAGGGAAATCAGCGCCCGGTCCCGCAGTCCCACTGGGGTGGCCGCGTCGATCGAGTCCAGCAGTGCCCGCGCCTCGGCCGGCTCCAGCACCGCAGTCTTGCCCACCCGCACCACATGGCGCGGCCCGCGCACCGCGGTCGCCGGGTTCACCGGCACCACCTGGCCAATGACCAGCCAATCGAACAAGTGGCGGATGGCCGCGAGCTGCTGCTTGACGGTCGGCGCCGACACTTCGCGCCCCTGCATCTCAATCCAGCCCGCCACATGCAACGGCTGCACAGCGGCCAGGGAGGAGACGCCCTTGCTCTCGCACCACGCCAGAAACTCGCCCACGGCCCGCGCATAGGCGCGCCGGGTGTGGGGGTTGCGGATCTGCGCGGCGAAAAACTCCAGAAAGCGGCGGCCGGCGCGATGGCCGGCGGCCGAGACTAGGGCGGGCAGGACGGGGGCTTTGCGAAGGGGAGCAAGAGTGGTGGTCATGGGCGGCTCCTCGGGCGGTTCCTATATCTGATAAAGGACATTATCAAACATTACAACACCAATGCATCCCACCTACCTGCCTCTTGGTCAACACAAACAGATTTAACTATTTTTTCTGGTTTGTGTGAAATAATGCTGTCTCTTCTTTCACTATAATTTTTGCTCTGGAAAAGACCCCGCCGTCGTGCTGTATGAGATTCGGCTGCTCGTGGAAGTGTATGAGCTATATCACGGATTTGTGCATATGTTTGCCCACACTTGAGATTCTCACACAACGGCCTTACAATAGGCAACTAATATCCAGAAGCTCAGAGTACAGGCGTCTGCAAATCGCGAGGCTCAGGCCTTTGCGCTGGGAAGTGTTTCTTGTTTCAAACAATTCGCTGAGAGGTAAGTGTCTCATGATCGCCAAGCCGGTACAGTCTATCTTCGTCTCTGCTGTTCTTCTGGCGGCTACCGTTTTCTTTGGTTCCGCGCTGCCTGTTCTTGGCCAGCAGAATGCAGGAGTAAGTGATACGACGGCGACGCCTGTTCCGGGCGTGCCGCACGATTACCTTGTCGGCTTGAATGAGATCGTCAGCCCGGCCAACGGCTCGCTGAGCGTGCGGATCAAGGCGCCAACCCCTCACGAAAGAGGAGTGAACTGGCCCACCTATGTCTTCATGTGGGATTCAGTAAGTATGTATGGATTGCAGCCAACTTGGCAAAGCGGGGTCGACGCAGGCGGCAACGAATTCACCGATCTTGATGATTCGCTCTATTTAATCCCTCAAGTATCGACTTTCGGTGGTAACGCTTTGGAAAGCGTTACTCTGCCATCCGGTCAATACACTTCCACCACTTACTATTGCGAGGTTAGCTCAGGATATGTGTTTATCGACCCCGATGGAGGCAATCACGGAATGGGCCTATTCAATGCCACGAATCCCTCTAATTCCCCAAATGGATGTGCCAATGTTGTTCCCAATGGCGATTCCAATTACCTGACGGGCGGCGATGAGCAGTACAAGGCATCCATTACAAACACTTTTCCTGCAACCGCCACGGTTGTGGATCTGCATGGGGATGTGGTTTCAAGTCTGCCCGGCAGTTCTCTGGCGGGTCCGTACCAGGCGGCAACCCGGACGGCTTCCGTGGAAGATACGAACGGCAACTTACTGAATACAACAGGAAGAAACTGGACATTCTCGCCTACGTCCGCCGGTTTTACCTTTGAGGTTCCAGGCACAGCGCAAGGCTCTAACTCGCCCGGGAGCTATACCTTCACCAACGAAAAAGAGGTTGAACCTTCCTTCTCTCTTCCCGTGACCTGGGTGGGTCCTGGCATATCCGGCCCCACCTATTGCAAGGTGTCTTCCATTCCAACTCTAGCAACACAGGGGACGGTCAGCGCTTTACAATCCATCGAACAGCCCAACGGAGAGTCCTACCAGTTTACATACGAGCCAGTCTATGGCTTGATCAACCAGATCACTTACCCGACGGGCGCGACTGTCTCCTATACCTGGAGCACCATTCCGAATATGGAAGGCGTTCAATACAGGAACACCCACGGCAACGCGGGTGGTGGTATTTGCGAATTCCGTTATGGCTGGTTTGCGATAACGCAGCGCGTCGTGAGCTACAATGGCATCGCAGCCGAAGAGCAGGATTTCAACTACCAGACGAACTGGCCGGCGGTCGGTACCGTGGACAGTTTTGGCAACGATATCAGCTATAAGTGGACCTCCAAGACGACGACGGTCACAACCACGGATAAGATTCGGGGAACAAGCTATCAGACCATATACAACTATTTGCCAGCAATGCCGCCCCCAACCACCGATTTCAGCGGTCAATGGGGCGATCAGGGCTATATGCCGGTGGAAAACACAATCCAATACAAAGACACAAACGGAACCCTACTGAAAACGGTAACCAAGGTATGGTATCAGTGGGGAGGCCAATCGTTGACTAGTCTGCTCGCCGGGGAGTGCGAGACGCTGCCCAATGGGCAGACATCCGGAACCTTCTACACGTACCAGCCAGACGGCACCTTCGGTGGCGAGAATCCGCTGGCCAGCATGACCAACCTGCCCACCGATGTAGCAGTATATGACTACAGCTCAAGTATATTTAAGAGTGGCTGCGTCAATCCCTCAAATACAATTCCTTCGCCATCTGCGCTGCGAGAAACCGTAACGGCGTATCACAATTTTCCAGTTACACTGCTCTTTCCTTATCCATCTATCCTCGACCGCCCGGATAGCGTGAAGGTCTATGGAAATGGGACGCTGCTGTCGGAGACGGACTACGGGTGGGATGAGTACACTAAGTTTCCACTGACCGTGGTCTCTCCTGCACCTATTGGGCAAGACCCGCGATATGCGAGTGCATCGGTTACCACACGCGGAAACCCAACAACCGTAACCAAGAAGTGCTTTGTGCCGGGCGGCGCGAGTTGCACGAACTCTGTGACGAGCTATACCTACGACATTACAGGCCAAGTCACCTCGGTTACTGATCCATGCGGATACTCGCCCTGCGGCGACATGGCGGGCAGTTCACACACAACCAACTACTTCTATACCGACAATTACACAAGCGATGACGGAAGTGCGCCCGGGAACACCAATGCCTATGTTACCAAGATCATTCTTCCACCGACTGCAAGGACTCATACCACCAACTATCAGTATGGTTTTGAAGATGGAAAGCTGCGCAGCGCGAAAGATATCGAAAACGGCACCACGAACACTTATTGCTACTGGACAGGCGGCTGCTCCGGGTCGACTTTCGATCCTTTCTTTCGGCTCACGGGTATCAGACATCCGGATGGAGGCGTGGAGACGGTCTCCTATTCAGACGCGGGGCCAAATCCTTCTGTCACTGTCAGTACATTGATCAACAGCAGCACCACCATGACAAAGGAGACAGCCTACGACGAATTCGCCCATCCCGTACACACCTATCTCAGCGATCCCTATGGTGCGGATACTATCGATATTACGTATGACGGCTTGGGCCGAGTCATGACCAAGTCCAACCCCTATCGCTCCACATCGGATACGACATACGGAATCTCTTCCTATTACTATGACGCGCTAGGGAGGCAAGTCAAAGAGATTGAGCAAGATGGCAGCATTCTGCAGACGTGCTACAACGGCACTGCGTCTACGTATACTCCTGCTGTTGCCAATTGCAGCTCTCATCTCGGGAGCGTCACTACTGGAACCTGGGTGGACTCGAGCGACGAAACAGGAAATCACTGGCAGCGCACCTCGAATGTTTTGGGCCAGTTGATGGATGTCGTGGAGCCTAATGGTATCACCCAAGCTCCGACCATGGAGGCAGACTACGGCTATGATGCATTGAGCAATTTGCTAAACGTAACGCAGTGGGGCGGACCAAAAGGGTCAACTGGGGCAAGAGTGCGCACCTTCAACTATGACAGCCTCTCACGATTACTCTGCTCGTCCAATCCGGAAAACTCCTCTGCTTCTTGTCCGACGGTGGCAACAGGGGCTTATGTGGCTGGCACAAATGGGTACAGCTACGATGCCAACGGCAACGTAAACAGCAAGATGGATGCGCGAGGCGTGACAACCTCGTATACATACGATGTGCTGAACCGACTTCTAAGCAAGAGCTATTCGGACGCCGTTACGCCGTCATCCTGCTACCAATACGATTCGTCGAGCGATGGCAGGCTGTCAGCGGAATGGACACAGTCTGGAAGTTGCCCAGGGACAGCTCCGACCACGGGGTTTATGACCATGCGCACATTCCTTGCCTATGATCCAATGGGGCGCGTGAAAAATGAACAGCAATGCACGCCGAATGTGTCGGGGCCTGGAAACTGTACGAGTTCGTTGCCGAATCCGTTTGCCTTGTCCTATGGTTACGACTTAGGAGGTGACCTGACGGCATACACAAGTGGCGTGAGCAATATTCCTACTGTGGGATCGATCTCTTTTGGAATGCAATACGATGCTGCTGGACGGTTGCAGAACCTGAATAGTTCCTGGAATCCAGCAGCGAGTTCATCAGGGGGTACGCTTTCGTTGTTTACCGCGGATACCACCAATGGTTATTGGCCGTCAGGAGCGATCTGGAATATGTTTCTCGGAAATGACATTTATGTCCACAAAACATACGATATTCGCCTGCGCATAACCGGGGAGACAGCAACGCACCCGTAAGACTGTTGCGAATGGAAATTTGTTATTTTGCCAGGGTATTGCTGCGGCAATACTTCGAATCGAGTTTGGTGATCTGGACGGCAGAATGCCCCGTTGAGCATGGAACCTGTAAACATTGAACGACTACGAGTGAAAAGTGTTATTGGGTTGAAAGGATGGAACGTGATGGTTCGCACGGTCAGAATTGCGATGAAGCTGTTTATGCTTCTCGGCTGCCTTGAAACAATAGGGCTGAATGCTCTCGCGCAGACTACGAACTATAGCATTTCAGCTGGTTCCGGCACACTGACTTATTCGGAGATTGTTTCTAGTGCGGGAACGTGCTACGTAAGCGCACCCCCCTACGGCCCAACGCAGGTGGTAACGCAATACATGTTCAAGAATTTCGCTTACAATGGTCAGGCACTCTCCGGAAACACTGTATACATATCTGTACCTTATGTAAGCTCGTACTGTCCCAAGACGGGCTGGACGGGACCTGATCCGTTACTATTGAGCGATTCGAACCTCCTCATCGTTTTTACCCCTTCTCTGAATGGGCCCGGATCTGCATATATGGGTGCCTTTACGGTAAGCGCGAGTCCGAACCCTGCCGTATGGGGTAACAGTGTGCAGCTCTATGCCAGCGAACCGTATCCAAACACGACCGGCACGGTCACATTCACTGACGGGCCCACGACTTTGGGATCCGCGAGTATGTCAAACAGCTTGGCAACCTATTCTATATCGTCACTCTCAGTTGGCTCCCATTCGATTACGGCTGCATACAGCGGAAATGTTCCTTCCGCAACGTCGTCGCCATTGACTCTCACTATAAATCGTGTGACACCGACGATCAGCTGGGCAACGCCAGCGGCGATCGCTTATGGAACGGCACTGAGCGCTACTCAACTGAATGCAACGGCCAGCGTGGCAGGCACTTTCGCTTATTCGCCAACGTCCGGGACAGTTCCTACAGCCGGGACGCACACGCTTTCGGTGACCTTCACCCCAACCGACACGACCCACTACAACACGGTTACGTCAACGGTCACGTTGACGGTGAGCAAGGCCACACCGACGATCTCCGCCTGGCCGAATGCCAGCGCTATCACCTATGGCCAGACGCTGGCTTCGTCCACACTGTCAGGCGGCACCGCCCTAGTTGCAGGCACCTTTGCTTGGACCACGTCCAGCACGGCGCCGACTGCGGGAACAGCTTCTCATGGCGTGACCTTTACGCCGAGCGACACCACGGATTACAACGCAGTTTCGGGCTCTGTGAACGTCACCGTGAACAAGGCCACACCCACCGCCTCCGGCTGGCCGACAGGCAGCTCTATCACCTACGGCCAGACGCTGGCCTCGTCCACACTGTCAGGCGGCACCGCCTCAGTTGCAGGCAACTTTGCTTGGACCACGTCCAGCATGGTACCGACTGCGGGAACAGCTTCTCATGGCGTGACCTTTACGCCGAGCGACACCACGGATTACAACGCAGTTTCGGGCTCTGTGAACGTCACCGTGAACAAGGCCACACCCACTGTCTCCGCTTGGCCGACCGCCAGTTCAATCTCCTATGGGCAAACGTTGGCATCCTCAACTCTGTTGGGAGGGTCGGCAACTCCGACCGGCACCTTTGCTTGGACCACGCCCAGCATGGTACCGACTGCGGGGACTCCCTCTGAGAGCGTGACGTTTACGCCGAGCGACACGACCGACTACAACTCGGTTACGGCAACGGTCACGTTGACGGTCAACCAGGTGCAGAATTCGAACTATAGTATTCCAGTTGGTTCCGGTACACTGACCTATACAGAGACTGTTTCCAGTGCTGGAACGTGCCCCATTGGCTCACCTACCGGACCAACGCAGCAAGTAACGCAATACCTGTTCAATAATTTCGCTTACAATGGTCAGGCACTCTCCGGAAGCACGGTATACATATCTGTACCCGCTCAAAGCTCGTACTGTCCAACGTCGGGCTGGAATGGACCTAATCCGTTAATATTGAGCGATTCGGATCTCCTCATCTTTTTTACCCCTTCGCTGAACGGAGCCGGATCTGCTTATGTGGGTGCCTTCACAATTAGCGCGAATCCGAACCCTGCCGTGTGGGGTAGCAGTGTGCAGCTTCAAGCCAGTGAACCGTATCCAAATGCGACCGGCACGGTCACATTCAGTGACGGGTCCACGACTTTGGGATCCGCGAGTATGTCGAACCAAGTGGCGACCTATTCGATATCGTCACTCTCAGTTGGCTCCCATTCGATCACGGCTGCATACAGTGGAAATGCTCCTTCCGCAACGTCGTCGCCATTGACTCTCACTATTACTCCCGCGACACCGACGATCAGCTGGGCAACGCCAGCGGACATCACCTATGGAACGGCATTGTCTTCCACGCAGCTCAATGCCTCGGCCAGCTATAACGGGACCGTGGTCCCTGGCACTTTTGAATACACGCCGGCCGCAGGAGAAGTTCTCGACTCGGGATCGCAGACGCTGCTGGTGGCATTTTTCCCGAACGATTCAACCACCTACAGCACTGCAGGCGGCAGCGTCCAACTCCAGGTCATCCCCAGCGCTTCCGATTTGCCGCAGACCTTCTACTATTACTGTATTCCGGATCCATCGAACAACTACTGTTCATCGTTCGGCTACAATAGTGCCGGTCCCGGCTACGATGGTGCCGGTAATCTGAAGTATTCTATCGATTTAGTGACCGGAAGCTGGAGCTTCAACTACGACACGCTGAATCGGCTTATCGCCGGCATGCCAGCCCCGGGAAGTTCAGCTAACAACGGCAATAATCTCTGTTGGTCTTACGACCCGTTTGGCAATCGGACGGCCCAAAGCTCGCAGAATACGCCCTGCCCCACGCTTCCATCCACACCAACGCAGACTGTGTACTACAATACGAACAATCAGATAACGGGCGGACTTGTTACGTACGATGCGGCGGGCGATGTGGCTATGGACACGAATGCCGGGAATACTTATCTCTACGACGGCGAGGGCCGCATCTGCGCGGTCATGAGCGAGCCGGTACCCAACAACTCTACGATGACTGCATACGTCTACGACGCCGAGGGCAACCGCGTGGCCAAGGGCTTCATCACCAACTGGGCCTACGGATGGCGGGTGGCCCCGGTCTCGGTGAAGTGTTGAAACCACGATGAGGGTGGCAGGTGGCCCCGGTCTCAGGGGAATCTTATCAATTTGAGGGTGCCCCCGGTCCCTCGCCTTTGGGGACCGGGGAGGTGACCGACCTCGCCCAGCCCCGATTCCCGACTTTGCAGATCATTCCATCGAAAAAGCGCAAACTGAATACAGACCCAAAACCACCCACCGGGAGCCAGAACATGAACGCAATCCGCCG
>Ga0302320_10020638_pt1 | contig 13123 bp, 10 predicted proteins | sample Bog_T0_3_FD_202130 | JGI IMG/M metagenome (GOLD analysis project Ga0302320, IMG submission 202130) | Peat permafrost microbial communities from Stordalen Mire near Abisko, Sweden - Bog_T0_3 | ecosystem: Environmental > Terrestrial > Soil > Wetlands > Peat | place: Sweden: Abisko, Stordalen Mire...
CAGGCCGAGGTACCGCGCAACGAATTGCTGCTGAAGCTTTTCTTTGGCGTGCAGGCGGGGCCGGGCACGGTGATCGAATACGTGGAGCGCATGGCGCAGCGCGAGAAAACCTATCTGGAAAAGTTCAGGCAGGCCGAGCGCGAAGTGATCGCGCAGATGCGGCAGTATCCCGATGCGCCGTACTGGCGGATGGCGGCGCGCTTCGGACAACTGGAACTGGAAGCACACCAACGCTGGGCGGAGGAAACGCTGACAGCTCTGCGCAAGATGGAAGCAAGCCGCCGACGCCGGGAGATCGGAAAGGAAAAGCGCAATGCAGGGAAATAGTTCGTTGCACGCCAAAGGCGCAAGGCCGGCGCAGATTGCGACGAAGATCGCTTCATGGATGCACTTCGCAGGATTTCTCGCCATCATGGCTGCACTGCTAGTGCTGGGGCTCTACCAGCAGCACGCGGGCGGCGGCAACGGCGCAGGAACCGGACAGCTCGCCAGTCACGGCCAGGCGATCCCGATCTATATCACAGCTCTGGTGATGGACTGGCTGCTCCTGTATTTCTGCTGGGCCGGAGTGCACCGGCATGGCGGCAACTTGTGGGACCTCGCGGGCGGCCGCTGGAAGAGCTGGCGCGATGTGTTTTCCGATCTCGCCGTCATGCTGCCGTTCTGGGCGGTGTGGGAAGGCGCAGCGTATGCTGTCCACTGGATGCTGGGCCCCGGCAATGCAAATACCGTGGACAGCCTGCTTCCGAAAAGTGTTGTCGAAATTCTCCTCTGGATCGCCACGTCAATGACTGCTGGCATCTGCGAAGAGATGGCATTTCGCGGTTACCTGCAGCGCCAGTTTCACGCGCTCACGGGCAACGTGGCATGGGCCGTTGTTCTCCAGGCACTGGTCTTTGGCATCGCGCACGGTTACCAGGGTTGGCGAAATGTGGTGGTCATCAGTGTGCTCGGCGTTCTCTATGGCGTGCTCGCGGCGTGGCGCAAGAACCTGCGCGCCAACATGGTTGCCCACGCCTGGGCGGATATCTGGGAAGGCTGGCTGAAGTTTGTGGTTTTCCGCTGAGCGAATGCAGCTCATTCATAGAGCCACTGCGAACGCTTAGCGAAGAACAGCGAACTATCTTTGATGACTGCATTCTTGTCATCAACCGCACTATAATCGCGGCATGCGTTTCCTCGCCGATTCACGGCACCGCTCCATCGCCCTGCTTGCCGGCGGCGCCCTTTTGGTCTTTGTCTTACTGGGAACGCTGCAATGGTTCAACACCTCCAAAGTCGACTTCCTCAACCCGGCGACCTACGGGGAGACCATAGCCCTGGCCGCCGTGGAGGTCCTGCTCTTTCTTCTCTTGCTTCTCCTGCTCTTGCTGCTGTTGCGCACCGTCCTGAAAGTCTACGTGGGCCAGGGCAGCAGCGGTGTGGGCGCGCGGCTCCGCTCGCGCATGGTGCTGGGCGCGGTTTTGATCACCATTACGCCTGCGGCGCTCATGTACCTGTTCAGCTATTTTCTTCTGAATCGTTCGCTGGAGCGGTGGTTTTCACCCGACGCCTCGCAGTTGCGTGAGGAATCGAGCGGCGTGGTCAAAGGGCTGATCGAATATGTCGCAGCAAATGCAAAGAGCGAGGCGGATTCTGTAGCCGAAAGCGGCGCCACGGAACGTGACGCGCAGTCGCTCCAGCAGGTCCTGACCTCGCGCCGCACTACCCTTGAAGGCGGCTTTCTGCTTGTCTACGACAAGGATGGGCGATTCATCGCGAGCTTTCAGGCTCCTTCCGAATCGACTCCGACGACTCTGCGCACGTCGATGAATGAGATCGAGCATGGGGGAACTCCGCAGCACGGTCCGCTCTCGTCGACTCTGCTTTCCGCCGCGCGGAGAACCGACCTTCCTGTGGTGAATGTGGCGGGACAGGAATACGCGCTGGGTATGGCGGTCACAGCTTCGGGCAAGTTCGTGATTGCGGTGCTGCCCGTGCCGCAAGGACTTAACGAAGCCATCGCCCGTATCCGCTCCAGGGTGGACGAGTATTGGCAGCTTTACAACTCCCGCAGAGCCATTCGCCACACCTTGTCCCTGACTCTGACGCTGGTTACGGTCTTTGTCTTCTTCTGTAGTGTGTGGCTGGCGCTGTTCCTTTCCAAACAGATCACGCGCCCGGTGGAAGCACTGGCCGATGCCATGAACGAGATTGCGGCGGGCAAGTATGAGCAACGAGTGCCTACGCTGGCGATGGGCGAAATGGCTGACCTGGTGCGCTCGTTCAATCACATGGCCGCCGACCTGGAAGCCAGCCGTCAACTGGCGGAGAGCGCGCAGGCGCAACTGACCGCGGCCAACCTGGCCGTGGAAGAACGCCGGCGCGAACTCGAGACGATTGTCGAAACCATCCCTTCGGGAGTGGTGACGCTGGACGATGCAGGAACAGTGCTGCAAGCCAACCGCGCCTTTGCCTCCTTGATGGGACTCAAGCAGGATGCGGTGCTGGCCGGAGAGAAGATTGAAGATCTGCTGCCCGCGGAATGCGCCGGAGATCTGGCGGGCGTGATCCGGCGTGGGCATCGCATGGGCGCTGCGTCGACTGAAGTGGAATTTCATGCCCGCGGCCGCATTGTGCATCTGGCCATCACCAGCGCGCGTCTGGAACTCGCGCCGGGACACACGGGATCGGTGCTGGTGGTGGAAGACACGACGGAGCTGCTGCGCGCGCAGCGACAACTGGCGTGGAAGGAAGTGGCGCAGCAGGTGGCGCACGAGATCAAGAATCCGCTGACGCCGATCGCGCTCAGCGCCGAGCGCATCGCCCGGCATCTCGACCGCGGCAATCCGGATTCGCCCGGCATTATCCGCAAGTGCAGCGAAGTGATTCTGGGCTGCGTGGGTACCTTGCGTACACTGGTGGATCAGTTTTCCACGCTGGCGCAGTTCCCGGCGTCGCAGCCGCGCGCCTGCTGCATGAATCAAATTGTTGAGGAAGCGCTGGCGCTTTTCGGCGGCCGGCTCGAAGGCATTACCGTGCAACGCGATCTTGAAGCCGGCCTGCCCGCGGTGCTGGCCGATCCTGAAGCCATTCGCCGCGCGCTCGCCAACCTGATCGACAACGCGGCGGAAGCCATGCAGGGCAGCTTGCTGCGCGTGCTTGGCGTAAGCAGCGCGCTCGTAGAAGACGGCACGGCCGTTGAAGTGACCGTCTCCGACACCGGGCACGGCTTGACCGAGGAGATTCGCGAGCGCCTCTTCCTGCCCTACTACTCCACCAAGCATCGCGGCACGGGTTTGGGACTGTCGATTGCGGCCAAGATCGTGCAGGAACACGGCGGCACGATCAGCGCCGAGGCTAATGCTCCCAAGGGCGCCCGCTTCATGTTGCGGCTGCCGGTTGTGGAGACAGCATCCGTGGCCAGCGGCGGAGGAGCGGCAAGAAAGATCGCCTCATGAACCACATTCTGGTGGTAGACGACGAAGCCGAGATTCGCAGCTCGCTCGAGGAGATTTTGCGCGAGGAGGGCTACGGCGTGGCCGGCGCGGCGGATGCCGAAGAAGCCATGACGCTGCTGCGCGATGTGCCCTATGACGTTGTCTTGCTCGACATCTGGCTACCGGGGCGCGATGGTCTCGAGTTGCTGGCCGAGATCCGCGAGTGGCCCGCGGATACGCGGCCGGAAGTGGTGATGATCAGCGGCCACGGCACCATTGAGACTGCGGTCAAGGCAACCAAACTGGGCGCATACGATTTTCTGGAGAAGCCGCTCTCGCTCGAGCGCACCCTCATCGTGGTGAAGAATGCCGTCGAGGCCAGGCGGCTGCGCGCGGAAAATGTGGAATTCAAGCGCCAGTTCAGCGCCGCTTCTGTGCTTACCGGGGAAAGCGTGCCGGTGAAGGCCTTGCGGCAGCAGATTCGCCTGATGGCGCCGACCAACGGACGCGTGCTGATCTACGGCGAGTCGGGCACCGGCAAAGAGCTCATCGCGCGCTCCATTCACGCGGAGAGTCTGCGTCACGACCGGGTTTTTGTGGAGCTCAACTGCGCGGCGATTCCCGAAGCGCACATTGAGGCGGAACTGTTCGGCGTGCGCCATGGCGCGCAGCCGGGCGCGCCGCTGGAGCAACGCGGAACACTGGAGCGCGCCGATGGCGGAACGCTCTTCCTGGACGAAGTGGGCGACATGAGCCTGAAGACGCAAGCCAAAGTGCTGAGCGCTCTCGACGAACAGATGTTTACCCCGGTGGGCGGCACGCAACCTCTGCGCGTGGACGTGCGGCTGATCGCTTCGACGAACAAGGACCTTGAAGAAGAGATTGCCAAGGGCAACTTCCGCGAAGATCTTTTCTACCGGCTCAACGTGGTGCCGTTTTTTGTTCCGCCGCTGCGCGAGCGCAAGCAGGACATTCCGCTGCTGGCGCGCGAGTTTCTGGCGGAGTTTGGCCGCCAATATGGCCGCCCGCGTATTGAGGTTACCGAGGAAGCGCTGGAGGCTCTCTCGCGCTACCACTGGCCGGGCAACGTGCGCGAGCTGAAGAACGTGATCGAGCGCGTGCTGATCCTCAATCCGCGCGTGCTGCGCATCGAACGCAAGCACCTGCCGCCGTTGACGCACAAAACCGGTGCGCGGGCAACTGAAGAATTCTCAAGCCTGCAACAGGCGCGCGATGCATACGAGCGCGAATACATTCAGAAGAAGATTGAAGAGGCGCGCAACAACATCAGCCACGCGGCTGAATTGCTGGGCCTGGAGCGCAGCCATCTCTACCGCAAAATGAAGGCGCTGGGGATTGCGGTGCGGGAGTAGCGTGCTATCCCGCCCATTGGGCCGCCGCGCCACGGCGAGCCGCCGCGGCGACCCAATGGACGGGGCACGGACAGGACTGCCTCCGTGTTACGCTAAGCCACAAGTCTGGGTAGTGGTGCAGTTTGGCTTCGTCGCGAAAGGGCACGACTTCAGTCGTGCCGCAAACGCCGGCAAATATGTGGGGGCTTTAGCCCCTGGTGCGCGACTTTTTTCAACCTGCACCACTACCCAAGTCTGAGCTTCAAAACGCGAACCCGAGGTCCAGAGATCGAAACTGAATCTCCATCGCTTCCCCGCGAACGTCCCTGGCTCTTCAGCCTGTTCATCGCGCCCGACGCGGTGATTTCGCTTGGTCTCGCCAGCGGCGCGCTCACCTTTCTCTTGCGCAATGAGGGCGTCTCGCCTGGCCGTGCGGCCAGCATCGCTGCACTGATTCAGCTGCCCCACGCCATCTATTTCTTATGGGGTCCGGTGACAGACTTCTGGTTGCGCCGCCGCACCTGGCTCATGGTTGGGGCAGCCGCCGCAGCCGTCGCATTCCTCGGGGCGTTTCATCAGCGCACGCTTGCCACCCCGCGCGCTGTGGGATTGATGTTCCTCGGCGCATGCTTTGGCGTGATCGTGGCGGCGGCCTGCGGCGGCATGATGGGCACGCTCAAGAGCGAGGCCAACAAGCGGCGCGCGTCGAGTGCCTACCAGGCGGGGTCGCTCGCCATAGGCGCAATTTCCGTGTTCCTGTTGCTCAAATTCTCTGAGCGATTGAACCTCGGCGAACTGGGATTGATTGTGGCGGCCATGGTTGTGTTGCCCGCCTTGTTCGCATCGGCCGCGCCCAAGCAGTCGATGGTGCGCGAACACGGATTGGAAGAGACCCTCGTGCGCATCGGTCGCGAATTCAAATCCACGTTTCTGCGCTGGGAGGCGATTCCGTACACGCTCTTGATCGTTGCGCCGTGCGCCAGCGGTGCCATGATCGGCCTGCTGCCGGAGCTGGCCCGCGACTACGGAGTGAGCGGGGAACAGGTGGCATGGATTAACGGCGTGGCCGGCGCGCTGCTGACCACGGCCGGCGCACTCTCGGCATCGCTGATTCCGGTTCGTGTGCGCGCGCCGATTGCGTATTTGCTGGTTGGGCTGGTGAATGCGGCCACACTCGCACTGCTGTGTCTGGGACCGCAACGGCCTGCGATTTACTTTGTCAGCACGGTGCTTTTTCTCTTCACGGTCGGCGCCGGTTACGCGTTGTTCACGGCGGTCTCTCTCGAGTTTCTTGGCGGCTCAGGCAAAAGCGGCAGCGCGCGCTACGCCATCATCAACTCTCTGGGCAATCTTCCGGTCTCGTACATGACATGGCTCGACGGGCGCGGCTACGCACATTGGGGGCCGCGCGGCATGCCGGGCATCGATGCGCTGGTGAGCACTCTATTGACCTTGATTTTGCTGGGACATTTTGTCGTCAGCAGCGGAAGAAAAAATCGATCGAGTTAGTCGCGCGGCTGCTTCAGGATGGGTCCGAGCGATCCGGGGTTGTCGCCGGTGCGCGGATCCACGCGGAAGTCCCACACTGACTCGTTGATGTCGGATGGAGAAATAATCTCGACCAGCGCGTACTCGCCGATGGTGAGTTTTTGTTGCGGCGTTACGCGCAGCCAGCGCTTGCCCGGCATCGCTTCCACCTTGGTCGGGATGGTGTCTTCGTCCTGCGTGACGTTTCCGGTGGGGCCGACTTTGATGGCGCCGACAATGCGCACCGCCTGGCGCTCGTCCACGCGCACAATCACGAATCCCGATTGCTGCGAATGCGCGCCATGCTTGCCGTTCACGGCTTGGGCGCCGCCGGTGTCCACGGTCAGGGGATGCGTGAGCACGGGTTCACCTGCCTCTTCGACGCCAAGGGACATATAGATTACCGGATCGTTGACGTGAAGGTGAGCCTTGGCGTGCGCGCCCTCCAGTTCCAGGCTGGCTTTTTGCGTCGCCAGCGGATTCAGCACGGCCACGCCCTTGCGGCTCCTGGCATTTAGGGAAAGATCTTTCGAGATCAGTTCTACCAGCTCCGGCGTGCCCTGATAGGTGTCGAGAACGAAGACGCCATCTTCATCGGGAAGCTCGAGCCCCTCCGCCACCTGGGGCATGCGCGCATTTTGATCGTTGCGCTCCTGCGTTTCTTCCTGGTCGAGGCCCTCGGCCTCTTTCATCGCCGGGGAAGTATCTTCCTCGACGAGGTCGGCGTGTTCCTTCTCCCATTTGCGCGTGGCGTCCCAGTCCACGAGGCTTGCGGGCAGCTCCTCCCATTCGCCGCGCTCCTGCGAGAGGTAGCGCACACGGTCGCCGACAATCTGGTAATCGCGCACTAACTGGTAGGAGCCATCTTTGAGAATCAGCCGGTGATTTCTGCCTACGCCGGGGACGCTCGGCTTCAAAGGTATGGGCCCGGAGCTCTGGCCCTTCGAGTTCTGCCCGGACGATTCTTGACTCGACGAGGGCTGCGCCGGCTTGTTTGCACTGCTGCCGCCGCTCTGCGCAGGTACGGTTGCGGCTGCCAACAGAAAAGCCGCGAGGCCAAGTGCCCCCAAACACCGTCTTTCAAGAAAGATGACCATGGCAACATAGTTTAGACGCGAGCAGCCCCAAATCCGCATAGGCTGAATGTTACTGCCAGGGCAATCGCATTTGGAATGATTGGAGCACTTGCATCGATTTGTCATCCTGAGGAGCGCAGCGACGAAGGATCTGCGGTTGCCTTTCGGCCTATTTCCGGCACGACGGCGCAGTTTCGACATCGCGCCTTCTCCAACCTTCACCGCAAAGTTGGGAAAAAGCATCCGCAGATCCTTCACTACGTTCAGGATGACAAACGTTCGACGCAAAGAGATTGAAATGCGATTGCCCTGATCTTACTGCTGTTGCGTCTGCTCTTCCGATTCCACAGGCGCTACGTTCACTGGCAGGTCAAGTCCGTGCTCCGGATCGTATTGGTGCTTCTGCATCCACGCTCTCCGCGCCGCCGACGGTTCTTCTTCTAAGTGTCCATTTCTGGACACGTACGAGACACCGTCCTTCATCTCCGTCTTCAGCGTGCACGTCTTGCCCATCGCCGGCAACAGCAGCTCCAGTTCGCTCCCGCGCTTTTTCCAACGCGCCATCACGGTTGAGTAGCCCACCGAGTTCTGCAGCCGAGTTTCGCACTCATAGCTGAAGTCGAACCCCGTCGGCCAGCCACCCTCGAACAGATTCGCGTGCCCTTCGCCGTCCACAACTTCCAGCGACCTGTGCCAATAGTGTGAGTGCGTATTGTGGGTATAAATGTGCACTCGCAACGGGAAATCCTGCGGGTTCTTGTCGCCGGCCCACGCGCTCGCCGTCAACCCCAACCCCAACAGTACAGCCCCAAGTACGACCATCCATCTGCTGCGCACAGATGCCTCCCCCTTGCACCACCATTATCACCGATGAGTTGCGATCGACCCCGAATCCTGCCCCGACTACCGGGGACCGGCAGCGGGAATTGCCATTTCTTTGTCACTTTGGCGGCCGAAATCGGCGCTGAGGGCAACCTCTCCGTGTCCTTAGCGTCCAAATTTATGTACTCTTCTGTAGAATAAAGACGGAAGGACATTCGTTTGCAGGCATTCAGGTCACAGGGAATCGGGAGGCGGAGCAGCACCGGCGTCTTGCTGGTGGCTGCCGTGTGCCTTGCCCTGCTGGCAATTCTGGCTGTAGCCCAGGTTGCGCACCTGCACCCCAACCAGGTTGATGCCGATCACTGCCAGTTGTGCAACGTGATGCACACGGTAGCGCCCGTTGCGGCTGCCGCAGTCGTCATTTTGATCGTGCAGTTAGGCACTTCGGCGCCTCAGGCCGAGCCCATCCTCATTGCCCGCCAGCGGCAGACCCGCCTCTTCATCCGTCCTCCTCCTCCATCGGTCTCCCTGTAGGGCATCCTTCCGCTTTCATGCTGTTCGTCGCGTTGTTCGCCGTCCGTTGACCCCGGCGATGCTTCGGCGCATTCCCCAGGAAAGCTGAAATCGAACGCACGATCTGGATCGATGCTCCCCATGAGGATGCTGCGGCAGCACGTCCCGCAGTTTGATTTTCATTTTTCGGGCCAATGTTCAGGAGACTCTTTCATGCAGTATTCCCGTGGCGCCAAGCTACGATTTCTTCCCCTTCTCGCTGTCGTCTTGATGGCGGCTTCGGCTTCCGCGCAAAGCGGCAGCGCGGGTGCTATTCACGGCACGGTCACCGATCCCAGCGGCGCCGTGATTCCCGGCGCAACTGTGCATCTCGCCAACAGCGTTTCCGGTTTTGAGCGCACGGCAACCACCGACGCGACCGGCCAGTTCAGCATTTCCAACGTGCCGTTTAATCCGTACAGAATCGACGTGACCGCCAATGGCTTTGCCAAGCTGAGTCAGAGCGTCCTGATTCGCTCTTCGGTGGGAACGAACCTGAACCTGGTGCTTCAAGTGGAAAGCGCCAGCCAGACCGTGACCGTCGAATCCGGCAGCGACATGATTGAGAATGACTCCACGTTCCACACTGACGTGGAGCGCGATGAGTTCACCAAGGTTCCGCTGGAGAGCCAGTCTTCCACGCTCAGTTCGTTGGTTACGGAAACTACTCCCGGCGTTTCCGCTGACTCGAACGGCCTGTTCCACGGCCTCGGCGATCACGCCTCGAACTCGTTCTCCATCGACGGCCAGTCCATCACCGACCAGCAGAGCAAAGTCTTCTCCAACCAATTGCCGTCGAACTCGATTCAATCCATTGAAGTGATCAGCGGCGCGCCGCCCGCGGAATACGGCGATAAAACAAGCCTCGTCATCGTGGCCACAACACGGTCGGGAGTGGGCGTGACCAAGCCCACGGGAAGCATCTACGGCTCGTACGGAAGCTTCGGCTCGGGCTCGGGCGGCGTGGACCTCTCCTACGGCGGAGCGAGCTGGGGCAACTTTATCGAGGTGGATGGGCTCAACACCGGACGCTTTCTCGATCCGCCGGAGTTCACCGTCTTCCACGACAAGGGCAACGAGGAAAACATCTTCGACCGCGTGGACTATAGCTTTACGCAAGCCGACTCCATGCACCTGGATTTGAACTACAGCCGCTCCTGGTTCCAGACGCCGAATTCCTTCGACGACCTGAATGTGCAGAACGTGACTGCCGGCGGCGCCGGCGCGAATCCAACCTTCGGCAACGTGGGCAACACCGATCAGGGCTCGAAGATCAACACCTTCAATATCTCGCCCACCTGGACGCACATCATCAGCAACAACTCGGTGCTCAACCTGGGTGCGTTTGTGCGCAAGGATTTCTACGATTATTTCCCCAGCGCCAATCCGCTCGCCGACCTGGGGCCCATTCAGACTTCGTCCATTGCGCAGTACCGCACGCTCACAAATGCCGCCGTGCATGGCGACTACTCCTATGCCAAGGGAAGGCACAACCTGAAAGCTGGATTCCAATACGGCCAGACGTTTCTGCGCGAGCACGATTCGCTCGGCATTGTGGCGAGCACATACAACGCGCCTTGCACGAACGCAAGCGGCAATTCACTGCCGGGATTCGCGAGCCCCTCGCAGTGCAATGGCGTGACGACCTTCGCGAATCCGAATTACCTCAAGGTTCTTGCGCCGTACGACTTGACGCGCGGCGGCAGCGAATACGTTTCGTTTGGCCATGCGGATGTGAAGGAGCTGGCGCTCTACGTCGAAGATCAGATCAAGGCGGGGAATTGGAACTTCAACGTGGGCTTGCGCGGCGACAAGTACAACGGCCTCACCTCGTCCAGTCAGGTGGAACCACGCGTGGGCATTGCCTACAACATCAAGCGCACCAGCACGGTTCCCAGCATCTCCTACGCGCGCACCCTGGAAACGCCTTTCAACGAGAATCTTGTGCTCTCCAGCACCGGATGCGACAACCCGGTGCTGGCGCCGCTGCTCGCTTGCACCGCGGGTGTTGAAGGGCGGCTGCAACCCGGCTTCCGCAACGAGTTCCACGCCAGCCTGCAGCAGGCCTTGGGAAAACACGCGTTAGTCAGCGGCGAATACATCTGGAAGTACACCCACAACGCCTTCGACTTCAGCGTGCTGGGCAATACGCCCATTACGTTTCCCATCGACTGGCACAACTCCAAGATTCCCGGCTACGCCCTCCGCGTGGACGTTCCAGACATGCACGGCTTCAGCGCTTATTTCGTAGCGTCCTCAGTAGCGGCGCGCTTCTTCCCGCCGCAGGTGGCGGGTGCGGGCGCAACCGTGGGCCAGGCCGGCCTGCCCTTCCGCATCGATCACGACGAGAAATTCAACCAGACCAGCCATCTGCAATACACGGTTGCGCGCGACGGCTGGTGGAACGGATTGTGGGGCGGCTTCAACTGGCGCTACGACTCCGGCCAGGTGGCCGGCAACGCGCCTTGCTATGGCGTTACCGATCCCAATAGCCCGTGCCTGGCCTCTTCCACCACGCTCGGCGGCCAGCCTGCCGTTCGCATGGTGAATGGCTCCGGGGCGCCGCTCACTGCCGACGAGGAGTTCGAGGCGGGATTCATGTGTAACGGCCAGAAGGCGACTCCGTTCGTCGCGTTGCCCAATTCATGCCTGGCCTCGCAGTTTTCTTCAAGCCTCATCAATATTCCCGCCGCCAACACCGGCGACAACGACAGGAACCCGCAGCGCATTGCGCCCCGCAACCTCTTCGATGCTTCTCTCGGCAAGACCAATATCTTCCACAAGGAACATTACAAGACGGATCTCGACTTCACCGCGATCAACATTACAGACAAGTACGCGCTGTACAACTTCCTGTCGACATTCAGCGGCACGCACTACATGACGCCGCGGGCGCTGACGGCGAAGATTACGGTGAATTTCTAAAGGCTTTCGGATGGAATGCCGGGGCAAACGCGACGAATTGTTACGAGCGTTTGCCCCATCTTTCCCAGAGTAGGAATGAAAGCAGAAGGGTGTTGACTTCAGGAGAGTTCCTGACAACAGGCCACAGGAGAAAGGTGGTGCCGATACGGTCGATATTCACAAGGACATCCGCCCGTAAGAAACTGGCTCCGGGATCGTAGTCGGCAGAATGCCGTAACTCCTGAAGATCGGCAAAGGTCTGGGCAATGAATTGGACACTCTGCGTGTTGCTCTGGATGAGTATGTCTTTCGAACTCGGAATCCGGACGATCAGCTCGGAGAACGCTCTCGCTACGCGATACATTGCGCCATGGTCAAACCAGCGATAAATACGGTTGAAATTGTCCTCACTGAGATTCGGACCAATTTGGCGAATCGATTCGCGGATTAGAAAGTGGAACAAGGCGTAATAGGCAGTCGAAACAGCACGCCGCAAGCTTGCTTGCCTCGGACGAGTCCGCTCGCGCCGCGCCAAGTGCCGCGCTTGTTCCAATAAGTGTTCCGGCAGCGATTTTGAGCTCACGCCGCTTCGGCCAGCCGAATGAACGGGAAATAACCAGACTCCAGTTTGAGAATTTGAGAAGTCAAATTCTGCCGGAACTCACCAAGTTCGTCGCGGCTCGCTTTGTCCTTCTCCAGGATTGAAGCGAACTCTGAATCTATTTCGAGATAGATCCTTACTGCGGGCTCGCCGATGTGGTCCGTCCCAAGCTCGTAGCGAGCGGACTTCACATTTGCTGGCAACCTGCTGGGAGCCAGCAACTCACGCAGATTCCGCTCGAATTCCTGGGTCTCCATCGCGAATTGGCTATCGCCATTCATGCCTTCAGTATAAACCCGTTTCTGTTATAGACACGGGCAATGGTCCGGATTCCACTACGAAATCCTATCAACGGCGCTTTGGTAAGCCGCGTAAATCTCGTCGCCGAAGCAGGCGAAGATGACTTTCTGCACCGCGTCGCTTGAGATCAGCTCCGCCACCGTCTCGGCCACCGCGATCTTCACCGCGCGATCCACCGGAAAGCGATAGACTCCGCAACTGATGGCGGGGAATGCCAGCGAGCTGATGCCGTTTTCGCGCGCAAGGTTGAAGACCGAGCGATAGCAGCTCGCCAGCAATTCCGGCTCGCCGCGCTCGCCGCCGGTCCATACCGGACCGACCGTGTGAATCACGAATTTTGCCGGCAGCCGGTAGCCTTTGGTGAGCCTGGCTTCGCCCGTGGGGCAGCCGCCGATCTGGTAGCACTCGTCAAACAGCTCCGGCCCCGCAGCGCGGTGGATGGCCCCATCCACGCCGCCTCCGCCCAGCAGCGTTGTGTTGGCCGCGTTCACAATGGCGTCTACGGCCAGCGTCGTAATGTCGGCCTTCAGAACCTCGATTTTGCTTGTCATGGCGGCCTGCTTCCCGAAG
>Ga0302320_10020640_pt1 | contig 13123 bp, 14 predicted proteins | sample Bog_T0_3_FD_202130 | JGI IMG/M metagenome (GOLD analysis project Ga0302320, IMG submission 202130) | Peat permafrost microbial communities from Stordalen Mire near Abisko, Sweden - Bog_T0_3 | ecosystem: Environmental > Terrestrial > Soil > Wetlands > Peat | place: Sweden: Abisko, Stordalen Mire...
TTTTTATTCATCGTGTTCATATTTGTTTTCGCCTTAGGATTTTCAGTGTTCATGATTCAAACTGATTACACCTATACCCCTTTGGAATCATTTAACATATTCTTCAGAAATATGTTAGGAGATTTCACTGATTTTGATAATTTAGCAGTGATTGATTCAACTATGCTTTATGTCTTCTTTATGATAGGGTCTTTGTTAGTGACAATCATTTTATTGAATTTACTGATTGCTATTATTTGCGATACCTATAAAAAGGTGAGTAAAAATGAGAAATATACCAGAATTTATGAATTGTGCAGTATTTTATATGAAACAGATACCAGAGAACTCGTAAAAAGTGAAGACGATGAGGCATCAGAGTATTTATTTTATATTTCCAATCAGGCAAGCAATGAAGAAAAGGACCATGAAAAATTGTATTCTAGGATCAAGAAAAAACTCAAAAAAAATAATTATGTCTTCATGGACAAAATGTCCGCTTTGGAACAAAAGTTGGAGATCAACGAGGTAAGGAGATCATCAGGCTTTTTATCCGAAGATTTGGGATTAAATTAAGCAAAAAAAAAAACCTATTAAGTAAGAAAAGGAAAATTTGTTAAATTTCAAACAAATAACTTTTAGTTTGTTTTTTTAATTAATTTTAATAAATCTTTTCAATTTTTTAAAAATAAATTTTTTTAATATTTTTTTTATTTTTTTTTGATTTTTTTTGAAAAATGAAATATTTCTAAGAAGGTTGATATATTTTTGATTTTTAAAATTTTAATTTGTTTCTTAAATTAATTATTTAATTTTGGTGTTTCGTCTAACACACAATTTTTCGCTCTGATTTCTTTAATTAAAATTAAAATAAAAACACGACAAATAACAAATAATTTAAATTACAATCCAATGATAAAAATCTCTCCCCTTGAATTAGAGCTTCAAGCTGCAATTTCCGAAAGTCTTCAAAGCCTTCTAGTTTCCAATGCGGTCTTTTTGTCGGAAAGGCTTTATTATGAAAACAAAACCGAGGAAAATCTGTCCTTGCTTTGCAGAAGTCTCCTTATGGAAAATCGGTCATACAAAATATATTCATTGCTAAAGAAGTCCAAATTCCCGAAAAACCAATACCTTTTTGGTATAGCATGTTTGCGCCTAAACAAAACTGAAGAAGCTCAAAGTGCATTTCAACAATGTCTGAAATCTGATTATAACTCAAGTTTCTCTTTTTATATGTTAGGGTTGTGCTATGAAAAACAACAAAATTTCAAAGAGGCTAGTGGTTATTATATGAAAGCTTTAGAAAAAAACCCGACATTATGGACTGCCTATGAGAAGCTATGCAATATTGGAAGTTTTGTGGCTCCAGCAAAGGTATTTGTTGGAAAAAAAAATTCGGAATTTGATCTTTCAAAACAAAGTATTAATTTCCTTAATTATCGCAAAAAATTTAAGAATGAGCCTCAAAGGAAAAGCACAAATCTCTTTGATTCTGTTAAGAATGATGATCCGATCGAAGAATGTCTGAACCATAGGAAAACATGCACACCCATAGATTTCACCAATGGATTCGATTTGAACTTAAATCTGAACTCTTACCCAATTCCAACAGCAGCGAATGTACCTCAGACCACATATAAAGAAATTTCAAGCTTTCTGAACCTTTTCGCTTGTCCTTGTCACTTGCTCTCCAAATATCAAGCAAAGGAAGCATTGTTACTTCTGAAGAAATTACCTTCGAAGCATTATAATTCAGGTTGGGTCCAGCTTGAAATGGCGAAATGTTACATGGAATTGAGGGATTATTTTTCAGCAGAAGAACATTTTAAAATAACATTGGAATTAGAGCCCCATCATATTGAAACCATGGCCTTTTACTCCAGTTGTCTTTGGCAATTAAAGAAAAACATGGAGTTGGCATGTTTGGCCCATAATGCTCTGGAGCAAAGCAGATTGGAAAGTGATTCTTGGGTAGTCGTTGGTAATTGTTATTCATTGGAAAATGAACATGAAAATGCCTTGAAATTCTTTCATCGTGCTATACAGTTGAAACCTGATAATTCCTATGCACATAGCCTTTGTGGACATGAATATGGTTATCTTGAAGATTTTGTGAACGCCAAAAAAAGCTTTGAAATTTCCTTATGCATTGATAAAAGGAATTACAATTGTTGGTGGGGATTGGGTTGTTTGTATTTCAAGTCAGAAAAATATGAAAAAGCAATAGAACTTTTTCAAAAAGCGATCTCAATCAACCCAAGAAATTCAATCTTGTTTACCTTCTTAGGAATGGCTTTCAATTCGAAGAGGATTTTTGGAGAGGGTTTAAAGAATTTTGACTCGGCCATAGTTTTAGATGATAAAAACCATTTAGCGAGATTTCAAAAGGCAAATGCACTTTTTCAATTGGAGCAATATGATTTAGCCTTGTTGGAGCTTGAAAAATTAAGAATATTGATACCTCATGAGAGTTCTGTTGTTGTGATGATTGCCAGAATTTATTGCAAATTGGGAAATCCTGAAAAAGCAAACAATTTCATCAATTTAGCGATAGATATAGAGCCACATTTGAGCCATAAAATAAAAGAATCAACCGGATTATATGATTTTAATATAATTTAATATAATAGATGAGCCTTGGAAAATTTTAATTTTTTTGGATTAATACATTTCAATAAATATTTGCTTTTATGGATTTGATTAATTATTTCTAAAAACAAAATATATATAAAAAACTTGTTAAAATTTTCTTAAGCTTGGAATTTATAAATTTTTAAATTTTTTTTTTCGAAAATTTTTTTTCCTTATAATAAATTTGAATAATAATTGAATTATACAAAAATAATATAATTATTAAAAATGATTATAAATTTATTTTTATTTTTTTTGTATTTTGGGGTCATCCCAAATTTTTAATTAAATAAAGCCAAGGTATTTTTTAAAATATTGTTTTCTGAATAAAAGACAATAATTATATTGAATTGATAAAAAAATAATGTCCAAACTAAAATTAAAAAAAAACAAAATCTCAGACAACAAGCTTTCGCTAAAGTTATACTATCACCCCGATTGGGCTGCTTTAACGAAACAAAATCAGAATGAAATGTCTTCTAAAATGCAAGCAAAAAACGCCACATCCTGTTCAAATTCTATCTCTATCCAATATTTTTCACCCAGAACTTCCTATGAGAACGTTTCTCTTTTTCCCACTTTAAACACTTCCACCGATCAAAATAAAATTTCCAATATTGAAAAAAACACGAAAAACTTTAAGCTTGAAACAGAGCTCACAAAACAGGATGGTATTATGGATGAAACAGTTAATGATGTCCTTTATTCTTTGCAAAATTTAAGAATGACAACCAATAGTACACTTTTAGCTGATGAATGCTCAAGAGATTTTTCAAAATTAACTCACAAAAAACAACAGAAACCAAAAGAAAAGATAACCACCGATAGAACTGATTCGTTATACCAAATGCAGAATGGCTTGAAGAACAGATTAAATTATTTATTTCTAATGAATCCCAACCCTGAGACCAAGCTCCCAAAAATAAAACCCACAATTCAGGTTTCATCTTTTGCAAGTCTCGGAGTTGATAATTCAAAGTTAGAGCTCTTGAGTAAAATCTCAAGACAAGTGAGCAAGAAATCTGCTCGGAACAAAATCAAACAAAAAACTAATATATGGAACAACAATTCAAATAAAATAAAATTTTTCAGTGAGATGAATGTAGATCAGTTCCTTATTGGGTTTTTAGAAAATTTGAAATATTTGGAAAGAATAAAAAACAATAAGAAAATAGTTGCTGGGATTCTTCAGACTTTTCTTGAATATAGTGATGATATAGGAAGTCTTTTACTATCTGAAGATAAAAAGGATATTAGAAAAAATTTGACTAAAGAGAAGATAAAAGACCATATGCAGCTTCATAAAAATGATATGATAGAAAACACCCAAAACGATGAAAATTATGATATGGATTTATTGATAAAGTTATATTATTTCAATCAAAGTCTACAGAGATATTTAGAGGAATTGAATTTTGAAAGTTCTTCTTATCAAAATGAAAAATATAATGAAGCATTAGAGAAGTTTCAGAAAATCCAAGAAGAATATCTCATAAACATCAAATATAGGAATTATAACAAATACCAAAAAAGTCAAAATTTACTAAAGAATAATGAGATTGCACATAAAGATCATTCTTTAGATGTTTTAAAACATATTGAGAGTTTAGAAAGTTCAATAGGGAAATTGTCTTCTATTTCCGCTAAAACCAGGCTTATGTGCAAATATGCTGAAGATTTGGTTGAAGGAAGAAATAAAAATCAGAATTATGGCATAAATTAGATATTTCTAATTTATATTTTTCTTAAAAGACTAAGATAATATAAAAATAAATATTTTATTATACAGCACTCGAATTATAATTTTATTTATCAAGGTTTTTAAATAAAAATTAAGAACTTTTTCAAAAACAACTAAAAAAAGATCTCAGTTTAAAGAATCTTTAAATATTTGTATATTTAAATATGAATTAATTTCCTCATAAATTCCAAAATTTCTTCATAAATTCCAAAATTTCCTCTGAATGAATGAAGGAAAAAAATACGAGTTTTCTGAATCGCTTCTCAAAGGAGATGAAGATTACGCTGACCTCGATCCTAATATGAATGTGGATGATATATTAAATGAAGATGACGATTATGACAGTCCAAGTTTGCGAAACAACCATAAAACTGTTCCTTCAAGGCCAGAAAGACCTTTAATAAAAGTGAAAAGTACAAATCTTATGAGAGAAGCGACACCAAACACAAAAAATGAAGACCATCAGCGAAAAATTAAAAATGAAAGCGACCTTTTCGTTCGGAATTGGAATGTAGATGATAAAGGCACTTTTGGAGATTCAAAAATGGTTAAAATTTTTCCTAAAAGAATATAATTTTATATTTTTAAAGGAACTTTTGTTAAGCAAAATTTCAGTGAGGAACGAAAACAATAAATCAAGCAATTGCGAGGAAATTGAAAAAGTCCTTAAGGAAATCGATGATTCTTCATCTTCAAAAACGCCCACGAATTTCAATGTTGTTCCTGATTTCCTCAAGGAATCTGATGATAATAAGACTGATTTTTCCGAATTTATGCCCCCTTCATCTGAAAAGATGGACCCATTGGAGAGATTGCAACGCGAAGAAGCCGAATTTTCAAAAAGCAGCGAATTTTTCAATAATGAAAATTCATCAAAATACGTCTTGGCAGAAGATTTATCTGTTTTATTCCCAGGTCAAATCAATAACATTAGTTACGAAATCTTAGAGAAGGTCTCAACTGCTCTTTTCTATCAATATTCAACAGAAGCCTTCTCCTTTAGTTTAAATATGATGAGTTCTTCGACTTTCAGCGCGAATTTCGGATTACCAAGATGTATTTCAGTATTAAATAAAAAATATCAGATTTTCTCTTTATTTTTTTTTCAAGAACCACGAAAAATATTTAGCAGTCGGCACTTCAAATTCCATGATTTGTGTTTTTGACGTCACGGAAAAAATGTTGAAAACCCTCGGAAGTCCCAAAGAACAGAATTACGGGTCAGTGACCAGCCTTGATATTTCGAAGGCTGGAGATTATTTGATTAGTGGATATGAATATGGAGAAATAGTGTTATGGGATCTTGGATCTGGAATCTTATTGAAAAATGTGTTCGGAGTGCATGATTCGGCGATCATTAATATCAAGTTTTATAAGCCCGGAAAAACTCATGTGATATCCTGCGATTCCAAGGGAAAAGTGTTCATTTTACAAATAAATCGTGTACTTTTTTCATATACAGTGGATAAGAAATTGCTTTTTGATAAAAATGTCGGTCCGATGCTTTCTTTACAAATTTATTATAATGGAAATTTGATGAAAAATAATAATCAGAAGAATCAAGCAAAAAATAATATCAATGGAGATGGAAATATCAATAATATACCACATGATTGCGTTTTGGCAGCCCTTGCAACTTTCAATACTTTGTTAATAATATCAATAGAACCAACTGTTGATATTGTTTATAAATCAGGAAAACCAGAGTATGTAAAAGAAGGCAGTATCCCTTATTTGTCTTGGGGAACTGGAATTTTGCCAGGTTTTTGGTTGATTTTTAATGAATTTATATAAAATTTATGGATTTTCATATAGGGAAAGAAATTGATTTTTCATGTCCGATTCTTTTGGTTGGATATGGCAACTTTATCGATTTAATTCCAATCGATTCCATCGAAAACTCAAATTCACACTTAAAGAGCAATTTGCTCATTAAAGCGCATTTCATCTCAGATTATGAAATCATTTATTCTTGTTGGATTGCGACCAATTTGATTTTTTTCCTGGATTCAAAAAAAAGCGCACATATTTTATATTCAGGTAATTTTGAAGAAGGAAGCTATATTGAGAAAAATCCGAGAAATATGAATCAGAACAATAAAGCGATATTAAATCTACAGAAAATTGATTCCGAATTGGCGTTTCAAACTTTCATCAAAGATAAAAACGATAGATTGCGTCCGTTTTTTCAGAATACTGTGGTGGTTTCAAACCTAGAAAAAATCTTCATGATTGGCTATAGGCAAATTTTGGTGGGGAAGCTTTATAAATGGTAAGATATAAATTGATAATCCTTGAATTTTTATATCAAAAAGGAAGGAATATATTTCAAATTTATTGGAAAAAAAAGAATGGATCAAAGCCTTGAAATTATCTTTAGAATTATATAAAGGAAATGTGAAGCTATTTGCAGATGTCCTGAATGAATCCAAAATTAATAAGGAGAAAATGATGCCATTTATGAAAGATACCATCAAAAAATATGTGGAAACCCTCAGCACAAAATCAATTAATGAACTTTCAAAGGAAAAGGAGATCGAAACTCATATCATAACCACGTTAGATTTCTTGATTTCTATAGAATGCTTCGAATATCTCTTCATTGAAATCAAGGAAATATATGAGAAACTTGAATTAAAATCCATGTTCATTTCCAGTTTAGAACCTTTTATCTTGAAAAATCGCATAAAATTCGTTCCTAACGAGTTTTTCAGAGAAATAGCGAATTTTTTCAAATCGAAGAAAAAAATAAAAATCATTGAGCTTTTGATTATTAACTTAGATATTGATTCTCTTGATCCAGAATTTATAATTTCGTTATGTTTGGAGTTCCATTTATACAAAGCATTGATTTATATCTGCAACAGATTAGACAATGATTTCATTACTCCATTAGTGAAGCTTTTCATGGTTTATAAAGAAAAGCTTGAAACACAGGAAAAAGACGCAAAGGAATTCGGATACAATTGTCTATGGTATATAAAAATCTCCTTACAAGGCATAATCTTCCCTAATGATCATATGACTATGGATGTTTATCAAACTGTGGTCAAAAATCTCATCGTATGGGTTTTTATTGAGGAAAATATCAAGGTTTTAATTGATTTGGATGTCGACGCTTTTTTCCCTGTTATTTTCTTATTCTTTTCGCAAAAATCAAATGATGTGCTCAAAGAATGCAATGACTCATTAGTAATTATATTAATTAATTAAATAAATATTAAATTGTTCATTAAATTTGATTTAGGCTCATTATTTCGAAAATCATAGATTAGTCAAAATAAATATTAATTATAATAAAGACCCTTTCTTCATTCATAGAAGCATTATAGACATCATTATGTCATGTTTTTCGAACGACACCCAAATAAAACCTTATTTTAATTATTATATGTTGAATTCCATCGTCATTTGCAAGTTGAAAATGGATTTCGATTTTTCTTTTGAACTGATTCTCTATGTTTTGATGAATTTCTCTCAAATCACAAGCATTCAAGCGAAACATAATACAGTGAATTCATGCTATCAGAACTATTTTAAAGAAGATCTTGGAAATTTGATCTTGAAGGTTTTGAAGCTTTATGAAACAGAATTGAGGGATTGTTCATCAATTGACGTACTCAAGGATGCTGCGAAATCTTCTCCTTAGTTTTTTTTTTTTTTTTTTTAATTTCTAATTCTTTTTTAATTTAGTTTGGATGTCATCATATATTTTTATTTTTTGCAAATGGATTATGCCAGATGTTTTGAACTTTATTTAGAAAACGAACAAAAAGCAATTAAGGTGACAAATAATTTTTCGGAAATTTATAATTTTAAAAATATTTTGAAGAAAAAAATTTTCGTTTGGTTGGAAGAAGTTTTACAACGCAGAGAGGAAATTCCCAAATTCCATGAAATTCATTATCTCATGATAAAAAGAATCAAGGAGTTAGTAAATTGCATTGAAGATTAAACTTTAAAATAAGAATTTTTTATTGATTTGAAAGGTTGGGATTGATAGTGAAAAATCAAAGCATTTAATAAAAACCTATTTAGCAGAATCAATATCAACAGCTCTAAAAGAACTTTCCTCCAATCAGATTTTACAATACGAATTTCTTGAGCAAATTCTTCTTGATAGAAAAAAAGGCGAAATTTTTGATAATGATTTATTGAGCCTAAACTTAAATTTAATGTGCAAACTGAATCTCAAAAAAGAGGTCGAAATTAAATTTTTTAATATAAAAATTAAATAAATTCCCTTTTTTGAAGCTAATGAAAGAAATCAAAAATTTTGATTATCCGTTGGATGAAGCATTAAAAATTTGCAAAGAATACAATATGCATGAATCTTTGGCGTTTTTGCTTGAAAAAGCGGGGTTTTATTCAGAAGCATTAGATTTATACTTCGAGGTTGAATTAATTAAAATAATTAAAAAATGTGTGAATAAAAAAATTTTAGATATTAAAGGTGTTATTTCAGAAGGTCATTAAGAAGTTAGAAAACGAAAATTTTTTTGGTAAAAATAAAAAATTGATTATGTCATCTTTTTATTATATTTAAAAAAAGATGATGAGATGGTCCAATTAAATTTTGATTCAATTTTATCGATTTGCCATAAGAACAAAGAAATTGAAGAGAAAGGGGTAATTTTTATTTACTTTAAAATTTACAGTTTCATGGCTTTTCAGAACCTTTGGTTTAACGTTTTGGATAAATTTCTGAGTCTTCAATCTGGGTTCGAAACATCCACATTTCAAGATTTTCGCTTCCAAAAATTTCAGGGAAGTTTTACCAATATGTTAAGTATTTTGCTCGAAGAAATTGTGAAAAATGTACCATTGATACATTTCGTTAAAGTTTTGCATTTTATAAAAGTAAAATAATAAAATATGCCATAGAAAATCAATTCAAGCTATGGAGAGATAAATCTGAAAAATCTCAAAAACATCTTTATGACAATCTTCGCAAATTATTCTTTTCAAAAAAATACTTTAGTTTCTTCAAAACAACTGCTCCTCAATGATGTTACTGATAGTGAAATTTTGGTTCATTATCAAAATGTTAACAAATAAATATGTTTTTTCTCCATATTTTGAGTTGATAGATGAAAGGAGTATTTTCCAAAAACACCTGTTCCGAATGCATTTCAGTTTTTTCTCCTGAAAAATCAGATGAAATTTGTTGTTTTAAATGCCGACATGCTTTCCATACCAACTGTTTAAAAGACAAAAAATGTAAATTATGCAGAAAATCTGACTCACTTCAAGGTTTAATAAATTCAACATTTATAAGTTCACATTATTTTTACATTTAAGTTTGTGATATATTGTATGCAACCAGAAAAAAACTTAATGCTCTCACTGAAGCCAATAAAAGAGGAGAAAGGGAAGATGCTACGCCAAAGAATGTTGAGGTAGAATTTAATAATTTAAAAGAGCAGAAGCTGGCTTTATTTTTATTAAAACAGACAAGAGTATCCTTTGCAAATAGAGAATCCGCGAAAAAAGAAAACAAAAGAGACCTCCTTTTGCGAAAACTTCAAGTCTTCGATTATAGAAAAATTGAACAACACCAAGATGTATTTTTTCTTATTTTTTAAAAAAATTTACTACTCTATTTAAAATAGTTTGACAAAAGCTTGATGCAATTTCAATTGGAAACTAATGATTATTCATAAATCTCTATTTAAATATATATAAAAAATGAATGAAAATTCTTTAAAAATTCATTTAAGTGCACATTAAACCAAATCTTAAACTTAATTAAAACTTAAAATAATATAACTATTATTTATTGCTTTTTTGATATTGATTCGATGATAACTTGCAAAATAAATACTTATTTTAGATCTTCTTCGCAAATTTGCTTTAAAATGTTTTCATTGTGATCTTCATTAAAAACTTAACAAAATTAAAAAAAAGATAAAAAAGTTACCATCATAACTGTTTTCAAGATCATATTTAATTTTGCCTGATCCCCCTTCTTTATTGATATCCTCGTTATTTTCTAACATAACAATTTTCCTTAACCTTTCAGTTCCTTTCACTTCGTTTGGGTCATTGACGAGCCCGCTTTCATTCAATCCTTTGGAATCATTATTTTTATTACTTTTTTTATCAGTTAGTTCGTCCTTTTTGTCGAATCCAAGTTGGAAACCTCCATTTTCTTGTTTCGTGAAAGAATCGTTAACATTCATAATATTGTTAATGTTATTAGCGTTTGAAAAATTATTAAAACTATTGTTATTATTCAAGAGAAAATTCTCATAACCTTGATTCGAACGCATTTGAAAATGTGTTGGGTTTTTGGAGGAGTTTTCGCTTAATCTTTTCCCTGCGGGTTTATGTTGGCCTGAGGGCGATAACTTCTGAAGAGAGGGAGGATATATTTGAGCAGGGTTATTTTGCATATGATAGTTTTTCATGTTCATTCCTTGAGGCATATTGTTCGGATTAGAATTTTTTCCTTGAGGCTTATTGGATGAATAATTTTGACCCTGAGGTAAATTTCCGCCCCACATCATATTTTTCTCCAAAAAAATTAATCAAAATAATTTAATTTATGACTAGTACATAATTGCCAGCATTTTGAGATGGTTGTCCTCTATCATAATTGGTCCAGGAATTATTGTAATGCATGTTTTGTTGGTCATCTGGATGGTTAAGCATAGGGATATTAGTAGATGAATTATGCTTGAAGAGTGGAACTATAATAAAAAAAAGGGTTAATTGGATTTTATTCCTCAAAACCTGAATTGTTCCTCTGGTTCATGTTATCTGAAAACTCATTCTGGTATATTTTTAGATTTTTTTCGAAGTCTTGGTTCAAAATTTGCAAGTTGGTCAACGAGTTTTGTCGATCTGGAATGTTGAAATTATGCTGACCAGACCCTTGTGTATTCGTGATCTTAAAGGTATTAGTCACGACCCTGTTTTTTGGGTAATATTTGAAGATCTTGCAATGAATTTGTTGTCCAATCAACCTAATTTTTAAAATGGAATCATTCGTTATAACAATTTTTTTTTTTTAAAAACCTTTGATCCTGTGAATTATGATAAAATGGGCAATCCACAGTCTTTGGACAATTGCCTCCATTAGGACAAGGTCTGGTCTTGTAATTCAGCGGATGGAACTCGCTTTCTTTCCATCCATGACTCTTATCGCAATTGTAATGGTTTGGACATGGGTCTTCATAGTTCACAATAAATTCTGAAGTCTTCCAATTAGGACAAGGGGTCGGATCATAATAGCAAAGATTGGGTTTTCTTCTGAAATCTTGGTAGTTATGGGCGTAAACGCAGAGTCCACGATCATGAGGGATGAGGTTGAAAGGGCACCATACTGTTTTAAAAATGAACATGAAGAAATCTTTATCATATTCATAATTATGGATCAAATCCACAACGATGTCACTTTCTGAATGAGCGAAGGAACAATAGATCCCATAATCACATTGTTCGAGATTCCCAGGGTAAAAAGAACAAAATTTAGTTTTGTACTTTTCCGGACGGTACAACTGTTCTACTCTATTATGGCTTTTATGGCATTTGTCACCATTTGGACAATTTTCACAAAACTCACAAAGCTCTGAGATATAAAAGCTACCCACTCGTTTTCTGTCCTTGCTGTTGTGGTAGAAGGGACAATGCTTATGGTTGTGGGTGTAGTTAATGGGACATAATTTCGCCTTGAAATTATCGAGATCCAAGTGCTCCACAGTGGCATCTGGATTGGCTTTGTACATATTTGGCACTCCTTCCGTTTTGAAATTACTATTGGTATTCCGGTTTGGATCCAAAAAATCAGGACTCTTATTAGAGTTTTTAGAAGGCATTGGGAACTGATATTTTAGGTTTCTATCTTCGGAGAAAAATTGAGGCTGGTTTGAAAATGCTATCAAGTTGGGATTTGGGGGGTTGTTCTGAGTTTTGGAGTTGTAAAAACCCGGAGGATGTTGGAAATTTTGGGGGAAGGAGTATTGATTCGGATTCGTGGAGGAAGGATCCATGTTTGGAAATATTAAATTCACAATTGTCACGATTATTTTTATTTTTTAGAATGAAAGAAAAAAATGATTCGAAGAAATATAAAAAAGTAGCGAATGTTAGTGTCGCATAATATGTTCTTGTTCGGAATAATTTTTCTTTTATTATGAAATTTGAAAACAATTATCAAACTAATTCAATAATTTTTTGAAGAGTTCAGAGGTTGTTTTTCCAAGATAAAATAACAAAATGGCAGAGACCTAAATTAAAATCTTTAAAAAATTGAGAAAATTTATTAAAATTAATTAAAAAAACAAACTAAAAGTTATTTATTTAAAATTTAGCAAATTTTCCTTTTCTTACTTAATGGGTTTTTTAGCTTAATTTAATCCCAAATCTTCGGATAAAAAGCCTGAGGATCTCTTTATCTCGTTGATCTCCAACCTTTGTTCCAAAGCGGACATTTTGTCCATGAAGACATAATTATTTTTTTTGAGTTTTTTCTTGATCCTAGAATACAATTTTTCATGGTCTTTATCTTCATTGCCTGTCTGATTCGAAATATAAAATAAATACTCTGATGCCTCATCGCCTTCACTTTTTACGAGTTCTCTGGTATCTGTTTCATATAAAATACTGCACAATTCATAAATTCTGGTATATTTCTCATTTTTACTCACCTTCTTATAGGTATCGCAAATAATAGCAATCAGCAAATTCAATAAAATGATTGTCACTAACAAAGAGCCTATCATAAAGAAGACATAAAGCATAGTTGAATTAATCACGACTAAATCA
>Ga0302320_10020641_pt1 | contig 13122 bp, 10 predicted proteins | sample Bog_T0_3_FD_202130 | JGI IMG/M metagenome (GOLD analysis project Ga0302320, IMG submission 202130) | Peat permafrost microbial communities from Stordalen Mire near Abisko, Sweden - Bog_T0_3 | ecosystem: Environmental > Terrestrial > Soil > Wetlands > Peat | place: Sweden: Abisko, Stordalen Mire...
CTTGGCTTTCTCAATTTCTTCTTCTGGGCGTCGCTGCTGGCTTGGATATGTTGGTTTGCGATAAGGCTGGTGCATGTCCAGGCCCATTACGCTTTCGCACGCCCGCTTCTCGCCAGCGTCCTTTACGCGATCGCGGCCCTGGTCGGTTTCTACGGTCTCATCAACGCGCGCATCATCCGCATCTGCCGCATCGCAGTCGCGCTTCCCGGCCTTCCCGCTTCCTGGCGCGGGCGGCGCGCGGTGCTGTTGAGCGATCTGCACCTTGGACCCATCAACGGCGCGCAATTCTGCCGACGTCTCGTGGCCAAGGTCCAGTCCTTCCAGCCCGACGTAGTCTTTCTTCCCGGCGATCTATTCGACGGCACAAAAGGCAACCTCGACCGGCTCGTGGCGCCGCTCAAGCAGCTTTCGCCGCCGCTTGGCATCTACTTTTCCACGGGCAACCACGAGGAGTTTGCTGACCCCACGCAATATATTGAGGCCATCGCCCGCGCCGGAATCCGCGTCCTCGGCAACGAACTTGTTACCGTCGATGGTGTGCAAGTGGCGGGCGTGTTCTATCACGACTCCTCCTCGCCGCTGCGCATGAAAGCCGCGCTCGACGGCATGCATCTCGACCGCGAACGGCCCTCGATCCTGCTGAACCACGCGCCCGCGCGCCTGCCCACCGTGGAGCAGGCGGGCTTCAATCTGCAACTCTCCGGCCACACGCACGGCGGGCAGTTTCTGCCTTTCACCTGGATTACGCAGAGCATTTACGGCCCCTTTACCAAGGGTCTGCACCGCTTCGGCGCGCTCCAGGTCTATACTTCCACCGGCGCCGGAACGTGGGGCCCACCCCTGCGCGTCGGCACCCGTCCGGAAATCGTGTTCATCACGTTCGCATAGCGGCGGCGTATCTTATTCTCAAGCTGTCAGAAGAGGAGAGTGTCATGAGCTCCGCAACCCCTTCGCCCGGTCCCGCTACTCATCGCGGCCTTCGCACCCACCTTCACGGACTCGGACTGCTCATGAACCCGCGCCTCAACAAAGGCACGGCATTCAGTGAAGCGGAGCGCGATGCCTTTGCGCTGCACGGGCTGCTGCCGCCACACATCGGCACGCTCCAAGACCAGCGTGAGCGCCGCAAACGCGTGCTCGACGGCCGGCACACCGCATTCGGCAAATACTCGAACATGCGCGACCTGCAGGACAACGATGAGACGCTGTTCTATTCGCTCATCGCCGAGCACACCGAGGAACTGCTCCCCATCGTCTACACGCCGGCGGTGGGCGAAGGCTGCCAGCGCTTCTCCGAGATCTGGCGCAAGCCGCGCGGTCTTTTTTTGAGCTACCCGGACAAGGACCGTATCGCGCAGATCCTCGCCAACGCGCGCTACGACGAGGTGCGTTGCATCGTCGTCAGCGACGGCGAGCGCATTCTCGGTCTCGGTGACCAGGGCGCCGGCGGCATGGGCATTCCCATCGGCAAGATGGCGCTCTACACGGCGCTGGGCGGCATTCCGCCCGAGCAATGCCTGCCCGTGCTGCTCGACGTGGGCACGGACAACGCGGAACTGCTGAACGATCCGATCTATATCGGCTGGCAGCATCATCGCGTCCGCGGCCAGGAGTACGACGATTTCGTCGAAACCTTTGTGAGTGCTGTGGAACGCCGGTGGCCGCACATTCTTTTGCAATGGGAGGATTTTGCCGGCGCCAACGCGGCGCGGCTGCTGGACCGCTATCGGGGCCGCCTTTGCACTTTCAACGATGACATTCAGGGGACCGCGGCGGTAACAACAGCGACCCTGCTTGCGGCGGTTAATGCCACCGGAATACCGCTTCACGACCAGACCATCGCCATGTTCGGCTCGGGATCGGCGGGTCTTGGCATCGTAAACCTTCTCATCGCCGCCATGAAAGAAGAAGGGCTCAGCGAAGAGCAGGCGCGCAGCCGCATTTACGCTTTCAATCGCTACGGCCTGATCATCGAAGGCGGCAAGGGAATTCGTCCCGAGCAGGAGCCGCTGGCGCGCAAGCACGGGGACGTTGCGGGATGGAAGCTCTCGCCGGCCTCGGCCGAAACCGGCGGAATTTCGCTGCTTGACGTGGTGCGCAATGTGGGCATCACGGTGCTGGCGGGCGTCAGCGCTCAGCCAGGCGTGTTTACTGAGGCGATTGTGCGCGAGATGGCGCGTCACACTCCGCATCCGGTGATTTTCCCGCTGTCGAATCCCACGTCGCAATCGGAAGCCGCGCCGGCCGACTTGCTGCGCTGGACCGATGGCCGCGCGCTGGTGGGTACGGGCAGTCCCTTCCCTCCCGTCGAAGTCAACGGTAAACTGGTGCGCATCGCCCAGGTCAACAATTCCTATATCTTTCCCGGCCTTGCTCTCGGCATTCTCGTTTCCCGCGCCAGGCGCGTGACCGACGGCATGATTATGGCCGCTGCCAAGGGTTTGGCCGCGCTGTCACCGGCACGCATCGACAAGAGCGCGCCGCTACTGCCGCCCATCGCGGAAGCACGCAAGACGAGCCTTGCAGTAGCCGAGGCCGTGGGCATGCAGGCGATTGCCGACGGAGTGGCCGAAGCTGTTGATGAGGCGAGCCTTGCGGATGCGCTGCGCGCGTATGTGTGGGAGCCGGAGTATGTTCCGTACGAGCGCATTTCTTAATTTCTGAGCGCGGCAAGTCTTTCGCCGGAACACAGCTCATGAAGCGGATTCCATGCTACAATGTAGCTACGTTGCTACATTGGAGGTGCGCTGTGGCGATTACGACATTTTCCAGCCGGGAATTCAATCAGAACACGAGCCGCGCCAAGCGCGCCGCGAAGAAAGGGCCTGTGTTTGTTACCGATCGCGGGCGGCCAGCGCACGTGTTTTTGACGATCGAGAAGTACCAGGAACTTGAAGGTAAGAAGAAGAAAATGACTCTATCAGAGGCCCTGGCGATGCCGAACGCGGACCAGGTGGACTTTGAGCCCCCTCGCTTCAGCGGCAAACTCTTTCGCCCTGCCGACTTCTCATGATGTATCTGCTCGATACAAACGTCGCCTCCGAGTTGCGAAAGGTGGACGTCGGAACTGCCGATCCACACGTTAAGGCATGGTCGGATAATTTGGACGCAGAGACTGCGTTCCTCTCGGTTATCACCGTTCTCGAGTTAGAGCAAGGCATTCTCTTAATGGAACGCCGCGATTCACGGCAGGGAGCGATGCTCCGAGCATGGCTGGAGAATTGCATTCTTCCGCGATTTGATGGACGGATTCTTTCAATCGATATGGCGGTGGCGAGACGTTGCGCCGCTCTGCACGTGCCTGATCCACAGGATGATTGCGACTCCCTCATCGCCGCCACTGCGCTCGCGCACAGCATGACCGTTGTCACGCGTAACGTCTCTCACTTCGCGCGCTGCGGCGTCAAGGTCTTCAATCCCTGGGAAGCGTAAGCGGTGCGCCGCAGGGCGTGCGCTACTTCTCCGTCGGGACTTCTTGCAGCAGCCGCTTCCACGTCTTCTGGTTTTTCCTGAAAGCACGTTTCAAGTCCTCGAGGATGCGCTCAAAGTCGGCATTGGTGCGCAAATTATTCCACGCGGGATTTTTCTGGAACCAGGGATAGTTCTCGTTGCCGAGATAGATGGCGCGGCGCAGCCAGTGCAGCGCTTCGCTCGAGTCGCCTTCCACGGCAAAGTAAGTCGCCAGCCGGTAAGCCATTTCGCTATCGGCCTCGGCCGCGGCCAGGGTGTCGTCCTTGAGCAGCGCTGCGGCGCGGTTCCGCGCGCCGGCTTGCACGTAGCAAATGGCCAGCGTAGGAACGGCGATGCGCAGCGAGGGATCGTCGGAGATCACGCGCTCCAGTATTGCCATGGCCGCGTTCAGATTGCCCACCCGCATTTGCTGATAACCGGCGGAAGTGCGCAACAGCGGATGGCGCGGCTCCAGCGCCAGGCCTTTTTCCAGCTCGTCGCCGGCCAGCTCGATTTGATTTTGATAGTGATAGACTCGTGCGCGATGGTTGTAGAGGATCGCGGCGTTGGCCGGGTTCAGCTTGAGCGCGCGCACGAACTCGTCCAGCGCTTCTTCGTACATGCCGTCTCCGCGCAGCGCAATTCCGGCCACCATGTGCACGTTCCAATCGTTGGCCGCGCTGGCCAGCAGGCCGGCAATGCCGTGCCGCGCCGACTCCTTCTCGCCGCGCGAAAGCAACATATAGATACGATAGAGATTCGCTTCGGTCGATGCCGGATCGAGCTTCAGCGCCTCGTCGAATGCACGGCGCGCGCGCATTACGTGAATCTGCCCGCCAAATCCGTGACGCGCGTATTGCAGTTCGGCGATGCCCAGCCCGGTCCATCCCGCTGCAAATGCCGGATCGGTCGCGGTGACGCTCGAGAACAGCGCGTGCGCGCGATCCAGATCGGCGCGCGCACCGGTGCGCACCATGAACGAGCTGAGCAGCGCCTGCGCTTGCAAATACTTTTCGCTCACCGGCCCCGGCAGCGAGCCGTCTCGCTGGGTTCCGCGTGCCGCGCCGGTTCCCGGTCCGCCCTGCACGGATTCGATGCCTTCGGCGGCGCCCATGCCCTGAAGCGTGGCGAAGACCTCGTTCGAAATTTCCGTCTGCACTGCGATCAGGTCCAGCGAGGCCACGCGAATCGACCCGCCCGAGCGCACACTCTGCGAGGCCACGTCGAGAAGTTGCCAGCTCAGGTCGAATCCGTTTTCCGAGCGTACAAAGCTTCCTGCCAGCACGAACTTCACAAGCAGTTTTTGCCCCACGGCCAGGGGATCGAGCTGCGCGATGGGCAGTTGCATGAGCGCGCTCGAGGGCCGCACCACGAGCGTAGGAATGCGCGCCAACCGCGCCGCAATGGCATCGGCCAGCGCATAACCGTAGAGCGGAGCTGCTTCAGCAGTGCCGAGATTGGCAAAGGGCAGAACGACCAGTGAATTCTGCACCGCGCGCTCGCCTGCCGACTCGCGAAACCGCTCCGCAAGCATCGAAAGCAATCCGGTGGTGCGCTTCTCCGCCTCCGCGGCCGTGGCCGGCAAATTGGCGGCCGCTTCGCCGGGAATGGTTCCGGTCTCGATGCGCAACGCTTTCATGATGGTCTTGAGGCCTTCGCGCACTTCCGCGGCCGATGCCGTGCGCGTACCCGGGTTTTTTTCCAGGCAGGCCATGATCACGCTCTTCAGTTCCGGCGAAGTCCCAGGGACGATCTCGCTCAAATCGGGCGGATCAAGGAATTGGATGGCGCGAATGGCCTGGAAATCCTCGGCATCGGGGCGCGCAAACGGATGTCTGCCACTGGTCAACTCGTAGAGAATCACGCCCAGCGCCCACACGTCGGACTGCACGCTGGAGTGCCCGGTAACAAATTGCTCCGGCGCCATGTAACGGATGGTCCCGCCGCGCGCGGTGTAGGTGGCAGCCACGGAGGAGTCCTTGGCCAGCGCTGGTCGTGATGGATCGAAGCGCGCGTCTTCAGGAGGAAGTCGTCGCGCCAGCCCGAAGTCGAGAATCTTTACCAGGCCGCCGTCGGTCAGCATCACGTTCTGCGGCTTGAGGTCGCGATGAAAGATGCCCAGCGCATGCGCGGCTTGCAGCCCGTCAGCGATCTGGATGCCGACCGAGAGAACCAGTTGCACGCTCGCCGGCCCGCGCTCAATGAGCTGGTCCAGCGGCTGGCCGGGCACATACTGCATGACGATGTAGGCCTCTTCGCCGCTCTCGCCCACCTCGTAGATGCCGCACACGTTGGGATGCTCGATGGCCGATGCGAGACGCGCCTCGCGCAGCACCGTGGTGCGCATCTGCTCGGCCGACAAGATGCCGGTGTGCAGCATCTTCAGCACCACCGGTCGCTGCAACAGCGTGTCGTTGGCCTCGTAGACCACTCCACTGCCGCCCGCGCCCAGCCGCCGCAGAATCTCGTAATGTGCGATAGTTTTCCGCTTCATCGCTCTACTCAAGTTTACCGGCCAACGCGTAAAGAACGTCTTAAATGAGTGCGAATAGCGATCCGCCGCGCTGGCAGGTCGAATCTGTTAACGTCGAGATGAAGATGATCCCCGCTCGTGGACACGCGTATCGACTCGTAGTAACAGGCATCCGGCGCATGACGGTATATCTCGAAAGAAAATCGCCGGTTGCGGGCACGGCCCTCGCGTTTGCCCTTTTCGTCTTCGCGTCCCCACTCGCCGCGCAGCAAGGAACCGAGCCGGCGCCGCAAGCTGGGCAGCAAGCAACACCGCAGGAAATGCCGAAACCGGAGCCGGAATCGCCCGCTCCCGCCGCGCAGCCGGCTTCACCTGAACCGCAGCAGCCCGGCGTGGGAACGCAACTACAGACCGGAACTTCGAGCGGCCTCACTCTCGACGCGCGCATTGAGAATCTCCTCGCCGATCACCAGTACTCGCGAGTAGCCGCGCAGCTCGATCAGCTTCCACCCCAGGAGGCGCAGTTGTATCGCGGTGTACTGGCCAGCCGCGCCAACGATCTCAAGCAGTCCGTGCAACTGCTCGAGCCACTTGTCGATGAAGTGACAGCCAGCGGCGACACAGCGCACGAAAAGTTGCTGCGCACCGCGCTGGCCGAGGACTATCTGCGCCTGGGCGATTGGTCGAAGGCCGCGAAGGCCTATCAGGCGCTCGACTCGCGGCTGCATGACAAGCTTTCGACGGACGAGCAGGACGAGATCGAGATGCCGCTCAAGATGCTGCCGCTGGCCAAGGACAACCCGCCCACGACCATCGACCCCTGCGACCCTTTTTCGCTTCAGGTGACGACCGATCCCCTGGGCCTCGTCGACATTCCGGTTTTTGTGGATGCTCGATCGCGCAGTTGGATGCTCGATCCCACGTTGCCCTTCAATCTGATTGCGCGCTCTACGGCAAAAGACGTGGGCCTCAAGCTCTCTTTCGAAACGGCGACAATTCACACTCTCACCGGGCGCCCCATCCAGGTCCGAGTCACCGTGGTTCCGCGCTTCACCATCGGCGGCCGCCTCACGCTGCGCAATATGATGGCCTTCGTCTACGAAGATGAGGACTACGTTTTTCCCGGCTCCGGCTACAGGGTAGAGGGCGTACTCGGCTATCCGGCGCTGGCTGCCATCGGCAGCCTTACCATCACCTCCGACGCCACGATCCAGGTGCGTCCTGCCAAGCAGATCGGAACTCCCGCAAAGGATGACCTTCTGACCGACGGCGCGCCATTTTATCTGGATGGCGACCAGGTCATCGTGGCGCTCAGGCGCGTGCAGACGCTCGGCGATCACACCGCGCCGCCGGATTCTGGAGTCAGCTCGAATTCGACCTCCAGTCCGAACGACGAGCGCATGTATGCCATCGATGCGGGCGGGCAGCAGACCTACCTCACCTCGCGCTATTTCGACGAACATGCCGCCGAGTTCAACAGCATGAAGGTCGATCTCTACGCGCCTCCCGGCCAGGCATCCGGGTCGCAACCCTCTTACGTTGCTGAGACGGTCCCGCTGGGCGTGGGCAACGCCACCGTCGAGCTGCACTACATTCGCGTGCTCACGCAGCCTCTCGGCTCCGCTGCTCTCGACGATGTGTACGGCATTCTCGGCGTCGACGCTCTCGGCCAGCTCAAGAGCTACACGTTCGATTACCGTACGATGCGGTTCAGGGCTGTGGGGGAGTAGAGAGCACGAGGTATAGAGCAGGCAATAGGGTATACAAAGTGTTTTCGAATCATTCTTTAGGCTTTGCAATCTACTAGATCAACCGCGATACCATTTTTCAAAATGACCATCCACGCACTATCGCGCAAGAATATGGCCTTCTCCCCAGTGGTCGTGCCACCCCGATAGCCTGAATACTCGGCGTAGCAGTATTGGTCCTTGCTGATCTGTTTCACATACCCGAAACGGCTCGCCAGTTGAGCTTCAGACAATCCCAGCACAAGTTTGTCGCGGTGAACGTCGCCTGTCATCGCGCCCAAAGCGTCGTCGAGATTCATGCCTTTGTTGAGCCCGTGCGTCCAGAGAACGTACCTGATATTTTTCGGGTCACCGGCGTCCGGGTAGGTTGCAACCCAAACGCCGAGTGTGAGAAGCATTCCCCCAGTCACAAACAACAACGCAAAAGCCACTCGTTTTATCCATTTCGAATGCATTATCGATCACACTTTCAGATTTCATCCATAAGGCTCGGATCCGATGCGTCCCGGTTGCGCATATCGGAATGCACAAGTCCGCATCGCTCGCACTTTCTATTCCCTATTCCCTACTAACTACTCCCTCATTTCACGCCGGGTGTTTTGGCAACGATCGTGCAACTCTTGCCGCCTCCTGTTTTGCATCGCTCCCGAGCCTGGTCATCGGCGAGCGACTGATCGAAGCCCGCGCCTGCGATCCACAGCTTCCCATTCTCATCCACGACCAGTGTTTTATAGGGCGGAGCCAGCAGGAATCGCTTCCACATCTCCGCGTCACTCGCTTTCAGCCCGGCCGGCGTGGGCAAGTCCGGCGGCTCCGGTGCGGGCAGCACCTGATCGCCGAGCGGGAGCAGGTCTTGTGCTTTGAGAAATGTCTCCACCGTGTCTGACCAGGCGGCGACGTGCCCGTAAAGATGGTGTCCATCGGCGCCGTCGGGCGGCGCCATCACAAACTGATTCGTCGCTCCGTTCTTGGTATAGGCGGCTTGAAACTGTTGCGCCATCGCGGGTGGAAACCAGTGGTCGTTCTGGGAATAAATCCACAGCATGGGCAGGTCGCCGTGTTTGTGCGCGGACTTGCCAAAGATCCGGAAGGCGTCGATCACTCCCGGCAGGTTGCAGTTGTTTTCATGCCCGTCGCCGCCGCGCCCGCCGGCAAAACTGATGGCGGCCTTCAGGCCCGGCGGCGGGTCGGCCGAGAGCGCCACTTGCGCAAAGCCCCCGGTGGAAACACCCACACTCAGGACAGTGCCGGTATTCACCTCGGGCAGACCCTGCGCAAACTTCATCACGGAACGCAAATCCACTGTGCTGGCCTCGCCGGTCTCATCAAAGCTTCCATGGCCCGAACGGCAGCCGCCATTGGTGCTGTCCTGCTTTCCGCCCGACTTGCCATAACCCTGGCGGACCACGACGATCGCGACATATCCACGTCGCGCGAACCACAAGGCTTGCGGGAACTGCGCCCAGGGCGTCACGCGCATGCGCTCCTGCGGGTCTGCGGCCGTGCCATGCGTGAGCAGCACCAGCGGATGCTTGCCCGGAAGCGTGAAGTAGATTTCCAGCACATCGAGGCCGTTGGGGAACACCCCCGGCGCAGGCACAAACATTTCCTTCTGCACCAGGCGAAGCACTTGCTGCGGCGGATTGGCCTGCGCAGCATTGGGTGCGGTGGCCGGCGCCTGCCCTGCTGCGGCAAGACTGAACGCGCCAAGAATTACGAACGCCCCAGGAACTACGCTGGAGCTAATAAGAGCCTGAAATTTTTGCATGGCAACAGTTGAAACTTGGACCGGCGGGATGTCAAGCCGATCTCCGCGCGCAAAGCTAACGAGGGCGGCGCAGTTTCGGCTTGTCTGGCGCCATCTCCTGGTCTTTCTCCATCCGCGCTTGTCCGCGGCGGCCGAAGGCCAGCATCATAATTCCGAATGCGAGCAGAGCCAGTCCCCACCAAAGGTTGGCATCGATCCCCATACTCTTTGCATACACGTCCATGCGGTCGCGCGTGGAGACGCCGAACGCCGCGAGAATGGTTCCCGTCAGCGTGAAGAACATGCCCACGGCAATGCGCGCGTCGACATTTAGCGTCGGAGGCGTTGCCGGCTTTGCCGCCGAACTGCTGGCCGTTGTGGAAAGCGATTTTCTCGCCAAGTCCGTGAAATCCTTTTTTGCCATTTCGCTCTCTCTACAGCAAGAAAATCAAGTTCACCGCGATGGCCGCCAGCAGAATCACCGCGGCGACGATGGTCTCCGGCTGCTTCCACCACGCGGCAATTCCCGGTTCGGGTGCGCGCACCAGCCCGGCTAGTTCCGCTTCCGGCCGCGGCTTGGTGCACAGGCTCACTCCTACCGTCACCAGCAAGCTCACGACAAACGCAAACATCGCCGTTCCCAATGCCAGGGCCATGTCGCTGGTGGGATGATGCAGCACTCTAATCCATCCGCCGTGAATGCCCGGCTGTTCGCCGAGGGGCAGTGCGGTTCCGTGATGCACGAGCGCCGCGGCCACGCCGGCAATCAGCCCCGCAAACGCGCCGTGGCCGGTAGCGCGCTTCCACAGAACGCCCAGCAGCAGCGTAGCGAACAGCGGCGCATTCACCACCGCGAAGACCAGAACCACGACGTCGAGCAGGTCGTTCGAACGCATGGCCGCGCAGGCCGCGGCGAAGGCTAGTACCATGCCGCCTAGAGCCGCCCAGCGGCCAGCTTTCAGAACCTGTTTGTCGCTCGCGTCTTTCTTGAGAAACGCCTGGTAGATGTCGCAGGCGAAGACGGTGTTCGACGCCGTCAGGCTGGCAGCGACGCCGCTCATCAGGCAGGCCAGCAGCGCGGCTAAACCGAGCCCCAAAAGCCCCGTGGGCAAGGACTGCAGCAGCATATTGGGCATGGCCATCGCGTAGTCCAGCACCGGTTGGCCGTCCGCGCCTTTCACCGGCTGGCCGGCCGCATCGGCTTTGGCTGGAACCACTCCCAGACCCGCTTCCACCGCAGGCGGCACCACGGTGATCTCGTGATAAATGGCGCCGTTTTCGTTGTGGATCACGATGGTGGTTCGCGGCGTGGGCAGTCCCAGGGCGAACAAACCCGGCAGGATGACGAGCAGCGGGACGAAGATGCGCACGGCCGCTGCAACCAGCGGGGCCCGCCGCGCCGCAGCCGCATTTTTCGCCGCCATGGCCGTCTGCAACAGCCGGAAATCCGTGCACCAGGTGCTGCCGCCCAGCACGACACCAACGCCGAGTACCAATCCCACTATTCCAATCGCATGCGCGCCGGCGTGCGCTGCGCCTGTCAAATGATTCGCGGCCTTCAACCCACTCCATCCACCGGCCCGTTTCAGCCCCAGCAGCACCACGGGCAACAGTCCGGCCACCAGCACACAAAACTGCAGCAACTGGTTGTACATGGCCGCCGCCAAACCGCCAAGCAGCACATACGCGAGCACCAGCACCGCCGGCAACGCCATCGAGAGCAGCAGAGCGCCCGCAGGCGGCAAATTCAACCGGCCGGCCACGGTATCGAAGACGTGCAGCGCCGCGATGACGCGCGCCATGGCATAGAGTGAAATCCCTGCGCTGAACAACGCCACGCCCAAGAACAAAACGGCATTCAGGGCCCGCGTTTTCTGGTCGAAGCGCAGCCCCAGGTACTCGGGAATCGAGCGCACTGGCGCTCCCGGCGCCGATGCCGCGCCATAGAAAACCGGCACGAGGACCAGGGCCACGAAGAGCATGGCAGGAATGGAACCCAGCGCGAACCAGCCCATGCTGGCGAGGCCGTATTTTGCTCCGGCGGCGCCCATGCCGAGCACCTCTAGCGAGCCCATGCTGGCACTGAGGAGAGCCAGCCCGCACAACCATCCCGGCAACCTGCGCCCAGCCAACAGATAATCCCGGCTACCCGTCATGGCTGGGGCGAGCGACAGACCCGCGGACAGCACAAAGAAGCAATAAATCAACAGGATCAGCCAGTCAGCCGAGGCGAGAACGGGCACAAAAACTCCTTCCTTCTTGATGTTATCGAACCGTCCCTCCACCGCAGCCAATTCGCAAAGACGCGGATTGCCAGAGCCCCACCCCACGGACAAAGACCCGTCAATGAGGGCACCGAGGTGGGGGCACCCGCCGCGCAGGCTGCGGTGTTCTGTTTCTGCTCAAAAAGAAAAGGCGGCCGGGGGGTCTCCCCTGCCGCCACCAGTCTGTCAATCCTGCTTGTTTTCTGTCGAAACCCCCGCTATTCTGCGCATTTCCTTTGCATGCAACTGCCGGTCAGCTTCGCCGAGCCGTGGCCGTTCTCAGAAGGCGCAGCGTGATTATTGTGTGTCACCCGAACCCGGAGCCGGAGGAGGCGCCGGAGCCGCCTCCGGCGTGTCAGCCGGCGGCGGCCCACCGGGCATTGGACGGTGGAACTGCCCACCCGGACCGCCCATGCCGGGACGTTGCCTGCCCTGTCCCCATCCGCCGCGGCCGTCGGTGCCGTCACCACGCATGCCCTGATGCTGCATCCGGTTCATGCGGAGGGTTTGCAACTGCTTCCACTGGTCCGACGTCAACTTCATCCGGATATCCAGCAGAAAAAGCGCATCGGCCTTTTCCAGATCCGCGCGTGCCGTCGCCACCTTGTCGATCTGCGCCTCGATCGCCCTCCGGTCGGGCGTATCGGCTTTTATCATCGGACCCAGCTCAACCTCGGCCTTTTCGAGGTTGGCATGAAGATCGATCAGCTTCATCTTGTGATCCTGCAGAATACCGTCCATCGCCTTGCGCTGATCGTCGGTCAGGGTCAGCTGCTTCACGACATTGGGATTGTTCCACCATTGTGCGCCGCCGCCCACGCCGCCGAACGCACCCTCCATGGGAGGCCGATGCTGCGCGAACCCGGGTCCCATCCCTTGTCCGCCTGGCCCTTGCGCACTTGCCAGACCTCCAGCCATCAGAACTCCCGCTACCGCCAATACCAATCGTGCAGTCTTCAACCCGTTCATCGTTTTCTCCTCCCCCTTGCTTCGCAAGGGATGCACCTTTCTCGCCTTCTCTTTCGCGTGCTGCTTCTTTTTACTGTGTTCCGTTGTCGTCCATCAACTGCGCCAGCGGCTCCATCGCCGCCGGAACCTGCCGCGAAACATCGCTATCTACGGCCGCCAGCAGATTGTCGTCTTGGCCGCGGGCGCTGTCCTGGCTGCGGGCGCTATCCTCATTGCCGACGCCGACTTTTCGAACCGTGGCCGCCGGGGCTTTCTGGTCGGATTGCGCGCTCACCGGCTGCGCGCTGGTTGGCTGCGCGGTCGCCCGCCCGGCCGCCGCCCGCTGCTCCGCCGCCTTTTGCGCAGCTAGCTTGGCCAACTGCTGCCTGTGATAGATTTCATGCCCTGCGACCGTCAGACTGCCCGCCGCCAGCAAGCATCCCAGCGCCCAACCTGCCGCCATCCGCCAGCTGTGCCGCACGGCCAACTTCG